>JADMIO010817149.1_pt1 | contig 45038 bp, 29 predicted proteins | sample 8958161 | NCBI WGS metagenome assembly JADMIO01 (sample SAMN16585339, study PRJNA669376) | soil metagenome | isolation source: Crop rotation soil | place: USA: Cullars Rotation, Alabama | collected 2011
CCGCGACTTCAAGTCACGTGAATTCCAAGCTTCGGATCCCACTGTGCTGGAAAGCCGCCACCGAAGATCCTCTGAGTACGGTTTCATCCCTCCAGCTTGACAAAACCATCAACCCAGGCGCAACCCGCTCTAACAGGTCAACGGCTGCAACCATCGAGAGCGGCGGATGCTCCGGTGAAGCTCGAGACACGTCACACCATGCCGTGTGCGCTACGCCCCCGTAGCTTCGCAGTCGCGCCTGTCCTGACTCATAGGCATCAACCGGACTGATAGAGAGGTTGACATCTCCTATCTGAAGGTGACGGCGAACTATCGGTGGGTTGCGGGTCTGGCCGAAGGCGAAGTTGTAGAGCGCGAATCTGATCGTTCGTGGCGTCGCTTCGGTCGACGCAGCCACTTCCAGTTGGGGGACGATGAAGTGCGCCCTGTCGCCACGGCCGAACGTCCTAAATACATCAGACATCGGGCCTTCAGTACGAAGCTCAAGACCGCTGAACGTGCGCCCCCTGAACGACGATGCCTCTCCAACGATGCTACCGCCGACGGCAGCAACTCCGATGACAATCGCGCCATCGTCCACCTGACGGGCGTCAAAGTAAACTTCGGTGTTGCTGCCGTCTGAACCTACCAGACAGCCGGTTCCCTCATATCGATGTTCGGCGGTGCCGTAGCGTTCGAGTTCATCCATCTGTCAGCACCTCCGGTCAGCGCCGCGTCACCCGTCATGTCGGATACAATTTTAGCACATCTGTTCGGTGTCCTCCGTATTGTGCCCTCGCCAAGAGTTGATGGCCAGACCTGCACCTCGGTGAATGCGAATACGCGTCTACGCTACTGCTCCGAGCGTCCAGCTCAGCGTGACGATGTAACAATGATCAACATATTTGGAAGTACTGAAATCTCCTGAGCCCCTCGCGAGGCTCAGGCCCCTGGGTTCTTGCCGGTTAGGTTCGCCAGCGTCAGTTGCCCGCGATATCGCTGCCCACCGATGTCACGAACAGTGCACCTTGTGGATCGTACTCGGCTCGGACCGTTGCGTTGAACGTGAGCAGAAAGAACGCGACGTTACAGCTACTCCCATTCCCAGAGGCGGCCGCTACAAGCTCACACTCGCCGGCGGGCGGCGGATCCAGGAAGACGCCTCCCCCGGAGGTGACCGTGAAGCGCACACGCCCGGTGGGCCTCGGGGCGGCGCCATCTGACGGGGTCACGAGCGCGACGCACTGGAAGGTTGGCGGCGCTGGGGCAGGATCGCAGCTCAGATTCAACGCCGTTCCACGAGGCGTCACCGAAGATGGATCGTCCAGGATCGAGATCGTCAGTTGCTGCGTCCCTACCAGGGTCGCGTTCGTGACCGATGCAACCTCGACCACGAAGGACTCCGTGCCCTCGAGGATCGCGTCGCCCAGGACCTGCACCCGGACCGTCCCGGATGTGGCGCCGGGTGGGATGACGATCTCAATCCCTGAGGCCGTGTAGTCGTCGCCGGCCGTCGCGCCACTCGTAGGGCTGGGTCGAAATCCGAGGCGCAGGCTGATTGGCTCGGGGGAGACTGCCCCGCCTTCGATGATGGCCAGGAGATCGAGAGTCTGTAGTCCGAGGCGGGCCGACTCAGCGAGCAGCCGGATCTCCCCCACGGTGTGGAAGCTCACCGCTCGCCCACTCGGGGATTGGTTCTGGAGATTGTCCCGTGCGTTCTGAATCGCGTCTCGTAGCTGGCGAAGCTTCCCGTCGTCCTTGTCCGTGTTCGTCGCCATGTTGCCCGAAGCAACAGTGCCCGGGCTCTGACCCCCCTGGGCGGACTGCGCGGCAGAGGTGATCCCGCTGGCAGCCTGATTCGCGGCGTTCGCGGACGCGCTGACGCCGATCGCCGTGAACGTCTTGCTCGCGTCGCCGGTGGTCGCCGCTGGCGCGGTCGGTGGATTCGTCAAGATGCCGAGGATCATCTGCAGGAGCGCGAACAAGGGGGCGAAGAAGTTGTCTCCCACATACATCAGGTCATCTGATAACGAGCCCGCGGGAAACAGTGAAGACCGCAGAAACGTCTCGACGGTAATGGACGATGGGTAGGTGTAGCCCACGTTGCCTGCGAGGGAGATCACACTCCCAGGCACTGGCTGCGCGGCGCCCATCGCCGCGCCAGGACCAAAAGCTGCTGCCGCACCCGCTGGCGCCCGGGGCAGCATGAGCTGGGGAGTACGGTACATCACGCCGGCCGCCGGCTCGTCTGCGACGGCCGGAGCGAACGTCGCCGAGGTGCGCGGCTGGAGGTGCTCGCTGATGTCCGTCAGGAAGCTGCGCTGTGAGCACTCGATGCACACAATGGCGGAGAACGTGCCAACCGGCGTGCTCTCAGGTCCCCGAATCGCGAGCGTGCCGCCCTGGATCACGGCCAGCCCGTTGGCGTTGATCATCGCGAACATGGAGTCCGGGCTAGGCAGTGGCTGGACTCGGCTGACAGACGCACCGGTGACCTGCGCCAACAGCACCTGGACGCGATTGCTCTCCTCGCTCACCTTCCCAACGACAAGGATTGTCCCCGGGTCAAGGTCAATCTCGACGCGATCCAGGAACCCGATCGAGGAGCCGCCAGGTCCAAGGCTGCGGATCTGGTCACCCTGACCAACTTGCGTGCCCGTCGGAGCCGGCTGGACCGCCGAGCCGTCAGTCCGAACGACGGCCACCGTGCCGCGATGCACGGTCAGCGTTGCCCCACCTGATCCCTGGGCCAGGGCGCTGTCGCGCGGCAAGACTGCGGTCGCGAGGACCACCAGGACGAGGGCCAGCGTCAACGAGCGAGATCGCACCATGTTGTGACGGCCTCACAGAGGATTCAGCACCTACGTGTGAAAGATTTGCACCTCGAGGCACCGCATCGTACACACGCACGCCAGCCGGTACAAGGGCGGGCGCGAAACGGCAGCGACTGTGCTCGGCCAGCCCCATCCTCGCACCGGAACGCGGAGAGTTTCACCCCTGCCGCTGAGCCAACGATCACCCACATGGGTCACAGATCCTCCGTATTCATTCGCATAAACTACACTATCGTCATAACTTCATTGCACAAAAACAATACGGAGTGGGTGATGCTTCGAGGTCGGGGGCAGGCGGCCGGGCTGGTTGCCATCGCGCTTGGGCTGCTGGTGGCGAATGGTGGCATGGGATCGGTTGCACCGACGGCGAATGCGGCGGTTGCCTCGGCGCCGACCGTGGGCGGGTGTCCGACGCTCCCATCTGACAACATCTGGAACGCGCGGGTAGACAGCCTTCCGGTGCATCCACGCTCCGCGGCGTACCTGAGCAGCATCGGGCTCTCGACCGGGCTGAAGGCTGATTTCGGCTCTGGGACCTGGAACGGCGGACCCATCGGGATTCCATACGTCACCGTGCCCGGGACGCAGCCCAAGGTGCCAGTCAGCTTCCAGTATGCGGACGAGAGCGAGCCCGGGCCGTACCCGATCCCGCCAAACGCCCCGATCGAGGGCGGACCGAACGGCAGCGGTGATCGACACGTGCTGGTGGTGGACCGCGACAACTGCGTGCTGTACGAGATCTTCAACGCCTACCCACGGGCCGACGGCGGCTGGAACGCCGACTCCGGCGCGATCTTCCCCCTCAACTCGAACGCCCTGAGACCAGCCGGCTGGACCTCCGCCGACGCAGCCGGACTGCCGATTCTGCCCGGACTGGCACGCTACGACGAGGTGGCAGCCGGCGAGATCGCGCATGCACTGCGATTCACCGCCCAGGTCACCCAGCGGGCGTACACCTGGCCGGGCCGGCACTTCGCCTCCAGCAACACCAGTCCGAACGTGCCACCGATGGGGATTCGGGTGCGCCTGAAGGCTGACTACAACATCTCAGGCTTCAGCGCCCGCAACCAGGTGATCCTGCGGGCACTGAAGACGTACGGGATGCTGCTGGCCGATAACGGCTCCAACTGGTACGTCAGCGGCGAGCCGGACAGCCGCTGGAACAACGACGAGCTGCGGGCTCTCAGCTCCGTCGTGGGCAGCAGCTTCGAGGTGGTCGATTCCTCCTCTCTGATGGCCGATCCGAACTCCGGCCGGGTGGCCGGCGGGAGTGCTCCGCCGAGCTCGACGCCGGTCACCACGGCGACCAGCATTGCGACTGCCACGGCCACTACCGTCCCTCCGACTGCGACTCGGACACCCACCCCGCCTCCAACCGCGACCCGGACGCCCACAGCCATCCCCACCGCGACGACCGTTCCATCGGCTACCGCCACCACAGTGCCGGGTCAAGTCCAGACGCTCGTGATCAGAGGCGCCTCGATGATGCCGGACACCTGGATCTCGCCGGACTACCCGGGCACGAACTACGGCTCGACGGCTCGCGCGCACCTGCAGGGGAGCTGGACGCCCGACCGGCTGCTGTTCCTGCCTGACCTGACCAGCTTGCCCGCTGGAGCGACCGTCCAGAGTGCCAGGCTCGAGGTATACGCCTACCAGGCAAACGGCTCCGGCAACACGCTCGCCGCGCACCGAATCCTCGTGCCGTGGAGCGCGAGCACCGCGACGTTCACGCAGCCCTGGGGTCCATCCGGGATGCAGCCGGGTACCCACTATGCAAGTACACCTGTCGGGACGGCGTCAGCGGGCGGGGTCGGCTGGCTCGGCGTGGATGTGACCTCTGCGGTCCAGGCCTGGCGGACGGGAACGCCGAACCAGGGGTTGATGCTGCGGCTGAGCGCCGGCGCGCCGAACGCCCACTACTGGGTGAACCTCGCAGAGTACGGCACCGCATCGCTTCGCCCACAACTGACCATCACCTATCGATAGCACTGCCCTGCGGCGGTCGGAGTGGGGCGCGTTTTCGGGGTAGGGCCAGCGGCGTGCTGCCCGCCCGTGCAATCCGTTGGATTTCTCCCGTACACCGGGGGGCGGCGCCTTCGCAGGAGCCACGAGTAGCGAGCTAATCACGCCCCTCATGGCAGTCATGCCGACGATCCATAGGCCGTTCATGATGCGGGTCTCAGCAGCAACAGCAATCCCCTCCACGCCAGCGCAGACACGCGCGCCAATCCGCAGTCACTGCCCTCACCCCCGCCACCTCTCCCTGACGCGAGAGGGGACGGGCCTGCCATAACGTGCAGGGGTGCGTGCGGACGAGAGGCCACACGCACCCCTGCAATGCCCCGCGCAGACGACGCGGGACCTCGAGGCCAAGAATCGGACTGTTAGCTGGCGCGACGCACCGCCGAAGGCGCCTCCGATCCACCCCAGTCTTCGGAGCGGCGGCGCGTCACAACCCCGGTTGTCTTGCCCGCCTCGTCAAGCACGAAGCGCGAGACGAGCTCCTGAAGCTGGAGTGCCGTCTCTGCCAGCGCCTGTGACTGGTCCGACATCTCCTGGATCTGCGCACTCATCTCCTCCGCCGACGCCGAGACCTCTTCCGTCGCCGCGCTGTTCTGCGCAGACCCGGCAGTGATCGCCTGGATCGAGCGACCGACTTCCTCGGCGCTTCCAGACATCTCCTCGGAGGCGGCGGTGGTCTCCTCGGCCGTCGCGGTGATCATCGTCATGGACTCGCTCACCTCGCGGCTCTGCGCTGCCATCTCCTGCACCGCGTCGGCGATCTCCTCCACCTGCTGGACCGTCGATTGGATCGCCGTCAGGATCTCCTCCAGCGCACGGCCGGCCTGGTCTGCTTCCGCCGACCCTTCGTCTACCTTCGCCGTACCCTGCGCCATCGCCAGGACCGCCTCGCGCGTCCCAGCCTGAACCTCGCGGATCAACTCGCTGATGGACTTCGTCTCGCGCTGGGACCGCTCCGCAAGCTTGCGGACCTCGTCTGCTACCACCGCAAAGCCACGCCCGTGCTCGCCAGCCCGCGCTGCCTCAATGGCCGCGTTCAGGGCCAGCAGGTTGGTCTGCTCCGCGATGTCGTCGATGGTCTCCACCACCGCCCCGATCTTCTCACCAAGCCGGCCGAGCTCCTCCACCTTCCCGGTCGCTTCAGACACCACGGTGTGGATCTCCGCCATGCCGGAGACGGTCCGCTGCACGGCCGTCGCGCCCAGCTCGGCGGACGCCCGGGTCTGCTGAGAGGTCGCAGCCAGCGTCTTCGCGTTGCTGGCTACTTGCTCCACTCCGGTCGCCATGCGCTCGGTCGTCGCGGACAGGTCTGAGACGGAGCGGGTCTGGTCGGTAGCGCCCTGGGACACCTGCTCGATCGCCTGATTGAGCTGCGCTACAGACTCGTTGCTTGCGCGCGCGGCCACGGACTGATCGTCGGCGTTGACGGCAATCTGTTGAATTGCGGTCGCCACCTGCTGGACCACGTCGGAAGTCTGGGTGGCAGTCCGACCCAGGTGCTCCGATGTTGCAGCCACGCCGCTGGCAGCGACCTGCACCTGGTCCAGGGACGCGCACAGGTTGACGCGCGCCGTCTCGTAGCTCGCCATCATCCGCTGGACGTTCCCCAGGATGAGGTTCGTCACCGCCGCCGTCCGGCCCACCTCGTCCGTGCCGTACCGCTCGATCGGGCGGGTTACCGGCTGCACGGTGACGGTCAGGTCGTTCCTGGCCAGCGCGTCGAGAGCCCGCTCCAGCGACGCGATGCAGTTTTCGGAGAGCGATGTCAGCACGGCCTGCACGGAGTGGACGCCGGTGGTCACACGGCGGGCCAACACAAATGCGACGGTGAGGCCGGCCACGAAGGCAGCGGCAACCACGGCGAAGATGACTGGCAGCAGCGCCCTGACGGATGCGCCAATCGCCGATTGCTGAAGCGCAGTCCGGTCAGCCATCTGCTGGACCAGCGCATCCAGGGCAACCGTGATCGGGCGATCCTTGCCGCTGACGAGCTGTGCAGCCTGCTGCTGGATGGCGTACGGATCGGCACCAGCCGCAACGTGACTCATCGCAACGGCAGCCTTCGAGGTCGCCAGGTACTCGGCCAGCCCCTTGTCAACCTCGTCGAGCAGCTTCTTGTCCTCGGGGAGCACCGATGAGGACTGCTTGATGGTGGTGATCGCAGCCGCGATCTTCTGGTCCCAGCTTGCCAGCTCATCCGTGGCCTGCTTCAGCTTCGCCTCGTCCGTATTGAAGAGGAAGACGTCCTTCAGGACCTTGTGCCGAGTGACAAACTGGAGGCTGACGTTCCTGACCTGGCTTCGGAGGGTAATCGGGCCACTCACCAGGTCAGACCAGGTCTCTGTCGCGCCGACGAGACGGTAGACGCTAAAGCTCGTGGCCGCGACCATGACCAGCAGGACGGCACCAAAGCCAGCAAACAACTTCCCACGGATTCCCATGTTCATCGAAAACTCCCGAGAGGCTGCGAACGTGATAGTGATGTAGATACAAGCGCATCGCTGACGGTCCAGCGTCGCCCACCCGGGCGCGTTGACTCCAGGTCCCGGGCAGCGGTGCTGGCGGCGCGGAGCGTCCATTTGCCCCGCGCCGCCCCGCGCATCGTCAGCCAGCGCGCTGCGCGCTCCCAGCCTCGCGCCTCACGCCCCAGTCCTCGGCACGCCGCCGCGCGAGGACATCGGTCGTCTGGCGCTCGTCGTCAAGCACGAAGTGTGAGACGAGATCCTTGAGCTGCTCAGCAGTAGTCGCCAGCGCCTGCGACTGATCTGACATTTGCTCGATCTGGGCGCTCATCTCCTCGGCTGCGGCGGAAACCTCCTCGGTGGCCGCGCTGTTCTGGGCAGACCCGGCCGTGATGGACTGAATTGACTGGCCGACCTCGTAGGAGGCACCCACGATCGCCTCAGAGGCGGCAGTCGTCTCCTCAGCCGTGGCCGTGATCAGGGTCATGGTCTCGCTCACCTCACGGCTGCGAGCTGCCATCTCCTGGACGGCCTTCGCGATCTGATCCACCTGCTGGACGGTCCCGTGCATGCCGTTCAGAATCGCTTCCAGGGCGCGGCCAGCCTGGTCCGCCTCGGCGGAGCCCTCATTGACCTTGGTCGTGCCCTCAGCCATGGCGGCCACCGCGTCTCGCGTCCCGGCCTGAACCTCGCGGATCAAGTCGCTGATGGACTTGGTCTCACGCTGGGACCGCTCCGCAAGCTTGCGGACCTCGTCGGCTACCACCGCGAAGCCACGCCCGTGCTCGCCAGCCCGCGCTGCCTCAATGGCCGCGTTCAGCGCCAGCAGGTTGGTCTGCTCCGCGATGTCGTCGATGGTCTCCACCACCGCCCCGATCTTCTCACCAAGCCGGCCGAGCTCCTCCACCTTCACACTGGCGCGTGACACGACCTGGTGGATCTCTGCCATCCCGGAGACGGTCCGTCGGACCGCCAACGCGCCCTGCTCAGCGGACTCCTGCGTCTGCTGAGAGGCAGCCGCGAGGGTGTTGGCGTTCGCCGCAACCTGCTCTACGCCAGTCGCGATGCGCTCCGTTGTCACGGAGACCTCGGAGACGGATCGGGTCTGGTCAGACGCGCCGCGTGAGACCTGTTCGATGGAGTTGTTCAGCCGGGCGACGGATGCGTTGCTGGCCTGCGCGGCGGCTGACTCATCCTCAGCATTGACGGCGATCTGCTGAATTGCGATGGCGACCTGCTGGACCACGTCCTTGACCTGGTCCGCAACGGTCCCAAGCTGACGTGATGTCTGCGCCAGACCATCGGCGGCGACGCCCACGCGTCCGATCGATGTGTGCAAGCCGGCAGTCATCCTAGCAAACGCGGTCCCCAGAAGGTCCTGCTCTGACCTCGGCTCGATTTTGAGCGTCAGGTCACCGCCTGCGATAGCCTGCGCGGCCTCCGCCATCTGCGTGAGGTAGCCAACCGTCTGACCGAACGCGTGAGCAAGCTGGCCAATCTCATCCTTCCGGGTCATCTCGATGTGCTGCTCGATGTCCCCGCACGCGAGTCCGGCAGCAGCCCGGGTGAGCTGCTGCACCGGGCGCACGAGGCTCCGAATCATGATCGCTGAGCCAACAATCGTCAGGAGGAGCACGCCAGCCCCGAACCCGGTCGCCCAGAGCAGGCTGGTCCAGGCCTCCTGCCCAAGCCGCCCGGCCGCTGCGACAACGTCGCCGGCGAGGCGATCCTCCACCTTGTGCATCAAGTCGATCTTGGTGGTCATCTGCTCGAACCAGGCGCCAGCATTGACGTCGCCGAGGGTCTCCTCGCGCGCCCGGTCCATTGCGACCTGCTCCAGCTGTGTGACGGTGTCCACGGCTGACCCCTGGACCGTGTTCTTATAGGCCGCTACCTGCTCAGGGGTGGCTGACTGGGCGAAGGTGCCCAGGTAGGTGGACTGGGAAGATCGGAGGGCGATGAACGCTTCGTACTGCCCCGGCGCGAACTTCCGCCCGGCGAAGGCATTGCTCAGGGTGGCGCGCTCCAGGCCCGTGCTCTCCTTGGCCTGCGCGAAGGCGACGTTCGTGGAGACCAGCCGCGCAACTTCGGAGCTGGAGCTGACGTTGGCGACCATGCTGGAGAGATCGAGCGAGGACCGGATCAGCGCAGTGTAATCGTCTAGCGCCGCCTTGGAAGGCACGGCCAGGGTATCAACACGCTGGCGCTGAGCAGGCAGCTCCCTGAGCCGCTGGGAGACGTCATCGACCTTAGCTCCGAAGGCCGGACCGTAGGCCGCGCGGTCAAAGCTGGCGAGGAAGGTCTGGACCGCATCTGCCCTCGTGTTCGTGAGGGCGCGCTGCTCACCAAGCTCCTGGCGGAACTGCTTGCCATCGCTGCCGTAATAGAGGCCGGTGCGCCCGCGCTCCTTCTGGACCTCGTGGACCATGTCAGAGAGCCGGCCATTGAGCCGGGCGAGGCTATCAACGGCCTGCATCTGGCGAACGAGCACATATCGCTCTGAGACGAGCGGCCCAAGGAAGATCAGGATTCCGAGGCTCGGAATGAGGAGGAGGAGGATGAGCTTCGCCCGCAGACGCAGGTCCTGGATCACAGATAGCACGACCATCTCCGTTCAGAGTCGTTTCAAGCATTTCGCAAGAGTGGCGCAATTGAGCGTTGGATGAGATAGCTGAAGCTCGGACGTCAGACTCTCGTCAGTGTCCGAGTCTCTGGCAAGTACGGATTGTCAATTCCCGTGTTCTGGGTCCGGGCGAGCCGTGCTGCGCTGCATCCAGCGGTGAACACGTTCGCCAACTCGAGGTCGATGAGCACCTCCGGTCGATCGGTGATGCGCGAGAGCTCCATCCGCGCGAGAGCACACGGACAGACGGTCCTCACGAAGTCGTTACCTAGCACAACCGACGCGCGGACAGGAATGGGACGGCGTTTGGCACGAAACTGCAATCGCCCTGGAAACTCTGACGCCCGGCTAACGGGCCAGAGGTCGCTGCGCCTTCTGTTTCATGAATCCGGGCGCGGCTGGAGCCCGTCAGGCGGTGACCTGCATCCGGCGGCGCGGCACCGGTCTGTGCCGCGGGACCGTCCGAGCGGGCTAGCGCGCCATCCGCGCCAGTTGACTGGTGATGGCCCCGGCGATCTCAGGAAGCGGCACGATGGAGTCGGCGAGGCCTCGATGTGCCACGGCCCGTGGCATCCCCCAGACGACGGCGGTTGATTGGTGCTCCACAACAACACAGCCGCCAGCAGCGCGGATTGCCGCCGCGCCATCCGCGCCATCCGAGCCGATACCGGTCAGGATCGCGGCCAGGGTCCGGTTCCCGAAAAGCTCGGCGGCGGAGAGCAGCGCCACGTCTACCGATGGCCGGACCCAGTGGACTTTCGGTCCCTGGTCGAGCTGGACCATGCCACCGGGTCCGAGCCGGACATGAAAGTCCCCCGGCGCAAGCAGCGCGGTAGCCGGCTCCAGCCGATCGTTGTCACGTGCCTCGCGCACCGTGAGGGCGGAACAGTTGTCCAGGAGCGTTGCGAGTACGGACGTCATATTTGCCGGCATGTGCTGCACGAGGAGGTACGCGGTTGAAGCGTCCACCGGCAGGCCGGACATGACAACCTGGAGCGCCTGCGGGCCTCCGGTTGACGCGCCGATCACCACCAGCCGCGAGAAGCGCTCGGCGGCGGGGCGACCCGAGGGCTGGCGAGGGGCCGGAGGACGCTGCTCAGCCGGCCGCGAGGGTGGAAGCGTGAGCTGCACTGGAAGCGCGGAGGCCCGTGGACGAGAGCGGGCCGCTGCTCGGACCTTGCGGAGCAGCTCGTCACGTACGCCCGCAAGGTCACGCATGATCGCGCCGCCCGGCTTCGCCACGAAGTCAACCGCGCCGGCTAGCATCGCGCGGAGGGTCGCCTCGCTGCCCGTCCTGGTGAGGTACGACACCATGATGACCGGGATCGGGTCAGTCGCCATGAGGCGCTGCAACACCTGGAGACCGTCCAGGCCGGGCATCTCAACGTCAAGGGTGACCACGTCAGGGCGCAGATTCTGAACAGCGGCCAGACATTCCGTGCCGTTGCTCGCCGTCCCCACCACGGTGATGTCCGGGGCAGCCTCCAGCGCGGCGGAAAGCACACGCCGACTCAGGATCGAGTCATCGACGACGAGAACTTTGATGGGTTGCCCTGCGGTCATCTACGACCTACCATGCTCTTGTTGATTGCTGTCTCCCGCCATCGCGAGGAGATACTACACGGGAGTATGCAGGCCAGTGGGCCTGACACTCACCCAACCAGACACCCACGAACAATGGACGTTCGGAAAGGGGATGGCGAGCGGGCGACGGAGCCACTTCCAGCCATCATCGAGGGCACTCGAGCGAGGGGTGCCCTCGGCTCAGGCACCGGTGCAGATCGCCAGTCCCTGAGTGGCGCGTTCCGCATTCCCCTTTGCAATAATGCTAGCGGCGCACATGGCATCCGACACTGTGCGGGCCGTGAGCTGACCTCATCCAGATGGCATGCGAGGTCGGGTCAGCTTCGCGGCTCTGGGTCCAGACACCAGCGCGCATAGAGGGTACCGCCGTGTCCGAGACAGGAGCTGGTCCAGTCATCCTCGTCGTCGATGACGATCCGATGAACCGACGGGTCATGGGCGCCCTGCTTCGAAAGCTCGGGTATCAGCACGAGCTTGCGACCAACGGCCGCGAAGCCATCGAGCTAGTCCGCCAGAACGAGTATGCTGCCATCTTGATGGATTGTCTCATGCCTGAGATGGATGGGTATGCTGCAACGGCGGCGATCCGACAGGAGGAGCGTGAGGCGCGCCGAGCCGGTGCACGGCGCCACCTCCCGATCATCGCCATTACCGCCGTGGCAATCCAGGGAGCGCGGGACCGCTGCATCAGCGCCGGCATGGATGACTATCTCAGCAAGCCCGTCGTGGCGAGCAGCGTGGCAGCCGTCCTGGAGCACTGGCTGTCCGGCGCTGGGAGCGCTACCGCGTGGTCAGGGGAACAGGACACCGATCTCGTGGCACCCGATGAACCGGTGATCGATCGCCAGGCGCTGGAGACCCTCGGTCAGCTTGACCCAGAGGCCGGCGATACGCTCATTGCCGAGGTGGTACAGGATTTCGGCACGGAGGTCAGCGCGCGCATTGCCAAGATGCGCGTGGCACTTGCCAGTGGAAATACTGACACGTTGCTGCAGGAGCTTCACTCGATTGCCGGGTCCGCCCCGCTGGTTGGCGCGGCGCGCCTCGAAGCAGCGGCACGCTCACTGGAGGCGTCGATCTCGCCAGAAGCGCTGAACGAGGCGCCAGACACCGGTGCGCTCATTGATCGTCTCGAAGCCACGTTCACGGAAGCACGTCTTGCGCTGGAGTCGATCGTCGGCGGGTCAGACGGTGAGCCCAGGTCCTAGAGGATCTCAGCACACTGCTTGAAGCTTCGCGGCTGGCCAGCGTACTGCCACGGCGGCCGGCGGCCGCCACCAGTGTGATCGGCTCACTGAGCTCCGCATCAGGCTTGCGGACGCCCACGGAGCCCGGCCCGATCCACCTCTGGAGTACCTCGTCAAGCTGGTCACGCTTGACCGGCTTCGTCAGGTAATCATCCATGCCGGCCGCCCTGCACTCGTCCCACGTCCCCGCAATCGTGGCTGCGGTGAGCGCGATGATGGGGATGTGCCGCCGGCCTCGCTCGGCCTGGCGGATTGCCACCGTAGCGTCAAAGCCGTTCAGGACCGGCATCAGACAGTCCATCAGCACGGCCGCGTACGCTGATTCAGCGACGGCGTTCACAGCGCGTTGGCCATCCCGCACGACATCTGACTCGAAGCCAAGCCGCTTCAGCATGGCCACGATGACACGCTCGTTGGTGGGCGAGTCTTCCGCGACCAGGATTCTGGGCCGAGCGGGAGCCCTGTCCGCGCTGCCGCCGAGGTCCAGGGCGGCCACATCCGGGAGTTCTTCACGCTTCAGGGGGATGTGCTCTGACTGATCGGCATGCGGCGCGCGTGAGTCAGCCCGCCGCGCCATGAACCGTCCAGCCTGCGCCCGCAAGACAGTCCCGAGGCTCCCCCGTTTGAAGCGGGCGGTGAACCAGAAGGTGGAGCCTTGTCCGAGGGCGCTCTCAACGCCAAGGTTCCCGCCCATCAGCTCAGCAAGGCGCTTCGCAATCGCGAGACCCAGCCCGGTACCGCCGTACTCGCGGGTTGTCGATCCGCTGACCTGCGTGAACGAGCTAAACAGCCGATCCTGAAGGCGTGGGTCAATCCCAATGCCGGTATCGCGAACGGCGAAGCGGAGCACGGCAGCGTCCGCGTCACTCCCGATCATCCTCGCGCTAATTGCGACCTCGCCGGCAGCGGTGAACTTGATCGCATTCCCCACCAGGTTCAGCAAGATCTGGCGGAGGCGGTTCGAGTCGCCGATCAGCTCCAGCGGCACATCCGGGGCGATGTCCACAATGAGCTTGAGACCCTTCCCTCGTGCGGTGCGGGCCAGCAGCCCAACCGTCCCGTCAAGAACAGCACGGACGTCACACGGGATCGACTCCAGGTCCAACCGGCCGGCTTCGATCTTGGAGAAGTCCAGGATGTCATTGATGACGGTCAGGAGCGCCTCGGCGCTGGACAGGATCATGCTCGCGTACTCGCGCTGCTCAGGGTCAAGCTCGCTGTCGAGCAGCAGCTCCGCGATACCCATGACGCCGTTCATCGGGGTCCGGATCTCATGGCTCATGTTGGCCAGGAACTCAGACTTCGCCACATCCGCCGCTTGGGCCGCGACGGCCAGCCCCTGGGCATGCTGCACGGCAGATTCCAGCGCAGCATTGCTGTCTCGGAGCTCCTGCTCTACGCGGTCCCGCTCAGCCGTGCGCCTCACCAGCTGGTCCCGCATCTGGCCGAACACCGTGCTGAGTCTGGCTAGCTCGGTCGTGTTGCTGACAGGCAGCGGAGCCTGAGAGTCGCCATCCGCCATCCGCTGCAGCGCGTTGGTGAGCACCCATAGGGGGCTGGCCAGGCGGCGTGCCGAGACTACGCCTCCCCAGGTAGAGAGCGCGATCACGAGGAGCAACACCACCAACGCCTGTTCTCGTCCCTGGAACTCGCCAGCCAGAGCCAATGCTCGTGGTTGTTGCACAACCACCGCCCAGTCGAGCCCAGGAACCCGCGCGAATCCGGCGAGCTGCTCCCCCTGGGGAGTCGAGTAGGCCAGGTTGCCTGTCAGGTCGCTGCTGGCTCTCAGAGCAGCAAGAACGGACGGATGAGCGGTGTCGGCACTCACATTGGCCGGCTGCCTTCCGGCACGGTTGAGGACATGGCCTTCCGCGTCCACCACGTAGATGAAGTAGCCTTCTAGCAACCTGGATTGGGAACCGCTGGCGATCTCGAGAAACCCTGGTTCCGTCACAATCTGAAGGGCGCCCCACGGATTTCTCTGGGAGACAGCGCCGATCCGCTGGGCTTGCACGGACGCCAGCGTCTCCCGGCCAGCCAGCACCCGTACGGTCGCGACTGACTCCGACTGATCGGTCACCAGCGCGACGGTGAGGACGAGTGGCACTGATGCCGCGCTCGCCACTGCAAGCACGAGCCGTGACCGTAGCGACCTGGCGTCGAGCAGATCCAGCCTGGAACCTAGCGCCGGCAGCAGCAAGATGAAGGTGCCCATACCGCCGTACTGCACCATGCCAGTCCAGGCTCGGATCTGAATGAGTGGTGGGAGTGACGCGAACATCGCCGCCGCGACGGTCACATGTGCGGCCCAGGTGAGCCAGCGCGGCAGACGGGCGCTGAGCTGCGTAGCCAGGAGGCCGAACCCGCCAACCGCGAATACAGCCCCGAGGATGCCAAGGTACGGCCGCATCGAGGCGTACCGCTCAGAGGTGAACTCGTCCGGCATAGTGAGCATCACCAGGCCCTGAAGGACTGAGCTCAGCGCCATCAGGATGACGAACAGGTCCAGTGGGCGGCGGTTCGTGGACGGAGCCGGCCGGAGCCCAAGCATGACAGCGGAGAGCGCCGTCCCCAGGCCGAGCACGCCGTACACGATTGTTCCCGTCCAGCTTGACGTGACGGTGAACCCGTACGCGAGCGTCAGGAGTGCCGCCGCTGCGAGTAGGTGAGCGATCACGGCCACGATCCGCCGCGCTGGCAGCAAGGTTGACAGCACGACGCCGCTGCCGGCGAACAGGAACAGCAGCCCCCACGTCCGAAGGTTCGGGCGGAGCGCTGCGTAACCGATCGCGTCAAACTGGTGCGGTGCCACCAGCATGATGGCACCGATGAGCAGGCAGAACGTGCCAATCGTCCAATGCAGACTGCTGAGGGTAAACGTTCGCATGGAGCGCACCTTCGTCCGATGTGGAGTCTATGCCTCGGCTCGCACGGTCGCCCCGAACAGCCAATGCCCGAACTGCCTCGAGATCGCGTGACATCGCATCGATCAGGGAGCGCCAGGCAGGCAGGGCGCACTCCGCACCGATCAAACGGTGTGGCGGCGGACCTGGGCCGGGAACGTCGTCCTGATTTGACGGTGACGAATGTCCCGTCGTTGGAGGACGTGGTGGTCTTCAGAGGCAGCGATGGCCCGCTGCGAGGAGCGTCCGCTCGCGCTACATCGTCGGGGGGTGGCGCGGCGTAGAGCGTGCTACACGGGTCAGACGGATGGCGCTCCGATTGCAGATCCTAACGTCAAGCTGATGGCGCGGCACCAATCACTAACGTGAATCTGACGCCCAGGGTCTGACAATGGGATCAACACACGCAACGACACACCTGGAGTCGATACTGATGAGCGAGGCGATGCTTGCCACGAGCGACCAGGGTCTGGCCGAACTCTCTGATGTGGCCCATCGGATTGCGGAAGACGAGATGGAGCGGTTGCTCAGCGAGCTGGAGCCGTCGCTCAGCGATCGACAATGCTCATTGCTCCACCAGATCCGCTTCCTCGCCGAATCGATGGGCGCGGCGCGGGTTGGCGCGCGGGAAAGTGCCTCCACGCCCTTCACGGAACGACGATCAGCCAGTAGGCAGCCTGGAATGCAGTGGCGCTCCTGACACGCTGCACCAGGCCATCGTCAGCAACCTGGACCAGCCGCCGCTCACCACGCCCGTCTCCAGACCGTGCCTGGCATCCCGAGGTCCGCTTCTCCGCTTGCCGCGCAGTGGCTCGGCGGTCCCTGCCTGAGTAGACGCGCTCAGCCGCGAGGATGACCATGATCAGCACGGTCATCAGGGCCGCGAGGAGATTGCGTTCGCTGCGGACAGCACTCCCAACCACCGACGCGGCCCAATGATGAACTCGAGCCGCCCAGCCAGCGGCACCTCGGCAATGATCGAGCTGCACGATGCCGGTCATCGACCGCCCCGCCTGCACCGGACCAACAAGGCGTAGCAGGGCGGCGGTTGACACCCGCAGCCGCCGCCACCCGATGCGGAGCACAGCCTCTCGGCGGACCGACAGGTACCAAGAGGCTCCAGCGTCAGGGTCAGTGCCCATCCCGGGCTCGGTCTGGCACTCGGCAGCGTCTGTCAGCCTGGAAGGGCGCGCCACCCTGGTGGTGACCGCACGCCAAGCAGCCACACGAACGGACGCGCTGGGCGGTAGCGTGGCTGAACAACAACGCCCCGCCGCCGGCCGCGCTGCTACGGGCGGCGTAGTCTTGCGCCGCGTGCCGGCGACATCGTACGATCAATCAAGATCTTTAAGATCTGCTGAACTGGCTTAATACTTCTTCACTTTGTTGGCGATCAGCCCTGGTTGTCAACCTTGAGGTCTACGTGCCAGCCTCGGCCCAGCAACAGACGCCCGCGTCATCGTGCTCCAGGATGCTACCCGTCGCACTCACCGTGGGTGTTGCGAGCTATGCGCTTGCCGCGCCGCCGCTAGCCGTGCTCCATGAGATCGCCCCATCTGGAGTGGCCGCTCGTGCTGGCGGTCTCGCGGCGCGCAACCCGTTCGCGGTCGCGATGGTGACCGCCGGCAACGTGCAACGAGGCCCTCGGGTCTCCGCGACGTTGGCGGCGCGTTCAGGCGCTGCGCGGGATGCAACGCTCGGTCTGGGGGTGGATCAGCGGCCTGGGCTCGTGGATGACCAGCGGGTCCCGGTCGATGATGGGCTGGAGACGGTCGCACGGGCCTTCCACGCCGAACTCTGGCCTGAAACCGTGCCAGTCTCGGGAGCGCCCCAGCGATGATCGGACGATGGCGTCTCAGAGCATGGCGGCGTGTTGGCGTGGTGGTGCTCGCGTTCGCGCTGGTCGCAGTGAGCACGGAGCTCGCCGCAGCCCAGTTCTTCCCTGAGGCCGAGCCCACCAACGACGAGGTCGCCTTTGGGTGTGACCCTGGCCCGGTGGAAGAGCTCCACCACGCTGATCCCCCGGTCCCGCCGAGCCGGGTTGGCTCGGCGCGGGACACGGTCCAGATGGCGAGTGTGAGCGTCCAGACCAGCGGTGGGCGAGCGGTGGACGGTCACGGCTTCAACCTGGAGCACACCCTCTGGTCCTGCCCGGGCTTCCGGCGGGTGCTGGATCGCTGGCTGCTGACGCCGTTCCAGCCAGACATTGCGCGGGTGGACTCCGGGCAGCTTCCGTTCGCGCCGGAGAGCCTTCCCGCCGAGGCGCTGGGGCGCGACGTCTACCAGGGCATGATGGACGACTCGAAGTACCAGGCCGGCTGGGCGATGCTGCGCAAGCTGAACCGTCAGAACGTGCGGCTGATGCTGGGAGTCTGGGGCGGCCCCGGCCAGTTCAATGATGACGGCACCAGGCGGGGCGCGCTCCAGCCAGAGTACGCGGACGCCTACGTGGAGTACATCACCTCAGTGGTGGACTACCTGGTGCGCCGCCAGCAGATCTCCATCTGGTCTGTCACCGTGGCAAATGAGCCGGACGGTGGCGACGGCACCACCATCCCGCCCTGGCTGTACCTGGAGGTGGCGCGCAAGCTCGGGCCGAAACTGGCGCCCTACGGCGTGACGCTGTACGGACCGGACACCGCCTCGGCGGGCAATGCGCTGCCGTACACAGATCTGATTCTGGCGGATGACGAGGTCCGCCAGTACTTCGGGGCCATTGCGACACACGAGTACTTTACGGAGCACGAGCTCCGGAGGCTTGTCTCGGATGTGCGCGCGGTCAGCCCGAGCCTGCCAGTCTACGTGACGGAGTACACCAGCTTCAGGTTCGGTGCGATGGACCGGGGCCAGGAGGCCAGCAACGAGATCGGGCACATGCTGGACAGCCTCCAGGTGTACGCCTCACTCATGAACTCCGGCGCGGACGCTGCGATCTACTGGGACGCGGTGGACTACTACCAGGCTGGCCACGCCGCCATCACCCGCTGGGGCCTGCTCCAGGGGCCGGGTGAGGCGTTCGCCCCACGCACCCGCTACCACGGCTTTCAGCAGATCCTGCCGTACGTCCAGTCCGGCTCGATGATCCTCAGCTCACAGGTCTCCGGGCCGGAGCGCCTGGCCGTGCTGGCGATCGGTGGCGGGAGCCGCCGACCCAGCGATCTCACCATCGCTGCGATCAACCGCACCGGACCGGTCCAGTTGACCGTCGCCTTGGACGGTCCGGCGCCGTCCAGCTTTGAGGTGTACGTCACGGACCCAGACCGACAGTACGAGCACGTAGGCCGCGTCACCGCGAGCAACGGCACCCTGACCGTGCAGGTGCCTGCACGCTCCGTCACCACGCTGAGCGCCGGTCTCCCACCAGACGAGGACGAGTAGCCAGAGGGTGCTGAATCCGTAGACCGCAGCCTTCTGCGCTCCACCATATTAAGACAATCACACAGATCTTCATAGAAGATGCGGAGGCGTTCCATGATCGACATTGACGCTGGCGGCGATACCACAAGCCTGCTTCGGGCTTTGACGGTTGCCTACGAGGCTGGCGATGCTCCTCGCGCCGAGCACCTGCTCCTTCTGGCACTCGACAAGGGGCTCGCCTGGGACGCCGTCTGCGCGGCCGCGGCTCGTGGCGTAGCCCGCACCGCGCCGCCGATCGAACGCCTCGATGCATGAGGCCGCGCTTCCGCCAGTGACCCGGGCGCGATGCGTCGCGTCCCGCCTGGAAGCCGCAGCGCTGCCGGTCCTGCAACGCTACAAGCTGGCACTCCTCACCTGCCCAACCGCGCGGGCCTTCGGGCTGTTTCTGCTGCTCGCCCCGTTCATCGCCGCCGCACGGCAGATGGCGCTCATCCTGGTGGCGGGGCTCCTGGGTGGGGCCGCCCGCCTGACCGAGCAGCACCTGTTGGGATTGTTGCCGGTGGACCCGGTCTACGGTGGGGCTGGCCTGCGCGTGCTCGGGGGTATTGAGCCGCGTGGGATGGCCGTCGCAGGCTGGCCGGGCACCCTGCTCCACCAGCTCAACCCGAACGGTTTCGGGCCGCCAGAGCTAGTTGCCGGCGGTGCCGTGGTGAGCGCGCTGGTGGCACCCGGCGTGACCGTCATGGCCCAGATCATCAGCGCGGTACTGACAACTGCGCTGCTGCTGGCGATCATCGGGATCTGGGCGGCGCGGACGTCACACCCGGTGGCACGAACGCTTGGGGTGCTAGCGCAGCTCTGGCTGCTCGTGGACCTTGCGCATGAGGCGGACCTGTCCCTCCGCGAGCTAGAGATCACAGGGCTGCCATTCGCGCTGGCGGCCCTGGCTCCGGTGGACGCTGACGGCCAGCGCGTCATGCTGACCTCCCAGCTTCACGCCCTGCCGGAGTGGGTCGTCGGGGTGGGGAGCGCACTTGCGGCGGTGACAGTGTGCCTGTTGCTGGCAGGGCTGCTGCGTGGGCTCGTTGGTGTGTGGACGACGATCGTGCGCTATCGACCGTCGCTCGCGGGACCGTGGCGGATGCCCTCGGTGTCGCTCCCCGCCATCCATCCGCATCGAGCGATCATGTCACTGGCGGCCGGGATGCCGCGCCGCACGAGCCTGCTGGTGGTGACGCTGCTGCTGGCAGGCTCGCCACTCGGTCCGCTGGCTGAGGGCGAGACGCGGGTGTTGCTCAGCCACACCGCTGACTTCACGGAGCAGACGTCGCTCGTGATGGACGCCTCGGAGGATGCGGCCCAGTCTGACTCGGAAGTCGTGGAGGAGAACGCCCCTGCGCCCGCCGCCGAGGCGGCAGTCCCGACCATGGCGCCAACCGTCGTTGCTGTTGCCCAGACGCCGCCGCCAACGTCAGCACCGGCGCGGAGCGTGGTCTCGGTGGAGGGCAGCGGCTACAGCTACACGCTGCGCGTCGATGGCAAGCCAACCGTCGTCCGGGGCATGGGCTACAACCCCTGGTACGCTGATCTTTCGCCGGACGAGCGGCGCGAGCGGTACCGCCGAGATTTCGCGGCGATGCGTGAGATCGGGGTGAACACGCTCGAGGGTTGGTTCGAGGGCCAGTTTGACGAGGTGACGCTGGACGAGGCGAACCGGCAGGGCCTGCGGGTGATCCTCCCCTTCGAGATGAACCAGGACTACGACTACTCAGATCCTGCCATCCGTGAGCGCTTCCGTCAGCAGATCACCGCCTGGGTACTGCGCTACCGGGACAATCCAGCGGTGCTCATGTGGGGTCCTGGCAATGAGGTCATGCATCGGCTGATCTTCCCCACGGCCGTCCAGGGCCAGAAGGACCCGGCGCGTGAGAAGCGCGCTGACGACTTCGCGGCGTTCTACGTCGAGGTGATGGACCTGATCCATCAGCTCGATCCGAGCCACCCGGTGGTGTATCGGGATGCCGAGGATCTGTACTTCCGGCGGATGCGCGAGGCGCTTCAGCGCGATGGCAAGCACAGGTCGTGGTTTGTCTACGGGACGAACGTCTACACCCAGCGGCTGGCAGAGGTCATTGAGAAGTGGCCGGAGCAGGGGCTGGACGCGCCCTTGCTGGTCTCCGAATTCTCGCCAGGCGGCGTCGGCCCGAGCGAGCGCCCGCAGATGCTCGGCTGGTATTGGTCCACGATCAGGAAGCACCCGCAGCGGGTGATCGGCGGCGTGGTCTACACCTGGGCCACGCGCGGGCCGGAGGATCTGGACCGCGTCTTCGGGCTGACAGACGAGGCTGGGCGGCCGGTGGATGGCTCCCTGGCCGCGCTGCGCCGCCTCTTCCGGGATCAGACGGTTGAGCGCGACGAGTCCTCCTGAAGCAGATCGCCTCGCCAGCGGCGGCCCCGGCATGAGCACTCGCCGCGGCTGCCGCGTGATCGCGCTGAGCCGCCCAGCCGGTGCAGCTACATCGCCGACGACTGCATGCGTTGCAGGCGCTGCCACCCATGCAGCGCAGCCCTGGCGTCAGGCGCGTGATCGCTCACGGGGAGCGCGGGCGGATCGGTTGCCGCTCCCAGTCCGAAGCGCTCCTCCAGGAAGCGCCGATTGGCGCTCATCTTATCGAGATCCTGCTGTTGCAGGTCCAGCGTAATGTCATCCAGCTTGGCGTCCAGCAGGTGCAGTTGCGCGCGGAGCTCCGTCAGGGCCGTGCGGCCGGTGGCGGGCACCAGCGGATCTGAGAGGCCGGGCAGCGCCAGGTACGCTTCGAGGGTGCGCGGCAGATAGTCCGCAGCGGTCTGCCTGACGATGTGGAGGCTCTGCGAGAACGGCGGGAACCGGTCCGCGTAGCTGAGCAGCATGTCAGCCTTGCGCTGGATCTGCGCGGCCTTGACCTGGACATCAATGGGGAGCTCACGGCGCGGGGGCGGAGAGAACATCGCTGGCGCCTGAGCCGGTCCGCCTCTCCCAGCGTGGTACTGGTACTCGGGGTAGGACGGCGGGGAGTCCGGGACCTGGTCGCGCCTGCGGAGCGCGCGGCTCGCGGCGCGTTCCCGCCGACCGGTGGCACGTCGCCGATGCCGCGAGCTGCCGGACGCGGCACGCCAGACGAGCCAGATACCCACCAGGATCATCAGCAGCGGCAGGAGCACACCGCTCGTGCCGAAGATTGCCTGGACCACCGCCGAGACGATAGACACCACCACCCACAGCCCAAACCCCAGCACCGCCGCAACTATCAGGAGCAGGAGCAACACCAGGGTACCCATGCGCCTACGCTCCCTCCCGGCTCGACGGTAGCTGGAGCTCGCTGGTGAGGTTGTCGGCCTGGGCCTGCGCCAGCTCAGCCGCCCGCGCCCGCTCGACGTGGGTCTGCGCCCTGGCGATCTCCCTGGAGAGCGAGTCGATGGTCGTCTTCATGGTGTCCAGCGCCGCCAGCTTGAAGGTGTCGATCGCGTCAATGGTCGCATAAATGTTCGTGAACGCGGCCTGGAGCTGCTCGATGTTGACGGTGGCGCTGGCGGCCTGCTGCTGAATCTCGGCGGTCTGCTGGCGCAGCATCCGCGAGGTTGACTCGATGACGTTGCCGGTGGTGGTGTTCAGCGCCGTGATCTGATCGAGCACTAGCCGCTGGTTCCCCAGCGCGAGCGCTGCGATCACGGCCGTCCGCAGCGCCGAGACGGTGGTGGTGGTGGCGCGCTCCACGCCCTTGACCAGCTCCTGGTTGTTCTTGCGGATCAGGTCCAGCGCCAGGTAGCCCTGAACGGTCACCGCAAGCTGCGTGAGCAAGTCCTGCCGCTTCTGGCGGACGTAGAACAGGGCGTCCTCGCGGAGTGCGCGGGCCTTCTCAGAGTCCAGCGCGTCCGTCTGCGTGATCTTCCGAGAGAGCGCATCGTCAAGCTGGGCGGCCATGTACGCGTACTGCTCCAGCCGCCGCTTCATCTCCCAGAGGTGGACCTTCTCCTGCTCCAGCGCAGCATTGTCACGCATCAGCTCGTCCTGGCCGCGATACAGGGTGCTGACGATGGCCTCGATCTGTGACTGCGCGGACTGGTACTTGCGGAAGTACCCCTCCACCTGGCTCCCCAGGACGGCGCGCTTGAAGAAGCCGCGCCGCTGTCCGAGGTGGCGCGAAGGGTCTAGCTCTTCGACCTGCTGTCGGAGCGAGAGCAGCGCCTGCGAGACCTCCGAGCCCTGCGCCATCTGTCCCTGGCCGAGTGCGGCTGTCGGGCGATCCAGAAACCGGTTCGAGGCCTCAGCGGAGCGTCGAATCTCCTCGTGGCCCATCTGGCTGATCGAGGAGACCTTCTTGCTGAACTCTGGCGATTGCGTTTCGAGGTTCGTCAGCGCATCGACATAGGCGTCCACGGCAGCCTGGATCCGGCTCGCCGTCGCATCGTCAACGCGGATGGTGGATGCTGCCTGGGCCTGGGTAACTGGCGGGACGGACGCTGGCGGTTCGAGGACGAGCTCGTCTGCAGCGGATTCCGTCCCTGGCATGTGCGTGGTCATCGGGCAAGTCCTCCTGCTCCAGAGTAGGACGCTGCCCGCGCGCGGAAAGTTGCATTCTTTGCGGGAAGGCCCCTGAGTCCAGGAGGCCGTCAGTGGAAATCGTGACTGCGCGGAGTCGCCAGGTCCAGTGACCTGATCGGCGAAGCGGCCTCCTGCGCGCCCTCACGTGCGCCCTCCCTGGCCGCAGCCTCACGCGGATCGTGTGGGTTGCCGGGGTACGGATGGCGCAGCCGTGGGCGTGGAAGCAGCGCCCCGGGCGCATCGGTGAGGCGGCTGATGCTGGTCGCGATCAGGTTCAGGGTGCCGTATCTCGGACGCTCGCCGTTCTTCACGGGGCGGTACATGTCCGGCAGCACCCGGTCCGCGTGATCGGTGACGGCGTCGAAGCGCAGCAGGCCCTCCACGCAGACGTACATCTCGCCGCGCACCACGCTTCGCTCTGCCTCGTAGAGGTCCGGCTTGACGATCACGTTGGTCAGGCCGGTCTCATCCTCCAGCAGCAGGAAGATGTAGCCCTTCGCCGTCTCGGGCCGCTGCCGGCACACCACCATGCCGGCCGTGCGGACTGTCGTACCGTTCGGGACCATCTTCAGCGCGGCGGCAGTGAGCAGGTCCCTGGAGAGCCGCTTGCGCATCAGCCCGAAGGGGTGGAAGCTCGGGGAGAGGCGCAGGATGCCGTAATCCGCCACCATGCGCTCCCAGGAGGTCATATCCTTGAGGGAGACCATATCCTGAGAGACCGGCATCGGCAGGGAGAGCTGACGGCCTTTCCGCCCCACCCCCTGACCCTGCGGCACCAGTAGTCCAAGCTGCCAGAGCAGCTCTCGGCGGTTCATCCCGATGTCCGCCAGTGCGCCAACGCTGATCAGGTTCTCCACGGCGAGGCGCGGCAGCTCGGTGCGGCGCAACAGGTCCGCCAGTGACTGGTACGGTCCGTTGGCGTCCCGCTCTGCCACAATCAGCCGCGCAACCTCCGTGCTCACCCCGCGCACCGAGGTCAGCCCCAGCAGTACCTGCCCGCCGTGTTCCTGATCGCTCCGCGCGAAGCTGCGCACTCTGGAGGCATTGATCGCGACGCGGAGAATCTGGATGCCGCGACGTTTGGCATCCCCCACCAGCACGTGGACGCCGTAGAACCCCATCGGCTGGTTGTTGAAGAGGGCGGCAAAATACTCGGCGGGGTAGTACTCACGCAGCCACGCGGACTGGTACGCCAGCACCGCAAACGCGTAGGCGTGGCTCTTTGGGAACCCAAACGCGGAGAACCCGAGCAGCTTCTCGAAGATCATCTTGGCGGTGTCCCGCTCGACGCCCTGGGCAACAGCCCCCTTGATGAAATCCGCCTCGAACTCCCCCATCCGATCGCGCGAGCGGCGGCGGCTCATCGCGCGGCGGAACTGGTCAGCCTGGCCGGCGGTGAACCCGCCCAGCTTCATTGCCACTTCCAGCACCTGGTCCTGGTACAGGATGATGCCCAGCGTGTCGCTGAGCACTTCGTCTAGCAATGGATCGTCTGCCGGGGGCTTGTAGTTCGGGTTGGCCCGCTTCTGCTCGCGCCGCTTGACGTACGGGTTGACCGCTCCACCCACAATCGGGCCGGGGCGGACAATTGCGACCTGGACCGCCAGATCGTCCAGGTTCTCTGGCTGCGTGCGCGGCAGCATCTGGATCTGTGCCCGACTCTCGATCTGGAATAGCCCGACGGTATCGCCCTCGCGGATGCTCCGATAAATCGCCGGCTCGTCATAGCGGATGCTGCTGAGATCGACCTTCTGACCCTGGCTCTCCCAGATCAGCTCCAGGCACTCCTCCACCAGCGAGAGCATCCCCAGCGCCAGAAAATCGATCTTGATGAAGCGGGCGTCATCACAGGAATCTTTGTCCCACTGGCAGATGAACCGCCCCTCCATCGCGGTGGGCTGCACCGGCACGCACTCGATCAACGGGCTTGAGGAGATGATCATGCCGCCCACGTGTTGGCTGATGTGGCGGGGCATTCCGTCCAGCTCCGCGGCAAGCTCCATCAGGTGCGCCCAGAGCGGACCATCTGTTTGCCCCTGGAGCGCTGGCAGCCGGTCAATCTCGGCGCGGATGCTGCTCGCCTTGCCACCTTCGGAGAGCTTCGCCAGCTTGTCCACCGTGGACGGCGGCAGCCCCAGCACCTTGCCCAGATCCCGGACCGCGCTCCGCAGGTGGTAGGTCGCAAAGGTGCACACGAGCGCTGCATGATCCCGCCCGTAGCGCTCGATGACGCGGAGGATCAGCTCCTCGCGGATCTCCCGCGCGAAGTCGAGATCGATGTCCGGGACGGTCTGCAACGCATCGTTGAGGAAGCGTCGGTAGAACAGCCGGTTCGCCACCGGGTCCACGTGTGACAGCCCGATCAGGTAGCAGATGATGCTGCTCACTGAGGAGCCGCGCCCCCGTCCGGGCGGCAGGCCGGAGCTCTCGCGGATGCTGCCGGCGCCGCGCACATCCCGCGCAACCTCAGTGGCAAGCTCCTGGAGATCGCGGTAGATCAAGAAGAAGCCGGCCAGGTGGTGCTTCGCGACGAGGCGTAGCTCCTCTGCAAGCTGGGCACGGGCGGTATTCATCTGGACCGGGTCTGTGGTCTCCAGCGGGTAGCGCTCCGCGAGCCGCGCCCAGCAGTAGCGCGCCAGCACCTCGTCGGCTGGCGAGCCGCCCTCATCCGTCTTGCGCATGAAGTCCGGGAACTCGTAGCCGAGCGTCTCCTGATCGGCCAGGATGAATCCCTTGCACCGCTCGCTGATCAACGCGGTGCTCTCGATCGCCTCCGGGTACGCGGCGAAGCGCGCGGCGGCCTCGGCGGGTGTGCGGAGGAAATGCTCGCTGTTGGCGTGGCGCAGCGGATGTGAGGCCTCGAGCGTGGTCCGGTGTCGGATGGCAACCATGGCATCCTGGAGGCGGTGGCGCGCGCGCTCGTGATAGTAGACGTCGCCAGTGGCAACGGTCCGTAGGTTGAGGTGCGCGGCTAGCCTGACGAGCAGCTCAACCCGGCGCGTGTCACCCTGCACCAGGTTATGGTGCAGCTCAACAAACGTGTTGTCCGCCCCGAAACAGGCCTTGAGCCGACGGCCAGCCTCCGCAGCCTCCTCGAAACGGCGTGCGTCCACTAGCCGCGTGATCTCAGCTGCGCGGCCGCCACTCAGCACGATCAGCCCCTCAGTGTGGCCCTCCAGAAACGACGGGTCCAGGGCCACGTTGCCGCGCGGGCTGGATCGATGCGCCTCGGTGACCAGGCGGCAGAGGGTGTTGTAGCCACGCCTGCTCTCCGCCAGCAGGATCAGCGTGACTGGCCCGGACTCCTCGTCTACGATGCCGTGGCGGAGCGTCAGCGCGGTGCCGGTGATCGGGCGGATATTCGCCGCGAGACACGCCCGCGCGAACTCCATCGCGCCGTACACGCCGTTCCGATCCGTGACGGCCAGCGTGTTGTACCCGAACTTTGTGGCGGTGGAGACATACTCGTCGGGGTGTGACGCCCCCTCGAGGAACGAGTAGCTGGTGTGCAGATGCAGCTCGGTGTAGCTCACCGAGCCCTGGCTCCCAGGTCAGGGGAACGTCTTCTACCCACCGCGCGCTCCCGCCCCACCCGGCACGCTGACCGGACGAGTGTTCTGAGCGCAGGGCTGCTGCTCGCGGAGGGATCAGGAACCTACGGCCGCCGACAGCCCCCCCCTCTCCCTCAAGGGGCGAGGGGGAATGGTGCGCTCGCCTGGGACTACCACCCCGCACGACGACGGCTGACACCACAAGGTTGACGGAAGGCGTGCTCATTCCGCGCTAGAACGGGAACAGCGCCTAGCCGCGCTGCTCATACCAGGCTGCGGTGAGCAGATCGTGGTAGACCGTCAGCAGGACGTCCTGCTCCAGAAGCAGGACGAAGTAGAAGCGCGAGATCGGCTGCTCACGCCACCACTCGTCGTCGATCCGCCAGCAGTCCTGCACGCGGGTCACCGCTCGTGACGTTGGCCAATCGTCGCGGCGCACGGACAGCGGCTGCCCGGCAGCATCGGCGTGCACGTTGAGCTGTGCGGGGACATTTAGAGCTCGCAGGGTATGAGCGCCCAACGGCGCTCGGGGACTCGGGACCAAGGCTCTACCTCCATGGCGCGATACAGCGGGGTGTAGCCGTAGCGAGCGTGAAGCTGATGGGTCGCCTCGATGATGCTCACCCAGTGCCTGGCGCGCGCGGAGAAGAGGCTCGGCTGCTTCGAGCTCTCCCCCCCAAGCCCGAGGAGCTCCAGTGAAAGCTCCTCCACCGGTGCTGGCGGCAGGGCGTTCGGGAGCTGAAGCTTCGCCCGGAGCGCATCGAACGCGGCACGTTGGCTGGACACGGCTTCCTTGAAGGTGATGAGCCGCTCCCAGGCCGTGCCATCCGAGAGGAGCGCTCGCAGAGACGCCTGGCGGGCCGCGTGACCCTGCACCGCGACGTCTCCGAACACCCGATTCAGCAGCGTGCGCAGCGCGGCCATGATCGCGTCCACGCTGGCGAGCCCGTGATCGAAGCGGAGCCTGGAGCGCACAGTCGTGACCACCTGGTGCGGCACGATTGGCTCGTCATCCTGGCCGTTGGCGAGCCGCCAGGCCCGCGCGCCGGCCGGGCCAAATTCCGCCTGGACGGCCGAAAATGGGAGCATCGCCAGGTCAACGATCCGCCGCAGCCCGAGCAAATTCAGGCGCTTCAGCGCGTCCGGTTCGAGCGGCAGGTAGCTGACGGGAAGCTCCGCAAGGAAGCGCATATCGCCACCGTCCGGCACCACGTAGATGCCCGATTGCGGGGCGCGCTGCGCGGCGATCGCTGCGACCAGCTTCCCAGACGCAATGCCGACGCGGGGGAGCAGCACGGGCGGCACAACGGCTCGAATCGCGCGCTCCAGGAGCTCCAGGCTGTGCTGATAGACTTCCTGGAGACCGTGCAGATCCAGGAAAAGCTGCTCGCCGTCTGCCTCAACAATCGGGCTCACGCCCTGCAGGCTGACGAGCACCTGGGCGAGCACAATAGCCGATGCGGCGGGATCCGGCTGACGGATGATGGCGTCGCTGCACATCTCCAGGACGTTGCGGAGCGGGACGCCCGGGCTGATGCCCTCGCGCTCAGCCTCGGGGGTGCACATCTGGACCACTTTGCGCTCGCCTGGGCTGCCTCCCAGTACCAGGGGCCGGCCGTCCCACTCCGGGTGGCGCAGGATCTCCACGCGCAGGGGAAGCTGCGGCAGCCAGACGCAGGCCACCCCCCGTGAGGGCCAGGACACCGGCTGGACGAGATCAGACGCGTGGGCAGGAATAGATCTCACAGAACCCCCAGACGATTAGACAGACCCTCTACTCATCATAGAACATTAGTTCTAAACGTCAACGGTGCGGCGGGCTTGTTGGGGGCTCTTGGGCGGCGCTGCTGGCCACTCAGCGGGGTCACATCCTGCCCCGGCCCGGCGTATGGCGCACGTCACGACCTGTACCCGGGCCTGCTGCGCTGGGAAGTCAGGTAGCCAGTCGCGCTACGATCTCCCACATGGACGCACCGAAGTCACCCCCGCCCGGCGCACTGGCCTTGCTGAACGGGCGGATCTACACCCAGCGCTCAGAGACCCACGCTGCCGCGCAGCCGGACGCCGAGGCCATCGCCATCCTGGGCAACCGGATCGTGGCGGTGGGCTCCAACGAGAGCGTGCTTGCGGCGGCCGGCCCTGGCGCTCGGCGCATCGAGCTTGGCAGGCAGGCCGTGGTGCCCGGGTTCGTGGACTCGCACGTCCACCTGCTCGGGTATAGCCACGATCGCGAGCGCGTCAAGCTGGACCGCGCCGCCTCCATCGCCGAGGTCCAGGCGCTCGTCAGGGGCGTGGCGCAGGGGGGCCAGCCAGATGCCTGGGTGCTTGGGCGGGGGTGGGACCGCAACCTCTGGCCCGGCGCCAGCTTCCCCACCCGCCACGATCTCGACGCCGTCACCGAGGGCCGGCCCGCCGCGCTGCTCTCGCGGGACGTCCACGCCATCTGGGCCAACACCCGCGCGCTGGAGCTAGCCGGCATCACCGCCGAGACGCCAGACCCGCCGGGTGGTCGGATCCTCCGCGCGGCTGACGGCTCGCCCAGCGGCGTCCTGCTGGAGTCCGCCGGGGAGCAGGTGCGCGCGCTGGCGGATCGTCCGGCGCCAGAAGTCAGCGTCCGGTTGCTCCGCGCCGCGCAAGATGCCCTGCTCCAGGTGGGCGTCACCGGGGTGTGCAGCTTCGAGGGGCGCGAGGCGCTCACCGCCCTCCAGACCCTCGAAGCCGCCGGCGAGCTGAAACTTCGGGTCGCCGCCGGGCTGACCAGGGGCGGCCTCGCGCACGCGGCCAGCCTGGGGGTGCGGACCGGGTTCGGCGGCGACAGGCTCAAAATCGGGCTGCTCAAGCTGTTCGCGGACGGTGCGCTCGGGTCTGGCACCGCCGCCATGCTCCGGCCGTATGACGACGGTGACCCATCAGACCGTGGCATCCCCACCATCACCCTGGAGGATCTGGTGGAGCGCATGCGGGAGGCCCGCGCGGCCGGCATCGGGGTGGCCACGCACGCCATCGGGGACGCTGCGGTGCGCCTGGTGCTGGACGCCGCCGAGATCGTGCGGGCGGACCCAGACCCCACCGCGAAGAGCCAGATCATCAGAGTGGAGCATGCCCAGGCCACCCACCCGGACGATATCCCACGGTTCGCGAGCCTTGGGGTGGTGGCGTCCATGCAGCCACTCCACGCCACCTCTGACATGCACCTGGCTGACCGGCGCTGGGGGGCGCGCTGCGCGACCGCGTACGCCTGGCGCTCGCTGCTGGCATCTGGCGCGGTGCTCGCCTTTGGGACGGACTGCCCGGTGGAGCCGCCAGAGCCGATGCGCGGCATCCACGCTGCCGTCACCCGTCAGCGGCCCGGCGCCGAGCCACCCGGCGGCTGGTATCCTGAACAGCGGCTCACCGTTGCGGAGGCCATCCGAGCGTACACGGTTGGCAGTGCCGCCGCGCTCGGGTGGGACGGGGAGCTCGGGAGGCTCGCACCGGGCTACCTGGCCGACGCCGTGGTACTCTCCGCCGATCCGTACACCGCAGACCTCATGATCCTGTCTGAGATCGCCGTCCAGATGACCGTGTTCGATGGTCAGGTGGTCTTCACGCGCTGAGGAGCCACCAGATGAGCGACAACCACCCAGCCCCCTCCGACCGCCGCTGGGCGTTCGATACGCTCGCCGCGCACGCCGGCGAGAGCCACAGCGGCGATGCTGACGGCGCGTCCTGGCGCCCAACCTCCACCCCAATCCACAACGCCTCCGGCTTCTTCATGCCCAGCCTGGATGCCCTGGACGAGGTGTTCGCCGGCACGCGTGAGGGCTACTTCTACACCCGAGATGGCAACCCCACCGTCCGCGCCTACGAGGAGGCGGTGGCCGCGCTGGAGTCCGCGCCGCTGGTGGGCGCGTTCGGGAGCGGGATGGCCGCGATCCACGCGGCAGTCCTGGCGGCGGACGTCAAGCCCGGCGATAGGATCGTTGCTACGCAGGACATGTATGGCCTGACACGGACCCTGCTAACCACCTACTTCGCGGACCTGGGGGTCCAGACCACGTTCGTGGACATGACGGACCTGGCCGCCACGGAGCAGGCCCTGGCCAGTGGCGCGAAGGCGCTGTACCTGGAGACCATCTCCAATCCACTCGTCAAAGTGCTGGACCTGGAGGCGCTCGTCGGGCTGGCTCGGGCTGCCGGCGCCAAAACGATTGTGGACAACACGTTCGCCACGCCGTACCTGCTCCGCCCCGTGGAGCACGGCGTAGATCTCGTGGTCCACAGCGCGACCAAGTACCTGGGCGGTCACGGCGATGTCACCGGCGGGACTGTCGCCGCCGCCGACGAGCCGACCGGGCGCCGGCTCCACTACCTGGCGAAGCTGCTCGGGGCGGTGCTCGGCCCGAACGAGGCGTGGCTGACCCACCGCGGGCTCAAGACGCTGTCATTGCGGATGGCTCGGCAGTGCGAGAACACCCTCGCCGTGGCGCAGTGGCTGGAGGCGCAAGACGGTGTGGAGCGGGTCTACTACCCGGGCCTGCCCTCGCACCCGCAGCACGCCCTGGCGGACCGGATGCTGGGCAGCAAGTTCGGGGCGATGCTGGCGTTCGATCTGCGAGACGGCGCCCGTGCGCGAGTTGGGCGCTTCATGGACGCGCTGACGCTGGTGGCGCCAGCGCCTACCCTCGGGGATGTCCGGACGCTGACGCTGTACCCGGTGGTGGCGTCGCATCGCGGCCTGACCCCGGACGAGCGCGCAGCGGTGGGCATCGGGGAGGGGCTGGTGCGGCTATCCGTGGGCATCGAGGAGCCAGCGGACATCATCGAGGACTTGAAGCAAGGCCTCGCAGCCGCAGCCGGCACGCCCATCCCGAGCGTCGCCCGCTGACCCACGCGGGCGGAGTACCGGACACGGGGACATCGCGGATTAGCTCAGCGGTCTGCGGCGCCGATTTCACGCCTCAACGTGGAAGCCGGCACTCGAGGTCAGGTCAGCGCTGCCGTGTAATTTCTGTCATCTCCTAACATTATCGTTGCAAGATTGCAGAACTGTGCTATGCTCGGCGCACTCGACACTTTCGCAGGATCTCGCCCTCCGAGAGCGCCGAAGTATGCGTCGGACGAGATCCTCATGCTGTCCTCCATTGGCACGCGTGCGCTTCCGTATGCCCGCGCCGTTCGGCGAAGGGCGCTCCGTGTGGCTCGGGCAGCTGGGGTGCCAGGCACCCTGACCCCGCATGACGTCTTCCAGGACGGATCTGAGAAGGAGCGGCGAGCGTTCTTCCACGCGAGTATCGCGCGGCACCGCGCGGGCTACGATGCGCGGGTCGCCCTGATGCAGGAGCTGAACCGCTCCCAAAACGAGAGCCCTGGCGCGGACGCCGAGGCAAGGTTGCGCCTGCCAGAGATCCCCTCCAACACTGGCGTGATGTTGCACCGGCCAGTGCACTTCCCGCTGCTGGACGAGGCGATTGCCGAAGCGCGCGAGCTGTTCAAGGACTACGTGCCGGGCAGCACCCGCTCAAAGCGCGACCGCGATCCGCTACAGGGTGTGCCTCGCCCAAACCGCTCCTATGAGACGGCGATCAACCGGCTGGCGATGCACCCGGAGGTGTTACGTGTCGTCTCCAACTACATGGGCATGCTGCCGCTGCTGATGCGGATCAACCTGCTCTACTCGCCCAATGACGAGGTCATCGAGGCATCGTCGCAGTTCTACCACCTTGATCCTGAAGATGTGATCATGACCAAGATCTTCATTTTCGTTGAGGACATTGACGTAGACACTGGCCCCACCACGGCCCTGCCTGCTGACCGCTCGTCTGTTGTGCGGAGCGCGATTACTTACCGCAAGGGCCGGGTCCCAGATGAGGTCATCGGGCGGATCGGGGGGGCAGACAACCTGGTCTCGTGCACTGGACCCGCCGGCACCATGGCGTTCCTGGATACCTGCCGCTGCTTCCACATGGGAAGCCGTCTCGCGAGCAAGCCTCGCTCCACCATCATGATTCAGTACCAGTCACCGTACGCCGCGTCGTTCGATCTCGACGGGCTGCCGGCGCTCCCGATTGGGCACGCGGCGATTCCGCCCCAGCCGACCCGCCTGGAGGAGTATCTCCTGGGCCTCAGGCGCTAGCGGCTGCCCCCACCTCCGACCCCTCCCCCGCGTAGGATGTGGCGAGGGGGTGAAAGGATGTGGGCATGTCCTGCCCCGGCCAGGGTGGGACTAACAGCTCCGTGCCCTCAGCAACCGTTCGACTCGTGTAGAGTCTGGCAGGCTCAGCCCCGAGTGCTGGTGAGCCAGCTCGGACTGAGCACAGACGGCGACAGATTGAGGAGCACGCACTGACCACCGCGTTCACCCAGCCGGCCCCGGAGCAGCCCGCCCGGCCCTCGAGTCTGTTCCGCAACATCGAGTTCCTCCGCCTGTGGGGCGGTCAGACGGTCTCCAGTGTGGGGACTGGCATTGTCAAGCTGGCAGCGCCGTTGCTCGTCCTGGCGCTGACGGAATCCCCCACCCTGGCTGGCCTCGTGGTGGGTGCACTCAGCTTCCCGATGGTCTTCCTTGGCCTGCTTGCCGGCGCCCTGGTGGACCGCTGGGACCGCCGCCGCGTGATGCTGGTGTGCGACAGCATCCGCTGCCTGGCGGTCACCTCTGTGCCGATCGCCTGGTACCTGGACGTGCTGTCCGGCTGGTGGCTGCTGGTCGTGGCGCTGGCGCTCGGCTCGGCGCAGTCCTTCTACACGCTCTGCCAGGTGTCCGCCCTGCCCATGGTGGTGACTCGGCGGCAGATTCCGGCGGCGCAGGCGCTCAACTCGAGCTCAGAGTCCGTCGCGCAGCTTCTCAGCCCCAGCCTGGGCGGCTTGATCGTCGCGGCCGGCCCCACCGTCATCATCGGGTGCGTACTGGCGTACCTGGTGAACAGCTTCACCTTCTTGTGCTCTGTCCTGGCGCTGATCGGCATTCGGACGCCGTTTCAAGGGAGACGGAGCCGCAAGGAGCAGCTTGGCCTCCGCCAGTCCATCGCCCAGGGGCTGCGCTACATCATCGGCGAACGGTCCATCCGCCTGCTGATGATCTTCAACGGCCTGTACAGATTCGCGACGTCGCCGGTGATGCTCACCATCGTGGTGCTGGGGCGGGATGATCTGGGGCTGGACCCGACGAGCATCGGGCTGATCTTCACCGTGGCTGGTGGCGGCGGTCTGCTCGGCGCGGCATGTACACCCTGGATCCGACGGAACGTCCCAATTGGCTGGTGCACCGTTGGCGTAGCGTTTGTGCACGCCGCCTCGCTGGGTGTCGTCTGGCTGGCGCCGTCGGTCTGGCTGATGTTGCCGGGCCTGTTCGTTGGCAGCATGATGGAGATCATCACCGGGAGCACGCAGGTGTCCTACAGACTCGCGCTGATCCCGGATGCCATTCAGGGACGAGTCAACAGCGTGTACCGGCTGGTCGCGTTTGGCTGCACGGCCACCGGCACAGCGCTCGGCGGCTTCCTGATCGATGTGTATGGGCCACGGCAGGTGATCGGGATGATCGCAGCGTGGCTCGCGGTCGTGGCCGCGGGCTCGGCGATGTCCGGCCTCCGAGCGCTCAAAGACTAACGACTGCGGTCCTGGGGCAAGGCGCTCCAGTCCGTCCCGCTGCGCGCTCACCGGCCCAGTCCAATGGGACGTGCTGCCGGCGGGCGATCAGCCTTCGCCGACCTCGCCCTTGACCACGAACTTGACGCGTGAGGCGCCGCAACGGGGGCACTTGTACGGCAGCGTCGGGCTCATCACCACGAACTCACAGGTCAGGCACTGCCACTCTTTGGGGGCCGAGCCGGTGGGCGTCTTCAGGGCGCCGGTCTTAGCGGTCATCGTTCGTTCCTCAGGGGCCGCTCCCCGGCGGCTCGTCTCGTGTAGAGTCTAGCAGGCTTGGCCCCCTCGATTCGGCGCGCTGGCCGCCTCGTGTGACTACGTCTTCTCAGGAGCCCACTCTGACTGCTGCGTACGCCCCGCCTGCCCCGGACGAGATCGCCAGACCGAAGCACCTCCTCCGCAACGTCGAGTTCATCCGGCTGTGGGGCGGCCAGACCGTATCGAGCATGGGCATGGGCATCGTCAAGCTGGCGGCGCCGCTGCTGGTGCTCGCGCTGACGGAGAGTCCCACCCTGGCCGGGCTGGTGGTGGGGGCGCTCAACGTCCCGATGGTGTTCCTGGGACTGCCGGCCGGCGCGCTGGTTGACCGGCTGGACCGGCGCCGGGTCATGATGACCTGTGACGGGGTGCGCTGCCTGGCGGTGGCCACCGTGCCGGTGATGTGGCTGCTGGGCCTGCTGGAGGGCTGGTGGCTGCTGGCCGTTGCATTGGCACTGGGGTGTGCGCAGTCCTTCTATTCAATCTGCCAGATCGCCGCGCTGCCCCGCGTGGTCACCAAGCGCCAGATCCCGGCCGCGCAGGCACTGAATGCAACCTCAGAGTCCATCTCCCAGCTGGTCAGCCCGGGTATCGCCGGGTTGATCGTGGCGGCCGGCTCGACGGCCGTTGTGGGCGGCGTGCTGGCGTACGGTGTCAACAGCCTGACGTTCCTGGTGTCAGTGGTGGCGCTGGCTGGGATCAGCACGCCGTTCCAGGGCTCCCGCCCCAGGTCAGAGCAGCCTGGCATGCTGGTCGCCATCAAGGAGGGGCTCCGCTTCGTCATCCAGGACCGCTCCATCAGCCAGTTGATGGTGATGAACGGCCTGCAGCGCATGGCGTTCGCCCCGGTGATGCTGGTGGTCCTGGTGCTGGCGCGGCAGGACCTCGGGCTGGATCCAGTCCAGATCGGGCTGATCTTCATGGTGAGCGGCGCGGGCGGGCTAGTCGGCGCCATGATTACGCCCTGGCTCCGGCGCCGCGTCCCGGTCGGCCGTCACATCGTGTCAGCGCTCGGCATCCACGCGGTCTCGCTCGCGCTGGTCACCGTCGCACCCACCCTCTGGCTGATGCTGCCGGGGCTGTTCCTCGCCGGCGTGATGGAGCTGACTAACGGTGTCAGCCAGGTCTCCTACCGGGTGGCACTGATCCCGGACGCGATTCAGGGGCGGGTGAACAGCGTCTACCGGATGACCTCGTTCGGGTCCATGGCATTGGGCACGGCGCTCGGGGGCGTGCTCATTGACCTGTACGGCCCGAGGGCGGTGATGGGCGTGATCGCCGCGTGGCTCGGGCTGGTGACGATCGGCGCAGCGCTATCCGGGATCCGGTCCCTGCGCGACTGACCGATCACCCCCTCCCCCGACCCCTCCCCCGCAAGCGGGAGAGGGGAGAGGCCTCCATTGGCTTCGGCGAAGGCGAGACGCGGCTCATCGGCCCTATCCCCACCTGCACGCCAACCGGGTCACCATCTCAGCACGCGCGAAGCGCAGACCTCAGCAAACATCTCTCCCCTCTCCCGCAAGCGGGGGAGGGGTCGGGGGAGGGGGTAATCCCCTGGGCCCAGGACCTAGTCCCGGGGCGGACCGGTGAGCTGATCCGGCGGTTGAAGCCCCAGCGCCGCGCCCAACCGTCGCGCCAGACGCTCCCGGCCCAGCGCTGAGCGCGCCTCCCTGAACTCACCCAGCGTTACGTCAAATGGGACGGTTTGCCCGTGCTCGATGAGCACCAGTCTCAGGCGGTCAGGGGTAGCTGGGCGGCCCGGCTCTCGGAGAAGCACGTGCGCCGAGGGATCGATGCGGCGGGTTATGGACTCAATAAGAATCCGCACCGCCTCTTCATCAATCACGTCCTGACGCATCGATCCTCGCTGCCGACGGGCCTGCCGATCCGTTATCATGCATGCAGGCCTGACGTGGTAGTACCATACTCCGCAAAGGTGTCCCATCGGCTCGCGGGAAACGAGAGCCAGGAGGATGGGTATGCCTTGATTGTGGCCCTTTGCTCATTCGCGAATAGTGCCGTATACTTGGCCTATTCAGATGGAGCAGAGGCGGGAAGCACTGGGTATGGAAGAGGCCGGCGCAAGCCAGGAACCCCAGGACCAGGCTAGCGAGGACCAGGCCGGCGCGATGTCGTCCAATGCGCAGATGGGCGGCATGGGTGACTGGCTAGCCGAGCATGAGCAATCGGTTCGGCAGTGGCGCCGCGGCGAGGTCGTCGAGGGCGTGGTTGTCAGCGCGGATCGTGACGAGTTCCTCGTCGATATCGGCGCGAAGTCCGAAGCTGTCGTCCCGCTCGGCGAGGTTCCGCAGACGGAGACCCCAAGCGTAGGCGAGACGGTTCTCGCATACGTACTGTCCAGCGAGGACCAGGAAGGGCGTGTGGTCCTCTCGCTGACGCGCGCCCGTGCTGAGCGAGGGTGGCGCAACCTTCAGAAGCGCTTTGAGGACGGGCAGACCGTAGAGGGCGAAGTCGTCGAGCACAACAAGGGTGGGCTCGTCGTCAACGTCGAAGGCGTGCGTGGCTTCGTGCCGCTCTCGCAGATCGCGGACCTGCGTCGGGGCAGCGCTGACGAATCCGTAGAGACGCGTCTCGAGGCCATGAAGGGGCGCACGCTGCTCCTGAAGGTCATCGAGATGAACCGGCGTCGCAACCGCCTGATTCTGTCAGAGCGGGCAGCGTTGCAAGAGCGGCGCGCGAGGGAGAAGGATCGGCTGCTGGCTGAGCTGCAGCCGGGTGACACGCGTGGCGGCACCGTCTCCAGTATCTGTGACTTTGGCGCGTTCGTGGACCTTGGTGGTGCGGACGGGCTGGTCCACCTCTCTGAGCTCTCCTGGGGGCAGGTCTCCCACCCGAGCCAGGTGGTCAAGGTTGGGGACCGCGTTGAGGTGTACGTCGTTGGCGTGGACCGCGATAACAAGAAGATCGCGCTCTCCCTCAAGCGGCTCCAGGGCGAGCCGTGGAGCCGGGTCAACGATAAGTACGCCGTAGACCAGGTTGTCACCGGGCGGATCACCAAGCTAGCGGCCTTCGGGGCGTTCGCGGAGATCGAGCCGGGCATCGAGGGGTTGATCCACATCTCGGAGCTCTCCGAGGACCGGATCACGCATCCCAAGCAGGTGGTCCGCGAGGGCGATGAGCTCGCGCTCAAGATCATCCGCATCGAGCCGGCGCGGCATCGGCTCGGGCTGAGCCTGCGTCAGGTCGAAGAGGACTTCGAATATCCTGGCGGCACCTACACCATTGGTGAGGCGGCGGCGGATGACGCCACCGAAGATGCCGGCAACATGTCCGCGTACGGCGCAGCGCCGGATGCGGGCAACGTTGAAGTGACCAGCGCGGAGGCCACCAACGGTGGCGGAACTGCTGATGACGCGGCGGAGGCCACCCCGGAAGCAGCCACCCCAGAGGTTGTCGCTGAGGCACCAGCCACTGAGGCGCCGGCCCCAGAGGCAGCCCCCGAAGCTCCAGCCGAGGCTTCAAGCACACCGCCTGCATCAGACACTCCAGATCCGGCCAAGCCGGCCAGTATCGCGGAGAGCTGACGCGAACCTCTCACGATGACTCTGGCGGCCCGGGCTTCACAAGAGCCCGGGCCGCCACGCGTTTCAGCACCGAATTTCAGACTGCTGGCAGCGTCTGTCTCGATCTCCCGTTCAGGCACACTTCAGGAGCACCAACCCTGACATCCCACGTGACGTCCCCCATTTCCAGGAACGAACGTTCCTTTGGAAATCCTCGTTTCCGGTACAATCCCCCCATGAGGACCGAGAGAGATACGGAGAGATCCGATGGCTGACCGTTTTGACAAGTTCACCGAGCGGGCCCGGAAGGTGCTACAGCTTGCGCAGGAGGAGGCTCAGCGGTTCAACCACAATTACATTGGCACGGAGCATCTCCTCCTCGGGCTGGTCCGCGAAGGCGAAGGCGTCGCGGCGAAGGTCCTCGCCAATCTCGGGGTTGAGCTGAACAAGGTCCGTTCCGCCGTCGAGTTCATCATCGGGCGGGGCGATCGGACCGTGACCGGGGACATCGGGCTCACGCCGCGCGCCAAGAAGGTGATTGAGCTCTCCGTGGATGAGGCCCGGCGCCTGAACCACCACTACATCGGCACGGAGCACCTGCTGCTCGGGCTGGTGCGTGAAGGTGAAGGCATTGCCGCTGGCGTGCTGGAGTCGCTCGGCGTCTCCCTGGACAAGGTCCGCAGCCAGGTCATCTACGTCCTGAACCAGAGCCAGAGCTACTCCCAGCAGGAGTCCAGGCACGCCAGCAAGACGCCGGTCATAGACCAGCTTGGCATGGACCTGACCGCTGCCGCGCGCGCCAACAAGCTCGATCCCGTTATTGGGCGCGCCAAGGAGATCGAGCGGGTCATCCAGATCCTCTCCCGGCGCACCAAGAACAACCCGGCCCTGATCGGCGAGCCTGGCGTGGGCAAGACCGCCATCGTGGAGGGCCTCGCCCAGCGGATCGCCTCCGGGGATGTCCCGGAGACGCTGATGGGCAAGCGCCTGCTGACCCTGGACATCGGGTCACTGGTGGCTGGCACCAAGTACCGTGGTGAGTTCGAGGAGCGCCTCAAGAAGATCATCGAAGAGGTCAAGAACTCCGGTAACTGCGTGCTGTTCATTGACGAGCTGCATACGCTCGTTGGGGCGGGCGCGGCAGAGGGCGCCGTTGACGCGGCCAACATCCTCAAGCCGTCGCTGGCGCGCGGGGAGCTGCAGACCATCGGCGCCACCACCCTGGACGAGTACCGCAAGTACATCGAGCGGGACGCGGCACTCGAGCGGCGCTTCCAGCCAGTCCTGGTTGAGGAGCCGTCCGTCGAAGAGACCGTGGAGATCCTCAAGGGGATCGTCGAGCGGTACGAGCAGCACCACCGCCTGGAGATCAGCGAGGACGCGCTCAAGGCCGCTGCCGAGCTTGCCGCTCGGTACGTGCCAGACCGCTTCCTGCCTGACAAGGCGATTGACCTGATTGACGAGGCTGCCTCCCGCGTGCGGATGCAGCGGGCCAGCGCGCCGCCCTCCTACAAGGAGATGCTGCGCAGCCTGGAGTCCGTCCAGAACGAGAAGGAAGCGGCGATCTCGGCGCAGCAGTACGAGCTGGCCGCCGAGTACCGTGATCAGGAGGCCAAGCTGCGGGCCAAGCTCGAGAAGATCGAGTCTGGCTGGCAGAACCAGCAGAGCGCGGACAAGCCGGTTGTCGGCCCAGAGGACATCGCGCACGTGGTGGCGATGTGGACCGGCATCCCGGTGATGCGGATCGCCGAAGAGGAGAGCACCCGGCTCCTCAAGATGGAAGAGGCGCTCCACAACCGTGTCAAGGGGCAGGACGAGGCGATCACATCTGTCGCGAAGGCAGTCCGCCGCGCCCGCGCCGGCCTCAAGGATCCGCGCCGCCCGATCGGCAGCTTCATCTTCCTGGGGCCCACGGGCGTTGGGAAGACCGAGCTGGTCCGAGCGCTGGCCGAGTTCATGTTCGGCAGCGAAGAGGCGATGATCAAGATCGACATGTCCGAGTTCATGGAGCGTCACTCCGTGGCCCGGCTCGTCGGGGCGCCTCCAGGGTACATCGGGTACGAAGAGGGTGGTCAGCTCACCGAGGCTGTGCGCCGCAAGTCGTACTCCGTGGTCCTGCTGGACGAGATCGAGAAGGCCCATCCAGAGGTCTTCAACATCCTCCTCCAGATCATGGACGATGGCCGTCTGACGGACGCCAAGGGCCGGAAGGTGGACTTCCGGAACACCATTATCATCATGACCTCCAACGTGGGCGCGGAGCTGATCCGGCGCGAGAGCGTCCTCGGCTTCAACACCCCGCGTGACCTGGCCAAGGACACCGCTGGCGCGTACGATCGGATGAAGGAGAAAGTCCTCACCGAGATGAAGAAGCTGTTCCGCCCAGAGTTCCTGAACCGGATCGATTCCACGATCGTGTTCAGCGCCCTGGCATCGGAGCAGGTTCGCGAGATCATCGCGCTGCTGCTCCAGCGAGTCCAGACCCAGCTCACGGAGCAGCGGATGACCCTGGAAGTCACCGAGGGCGCCAAGGACGTCCTGATGACCAAGGGGTTCGATCAGATCTACGGCGCTCGGCCCATGCGGCGGGCGATCATGACCTCGATCGAGGATCCGCTGGCAGAGGGGCTGCTCCACGGCAAGTTCCAGCCTGGCGACCTTGTGGTGGCCGACGCCCTGGACGGCGAGATCGTGCTCGAAGTGAAGGAGCGCGCCGAGCCGGAGCCAGAGCCGGAGCCCGCCGCCACCGCGTAACCGAGTCGTCAGTTCTCAGTCATCAGGAGTTGGGGGCGGGCCACATGGCTCGCCCCCATCGCGTTTGCCCCACCCCCTAACCCCCTCCCCCGCTTAGCATGTGGCACGTGGGTTGCCCGCCCGACGCACGGGAGAAGGGGAATGCCACCAATCTGTCTCCCCTCTCCCGCGACCCTGCGAGTTGACCCACCCGCCACTTCCTAAGCGGGGGAGGGGCCGGGGGTGGGGGTCATCCGGCGATGCCAATCATCTTTTCTGCTGACTCCTGTATTCTGTCCCCCGTCCCAACACTCAGCACCCAGGACCCAATGAGATGCCCAAAGCCAGGACTGAGTACGTCTGCAAAGCGTGTGGCGCCAAGGCGACGCGCTGGTCTGGGCGCTGCCCAAGCTGCGAGGAGTGGAACACCCTCGAGGAGCGCGTGACCCGCGCCGTGGCGACAGCCGGCCCGGCCGCGCGCGCCCGCGTCCCGATGGCGCCGGGGGGCCCCACCCGTGCCGTGCGCCTCAGCGAGATCGACGTGGCCGAGTTCGACCGGTTGCCGGTGGGCACGCAGGAGTTCGGGCGAGTGCTCGGCGGCGGCATCGTGCGGGGCTCGCTGGTACTGATCGGCGGGGATCCGGGCGTGGGCAAGAGCACGCTGCTGGTCCAGATCTGCGACGAGGTGGCTCAGACCAGCGGCCCGGTGCTGTACGTCTCCGGCGAAGAGTCGCTGGCGCAAATCGGGATGCGAGCGAGGCGGCTTGGGCTGGGCGCGCAGGATCTGCTGTTCGCGGCCGACACGGACCTCGGGGCGATCCTGGAGACCATCGAGAACGCCAGCCCCAGCATGGTCGTCATTGACTCGATCCAGAGCATCTACAGCGCGGAGGTAGAGTCGTCGCCCGGGAGCGTCAGCCAGCTTCGGGAGTGCACCCTGCGCCTGATGCAGCTCGCGAAGGGCACCGGCATCAGCGTGTTCTTAATCGGGCACGTCACCAAGGAGGGTGCGCTCGCTGGCCCCAAGGTGCTGGAGCACATGGTGGATACCGTGCTCTACCTGGAGGGCGAGCGCTACCAGGCGTACCGGCTGCTACGCGGGACGAAGAACCGCTTCGGGCCGACGCATGAGGTGGGCGTCTTCGAGATGCGCGGCGAGGGCATGGTCGAGGTGACCAACCCCTCAGCGGCATTCCTGGCGGAGCGCGGCGACGGCGCCACCGGCTCCTCGGTGCTGGTGACGATGGAGGGGACGCGCCCGCTGCTGGTGGAGGTGCAGGCGCTGGCCAGCCGAAGCTCGCTGGCCGTCCCGCGCCGGGCCGCCAACGGCATTGAGAACAGCCGGCTACTCCTGGTGTCCGCCGTGCTGGCGCGCCGCCTCGGGGTGGGGTTACACGATCAGGACGTCTACCTGAACGTGGTGGGCGGGATGCGCGTTGACGAGCCGGCAGCCGATCTCGCGGTGGCCCTCTCGATCGTGTCGAGCTTCAAGGATCGGCAGGTGGACCCGCGTACCGTGGTGTCTGGCGAGGTGGGCTTGTCCGGCGAGCTCCGCAGCGTGGGGCAGTTGGAGCTGCGCCTGCGCGAGGCTGCCAAGCTCGGTTTTGAGCGAGCGGTGGTGCCGCGCTCCAGCAGTGGGCGCTCACTCAGGGGGTTGGGCCTGGAGATCGTGGAGGCGACCACCCTCCGCGACGCCATCAACGCCGCGCTGCTCTCTGACTAGCCTCTCGGCGGTACAGTTCCGGGAGCAGGGGAGGTCGGGAAGACATGCGCATCATGTTCGTGGCGAGCTTCTCCCCCATCGCGGCCAATCCAGACGCCCGCGTCGATCCCTCGCGGGACTCGGATTGTGGGGGTCTCCTACACCCTATAGCTCCACCCCTGAGACCGCACCGACTCCTGATGCACCGCTGACAGAGCGCCAGTGGGTGGCGTTCGTGCTACAGATCGTAGGAAATTGACAACATCAACTCAGCGGTGTACGGTGATGTGGACCTGCGAAGAAACCTTCATACTGGGGGCCACTCGGGAGCGCGGCGAGGTCCACCGGGCCACGTCATCTACCCGCAGAGCATGACCCCTGCGGTGCAGCGGACGGAGCGCGTGGTGACGCTCCCGCCGGCGCTGGCACCGAGCACCGCCTCTCCCGCAGGCATCCTGAGACCTTGCCACCCTTGAGCTGGAGTCGCACGAGACCAGACATGAGCATGACCGGATACGGCGATCTCGCCGGAACGCGCACGGCATCGGCGCGCAGCGCACCGCGGGCGAGCGAGACATCGCACAGCCGCCCCTCAGGTGGACGGTGAGCACCTCGTCTGGCGATATCCAGATTCAGGGGCTCAGGAAGCGCTTCCCGGGCACCCAGCGCGCCGCCATTGACCACGTCTCGCTGACCATCCCAGAGCAGTCGCTGTTCACCCTGCTCGGGCCGAGCGGCTGCGGCAAGACCACCACCCTCCGCTGCATCGCCGGCCTCGAAGACCCAGACGAGGGCGAGATCACCATCGGCGGAGAGACCGTCTTCTCCAGCGCCCGGCGGATCAACGTGCCGCCCCACCGTCGGCGCATCGGGATGGTGTTCCAGAGCTACGCCATCTGGCCGCACATGACCGTCTTCCAGAACGTGGCGTACCCGCTGGTCAACCTGAAGAAGAAGAAGCAAGAGATCCAGGAGTCCGTCACCTGGGCGCTCCAGCTTGTGGGGCTGGAGCACCTGATCCACCGGCCGTCGCCCCGGCTCAGCGGCGGCGAGCAGCAGCGGGTGGCCCTGGCGCGGGCGCTGGTGGAGCGCCCCAGCGTCCTGCTGCTGGACGAGCCGCTCTCCAATCTGGACGCCAAGCTGCGTGAGCAGATGCGCTTCGAGTTGCGCGAGCTCCAGCTCAAGCTCGGGTTGACCGCCATCTACGTCACGCACGATCAGGACGAAGCGTTCTCGATGTCTGACCTGATGGCCGTGATGCACTTTGGGCGAATCGTGGAGCTGGGCCAGCCGCGCGAGGTCTACCAGGTCCCCCAGACCTCCACCGGCGCCGAGTTCCTGGGCGTGGCCACCCGCGTCAACGGCACCGTCCAGCGCGCAGACGCGAATGGCATCCTGACCATCCAGAGCAGCATCGGGGTGCTCCAGGCACGCTCGCGCGATGCGCTGGCGCCTGGGGACAACGTCTGGGTGTACGTCCGCCCGGAAGATGTGCACGTGGCGCGGTCCAGCGGCCCCGAGCCCAGCACGCACACCAACGGAACCGGCAGCAACGGCGCCGGCCCCAGCATCGAGGCCAGGCTCGTGCGGTCCTCATTCCTCGGCGGGCTGCTCGAATGGTGGGCGGAGGTGGGCGACGTGACGCTGCGCGGACGCTCGCTTGCGAATACCCCGGAGGCGGACCAGATCGAAGCCAGCGCCGGCGGCACCGTCCGGCTCAGGATCGCCATGACCCGCTGCCTGCGCGCATCCCCAGACGATCCAGCAGCGGTCAGCGCGGGCGCGTCCGGCGCTGAGCAGCCCACCTAGCGGCGAGCGTCCAGCAGGCACCACCCTATCGGTCACGGCACCTCAGCCAGCGGCTCTAGAGAAAGAGGTCACATGGATACGCGATCTTCCCGAATCTCGCGCATCTCGCGGCGGCACTTCGTCCTGGTCTCGGCGGCCGGGCTGATGGCAGCCTGTTCGGCGGCACCAGCCACTCCCACCGCCGCGCCCGCCAAGCCGACAGAGGCCGCCAAGCCGGCGGCAGCCTCGCCAGCGGAAAG
>JADMIO010799968.1_pt1 | contig 45034 bp, 74 predicted proteins | sample 8958161 | NCBI WGS metagenome assembly JADMIO01 (sample SAMN16585339, study PRJNA669376) | soil metagenome | isolation source: Crop rotation soil | place: USA: Cullars Rotation, Alabama | collected 2011
GGAGCCCAGCCCAGCAGGTGCGGTCATTCGTGATCGAGCGCTGGCAGAAACCGGGTGGGTGTGGGCAGGTTTTGGGACCACGGCCGATGATCGTCTCGGTGAAGCTGAGGGTGTCTTTGCCGGTCCGTCGGCCCCAGTTGCGGACACTGTAGCGGCGGGCGTCGGTGAACGCGGGCTGCTGGTGGGGCAGGGGCTTGGTCAACTGGACCCGGATCGTGGTCATTCCGGTTCCTCAATCACGGCTTCCACGAGCTCGGCTGGCGGTAACAGGATCCGCTGCGGTCGTTCATCGATCAGCACGACCTCGATCCGGCTCACGGATTCCACGAGCGTCGGCTGCACCGGCAAGCCGTAGCCTTCGCCGTTCACGAACTTCCACGCGCCGAGCCAGGCCGGATGCGCCTTATCTCGGAGCACCTCGTGCGCGATCTTGACCATCTCGTCGTTCGATGCCAAGTCCCTACACATCTGCTTCCAGACGTCAGGCGGTCGACCAGCACCAGGGAAAGTGCCACCGACGTTGAGCGTTCCACCGTTCTTGCCGGGCTGCTTGCCTTTCGGCAAACGGGAAACGGTACGGGATTTCACTTACCGAGGAACTCACGCAGAAGACTGTCGGTGTCTAGGCGATCAGGCGTCATGATGTTGCCGGGACACGATTTACAGTGCTTGTACCAACGTTGCTCCCCGAGGTACAGCTTCACTCGTTCGAGCCCAGCCCGAAAGATCTGCTCTCGAATCCTCGCAGCCACTTCTTCGGCCGCATCCAGCGTCGCCTCATCTGCCGGAGTGAGTGGTCCGATCCCGCTTCGTTCCGCTAAGCCCCAGAAGGGATCGTGAAGCTTCATGCAGCGTGCTCCTTCAGCCGATGATCCATCGCCTCGAGCAAAGCCAGCGTCAAGGCGTCACGTTCATGTTCGTTCGTTTCAATCCCTCGAATCAGCGACGCGATAAGCTGGTGGCGGGCGCTCTTCCTTGCCGTCGATGCTGGCCGCTCGCGCACGCTCAGACCCGTTGCCCGACCAACCAAGGCCGCCCCCGCAAAGAGCACGGCGCTGGCCATCGCGTTCAGCCGCATGTCCTCCGCATTCATGACGGCTCCCGACTTCGCGCCCGATCGCTGCCGGATCGCGGTACGCCGATAGGTCCCAGGATAGGCCGGTTTTTCGATCACCACCGACGTCGGGTGGTATTCTGTCACGACTTCGCCGGCGCGGTCAAACAGAATCATGAGCCGATTGCCGATGGCTTCCCGCGGCTCCGTTCGAATCGTCCCGATCGCCACCACGGACTCGCGGGTCCAGAGTCCGGAAGGCGGGGCGCGAAGCACGGCCCAGCCCGCAGTGGCAATCGAGGGATCGAACGCGAGGACGATCATTTCTCCGATGCCTTGGAAAAGTGCGAAGTTCGACCGTTGAACCAGAGCCCAGCGCCTTCGTTGCCCTGCATCTCTAGCCGATTGTGGTGAAACCGAATCCGGTCACTAGACCCCATGTCGATTCGGATGCCCGGCGCTCCATCCGGCAACCCAACAAACCGGAACTGAGACCCAACGGCGTATAACCCTGAGCCATTCCGCACGACCAACGTGCGGCGAACGACATACCGGCCATCGGGAATGGCGAGTCGTCGATCGATGAGATCCTGTAGATAGGCCGTGTGATCGATTGGTGACCGATACCATCGCCCAAACCTTGGTATGGCGATCATACCGGCCCCACCAGCTATCACCGCCCGGAGAAATTCGCGCCGTTCCATCATGATTGGTCGCGGGTTAAGGGAGCAGTGGAAGCAAGCGAGATTCCGAGAGCCTCCGCGCTGGCCTCGTAGGAAATCGGTACGACGGGACACGGTCCGCTAGCGAAGGCCGTCCATTTCAGCCCGCACCTCCGGCAAGTGCACGGAATGGTAACCGTACCCGGAGTATCCCTACGCCAGTGAGGATTGCCCGCAATCGGGTAATGTCCGAGTAGCCAGCAGAGGATTCGCTTCATCGAGTCACCAATACCCCAGCTCGAACGAAAGTAGTCCGAGGTCGAGGAAGATCGCCCATCCCCGTTTCATGATCGACTGTCGCGGGTTCTGCCACCAGATCCCGATGCCGAAGTATTTCCACGAGAGCCACTTCGCTTTCAGGTGAAGGCTCATGCTAGGAGAGCCTGCGCTGTACTTCTACCTGCCGACTAGACATGCGCTGCATTCGCTTTCTGTTCCGGCTTGCCAACATGCCACTACCGCCTAACTTAGCGATATGGCTACCACGAACCCCACGAGCGATTTGCTCTACGCCGCCGTCGAAGACCTGCATCCGATCACCAATCGGCTGTTCGCCGCGTCGTTCCAGACCAACGACCCCGCCGTCATCGCGGCAGCCGGCAAGCTCGAGGAAGCCACCAACGAACTGTTCCGGCTGTGCATCGCCGCCAAGGACGCGATCGGCGTCGTTCATTCCTAGAGCCCCCGCGAGAACGGATGGCCTTCTGCACTCGCTATTGGGACAATTGGAGCGCTCGACGCCGGCACCGACCACGTTCCCCGCTCGATCTCTTGTATCCCCTCTACCTTCTCGATCGCCTCGCGAAAACGATCACGAGCAGCCCTCTCCCTCACTAGGGACCGCACCGCTTCTGCCATTTCGAGCAGAAGTTGCCGCTCTTCGTATTTCATGGCTTCTGCACCTTTTTTGAAGAAACGGGGTCTACTGCCGCCTTCAACGCTTCCAGATCCTCGCACCGCATTTCGAGCCGATGACCGTCGGCGAACAGCCAGAACGTATGGCCGGCGAGACTCATCCAGATTGCATCGTCACCTGTGCGCTCGAGGTGAATACTTCCCCGGCCAACGACCTCGTCAAGCTGGAGAGACTCAGGCACCGGCCGAATCTTGCCGTGGCGGCGAATCTGCTCGGTGACGACGTTGATCCGGTCAATGTGATTTCCCTCTCGCAGCGCCAGCTCATACGCCTGGCGCCATTCCGCGGCCGACGAGATCGGGTCCGGACGCTCCGAGAAGTCGTCCCAGCCTTCAGGGTGGTTCATCGTTTCACCACTCCCCTTCCGGGACGTAGCGTAGCTCCGTCAGGAAGCCCAGCCGTTCAGCGAGCTTATATCCGACCGGCGCCCCGTTCCAAATCTTACTCAAGCTGCCCGGGTCCATCTCGAGGCGCCGTGCAAGCCCACGGAGGCCCTCCTTCCGAATCGCCTTATCGAGGGCGACCCTAACCCGGTCCTCGTCCACGACCGAATGCGGCTTAGCCATTTATCGCGGGTTTCTGGGTAAGAGGAAGTAGCCGCCGACTCTTCGCTCGAGCAGCCGCGTTCCTTGCACACGTCAAACAGGTTCGAGCTCGGCCACTCTTCCGCACCCTCGTGTTTGCGGGCGAGAACGGATGGCCGTGTTTGCAGTGCGTCTTTCTGGCGTTCCGGGCCATCACGCTCGTACCCCGAAGCTTGTTCTCCCGCGGGGTGACGGCTTCCAAGTGGTCCGGATTCACGCACTTCGGCACCCTGCAAAGATGGTCAATCTCGTACCCTTCGGGGATAGGCCCGACAAATCGTTCGTAGGACACGCGATGGGCCATGTACCGCTTGTGATGCAACCAGAATTGGCCATGGTTGCGATCGGGCTCATCCTCGTGGCCGCAGTCGCTTCCGGTCCAGAGCCAACAGTCATCGCGCCACGCCGGCAGCGTCACGAACCGCGCCCATCGCTGGATCACAGTGTCGTCCATCGGATGAAGGCTTCTCGGAGCTGGCCCGAGCGGACGGTCAGGAACTACGTCGCCCCACCTCTGCCAGCGGGAATAATGGCCCTGACACCATCCCCGGCCGGCAGTTCCTGGCTTCTCGCACGCTTGGACGGAACAGACCTTCACCGTTGATCCTCCGATTTAGGCGTGCGCTCTACGTACTGCGCGCTGTGCTCAGTCCCGCGATGTAAGCTGGCCATGCCTTCAGTAACGAGCTTGGCCAGCATGAACGCAGTTCGTTCGACCTCGTCGTTGCACGATCCGAAGCCCAGTTCCCAAGCCAGGATCGGTTCCTTGACGGAATTGACGCCAGCCAACGCCCGAATCGTGAGGAACCTCGCCGGAGCGCGCTGCTCCCAAATCTCGACCGCTTGGCCGTCGCCGTCCTCTGGATCTTTCGGCAGCAACGCGATTCGGCAATCAGTCCATGTTGAGAACGCGGGGCGCTCGTAGTGCGTTCCGAGCAGCCGAGCGATGAGCGTATCGTGTCGCTCGTACAGAAACGGAAAGATTTCAGCCATCGTTACTTCTCCTGATGTTCTGGCACGGGTTCGTAGAGCTTCTCGAAATCCTTGCGATTCATCGCCTCGGGGCCACCGTATGGCCCCTTGCCGTGGACGTAATAGTCGCCGGGATAGATTTGCCCTCGCCCGCTGACGTAGTAGTAGCCGCCCATCATCGACCCGTCTTGGTCGCGCCACTCAGGTTCGTAGCAGACCAGTAACGGCCACGGCTTCTTCGCCGGGTCAAATTGCTCGGCCTCAACGATCTCCGGTCGACGCTGATACTTCATCGACCGGCCCCAGGCTGGTGAGTCTCGCGGCCTACGCGGAATTGGCCGAAGTAGGCCGAGTCCACGGCTTCGCGGGCGAGTCGAACGCCGTCGCAGAGCAGCGCGACGAGCGCGTTATCGGGCGACGGCTTCGCTTGCTCCTCGCGGAGATAGACCCGGCACCGGCGCTCGAAATCGGCGAGCGTCGTCGGGAGCACCCGACCGGCGACCTCGGGCAGTCCGTCCATGCTCACGGCTGGACCTCACGAGTGGGAGGCGTGCCGCCTTCGGTCTCTCGAACGACTGCCCAAATCGCGTCGTCGATCTCTCGCGCGTATTCATCAGCAACAGCGGAAGCCGCCTCATGGCTCTGTGCCGCCCCGATCTGCCACGCAGCGTCCATCAGGCGCTTGCGAATCTCGACCCAGGTACGGGCATTTCTACCGATCGCCATCGGCCCTCTGTTTGTTAGGCATTTCGTCCTGCCTCGGCCAGTCAATCCAGCCCAGTTTTATCTGAATCCAGAGGGATAGGCAGCTAACTATCACCGACCCGACCACCACGAACGCGAGTTCAATTAGAAACTTACGCATCCGAGCTACGCCGCTCAGCTTCCCGCCTACAGACTTTGCAGATACCCCGTGCGCTGACGTTGTTTCGGAAGATGCTGTAGCCGCCACTCCCACGGTTCCAGCCCCGTGGGCAAAGCGGCTCCCCTGGCTCCTCGAAGGTCCCGGAGTAGAGATGGGTCACTTTGCCACCGCCGCCAACCCGATCCATTCCGGTCACCCATTCGCGGCCGCCAATCTCCACCGGTCCGACTCCGATAGCGTTCGTCACTTCGCGTGCTCGATAGGCGTGCGCTGATGTACGTAAGGCGTGCGCTGATGTACGTAATAGCGCGTCTCAGCCAGAATCGTGATTGGCTTCTCGCAGTGCGGGCATTCGGTCGATACCGCCTCTTGGCCCGGCTCCCATCCGTAATCCCAGATATCGGTGATCTTTTGGTTGCAGTGCGGACAGGTTTCTTCGTTCATCGCTCGGCCTCTTTTTCCGAAGTCATGTTCTCCGCCGCTTCGATCGCTTGGAAGATCCGGTACGCGCACTGCGGGACGATCGCGTTACCCAAGGCACAGAGCTGAGCCAGTCGATTGGATACCCCATGAGCCATGCGACCCACGTCGGGTTCAGAGAGCCAAGCACCAAATCGCCCCTCGTGGCAGCCGCCTTCCTGGCCCCCGACCCTCCGCCCATCGTTGTCCCCGAGCTCCGTGGGGTTGGAAATTGACGTGCCCCGACCTGCGACCGGAGGCGCTTGTAGGTGTTCGGGACGTCCGTCCCAGATTCGTACAGGCGCATCATTTCGATCTCTTTCGGACCAGCTGGCTTTGCGTCGTTGGCTGTGGGCGTAAGCCACGTCTTGATCGCGGTTGAGAGCCCGTCGCCGCTGGAACGTGATGCGCCCTTCCGATTGTGATTTCCGGTCACGGTTGGGGTAGGCCACAATCCATACCCTCTCTCGGAGATGCGGCGCTCCGACGTCTGCTGCGGATAGCACCTGCCACTCTGCATCGTACCCGAGCGCGGCCAGATCTCGGAGAACGGCATCCAAGCCTCGAATAAGCAGCCCAGGGACGTTCTCCACGACGACGTAGCGGGGTCGAAGATCGCGAATGGCTCTCGCATATTCGATCCAGAGGCCAGAGCGAACTCCACTGATGCCAGCTCGCTTTCCAGCTTGGCTGACGTCCTGACAGGGGAATCCCCCGCAGACGAGGTTGACGGGCTCGACGGTGCCCCAGTCGATCTTCGTGATGTCGCCAAGCGCCGTCGCCTCCGGAAAGTGGTGCGCCATCACGCCATTACAGAACGGGTCGATCTCCGAGTACCACGCCGTCTCCCAGCCCATCCACTGCGCCGCAAGGTCGAACCCCCCGATGCCAGCGAAGAGACTGCCGATTCTCATGGATCGTCGTCGGTGGCATAGAATCGCGCTTCTGCTTCTGCGATCTCCCGTCGCCTCGCTTCGGCACGCAAGAGAATCGCGATCGCAAGGCGCCTCGCATTTTCCCAGGTCCACCTCTTGGCTTCTCTCATGGCTAGACCCCCTGCTCAGTGGGCGTTAGGCCGAAGGCGCGGCGTAACGAGTCGCGCCAACTCTTTTCCCACTTCAAGCAGAGCGGCCCAACGGTGTGCACGCTGACGCGGCCGAAGTCTTCGTAGATGCCTCCGTCAACCTTGCCAGATGCCGCCATCTCCGTCAGGAGTCGAGCAAGGGCCTCCAACGGAACGGAGTCGATCCGGCGAGCCAGGTACGCCTCTCGGTCGCTTAGGCGGTCACTCACGCGGTCACCACTTCTCGCCGGATCTTCACGCGATATCTCGCTTGTCTTCGTCCCTCGGTATGAGGGAGCGCCCGAAGGCGCTTCGTGAGTGGTTGAACTGGCTCCCCGGCCTGCCTCGCGAATGCGTCGACCGGATGCTCGTGGGCACGATGGCCGAGCGATCGGTAGACATACCCGACCTGATGCCATTCCTTGCCGGTCCACCATTCGATCCGGAACACCATTAGGCCATGCGACCCCGGATCCGCTCGACCTGATGCATGATCCCAAACAGAGTCGATTCCGTTCGGCCGATTTCTTGGTCCAATGCCTCGACCAGCGACGTCGTCGGCGCGGTTCCGGCAAGGCCATTTCCGCTGGCCGCCTTTGTCTCTGCCCCACAGAACCTCTCCGCCATTTCTGTCACGATACCGAGCACCTTGGCGGCCTCTTCGTTGTTTCTCGCCAGGCGCATCGTCAGGTTCGAGACGGTGGTCATCCCCTCCATCGTCGGCGCTTCGGCCCGGTTGTACGGCGCCGGCATCACCGCCTGCGATCCCACTCCACTCCATGTCATAGCTATCTCCTAGGTTTGTATGTACTTACTGGCCGCCTGTCCCTCGGACACCGGCTCGATGTGGGCTCGGTGTTCCGACTGCCAAGTCGTGATCCTGGTTTCCCCATTTTCCTTCTCCACCATGTCGAACGGGTGCCACTCCACGTCGATCTCAGCCCCGCAGCGACAGCGATAGCGAACCTTCATCGGATCCTCTGGCTAGGTAACCCGCGCTCCACCTGCGCGAGGTACCACGGGTACCACTTTATTCGATTCAGGTGGACACGCGGAGCGGTCCCCGCTTGTGGCGGAGTCAAGAACGACAACGACTTAGCTACGTGAACCTGCGAGTTCTGCGAGTTCTTTCCTGCGGTGTTCGTGTCTGATAAGCGTGAGGTCGGTAGTTCAACTCTACCCAGGCCCATTCCACAACTCACGACATGACACGAACTTCCGACGACGGCGCCTAACGGCGCCCGTTTCGTGTAGGACCGGGTACCACGCGGGTACCACGGTCGCTCACGCATCGGGCTCAATCTCCCCACGCAACAACGCCCGTTTCGCCGTCGCCTCTTTCCGGTGTTTTACCCGCCCGCGTTCGGCGTACACCTCTTTCGGCATCTGCGAGTTATCCCAACCGCCGGCGTTCTGGAGCCCTTCCTCGCTGATCCCGAGATCTATGAATCCGTCGACCGCCACGCGCCGCACCCCGTAGGCGGCACGGCCCGGAACGTGGGGAATGCCAGCCAGTCGCTCCGCTTCGTTCCACCAGTCACCGACCGCACGCCGGCCGATCGGTTGGTGATCGCGGTCCAACCGTGCCTCCAGAACGCCGTCTTTGGCCTTCCGGAGCTTCCGAGCGGGGAACAGGGGATAGTCGATCGCCTGCTGCTCGAGCGCCCGAAGGTAGCCCTTCTCGAGCGCATAGACCACCGAGGCGTACTGGCCCGACGTGAATTCCACCGTCGTCCCGCGCTTCTTCCCGGCACCGCGGACCTTCACCGTCCGAGCGGGCAGATCGAGGTCGTGCCGACGCACCCGGAGCACCTGACCGAGCCGGAGCTCGGCACCGATCGCCACCATGAGCCCGAACCGAGGATCCACCTGGTCTGCCACGGCGAGAATCTTCCGCATCTCCTCGAGCGTGTAGCGCGGGCGTTTGGTATCCGGGTTCCCCGCTTCGTCGCGCACCGCCTGTTTCCACTTTCGTGGCGGCATGCAGGCATTATCTGGGATCATTCCCTCGTCCCGGAGCCATGCCGCCACGGTCAGCACCCGACCGACCGTCGTTTCCACGCCGCGGGCACCGACGCAGCCCTTGGCTTGGAGATCGGCCAACCGCCGGCGCCAGAGCTGGCGGATCTCCGCGCGCTTGATCTCTGACCACGGCGTCGACGGTCCCCAAATCGTGGCCGCATGCTTCAACGCGCGGATCACTTCGGACCGATGGTTCGACTTCCGCGGGTAGAGCCCCTTGTCCTTGTCGATCACGACGGCAATGGTCGCCCCGATCGTGAGCACTGCCGGCGTATCGGGCTCCGGCTCAGGTTGGCCCAACGTCCGGTAGCGGGTCCGTGCCTGCTCCTTCGCGAACAGGGCGATATCCCGTTTGATATTCCCTTTCGCATCCCGGAGCACCGCGCCTAACGAGACCATTTTCCAGGCCCGGCCGGCCGCCGTCGTCACCCGCCAGCGGAGATAGAGCACGCCGGCTTTGCTGGGTCGCTCGAAGACCGTGACCTTGAGCTGGTCCTCGCCGATCGACCAATGCCACCGTTCGCCGGTTACTTCGGAATCTTCCACTGAGCCCCCACGCGAATCGCTCCGGAGATTTTACCCGCAATACACCACTGGCGCACGGTTTCCCCACTCACCCCGACCCGGCGTCCATGCTCCCGCGTGCTGAGGTAGACGATCGCGGCGTTCTGTGCGACGACGAGGGCGGACTCGAGCTTACCAGCGAACCGCCGGAGAGGAGCGACGTTGACGCCGTTCGCCTCGAGCACATTGGCCTCCGCCAGTGTCTCCTCGAGTACCGCCGTGATTGGTTCGAAGCTCATCGATTTTTCCGCCGCCCCTTGTACGCCAGATTTACCACCGACTTCGCGGCCCGGCACGTCGCGCACCGACAGCCCAATTGGTACCGAGCTACGGTGCCGCAGATCGCTGTCCGATGCCCCGGAATCGCCCGGATCGCTTCGGCGCATTTCATCGCCTCATTCGCTTCCATCGGCAACCCCGACGCCATCAGGCTCTTCGCCCGGCTCTCGCAAACCTCCACTGCCTCCGCGATCATCACGTCCCGCGTCGTTCTCCGCGGTCGCACCCCGACGCATCGGGAAGCCCTGACGTGCGAGTTCATCCGAGACGCGATCGACCCAGTAGGAGCTCGGCTCGAGCCCTTTGGCTCGGCGATAATCGCGGTAACCCCGGAGGGCGTCTCGGACGGAGGGCAGGTCACGGAATCCGATCTCCTTTGCCGATTTCATTCGGCGGTTTCGTCCCCGCAGTTTCTAGAATAATTCCCCGCTACTCCTAGATCTAAACAGCAGGGGGGAACTATGCTAAAGCTTTGAAATGCTTGCAGTTGAAGAACTGAACCCCTCCCCCCTACCCCCCTCCCCGCGCGACGCACCTCCGGTGGATGGTGGCGATCGAGGGGGAATGAGCATTCCGGCTGAGGGGGAATGACCATTCCGGTCATGGGGGAATGAGCATTCCCCCTTCTCCGTATATAGGATGGCGTCGAGCTGGGCAGCGAGCCGCCAAATCTCTTCGTCCGTCGGTCGTCCTGTGGCCGGATAGCATCCATCCGGCAAGCGGACAAACCAGTGGTATCGTTGTCCGCGTTGCTCGGAGACAAGGCAATCATGGCGCCGGAGGAACTTCCGGAGCACCGCAACCGATTCGACGGTGAGTCCGCGCCGCCGCGCCAAGTATTCCGTACTGGCGAAACATCCGTCGCCACCTTGATCGAGAACGCGATATTCATCCCACACCGCCTTGTGTCCCAACGTAAGTACTGACGAAGCATTAATAACCCGCGCCCACGCATAGGGTTGCGGCACATCATCGCTCGAAGATCAGCGACCGCCAGACTTGACGCGGCGAGCGGTTGTTCCGAATGCCGAGACGATAGGTTCCTGTCCCTTCGATCCAGCCCAACCGCATGGCCTTCATCAGAATCGGCCCGAGGGCGCGACCCTCTCGCGGCTCCGGGAAATCGCTCGACCACAAATCGTCGCAGAAGACCGTCTCATGGGTTAGGCAATATTCCCGGAGGTACGCTAACGCGGTGTCGGACCAGCCGACGGATCCCTGACTCGCGCGCGCCATCCCGAGGTCGCGCTTCGCCACCGCATCCGCGCGCGACTGACGACGCGAGGCTGGCTCCGGCGGGGCAGCGAAGAGCGGCAGATCCTCGAACGCCTTCGCCACTATCGGAACCTCAGATGCGTTCCAATGGGCTCGAGCACAGCGATTGTAGTTTCCACTTCCCCCGCTCTGATGCCGGCGCGCAATGCCTCGGTGTCGGCTGAGATGACCTGATACTGACGCGGTAGCTCGGTTGGCTCGACCAGCACTTTGAGCGCGGGCTTCCCACCGTTTTTCTGGATCGCCGCCTTCCAGACGATGCCCTTGATCTCAGTCAACCCGCGCTCGTCCATGTACGCCTTCAATCGCTCCTTTAGCCGGGTAGCCGCGTTCACGACGGCCTGCTTCTTCGCGGTCAGGAGCCGCTGTTCCTCTTCGATCGCGCGCGCATCTGATTCGAACCGGGCCACAACGCAGCGGTAGCCATCGACTTTTTCCGCCACTTCGATATCGAGCGCCGCGAGCTTTAGCTCAATCTCAGGCGTGAGCTCGCCTTCGCTGTCGATCAAGGCCCGCTCGATCTCATGGAGATCAGCGGTCAATTCATAGAGGCTCGGCATTAGTAGCTTCCTCCTCGCATCTCAAGCCACATTTTCTCATAGCGTTGCATGCCGGCAAGGTGCTCGGCAAGAAATTGCAGATAGATCCCGTTCGTGCGAGCCAACTGGTCGAGTCGCGCCTCAGTGACCTTGACGCCCTGCGAATCGAACTGCGCTCGCAACATCTCGCACAACGCGGCGAGCACGACCTTCCGATACGCTTGGTAGAAGCAGTCTGTCCCGTGATACCACGCCGAGAGGACTTCCGGCGCGTCGGATTCCCGGTCAGGAATGAGCGTCGGGCCGATCTTCATTCTTCTACCTCCGGCAGCGCCCATTTCGGCAATGCAGGCGGATCCCACTTGAACGCGGGAACCGGCGAGCGATCGCCTTTCGGTTTGGACGCTGGCTGGTAGTGGCGACCGCTCTCGCTGATCTTCGCGTGGCCTTCCGGGAGATCGTAGAGATACCGACCGATGCCCCACAGCACGGCGACGCGCTTCAGCGCATTCGAGAAGCCGCCTTTGACCGGCTCGGTGTCCGGCTGGTCCGCACCGTCGTACTTCGTCACCCACTCGCCGGCGATCTTGATACTCAGGCCCATCACGACGCCGGGACTGCCAATGCCCCACTCCTTTGGGCACTCGTTCTTCCAGCGCGACGGTCCGACCACATCATCGAGCCGCTGCATGATGGCCCGGCTCGTCACGTAGGCGAGACAGGTCGCCCAAATCTTCTCCTCCTTCACGCCGGAGCGGCCAATGCGCCACTCAAGGTCCGTGGGCGGGAAGGGCTCAGCCAGTTTTTTCAGCACCGCATCGATCTTGACCTCTTTCGGGTCTTTGATCGGCGCGAAGGCTTCTGCGGGGACAGCGGTCATGCAGCCTCCGGCGCGGCGCTCAAGAGTTGCGATCCCGCGAAGCGCATTCCCTCTTCGAAGGCCAAGCGCAGGCCTTGCGCGGTGCGGTTCTTGGGATCGTTGAGCAGCTCGAGCCCGATCATGGTGGACGGCTCGGCCATCGTGCAGAGACTCGCGATCACGTTCCACGATGGGGTATCGAGCGCACCAGGAACGCGGACCCCGGCCCGCACGAGCGCGATGGCAAGCTGGGCCGTGCGCCGTGGCTTCCCGTCCTGCATGTAGTCGCTATTCCACTGGACGGCCTTGAGCGCGTCCATGAGGGCGTCCACGTGGGCTTCCTCGATGGAGCGGGGAAGAGAATTGACAGCGGAATCAGGCATTGGTTACGTTCCTTGTGCGTGAGACGGTGTAGCATCGAGCCCCGGCCCTTAACCGGGGCTTACTCTTTCCTACCCTCTGCTATCCGCAGCCCGAGCGACTTCCTGGGCGAACATCGCGTCTTTGGCGTCTCGGACTCTCTGCGCGTGTTTGAGATACACGCGACTTGGCCCTAACTCGCGAACGACGCCAGTGACCGTATGCACTTCTGTCCCATGCTCGTAGCGCGAGCCGATCAGCTTGATTCCCCGCAACGGTTCCGCCGGAACCACAATCGGATCGTGAACAACCGTTAGCGCCTTCACCGGGACCGCCGGCGTTGATTGATCGTGCGTTGCCGGAAGATCGTGCCGAGCAAGACCAGGAACATGGCCACGGCCCCGACGACGATGACCGTCTCTCCCGTGTCCATCGCGGTATGCATCGCAGGCGATACGACGAGCGTGTCTTGCACGTTAGGCATAGCGATTGCACCGTGGCGCGAAATCCGCCGGGTTAGGTGCTATCTGTTGGAGTAACCCCGCGACACTTGGGGCAAGACTGCGGCACGATCGCCCGAGGCAGTGACGCGACATGGTCACGCCGCCTCGGGAGGAAAAGTGATGTCGTGATCGGCAAGGATCTTCTTTGCAGCAGCTAAAGTCGCTTCGATGGCGACGTGCGATCGCGGCTTCCGAATCACCGCGCACGCCATGTCAATCACCCTCATGTCCCGCAGCGGAACGCGAGCGGTCAGCATCGACCAACCCTGCTCCACCTCTTGAGGCTGTCCCTGTTTCGGCATGCGGCGTACATTCTCCTGTGAGAACACATAATCGCAGGAAGGATATTACCGCACGGAGGTTATTAGCGCAAGAGGCCCAGCCGGAGGCCATGCGGCTACGAGTCGTTCAGGTGATCGAGGGACGCATCCGGAACGGGCAAACCCAGGTCGAAATCGCCGCAGAACTGGAGACCAAACAGAGCACCGTGGCGGGCTGGAAGCAGGGCAGGGTGCCGGACGTGAAGGCCCTGGCCCGCATCGCGATTACCTACAACCTCTCAGGGCATTGGCTCCTCACCGGCCAGCTCCCGATGGAACCCCCTGGGGTCAGACCGGATCTTCAAGCCGTCTACGCAGCCGGATGGGCGTCCGCTCGAGAGGCCGCGCTTCGGGCGGTACAGCTGGCGACGGCGGCAGAAGACGCTGCGCGGCGCGGTGGAGTTCCGCCGGTAACGGGGCAGGGGACAACGGGATGAGCGCGCCCGCTTCGTACTGGTTCAGCACGAACCCCACGTCGAGGGCTTGGCACAGCGTACAGAGCCGATTGGAGACGGGATCGAAGACGATACTGTCGCCAGCACGCACGGGGCTACCGGGAATATCCGCTGGGGCGGTGAACACGATCGGTAGCACGGCGACCTCCAAACAGCCCCCGAACGGGTCATGAAACTGTAACATTCTCGGTCATTCTTCGACAGAGAGCCTAGGACTCTACGGCCCGTTGCGGCGCGACTGCACCCCTTTGCACGCTGGCGCGTTTGGCGCCATTCATGCATCTTGTGTCGCCGTGCTTCCGCTTCGATCCGTTCTCGCTCGATCGCACCTGCCCGCTCTCGACGGTCTCCGCGCGCTGGCCGTCTTCACCGTCATCGCGTACCACGGCGGGCTCCCGATTCCCGGTGACCTCGGCGTCTCGGCGTTCTTCGTGCTCTCGGGCTTCCTCGTCACGCTCCTGATGCGCCGTGAGCTCGACCGCACCGGCTCGGTCGCACTCGGGGGCTTCTATCGGCGCCGGACGCTTCGGATCTTCCCAGCCTACTACGCTTATCTGCTCGTCGCGATCGCGTGGGACTGGCGCGCCGGCGATCACTGGTCCCTCGGGAACCTCGCCGCGGCGCTGACCTACACGGTCAACTATTACGTCGCCGGCGGCCAAACGACGGTCCACGCCGCCCATGCCTGGTCGCTCGGCGTCGAGGAACAGTTCTATCTCCTCTGGCCGGTGCTCTTTCTGCTCTTCCATCGGCTCCGCTGGCTCCCGTGGGGGGCGATCGGCCTGGTCCTCGTCTCCTGCGGCTGGCGCTCCCTCGCGACGCTCCAACTCGGCTTTTCGAGCGTCTATGCCTACAATGCCTTTGAGACCCGACTCGATTGTCTGGCGATCGGGTGCGTCCTGGCCTGCTTCATCGATCGGCCCGTCACCGAACGGCTGGCAACTCAGGTCGGACGCCCGTGGATGCCCCCGCTCCTGCTCGGGCTCCTGCTGCTCTCCCGGCTCGGTGGCTCCCCGGTCTACCACTATGCCATCGGGTTCACCGTTGATTCCCTGCTCATCGCCGCCCTGCTCCTGGCCTTGCTGACGCTGCACGCCCATCCCGCGTACCGCTGGATCGATGCCCGCTGGATTGCCTGGCTGGGTGCCATCAGCTACCCACTCTATCTCTGGCACGGCCGGGGCTTGGCAATCGGGGAGCGGATCCTGGGTCACGCATGGCGCCTGCCGGTTGGAATCGTCGTCAGTATCGGGCTAGCCGCAGGGTCGTACTACCTTCTCGAGCGCCCGCTCCTGCGATTCCGGACCGCGCGACTAAAACATCCGCAGGCCGCACCCGATACCCACGCCAGCCCGCACTTCGATGGGATTGACCGAGGAGGCCGTGAGTTGCCCGCCGGCATAGCAGCCCAGCCGGTTGCGGATCTTCGCCCGCGCGAGCTCGCGGCTTAAGGCCCGGAGCGCCCCGGAATCCGCCGTCACGATCTGACGGAGCGCCGCAGTTCGCTGCTCGCAGGTCTCCACCGTCACCGTACAGGCTCGAATCGCTGAATCAGCGACCGCAACGACGAGCCGAAGCGTGTCTCGGTGCACCAACGTATCGACCCGGTTTACGATCGTCGCGATGGTATCCCACCGCTGGCGGGTGACGATACGGTCCTTGGTCTGCTGGATATAGACCGTGTCGAGGCGAATCACGCGCTTCTGGAGATCACCGATCGTGACCGCCTGAGCGGCGATTGTCGCCTGGTCCGCCGCGCGCTCCGCCCGACGCTGACTCTGGCAGACAAAGAAGAAGATCGCGCCACCAACGGCAACGCCTGAGAGACCGGTCCACGCCCAATCGGGGAGTTTCATGGGTGATCCTCATCGAACCGGCGCCGCATGCCAGATAAATCCCGTTGCTGCTGCTCATAGCTGATCCGACTCATCACGTAATCAGGAATGAGGCCGTAACTGTTCTCGATCCGTTCCGTGGCTTCGGCTTTGGTGTCGCCATCCACCTCGATCCGCTCCGAACCAAACCACCCATACCATTTCACGGTCGCGCGCCCGCTTTTGCCGCAGCGACCGTGATACCCATCGGCTCGATATGCGTCGGATCCCAGCCCAACTTGACCGGCGCCTCCCACTGCTCGGTGCTGATCGCCGTCGTGACAGCGTCCTGCAATGCTGCCGGCAATCCCCAGAGAATGCCCGTCACGAGGCCCTGATTCTCCGCCGCCGCGGCGAGTCGGAGCAGGTAGGGGATTGCCGATGCCAACGGATGATCGTCGTCGATTACGTCGACCGCGAGGGATTCCGGCACACCCCCGTTGCCCGTGCAGTTGTGGAATCCATAGCGCAGCTTGGAGTGCCCCGATTGGAAGGCTGCGAGCTGATCGGCGGGGGACCGGTACGCATCTTGAATCCGGGGTCGCCAGCCTGCGGCCTCCATCTCGTCGAGCACGGCCTGGATCTTCTCCCCGAAGCTCGGCCAGCACTCGGCGAGTTTCTGCGTATTCCGCGCCTGCCGCTCGACCTCGTTCACGGCGTATCCTTCTCCCCAGGCGCCGCCGGTCGGCCCCGCCCGACCAACTTCGCCAGCCCATCGCCCACCGCTCCCCAGACTTTTCCAGCGGTCGCCCGGCCAAGCATCTTCGGCGCGATCAGCAACACGCATGTCAGAATGAGGCCAAGCGGAAAGCCGGTATGATTCGGCGGATAGGTGAGGAATCCGGCATCCTGGAGAATCTCAACTGCGGACTTTGTTGCCAGCAGCGTTGCACCGATGATGAAGGCGCCGTCCTCGATCATGCGGGCCGCGCCGTAGGGCTTCTTCAGGGCAACGGCTTCGAGTCCCTGCCCGTAGGCGACAAGATCCTTGATCGCATCGCCTCGCTCCTCGAGGGTGAGGTCGCCGATGTGCTGGAGCCACCATTCCATGGGCGGTCGATGGGTGGTGATGGCCCGCTCGTCGGTCGTGCCCGGATCAGTCATCGCGCCTCATTTCCGCATCGCATAGGCGAGAATCAGCGATAAGCCAGCAAGCCCAATCGTAATGATCGTAAACCCGCGTGCCTGGTTCGCTTTCTGCTCTTCGCGGGCCACTTGCACCGCGCGTTCCGCAGCTCGCTCAGACGCCGCAATTTCTCGACGGAGCGAGCCGACTTCCGCCTCCAACTTGGCGACCCGCTCCGCGAGCACATCGGGCACCGGTTACTCCGGCCAATCCCGATCCGGTGGATCGACCTTCAGTTGCACGCACATCACCATGATGGCATCATGGAGCCAGTGGACCCGCGCGCGCGTCTTGCGATATTCGGCCACCAACCCGTTCGCGCCGTCCTTATCGAGCAACATCTGGACTTCCATCTGCCGGCGTTCCGTCTCCGCGAACTTGAGCCGGACCGATTCGTCCAACCGTTCGACTGAGTGCGTTAAGTGCTGCCATTGCTCGGTCGTAATGGGTTCCGGTTTGCTCGTAGCGCGGCGACGTTGCTTGTCGCCAATAAGCCAGATCACTGCGATCGTTGCGCTGGGTCCTAGCGCCGTGGTTAGGGCGGTCACCGTACCCGGATCCATAGTGTATCTCCTTCACGATGAGCCACGTCATGATCCCTAACCCAAGCACCCGCGCACTTTGATAGACGATCCACGCCCCGATCCAGGCGGTACTCGTGATCGGGAGCATCGCCATCGCCAGAATCGCCGGGAGCGTCCCGAGGCAGTACGTCCACACCGCCTTTCGCCGTCGATGATGGACCGCTACAAAGGCGATCGCAAAACAGCCGGTGACTTCCACCACGGTCTCCGGTTCCGTCATCGGTCCCCGCAACGCCGAAAGAATCGCGAGGGACCCGATCGCACTGATTGCGACGATCCGCATGGCTCGGTGTTCGAGCAACGCGAGCAGGAACATGATCGTCTGAACCGGGGCGAACAGGTACGACAGCCACCACGTATTCAAATGCTGCGCCTGAATGACCGATCCGACCTGATCCTGTACCCAACTCACCCCGAAGGCCGCCGCGAGAAACCAGGCATCGGCGCGCGGCGGCCGATCGCGTGCCAGCCCCCACATACAGGCGAGGATCGGGAGGACCGCGGCCCAGTGGGCAATCGGCCCTCCAATCGCGAAGACCGGGTGCATTAGCACGCCGGCGGGCACGGGTGCGAGTTATCGAACCCGACGCCATACACTTCCTGATCCTCGGTACACATCCAGAGCACTTCGAGCCCGTCGTCATTGACGCCACGAATCGCTAGCAGCTTCGTGTCCGCCGATCCTGCCTCGAGCGCGGTCTTCAAGGCACCGAGCATCCTGATTGCATCCGCCCGCGTCCACCATTGATACCGCCAGGGATGGTTGACGTTGCTGCCCTTGAATCGCTCGACTTGCTCGTGCATGCCCATAGAACGCTCCGCGTTAGGGGACAGAAATCCGGGTCAAACATCCCGGAAGATGCACCCCGAAACAGTGGAGAACAAAGAGCAGCACGCCCCCGATCGCGAGGACCTGGAGGAGGAACGTTTTCAACGGATCCTTGAGCCCCCACCGCTCGATCAGGAGGCAAAGCAGGAGGGCGATGAACAGGATGACCATTAGACGGCCGTCGCTGCCAGGTCATCGTTCGCCGCTTGCAGTTTCGCCGCGACCGCATCGAAGCCTGAGAAATCGAGCGTCGGATTGGCTGCTTGGAGCGCGGCGATCTGGGCGGTGAGATCCGCAATCGTCGCGTCATTCTTCGCCAGATGATCCACGATGGCCTGCTGCTTCGCATCTACCGTCGCCTGCAACGTGTCGGCCTTGGCGCTGAGGTCGGCCAACTTCGCATTGACATCGTCTTGGGCTGCCATGATCCGCTCCGTATTCCGAAGAATGTGAACTAACGTGTGATCGAGCTGCCGCTGTTCAAGCCGGTCGACTCGACGTTCCAACGCTTCTAATCGTCGTTCGTGTTCCATTACCAACCCCAGCCGGGATCAGACTTCCACGCCCGGACGTTGCTCCACTTGACGGACTGCGCGAGCACCGGTCCTTGATTCAGGTTCCGGCCTAACGCGATGCCGAAAATCGCGGTGACGGTCGTAATTGGCACGTTGGTGTAGGACTTGTAGACCGCATTGTCGAGCGCGAACACCGCCGTGCCGGTCGCGCCGACTCTGGCATGGATCCGCCACCGGTGCCATTGGCCGTCGTAGTACTGGGTCGGGAAGGGCGCACCGAGAAACCCACTGCCGCCGCCATCGGGATCGCCGGGGTAATACGAAGTCGTCGCCGTCTCGGAGATCCCAGTAATGATGTGGAACCGGCTCGACGGATTGGTCCGCAGGAAAATGGTTTTGTAGCCCGCGCTCGAGGCACAGGCGGTCGCGTAATTCTTCGTGCGCCACCCAGCCGAGAACTTGACCCAGACTTCCACCCACACTTCCTGCACGGACGACGGAAACGCCACGTTGCGGCCAATCGTCGCATCCGAGCAATTCGCCGGGGACGCGGCGAAGTCGTACCGCATCGACTTCCCGGTGAGCCCTGGCGGGACGTCCGGATCGAGGAAGATGCGGGCGATATTCACGTCCTCCGTGGCCCCGCTCCAGATCGGATTCGGGTACTTCAGCAGATCGGCCGTCGTCGCGTATTTGGCAAAATCCTCAACCACCCACGCCGCCGAGCTCGGAGGAATCGGCAGAGGCGCCGGGGGAGGAGGTGCTGGTGGCGGCGCGGGCGGAGGAGGCGGTGGCGGTGGGGCAGGGGGCTGCACCACGATCGTGTCGTGAACAACCCGCACGACGGTATCGTGGACCGCCGGCGGAATGATGGTATCGTGCGGCACCGGGTAGGCGACACGCGCCTGCTGGACGCCATTTCGGGCCACGGTGAAGACGAGGCTGTCCGGGGCAACCGGGGCGGCCAATCGGACCGCGGCGGCGCCACCAGCGAGCCCTGCGACCGCGAGAAATGCTCCACCAACTTTGGCGAGCGTCATGGATTCTCCTGTCGTTGCTGCATCAAAGCCCGCGCGAGTAAACCACCACCAGCCGCGGCACCAGCGCCAAGCATTGTCGGTAGCGACGTTCCGCCGTACTGGTCCTTGAGCACGCGCCATTGCTTGTACAACTCCTCGCGTGTGGCCTCATCCGGCGCCAAATCCGCACGCCGCTGGAGATCATCCATCGCGGCCTTGCCAGCCTGATTCTGCCGAGCATCGAAGACAAGTTCTCCACGCCGAAGGGCAGAACCCTGGGAGTGCTTTTTCATGAAGTCGCCATATTCTTGGCGCGTATTGCTGGCGAGTGCTCTCCCGCGGATTTCATCGGGATTCAGCCCAAGAGCCCACGCCGATGCATCCAGCGCTTCACGGGTGCCTTTGCCCTTCGGCGCACGAGGTGATGGCTGCGCTCGTGGGGTCAGCGCGGGAGCGGCCGGGACGGGAAGTGGTTTTGCCGGCAGTGGTGGCTCTAACGTCGCAGTCGGCGCAGCGGACGGCGTTGTCAATCTCGCGAGCAGCGCTTGAACGTCTCCACCACTTTGACCTAGGCCGGTTGGCGCTGGCGGCACAGGCGGTAAGGCTTCCGTGGCTGACCGGACCCTGGAAAGCGCCGACGTGAGCGGATTGATCGGCGGCGGTTCTGGCGGAGGCGCCGGAGGTGGTGGCGGCGGCTCGGGTGGCGGAGATGGTGGAGGTGGCCCCCAGCCCCCGTCCGTCCGTCGGCCCACGAGCGGGAGCGATGATTTTCGCGGCGTGTAGGATGCGGTCGGCAGGACAGGTGGCGGTTCCCCTAACGCTTCACTCGCCGGTCGCAGCAAACGCTCCAGGATCGTTTCGGATTCGACCGAGGCGGCGTGTCGAGCGCCGTACTTACTTGCGATTCCGAGCGCAGCCCCGAGGTGCGGTTGCCCGACCAGCGTGCCCGCGACGTAGCCCACGCCGCCCCGCGCGAGACCCCCGAACCCGGCACTCTGGCCGATGATCGGCTCCGGCTTCTGATCGAGCACATCGACGATCTGGGTCGCGATGTCGGTCGTCTTCGGGTCGCGCTTGAGATCCTGGGCCAAGAGATAGGCGCGCGCGCGCACCGAACTCTTCGTGGGCAACGCCGACAGATTCTTGAGCACTTCATCCGCTGCCGGGCCGATCGTTTCTAGCACCGTCGGGCTGCGACCAGCGGCCGCGAGGGCCGCATGGCGCGCCTGCACGTCCTCGAGCGATTGGCCGGTGTTCTGGATCGCGCTGGCGATCGTTTCCTGGGCCTTGGCAAGTCGACCGGAGCCTGTGGTGATGCCTGCGAGCCGACCAACGGAACGCACGGCGGGCGCTGCCGCGCGAACTGCGGCTCCGACGACCGGCGCACCAGCCCCGACCAGACCGCCGAACTCGACGCCTCGGAGCGTGGCTTTGGCTTGCTCTTCCGGCGTCCCTTCGGCACCACCGAATCCCGCGACCCCGCCAATGCCTGCTCCGGTGACGCCACTAACCAGCGCCCGTGCAGGAAGACTCGCTCCGGCGACACCGGCTCCCGCGGCTCCCCCGGTCGCGAGCGTGGGAATGGCCCCACCGATCAGGTTATCCACGACCGATTCGACGGGGTGATTCCCAGCGAACTCGCGATTGCTCGCGCGCTCCACGTCCCGCGATTTCGTGTAGGCACCGGCGAGTTCATCCTTGGTTGGGAGCTCACCGTGGGTCAGCGACTTCACGGCCTGTCCCGCTGCACCGACCACTCCGGTCAATTCATCCTGGAGCCCGAGCGTCGTACCCTGGAGTCCCGCGCGCGCGCTTCCCAAGGCGTGTTCCAGCCCCGATTCCTCGCGCCGTGGAGCCATCGGCTGACTGGCGGCCTCGACGTGTTTGACGGCCTCGTCGTGGCTCAGACCGCGATCGCGAAGGAACTCGTAGCGGTGCGCTTTCTCGGCATCGAGCGAGGCCGCCACGGCCTGATCGTGATCCATGCCCTGATTGCGGAATTGCTCGTAGGCAGATGCCAAATCGAACGGCTGCACCGCGAGGGGAGCCGTGGACGAACTGCCATGCGACACACCGGCCATCGGGCCGGTCATGGCGGGCGCTTGACGAAGGGGTTCTCAGGTCGGAAACCGCTCGCAGCCGGAGCGGCCGGTGGAGCACCTGGAGCCGCCGTTCCCCCGCCACGCTTCCCAGTGGCGAACGGCTGGTAGCCCTGGTCCGGGGTGAAATTCGACTCGTAGAGGTCGCTTTCGTCCTGAATCGCGGCTCGGAGCTTCTGCAATTTCACTTTCGCGACGTCGGGCGGATCAGTGATCGCGGGAATAAACGGCCGAAGTCGCGGCATTTCCTTCGCCGTGACCGCCGCGCCCGACCGATCGTGAATGATGAGGCTCCCGACGTTGGCGATCGTGGCCCGGAGTGCTTGCGCCTTGGCGCTAGAAAGCCCGAGCGCATCCTTCACTTGTTGGCCACCTGCCATATTCGTGATGCCCAAGCCACTCGCAGCCTCTTTGTCGTTGAGACCGTTCAGGGCATCATCGATCGTGTTGAGATGGCTGCGATTCTCCGCAATCGTCTTCACGACACCCTGCGGGATCTGTTTCGCCGGTTTCTCCGGGGCGTTGTCCGCGCGCAGCCCGATCAGCGCCCGCGCGTTCGCTCGATTGGCCTCGTTCTGCGAACCGATGAACTCCCGCTGCCGCTGCGCTTCCTCGGTGCGGGCCTGAATCGCTTCCTTGGCACGCTGGGCCTGTTCGGCCAACGTGCCCTGGTGATAGGCGTCCGTCGATCGATTCGCAGCGTGCGTTTCCAAGAGCCGCGCCTGGAACTCTTCGAGCGCCTGTTGCCGGGCTTGATTGCGGGCCTCGTCCTCGGCACGCGCACGGTCCCGCGCGAAGGCATCCTGTGCCGTCTGCCGGTCAAGCTGCGCGCGTTGGAGCGTGCCCTGGTTCTGGCCCTCCTGATAGGACCCGGCGCCCGTGTTGAGCGCCTTCATCAAGAATCCGAGATCGAAGGCCATCGGCTACCGTCCTGCGGGCGCGAGCCCGCCGTAGCCGGTCCGTTGCGCCCAGGTTGGTCCCGGAGCAGTGGGATAGCTCCCCGGCGGCAACTGGCCGAGTCCGCTGAGATCGAACGGTCCGTTGGGTACGGACGGCGGTAGGCTGATGTTCGGCGCTGGCGGGAACCCGTTCGCGTCCCGTGGTCCGCGGAGTGCCGCCGCCTGTCCCGCTGCGCCTAACGCGCCACCGATCGCGTTGTTGATCCCATTCGCCTGCGCGTCGTAGGCCCCCGCGTTCTGCGTCGCGAGTTGGCTCGGGTCGTTGATGTAGCCGAGCTTGATGAGCTGGTTGATGTAATCCGAGTTCTGCCCAAACTCCTGATTCTGGCTCCCCTGCTCGAGCAGGTATTGCTGAATCCGGTCCTGTTGCGCCTGATTCGCGAGCGAATCCTGGTAGCCGCGTTCGCCGCGCGCCTCACCCCGCATCGCGGCTTCGTTCCCGAACCGCTGCTGCTCGAGCCCCGAGAAATCACCCAACAGCGACCGCTGGAGTTGCGTCCGCGCGAGATCCTGAGCGCTCGCGTTCTGCTGGTCGGTCCGGTTCTCGTTCCGGAGGCTCGAACCCTGCTGAAACGACTGGTTCCCGAGATCGGAGAGGAATCCGCCGCGCGCGAGCCCGTACTGATTCTGGGCGTTCGTGATGTTGGCCTGATCGCCGCCGAGTGCGCGGTAGAGGTTCGCGGAATTGATCGCATTGCTCGAGCGGGCTTGATCGGCACTGAGACTCAATCCTTGGCTCGCCAGATTCGTGTTGGCGGCGGCCTGATCCTGCCCGGCGACGAACCCGCGCTCGCCCCGCGCCTCGTTCCGGAGGCCCTGCTGCACGCCCGCATTGGTCACGTCCGTGCCACTCAGCTGCCCGAACACGCCCTGGCCGGCCGACAGCCGATTCAGGCGGTCCTGGAGCTCCTGGCCTGCCGCATCGAGCGAGAGTTGCTGGCGCGAGTTCGCCAACGACTGCTCTCGTCGTTGCGTGACGTCACCCAGGTCGCTGGTCGTCACCCCTGAGCCGATGCGGCCCAAGGCGGCGGCTTTCTGGCCCACGGCACGCAAGTCCGACTGATACTGCGGCTCGCTCTGGCGCCCGATGAGGTCGAATTGCTGCCGGGCGAGATCGCCCCGATTGGGTGCGCTGTTCAACGCGTCCAATTGGGTACTGATGTTCCCTCGTGCGGCCGTCGTGTCCGCGGACGGGTTGTAGGTCCCCGTCGCGACCGAGCCGTAGCTCGAGGTGGGTGGCAGCGAGACACCACCGTATTGCCCGATCCGAGCGCCACCGAGCGCGCCAGCGGCCGACCCGTAGGCGCCTTGCGCCGCGGTGTAGTTCGCGGGGTTCGCGATCGAGCCAGCCGCCTGGGCACCGTAATTCGCGGCCCCGGTGGTGTACGAGTCGTTGGTGTTCGGCGCGACGTAGCCCCGGAGCGGTTGCGTGCCCGCGAGATTGGCCGCGGCTTGGTCCGTGTAGCCTTGAGCGCCCGTGAGACGCTGGGACGGCTGGGGCGTGATCGTCTGGCCCCGGTAGTCGTTCACACCGGGCTGGATCGGCGTGAACTGCGAACCGGTGACGGACGGTGCGCTCGAACCCGCTGGCGTCATCGGAGGAAACGAGACGGACGGCCGCTGCGGCGTGATCGAGGGGCCACCGAAGCCCGATTGGGAGTAGTTCGACTGATTCGGATCGAATCCGTTGGTCGTGACGCCATTCGGATGCTGGGCGTTGAACGCCGCCCCAGCCGCCCCAAACGGATCAGCCTGCGGCCCGCCCGGAAACCGCCGAATGTTGATGTTCGGCTTCGGGGCCGGACTCGGTGCCCCAGGAGGCGGAAGTGCGACAGTAGGTGCGGTCATCCGCCCTCCTTAGTACGTCGGCCCACTGGGCGGCATGGCAATCGGGAACCGCGGGGCACCACCACCCGGCATCGGTCCGGCCCCGCCCGGTGCGCGAGCCAACAGCTGATCGAGATTCGGATTCATCCGCCGGAGCCAGTCCTGCGCTTTGGGCGGTGCGCCACTGAATGCGGTCTGTCCTGGCGTCTGCGCGGGCACCGGAGCAGCGGTTGGGGGCATCGCCACCGGTGGGCGCGCGAGTGCTGGTCGTTCGTAGGGATTCCCGGTGCCCGAGAACAATTGGCCGAGATCGGGCCGCTGGGGAATGCCCTGCAATGCTCGCTGGAGCGCGAGGTTCCGAACCGGAGCTCGCGCGGTGTAGTCCTGCTGATCTTGGGCTAGGACTTGGTCGCGGAGTTGGTTGGCTTTGCCCTGCTTGCCAGCCCCCTCGATGACACCAAGCCCCGCACTGACCAGCGGCCCAACAACCGGCAGCGCACCGCCAAGTTTGCCTAACGCGTCTCCGAGCCAGCCCATAGCATCCTCCTCGCGACGACTAGATCGCGACTTCTTCCCAGGCAAACCCGCCGAAGCCGGTCACCGCCGTCAACGCGCCCCACGCGATCCACGCCCCCGGCGGCACGACGATCAGGCCACCGAGGTCCACCCAGAGCGGTGTCGTGGCATAGAGCGCGGCAGCCGTGAAACCCGAGCCCATCGGCAGCAGATAACCCGGATTCGTGATCGTCGCAGCCGAGTCCGCTTTCGCGCTCGACGCCGGCCCGATGCCTAACAGGGCGTTCTGCACGCCAGGAGAGGCCAACGGCGTCGTATGTGTCACGTTCGCTGTCGCTGAGTACCCGCCGATCAGATGCAGCGAGGCGATGCCCGCCGGCGCGACCGTCAGCGCGTACTGCGCCCCGAGGATTACCAGATTCTTGGTGTTCCCCAGCGGATTCGAGACGCAGAGGCCGGTATAGGTCGTCGTGAGCGCCACCGACACCGCTTGCGCCCCGACGTTCGAGGCCAGAAAGAGATTCCCGCGGCTCGCCGCGTCCTGATAGCGCCCGTGCGCATCCGCCGCGCGCAACGCTTTCGTCTTTTCCAACGACAGATAGGCGGGCGAGCCTGGGGCCACGACCCCGCTGTCATACCCCATCGCTTGGTTCAGGACTTCGGTGGCCATAGGGGTTCCTTTACTGCGTCAGGTTCAAGGCATCGGTGAACAGCGGCCCCGCATCACTCAGCGGCGGCACCAAGAGATTCCACGCAATCGACGGTGTCCCAATTGGTCCCTGGGCACCGGCAGCACCCGTCTGGCCTAACGGTCCCACCGGTCCTTGAGCACCATCCTGTCCGGCATTGCCGACCGGACCCGTCGCACCCTGACTTCCAGTACTGCCGGTGGCGCCCGTCGTCCCTTGAGGGCCTTGTGGTCCCTGCGGCCCCGCGATCCCCGCCGCCGTGCCTAACGCGGATGCATCGGGTTGGGTGCAGGGTACCCAGTGCCCATTCTCCTCGACCATCCAGGTGCGAGCCATTAGCTGGTCGCCGGGGCAAATTGTCGACTGTACACGGTAATGCGGATCTTGCCCGCGCCAGGATTTGCATTGGTCGTCACTCGCAGCTTCGCTGCGGTCGTCTGCACTGGGCCTGCGGCGTCGGTGGCGACGCTCCCTTGCATCTGGAGCTGGCCGACGCCCGTGTTCCCAGCCGTGAGACTGGTCGACGCGTTCACGAAGCGCGTGGCCGTCGTGGCATCCCCTAACGACCAATTCGCCGCAACGCTGATCGAGGTCGTCACCCGCCACGCCACGGCTTCGATGATCGAATTGGCCGGCAACAGATTCAGCGTCGAATCGGTCGTCACGCCACCCGTGTTGAGCGTGATTTCTTCCTCGGTCCGCAGGAACGGCTGTCCGTAGTCGAAGCTTGAAATGGGCAGATTGTTCGGATTCGTGATCCAGATGCCGGCGCTCGTGGTCGGCATGCCAGCCAGGATCGGCGGGGTGTCCGGCGTGTGTGTAATCCCGGTAATCTCGAGCACTTTGGTCCCCGCTTCGAACCGACAGCGGGGACTGATGTAGGGACCAATGAGATTGGCCGACGCGCTTGAGCTCGTGATCTTGATCGCCGTTCCATAGGTCTCGAACTTGACGCCGTCGATCGAGCACCCATTGGGGACCCGACCGTCCCCGCCGCTTTGATCGCGGAGAAGGACGCCGACCGTCGTATTCGCGAGCCCGCCGCCGAGCAGATCGACCGCATTGGCCGACCCTTCAAGGAGAACCCCAATCGGAATGTCACCAACGTCGGCGCCATCCTCTTTCTGGGTCCACGGCCGCTCCAGCACCCCCCAAAACGCACCCGTCCCCGGATCGGCGGCATCCGATTGCGCAAACCGGAACGAGGCGTAATTGCCTTGCACACCATGCGCGACGACGGTGCAATCCACGAGGCGGACACTCGGCGCGACGATATTGAACCCATAGGTCGCATTCGCGTTCGCCCGGTGATTGACCTTGAGGCCCGCAATCATGACCGGCGCCGTCGAGCTCGTGATCCCGCTGACCGTGATCCCCGGAATCGCCCCGACCGTCTTGATGACGGCGCCATAGGCGAAGATCCCAATCGGCTCGGCACCGGGCGTCAGCGTCGCGGCGGATGTGAGCAGGTAGGTATCCGGCGGAATGAGCCCCAACACGCCGCCCGCCTTCAGCGCTGCGAAGAATGCCAGAAATGCCGCCGTGCTATTCGTCCCGCTGCCCGCTTGCCCGAATTGCTGCGGGGTCACGATCTGTAAATCCTGGGGCAGCGCGTCTTGTAGACCCTTCATGCGACTATTGATGATCCGCACGAAGTCGGGAATCGTCGGCGTCGCTTGATCCGAGAGCTTGGGCCAGACCCATACGGTACTCATGGGGTCGGCTCCTCCGAGACGTCGAGTGTCAGCGTCGTGCCGTCGAGTCCCGTGAGCGCGGCCTGTTTGATTCCCACCCCGCGGCAGATGACCGTGAACGCCGCATCGAACATGGCTGTCGCTTTACGCGCGTCGGCCGACAAGGCGGCGAGATAGTCGCTCTGCTCGGGCGTGATCGTCACGGTGCGGATCATGTGAAGGCCGCCGACGAGTACCAGGTCCCGCCCGAATACACTTTGAATTTCTTGTTGGTGGTGTCCCAGTAGGCGACGCCCGTCCCGCCGCTCGGGGTCGCCACCATCGCTCCGGCGAAGCTCGGGAGCACGACGTACCCACGCGTATCGCTATTGACGGTCAGGCCCCCGAGAATCACGTCGCCGCTCGACGGATACCCGAGCCAAATCGACGATCCGCTGCCAGTCGTGCGCGCATAAATCGAGGTCCCGCCACTGTTCTGGAGGACGAAATTGGTGCCGTTGACGAGCAGCTTCGACCCGCTCGTCGTCAGATCGAGATCGGCCTGGAAGACCGGCGTGGCTGCAAAGGTTGCGACCCCGCTGAACGACAGCGTGGTGCAGCTCAGGGCCGCGAGTGTCGTCGCGCCGGCCACAGTGAGCGTGCCGCTGAAGCTGGCGCTCGCCGAGATGGTCTGGCCGTTGATCGTGGACGACGCGGTAATCGCGCCGGTGACGAGCAGCGTACTGGACAGGGTCGCCGCCCCGCCTACGCCCAGCGTCGAGGAGACGGTGAGCGTCCCCGATACCGTCAGGTTATTCTGCAACGTCATCGAGTTCGTGCGGCAATAGAACTGGGTGACGCCATTGCGGACGATGAGGAGGTCGTGATCGCTGATCGTGCCGATCACGCCATAGCTGTTCCCGCTATCCGAGTAGACCTTGGTATCGACCGTCGAGGCCAGCGAACGAATGGCCCCAGCCGTCTGCACCGTGCTGGTGAACGTACCGGTGGTCGCGGTGAGCGCTTGTACAGCGGTCGTTCCCGACGACACCGCGAACCCGCCGCTTGAGATCGTGCAGGCGGCCCCTGCGGTCCATCCACCGGTAAAGGTTTGGGTCGCCGACCAGATGTTGGTGACTGAGATCGTGCGCGCCGTATCGGTGAGCACCCCATAGGTGTTCACGACGTCCCGAATGGCCGCAAACGCGCCTTCGAGATCGGCCGTCGTCAGGATGTCGCCATCCGTCCAATCGTGTAGCGTTGCAATCAATCCCACGTTACCGATACTCCGGTTGATCGTCCTGCGGATACCCAGTCGCCACGATCGTGGACAACATGAACCGTTCGCCTAACGTCTCGTGGGTGAGCACCGGCATGATCCATCGCCCTTGGGCCGCCGTCCCCACGACCAGATGGCGCTCGGCAATCACATCGGAGGCGAGTGTGTCCGTCCCCAGCACGAAGGCGCCTAACACCGCCCCGCCACCGGTGACACTGGCGAACTGTTGGGTCGTCCCAAGCGGCTGCCGCGGGGTCACATAACTCACCCCGACGTTGGTCAGATTGGTGCGGAGCAAGACGGTCGCATCGATCAGGTCCCAGTCCGTTTCGGCCGTTTCGCTATAGCCTAACATCTCCGTCCGGACGGAATGCGTGATCGCCGCCGAACCTGCGGCAAATCCGTCCGTCCACGGCGAGCCATCCAGGCGCCCGTGGGCGTAGGCATAGCCGGTTGCGCTCGTCGTCGCAGTCGATCCCCCAAGGTGCGTCATCGTCGGGATGCCATCGGAATCGCGGACGATATCCAGCGCGGTGGATTGCCAGCCATTCCACTCGCCGACGTATTCGCCCGTGGTACTATCGACGGCGAGGACCAGGTTCAGCGCGGTGCTGTTGATCCCGACGACATGAAAGAGCACGAGGTCAGTGCCCGGATGATCGACGACCTGCGCCAGACTCAGATAGGTACTCGGAATGGTCTCGAGCACGCGCCGGGCACCTTTGCCGACTTCCTCCGCGAAGCCACCGGCCGGAATCCGATAGAGGCGCCGATTGGACCCCATGAAGAACACGATGCCGTTCTTGACCGTGACCCCACGGGGACTCACGCAGCCGACGTCCTCCGAGACCGATTCCCGCTGCCCTGCCGTCGCGAAATCCGGCCCGACCTTGCCGGATACGGCGGTGACCGACGTCTGCCGGAACAGATACATGATTTCGTTCAACCCGATCCCCGCATAGAGCGCGTGCGGATCGGTTTGGATGAGATCCCAGCCGTTGTTGTAGACGACGCCGCCGATCGTGGCGACGTAGCCGGTATTCGGGAGCCCTTCTTCGCTCCAGACCATTTCGGTGCGCTGATCGGCGCGGATCCCGAAGAGTTTGCCGTAGTAAACCCACGGTTGCCCGAAGAACGCGGCCGGCGTGTTACTGAGGAGTGTGAGTCCGGCCCCACTGGTCCCGTCCCAGGCGAAGGCCTTGTGACTCCCATCGGAGACAATCATCTGATCCGCGAACGTGACCGCGTAGACCGCTCCGGTATCGTTCAGGGTGATCGCGGGGCTCGCCGCGGCCAGATCTGCCACCTGAATCTCGGCCGCCCAGGTATTGCTGCCCCAGTTGTAGACGAAGAGCTCGCCGCCGACGATGGCGGTGGTGAACTCGGACCCATTGACTTGGGTGTATTGGTGCGCACGCTGCCCCACCCGATGGCCGCTGCGTCCGAGCTGCGCGCCGAGCCATCGAAAACCGGGCCGGCCCACGACGAGCGGCCCGACATCCATATCGGCCGGATAGCAATTCCGGAGGAGATCAGCGTACCGCGGGTCGAACGGCTCGCCTTGCGGAGCACCGTGAACCCCGATGAAGGGGCCAGCGCGTTTCGTGACCACGCGGGACTTAGCCATCAGCCTAAATCCCCACTATTCCACCAGGCCGACGGGACATCGCTGATCGCTGCTGAACCCTGGCCGAAGACTTTGGCCTTTTCCGTCGGAATGAGTCCGACCGAGCCAGTGAGCGGATTGCCCCAGGCCGCACGCGTGTATTCCGTCTCGTAGGGCAGCGGATCGCGTTTCCCGCCGCGGGCTGCCCAAAGTGCAGCGGCCCGAAACACGATCAGGGCTCGGGCGCGGTCTGGTTTGATCGTCGGGGCCTGGCTCGCGCTGATCGCCGGTACATCCGCGCGGACGTAGCGGGCATACGGCCCGGCGGAAAACGACCGGGTCCGATTGACGGTCATCCGGATCGTCTTGGTGCCCTCGAGACAGTAGTCCGCGCTTCCATCCCAGAACGCTCCGCACCGCATCGGCTGGGCTTTGAGCGTCGGATAGATCTCGGCGTCGCCGATGATGTCGTAGAGCGTGGAATAGGTGTAGCCGCCGTCGCTCGTAGTCATGAGCTCCGGTGCGCCGTAATTCAGGTGCGGGACGTGGGCCGCGAGATCCTCGTTGACGCGATCCTGGGCGTCCGCGAGCAGCTGATAGGCTTGCGCATCGGTCAGCGCTTCATCGACCGTGGGGCGGCCAATGAGATAGCGGAGCCGTGAGAGCAGGTCGGCCGAATCCCAGGCGGCCATGATCTAGCCGTCCCGTCGGAAAATGGCGGCCATGCCTGCCCGCAACCGAGTCCCATGCGAGCCCCGCCCGCGGTGCGGGACGCCGTTGCCGGCCTCCGGCGCCGGACCCGCCGTGAACGCGCCGAGCCCGCGGGTCGGGATGTACTTCTCGTTGACGTGCCCGGCGATCGACCGCAGAAAGAGCTTCCCGAGCCCCGTGGTCGGTGGCGTGACGCCATCTAACGCCCCGAACCCCATTGTGAACATCCACTTTGGGGTACTCGCCGAGGCGAGGGAGCGAAGAAACAGATGGCGGATGGCCACTAGCTGTTTCGCGTGATGGCCGACGGATCGGTCGCATCGTTGAGCGCGAGCGTGAACGCGGTGGTTGAGCCATTCCGTTTCTTGACCGTCGCCGTGGTGCCGGAGATGCTGAACTCCTGCAAGGTGGCCAAGAGATCGTAGAGCGCCGTGCCGATGCTGATCGTGCCGCCATCGGTCGAATACGCCTCGGTGATCGCGCGAGTCAGCAGATTATCCATCCCGGTGTTCGAAAGCGTGTAGCCCGTCTTGTCGCTTACGGTCGTCACCGAGCCGACCGAGCCGGTCACGTTGCCACCCACGTTGCCGGTCACATTCCCGACCACGTTGCCACCGACGTCGCCGGTCACCGAACCGACCGCTCCGACCACGGAGCCGACCGAGCCGGTCACATTCCCACCAACGTTCCCGGTGACACTCGCCACCGCCGACGCTGCGACCGCCGTGCCCACCGAGGTCTTCATCGTGGAGGTGAGATCGCCCGAGGTCGGCGCGTTCGTCAGGTTCGTCACCGTGGTGATCGTGCCGCCGGTGATATTCGTGGTGCTCGCGAGCGTCGCGTTCGGGAAGGTCACCGTGCCCGAGGCCGACGCGGCATCGTTGTCGATGTTCTTCACGTTCACATCCGGAATACCCGCGGTGGCCGGCGTCGCGACCGCCGTCCCGTTCCACTTCGTGGTGTTGACCGACGGTACATCCGTCGTGATCTGGGCGGTGATTTCGGCCGCACTGAGCGGCAGCGAGCCCTTGTAGGCACGGTACGTCACCGTACCAGTGAGGCTGATCCCCCACGCCCGATCCATCGTGAGCACCGGCGGGTTGGCGTTCGAGCTCGTGGTGCAGATGCCCGCTTGGCCGGCGCCGGTGGTCGCGTTCTCGATGTAGATCAGTGCGCCCTTCCACTCGTCGGTCGTGTGTGGCGCACCGGATTCCAGCGTGATCGACTGCGCCGCGACGCCGGATGCCGTCCCCGTCCGTGAGAGTCCCGGCTCGAGACAGATCGGCACTTCGACGACCGACAGGTAGCAACTCGCGCATTTGAACGTGAAAATCACGCGATTCACGCCGTAGGCGAATGCGGCATCTGGGGCGTCGAACCGATAGAGACCCGGACTATTCGTCGCGTCCATCTCGACGATGCCGCCAGAACTCCAGGCGCCGTTTGTCGTCTGGGTCGCTTCCGTCACGGCGGTTGCCGATGCGCCAGCGCGGATGTACTGGGCGGTGATGTCGGAATAGACCTTGCCCGTTTGCTCCGTGTTGTCCGCCGTCTTGCGGAGCATGAAGTAGATCGTATTGCTGGTCGAGTCGGAGATGACCGCCGAGCCGAAGTTGTTGGAATTGGCCATGAGAGACTCCTACCGACAGCCGAACGGGGTGAGCCCGAGCGACTCGGGCAGGAACTTGGGTGCACCAGAGGCCGCGGCAAGCGGTCCGAAGCTGGCATAAGCGAACAATTCGGCCGCCGCAGCGGTCGCATCGGTTTGATTGAGGGTGAATCCACCGCTATCGGACGAGACGTAGGCGATCGTCTGCTCGACCGTGAACGTGTCGGCACTGGCGCGCAGGTAATCCAATGCGACCTGCGAACTCGACATCAGCATGGAACAGTCTTGCGCCGCCGTCGGCGCCAGCGTCCAGACGGCGCCCTGTGTAATCACACCGCCATGATCTTGGGCGCCCCCGATTGACATCTCGGAGTTGCTGCTCGCCGAGGTCTGACTCGAATTGCCACTCAGGCTCGACCAGCACAGCGTAAACGCTGGTTGGAAGCTGCCGCCCGATCGCCCCGTGAAGTTTCCGGTCGAGGTGTGCGACGAGAACGACCCGCATTCGAAGGGGAAAGCGCCGAGACAGAGCGCGACGATCTGCGGCTGCGCGGTGCCGGTGCTGCGCGCGATCGAATAGGTGAATCCGTAATCGCCGCCGCCGTTGTTGTTGAACGAGACGAAATCGAGGTTGAGCCGCTCCGTCGCACTATCGAATCGCGGGAACGTCATCCAGCGATCGGTGCGAATCATCCGATGCAGGTTGGCACTGCCCGCGTTGGCACTGGCCATGGCCGCGGTAGCCCGGCTTGAGCTACTCGCCGCGGCGCCCATCGTGATGCCACCGGCGCTCGTGCCGACGGTGTTGATCGTGGTCGTGATCTCACCCGCTGAGAATCCGAAAATGAAGGTCGGCAAGACGGTGAGGCCGGTTTGCGATTCGTTCCCGGTGCCCGTGCCTACCTGGAAGATCTTGAGCTCGGCCGTGAGCGAGCTCGAATTGATGACGGCCCAATGCACATCATAGGTCGAGACAAAGGCTGCACTGGGTGTCACCGTGAAGCCCGCAGAATCCCAACTGGTGAACGCGAGGTGCGCATCTTCAGCGCTCACGTCGCGCTTGATCAGGGTGTAGCAATGGCCATTGCGAATGATGTTTCGGGTCGTGCCACCGCCATCGCCCGAGTCGCGCGTTGCGGCGGCGACGCACCCACGATGCGTGGAATCGATCGCGATGCCGAACGCCATGTTGTGCCCGACGGCTTGATTCCCGTTCGTCGTCGTGGCACCCCAGAGGAACAGCACGCTCGTGCCGGAACTCGGGTTGAAACTCAGACCGGTCACGGCGATCGCGGTGGTATTCGTCGTCACCTGCAAGACGCCCTGTGCGGAATTGAGGCTCATACCCAGCCCGGATCGGTGTTGTAGTAGTCAATCAGGCCCCAGTCGTGCGTCATCTCCTGCGCGACGACGGGGTAGATGTTCATGTTCCGACCGAGGGCGATGGACCAGATATTCGTGGCAGTGACGGTGACGGTGCCGGAATCGTAGAACTTCGTATTATCGAACCAGCACTTGAGGTATCCCGCCGCACCGACCTTCATCGCCATGCGCCATCGGTGCCACTGGCCATCCATGTACGCGGTGTGCGGGAGTACGGCGGTCGAGATCGAGGTCCGACCGCTCGGGTTAACAGGATAGAACGCCGTGACGATTTGATTCGAGAAATCACCAACCTTGATCTCGAATCGATCCGATCCGCCGTTGATCCGGCCGAAGAGATATTTCCAGCCAGGGGTTACACTTGGGCTGCCTAACCCAAGCGCCTGACAGGTCGGACTCGTGAGTGTATCGAAGTTCGCGCTAAAGCGACTCCAGATATCAGCCCAGAGGCTCGTGGCGGTCGTGGGCAGCAACGCATTGACCCCGACCGTCGTATCCGAGCAGACCGGCGTCGCGATCGGAGCCCAATGGACTCGGAGATAATTGCTCGAGCCGCCAGGTGCCCCACCGTCAGTACCCAAACTCATCCGGGACACGCCCACCGTTTCACCGCCAGGCGGATCGACCGTCGTACTATTCCCAGCGACGGTCCAATATTTCCCGTTCCCCCCATCCTGAAGGCATTGCAGATAGGTGCTATACTGCCCGAAATTCTGGCTCCGCCACGGCGTCACGCCGGTCTGTACGGCTTGCACGACCGCCGAGACCGAGCTTGTTATCGCACCGACTGTCGCTCGAATCGTGGTCGAGCCAGCGGCGAGCGGTGAAATCGTCGAGGAATGGACGCTGTTGGCGTTCTCGCTGTCCGCGCCCATCGTGAGGACCGAATTGTTCAGCGAGGACCATGCAACCGGCTGCCCAGACAGTAGCAGTCCGCCTGCATCCCGCACGGTGCAGGTCTGCGTATTAGCTTGGCCGACCGTCAGGGCGAGTTGCGAAGATGGGTTCATCAGGATCGACGCCACGGGATTCTGCGGCGTCGTGACGACGATCGTCTGCGTATCGAACACCGTGCTATTCGCATCGCGAACGGTGAGCGTCGCCGTCCCGGCCCCCATCAGCACCAGTGCGCCACCGGCCGCATTGATCGCGAACACGCCGGTATCAGTCGATCCCCAGACAGCCGTGTACCCGATCGTGACGTCGATATCGAGCGCCACGTTCCGGAACTTGACCGTCGGGGTGTACGTGTCGGTGATCGCGAGATTGATCGTCTCGCCGAGCTGGATGATGGCAATATCCGCGACGGGGTTGACCGGCGTCGTTTGAACTCCCGCGCCCCGACGCCCAGGCGACGTGCGCCGCATCAGCCCTCAACATGCCGACGCGAGACCACGGCCGTGCCGGTATTGGAGCTGCTGACTCGTACGCGCACATTCGTCCAGGCCGTGCTATCGATCCACCACATCCCGACGTTCGTGGTGCTCGTGACGCCGGTCGATCCATCGCATGGGGACGCGAGCAGGGAATGCCAGTGGCTCCCATCAATCGTGCATTCGAACGACAGCGTGGCGGTCCAACTGCCCTCGATCTGCACGCCGAACGTCGAGGCCAGATTCGGCGATCCGTCGCCAAACACCACCGTCGCATCGGCGGTCCCACAGTCGAGATTGACGCTCTCCGGTGCAGCGGCCATGCTCGGCCTCCTAGGCTACGCTGGGCTCGGTCACGTCACCGGCCGCCCACTGATTGACCTCGAGCGGCACCGCCGTGACGCGGGACGCTGCCTGGTAGGTGTCGAGAATCCGCTTCAACTTCTGATCGGCTGGGTTCTTCACGTCGAACGCCCGGAGTCCCAGGATCCACTTGTTTCCCTGGCTCGCGGCTTCCACGAGTTCGTAGGGGAACGGCAACCCGCCGGCGAGGTTCAAGAGCTCGGGCGGCCGGTTCTTGAGCGCGTCTCCTGCCTTCTCCCCGTACAGGTTGCGTGCGTATCGCTCGAGATCCGCCTGCCATGCCTGTCGCGCCGCGCGGAGCTCGCCGATCCAGCCGGGATAACGGATATCGATCTTGGCCGGATGCTCTGGGTGGTGGCGCCAATGCTGGGGACTATCGGGCAGCCCGACCACGGCCTCGAAGTCGGGACGGATCGGGCCGACGCTATCGCCGGTCGCCTTGTCCATCGTGGCGTGATACTTCCGCCCCCATTGATCGTGCAGCACGACACCGCGGCGCCGTTTCTGCTGATCCTGCATCTTGGCCACAACACGCTCCTAGCTGATAAGTCGATCCTTGATCGCGTCGAAATCGGGATGCGGCCCGTCGACGCGACGGAGCGGCAGGTCGCTGAGCGGCATCTTCCGCCCCATGGCTTCGAGCGCATCATCCACCTGCGACTCGAGCCATGCCCAGTACTGGCCCTTGATATCCTTCAGGGCCTCTTTCTCTTTCGCTTCGAAAAACGCCGGCGTGCGCTCATCGACCCCGAACGCATATTCCCAGGCAGTGACCTGATCGTAGGGCAGGAGTTTCTGGAAGACGCGACCATCGACTGGTGCGAACGGGAGATCACCCGGCTTCGGCGGATCGAGTTCGAGCCCTCGGAGGCGCGCCAGTTGGCGTTCGACGTTGGAAAACCGTCGCTTGTGGCCGCCGTGCGAGCCCTGCACGACCCAATAGCTCCGTGAATACCGCCCGGTTTCCTCGAACAACTGCCAGGAGACTGAGTCGACCATGTCCTTCATGAGATGCAGCCGCACCGCGGGATCGGGCATCCAACACCCGACCTTCGGATGCTTCTTGAGCGGCTGCGTGTCCTCGCAGACGAGTAACGGCGTCGCGAAGACGGGAAGCAGCTGATAGACCAGCGCCCGCTCGCACCGCGGGTTCCACCGCACGGCAAGCCAAGCCAGCCGCTCGGCGTGCGGCGTCAGGGCCTCGATATCCTTGGCCCAGGTGCCTAACGGATGTGCCTCAATCATGGAACACCCAGCGCCACGAGAAGGGGGTCGTGATCGATGTGTAGACCACCGCCCCCTTGACGACGAGAAACTTCCAGCCCAACCCCGTCTCGGCGGTCACGAGATGACCGTCCCACTTTCCGCCGCAATCAGAGCCGCCGTGAGATCACCCGCGGTATCCTCAGCTGTGCCACTCGGCTTGGACGCCGACAGGGTGGCCGGACTGGAGCTGGAGACCGCCGAGCCCGCCGAACTGGCGACTGCCGCCGGATTCGGAGCCGTCAGGAGTGCCGGAATCGCCACTCGGGTGATCTGATGTGAGTTGAACCCACTCGCGATGGTGCGATCCCATCCCGCGACCCCTGCATCCGTGATCGTCGAGGTGACGGACGTCGCGTCCCAGTTCGTGGTCTTGAACGTGAAGTTGCCACCCGCCTGATTCGAGACCTGGATCAGGGCAAACGGGACGAACATCGCCGGCAACCGATCGACCACGAGATTGATCGCCACCAAGGCCGCCGCGGCCGAGGCGTAGGCCATGGTGGTCACGCCAGGCGTCCCGGCGGCGTTGAGCGACACTTTGCTGGTCCCGGCGAGGTCGGTACAGATGACCACGGCCCCGTATTTCGTTGTTGAAATCACATCGGCGTCGGTCAACGCCTGGGCTGCACCGGCCGCGATCTGGGCGACCTTCAACCCGTTGCGGTTGACGTTGATCGTGCCGTGCCCGTAGGTCGTGGAGGCCGCCGTGAGGGTCGACGCAGCACCAAGCGCCGCATTCAAGCCGGAGATTTTCTTCCGGCACGCGCGTTCGTAGTAGAACGTGGCCGTCGCGGTCGCGACCGTGAGGTTGTCGGTCCCGATATTGAAGGCCGACCCCGTCTTGGTGATAGTCATGTAGCCGAGCGTCACCGCATTGGCCGTCGGCGCCAACCCACCTAACGCCAAGAGGCAAATCTGGGCCGTGGAGTAGCCGCCCACGGTCGGCGAGGACTTCGCCGTCACGGCCCCGAGCGCGTCAATCTCGATCCGCCACGCGTTGAAGTTGTTCTGGCTGATATCGCCCAGATCCTCGAGCGTGATCGTCGCCGGCATTTCCGCCGCGTACTCGATCGCGTTGAGCCGATAGCGGACCCAGCCCGTCGCAGCGATGGTAACGGCCGCGCCAGCGGAAAACGCGTAACTGCCCGCGATGACCCCGTCCGGCGTATGGGCGTAATCGATCTGGTTGCAGACGTTGTTGTCGTCCGCATTGAGCTCGATGATTGCCGTGACGGCCGTGTTGTAGGTCGTCTTGAGCTCGGCAATACAGGTGGTATCGAGATTGAGGGCGGTCTTGGTGTCGTCCGCAAGCGTCTTGAACGTGGCGTGATCGTCGATCAGCTCGCTGACCGCGACAACGCTATCGCTTCCCGCGCCGCGAACGGTTTCCACATCGACCACGAGCTTATTGACCTGCTTGACGGCGGCTTCGACATCGGAACCAGGCGTCGAGGTTTTCCGCGTCACTACGGTCGTTCCAGCCATAGTTAGGCAATTCCTTCCTTCTCGAAGCGGCTACGATACTCCGCAGACGCGTATTTGCTGTGTTCGCGAAGCTGCCAATGGAGTTTCCGGTGGCAGTTGCAGCAAAGCACATCGCATTTGGCCATCTCCGCCTCGATCACGTCGTAGGGGCGGTTCCGCTGGACGAGCATGTTGACCACGTCGTCCTTCTCCTCTGGATTGCGATGGTGCCATTCGAGGCAGGCCGGATGCTTCTCGCCGCAATGGGCGCAGCCACGCTCGATCTTGATGCGCTCAACTTCTTCCCGCTTTTTCTGGCGCAGCTTCCCCTGAAAGCCGGTGAAATAGTCACTCGGCTTGTCACGGTAGTACTGACGGTGGCATGGCTTACACCACGTCATATAGCCAGACTTGAACCGAGCATTTCGATAGAACTGATCTGTCGGCTTCGTCTCGCCACAACGCGTACAGGTCACGCCCCCGTCAGTGCCTAACGAGGTCATTGGGTATCAAGTCCGCTGAAGTAGTAGAACGCCTTCCGCGCCTTGCAGAACGTGCCGGTGAGGAAGTCCACCGGGAACAGATACCCGCTCTGATTCTCCATCTTGTCCGCGTCACCCCACGCGAACCCACCGCTCGGCTTCGGCATGATGTCGAGCCGCGCGTAGCCCTTCTTCGCGCCGACGATGCAGTAGCCGGGCGGCACCCGGTAGCTGGTCCGGAGCGCTAACCCCCGGTTCTTGATGTCGGTATCGGTCTCGATCGCGAGCGGATCGCTGAACCGCGTGCCCGCGCGCTCGAGCGCCATGAAGTCGCGATTGACGCCTTCATCCATGAGCGCGAAATCGGGCGGGAACGGCGAGTAGCGCCGGAGAATGTCTTTGGCCTTCCGGAGCCGGATCCCGGAGAGCCGGCCACCGGCGGTATCCGAACCCGCGATGGACCACTCGGACGCGGTACTGGTCGCGAGGCTGTGCACCGAGGAAGACTTCAGCAGATCGAGGTAACCGACGATGCCGCGGTTGAACGAGGTCGCGGCCAGTGTCGTCCCTTCGACCGAGTTCGCGAGACAGATCTGGATCCCGTTCGTGGTGTAGCTCGAGATCGAGCTGTCCCAGGTCACATCGATCGTCGGATTGGCGCCGGCGGTGATCGCCGTGATCTCACCCAGGGCCGGCCCCGTCACGATCGCGTTGCCCGAGTCCACGGCCGCGATGCGCTCGCCGACGCGGAACAGGTTCGCGATGTAGTTGCCGGTCGCGGTGGTCGACCCCGAGATGGTCGAGTCGCCGTAGGCGTTCTTGAGGGTCAGGGTATCGGTCGTGCCGGCGATGTCGGAATCGGTGATCGCGAGCACGTTGTTGCTGTACCCGTAGACCATGTCCGACCAGGTGCGCCCGAGGGCCTGCATTTTCTTCATGCCCTGGAACACGATCTGGCGCTTGAGCTCGGCGGCGCGGTGGCGCTCGTCGAGAATCCGGCCGGTCACCGAAGCGCTGAATCGGGCGTTGAGCAGGACGAACGACAGCGTCACTTCCTCGACGTTCACCGAGCTCGCGACAGCCTCGTACCCGCCTTCGGGAATGGCCGCCACACCGACTTCTTCGTGCAGATCGACCGGCACGGTGATCTCGCGCGCGGAAATGTCGATGTTGTAGGTATCGGGAACGAACTTCTCCATGGACCCGAACTCTTCCGAGAAGAAGTTCAGTCCGTCATACAGATCGCCTTGGACCTTCCGCCAGATCTTGTTGACATCGCTGGTCGAAGTGGTCGGCGTGGTGGTGAGTACCGTCATACCGGGTCACGTTGTCGGTGACCCGGTGACCTAGGCTTCAGATCTCGCGGGCCAGCCGCTCCATTTTGGCTTCGTATTCTTCGCGCGACGTCGGGCGTTGCGCGGCCCGGTCTGTACCGGGGCTGCCTTTGGTGCTCACGGCGGGTGGTGCGTTTGATGGCGCCAGCGCCGCAGCATTCTCGCGAGCGGCTTTCTCCGCCGCCTTGATCGCCTGCTGTTTCTCCCGGTGATCCGACGCCAGATCCGTCAATCGTTCGCGGATCAGGTGGTGATTCACCGCATAGCCACCGGGGGCCACATTCCACTGCGGAATCCCCTCGGCGGACTGAAACCAGAGATCGAAGCGCATGTCCCAAAGGAGCTTGTCGACTCGTTCAGGACTAAGACCCTCGAACTCCGGGAGTTTCGTGTAGTACTGTGCCCACGCCGTCGTGCCGTGCCGCAAATCCTGCGAGAGCTGCGCGGTCGCAGCTTCTTCCTGAGCGGCCTGATCGCGAGCGTTCTGCTGATCGAGTCGCGCCGCGAGCTCCATCTTCTCGGCTTCGGCTTTGAGAATCGGGACCTGTTGCTGGTAGTTCTCGAAGAACTGCGCCAGCTTCGCCGGGTCGTCGACCAAGGCCGTCAGTCGATCCCACAACGCATCACCCTTGGTGGTCCGGCGCTGAGCTTCGGTGTGCCAGTGCTTGGCTTCGGCGCGCGCAGCTTGGATCTGCTGCGTTACGGCCTGATGGTCGCGGAGATAGGGAAGAACCTTGGGCCACGCATCGGCGGAAATACGAACGGCTCCGTCGGCCTCGCGCGTGACGCCCGGAATCCCGACCTCGCGGCCGTCCACACTGAAGCGGAACGGTTCCGGCGTCGGACTGGGTGTCGGCACGGGCGTCGACGGAGCCGGGGACTGGGGCGATGCCTGCTCGCCTTGCGCCTGCGGAGTCGGCGTGGTGCTTGAGGTTGGGGGCGCTGCGTCGACGGTCGGGTCCGGGGCTGCGGCAGGTGCCGGGCTCGGAGCCGGGTCGGCGGGCGACTGGGCTGCTTCGTCCCCTAGGGTGTCGTCCGGATCTCGGGCCAGGACCTTCTCGAGCACCGAGGCTTCGTAGGACTCTTGGGTAGGTGCGGCCGTCCCCTCACTCGGAGGCATAAGCTAGGACTTTCGGCGAAAGGTGTCAATGAGAACGGGAGTCATTCTCATCTAGGTTCCACGTGCACGATGTTGAAGAACGGCCTAACTCGTTCATTGGCCTTGGTTTCCTGTCAACACGGGATTGTCCAACGGCGGATTCGAGGGATCGATCGTACTCGGATCGGTCGCAATCGCTTCCGGGCTCGGTGCCTGCCCCGGCGCCCCACCCGGTCCACCACCCGGCACCGGGGGAGGCGGCGGCGCGAGGATCTGCTGCATGTGCTGGAACTCTTGATCCACGAACTGCCGCCACTCGGGCGGCCAGCGGAGGTACTTCACGCTCTGCATGAACTGGGCGATTTCTTGATACCGAACCTGCGCGATCGCTGGCGTCTCATCGCTCGGCACCGGCTGCCAGATCTGCGGCCCCTTCTGCTGGAGCGCTTGGGGGTTCTGGCCCGGTCCATCCGCCCAGTCGGAGAGTTGCCGGCGGATTCGGAGCGCCGTGGGGTCATCCTCGATGCCGAGCGTCGTGCCGATCCCGCGGAACAGCGAGCGTTTGATCTGGTCGCCGGAGAGAATCCCCGGCATCTCCTGGTTCCACTCGACGGCCAGCGCCATCTTCGCCGCCGGCGTCATCATCGTGAGCGTCCCCGGCGCCAACTGCACGTCGACGTTGTCGCCCAGGTCTGTGCCGGTAAACCACTTCTCACGATGCTGCCCGTCTTCGGTGCTCCACTTGAGCAGCTGTGGCTTCGTGTAGAACGCGCGAATCAACTGGAGTTGGATCCGGCATCCGCGACAGTAGGCGATTTCGATATTCTGCTTGAGCTCAGAGAGGCCCGCGTGCGCCTGGGCCACGACCTGATACGCGTGTCGGCCAGACTGGACGTTCGGGCTATCCAACCCCTGCGCGACGCCCGTCATCGCAACCGAGTTCTCCATCTCGTCCCGCGTGATCGTGAACACTTCCATCGATTCGGCGGGATAGGGCGGGATCGTCTCGTGGACCGGCGCGCCACCACCAGGGTTCATCGGGATGTACGTACCGGTCGACAGCTGGATCTGCTTCGGCTGGAGCATCGAGTTCGACGGGTAGAACACCTTGCGGTTGTTGAACCGATCGAGGTGGGTGAGGAGCCCGCCGATCTGCGCCGTCCGGACCTCGTTGCCCGGCCCCACGATCTCCATCGTCCCGACCTTGTACGGATCGTCCCGGCCCTCATCCCAGAGCGCGTACTGCGTCACCGGCAGATCGAGCGGGACGTCGCGACCGTTGACCGGGCGACTCCACGGCGCCGCGTAGGCGATCCCGCCGCCGGCGACCACGATGTAGGCACCCTTCGGCATGGCACCGCCGGCTTCGTTCACGTAGCACATCACCCAGACAAACCGATTGTCGCCCTGCTCGGCATCGGCACCCTTCGCACCGGCCGGGTAGAGGCCCTCAGTCTTCGCGGGCTTGACCGTGAACAGCTTGGCTTTCGCGTCGTCGGAGAGCCCCGCGACGTAATCCGCGAACTGGCGCTTGAACTTGCCGTAGGGAACGAACGTACCCTTGATGACCCCGTAGGCTTCGGTGATATCGTCGGTACTGCCGGGCAGCATCACGATATGCTGCGCCTTCATGACCTCGCTCGAGAGCTTCGGAAGCGGCACCTGGGTCGCCTTCGCGGGATCGTCGACCAAGAGACGCGCTTTGCGGGGCGGTGGCTGCACCTGCTGCACAATTGGCTGACCTAACGGGTCGACACCCTGCACCTGCGGAATCGGCGGCGGTTGATAGTCCTGCTCGTCCGTCACGAACCGCATGGTGTACGGCGCGCCAGCGGTCAGCGCATCATCGAGTGTCGCGGCCTGTGGGCTCGCCTGGACGGCCTGCGGCCCCATCCCGCCACCCGCCGGATCCACGTCGTACCAGATGAAGCCGGAGCCGGTGACGTGGGCGCGATCGAACGCGCGGCGACCCTTCCGGATGTCGTTGATCCCGCCTTCGCCTGAGAGGTCGATCAGCGCCCGCTCGGCTAGGCTCGCCGAGTCGCGGTCATCGTCATCGCCCGAGGACGGCAAGACGTTCGGCGCCGGCGGATCGGCCCAGAGATTGGCGGTGAGCTTCCGGCAGAGCGTGGCCGCTTCGTTCACGACCGGCGCGGCCTGCGCGGCCCCAGGAGGCACCCAGACCGTGTAGACGTTCTCGTTCTCGGACTTCTGGAGCCGGACGTTCGGGATCCCGCGACGCCGGAGATCGTTCACCTTCCACTGGGCTTCGCGTTTCTGATTCGTGGGATGCTGCTTGGCCTGATCCCACGTCGCTTGAATCTTCTTCGCGCACTTGTCTGGCTCAGCCTGAGCCAACGCGAGTAGATCCGCCTCATCGACCTTCTCGTCCTGTTGGTCGGGGAGATTGGTCGACTTACTCGGATCGTCGAGCGAGCTTTCGTTTTTGCCATACTCCACCACGGGGCCGGTCATGGGTTACCTAACTTTCATCGTCATCGAGTTCTTCAGACCAACCCCGCTTGATCTTGGCTACGATTTCATGCTCTGCTACGTCCGACGCCAGCGCCTCCGACACCCAGGTCATCAGCGCCCGATACGATGCGGACCGCGGCTCGAGCCCGGTATCGGCAATGGCTTTCGTGATCGCGTTGGGCCAGGCTGGCGCAGCAGGCTCCGCGACTACCAGCGCCTCGCGCGGGCTCAGACCGAGCTCGATCACCTTCGTGACCAGCGCGTCGTACCGCGCCTTCTCCTGCTCCAGTTGCCGTTCGAGCAGGGGAATCCGCCGATCGGCTCGACTCACTTGTCGGACTTCGGCTTGTGGCGGAGCGCCTTGTGGAGCAGGGATTCACCCTTCGCGTATTCGTTGTCGGGTTGGGCCATCTTGTCGGCCTCATCCGCGAACTTAGCGGCCCACGGCGCGCCCGCATCAGCCTTCGCATGGATGAAGCCTCGCTGTGCTACCGATTTGAATGGCATCGTTAGGTCTCCTGTCTCGCCTTGAAGATATGGACCCAACCGCTCGGCCGCGGCGGCTCGTACTTCCATGCATCAATTAATTCGCCGGAAGGCGTCAGGGCGTCTGCACGACACAACGCACCATAGCCCTCGTCATCGAAATACCAGATCACGACCGGGATCCGGTAGACATAATCAGTCTTCCGAATACTCAACGAGGTCACGCCCCTCGGTAGACGTGTCATATTGGAATCCCATCAGCCGCCCCTGGCTCCGCTCCACCAGCTGCTCCAACTCTTCCGCCCGTTGCACGGCTGGATCTGCTGCCCCGCGCCGCTTCCGTTCGCCCCGACGCCCGAACCCAGGATGCCGGTTCTTCTCGATCGGTTCGATCGTGTCGTCCTCGGACCGCGGTGCCCGACTCATCAGGTAATACCGCAACGCATCGAGCGCGTGATCGTCTTGGCCTTCTTTGATGCTGGCGGGTTTCCCTGGCTTCGGATCGGCGAGCACGATCTTCGGCAACGTGCGAATCAAGTTTGTACACTTGTCGTGAATCGTCAAACGCGGGCGTTGCCACGGG
>JADMIO011356692.1_pt1 | contig 45020 bp, 42 predicted proteins | sample 8958161 | NCBI WGS metagenome assembly JADMIO01 (sample SAMN16585339, study PRJNA669376) | soil metagenome | isolation source: Crop rotation soil | place: USA: Cullars Rotation, Alabama | collected 2011
CCCGCCGCCCCGGCCCCGGCCGCGCCCGCCCCCGCTCCCGCGCCCGCGCCCGCGCCCGCGCAGGCGCCCGCGCTCGCGCCACCCGAGCCTGCTGGCGTCGCCGATCCGAAGCCGGCACGGGGCACGCGCGGGCGAACCGGGCGCGGCAAGCCGGCCACCGCTCCGGCCGAGAGCGCGACGCCGACTCCGGCACCGCCGCCGGACGCCGGCGTGGCTGCCAAGAAGCCGCCGGAGCCGCCGCCGAAGACCCGGCCGGATCCGCCGTTCGTCATGCCGGATCCCTAGTCGTCGCCGGCGCTCATGCTCGGGCCGTTGCCCCGGTCGACGCTGCCGTTGCCGGTGGTCTCGGTCGGCTGCACATCGAAGCGCACCTGACCGCGCATCTCGATGGTGTAGTCCTTCTCGTTGGTGCCGCTCCAGTCGCTGGTCTCCTCGAGGTAGCCGGTGCCATTGAAGACGTAGCCCTCGATGAACACCGAGCCGCCGGGGGCGGTGGTCAGAAAGCCGCCCTCGATGCACTTGTTGCGCGGCGCTGCCGGCCCCCGGGCCGAGTACTGCTTGCCGTCGTACTCGACACGCCCGACGATGAGGTTGCCGCCGCTGCGCCGGCCGCCGAGCCAGCGGGCCTCCTTGCCCACCGCATCCTCGGCCTCCACCCGCACCTTGGCGCGAACCGCCACCATGTCCTCTTCATGGTCGAGCGACCAGTCGCCCACGTCGATGCCCAGACCGGCGGCCGAGCGGGCGCCGATGGCGCCGATGCCCTCGAGGTAGCCCTTGCACTCGCCGATGGCCTCGCGCTGCTTCGGGGTCAGCGCGGCGATCCAGCGGATGGCGATCTCGCGCTCGATGTGCACCTGCTTCATCGGCGCGAGTTTGCTGGCGACCAGCACCAGGAAGTGCATCGCCGGCGCGTAGGTGCCGCCGGTCGCGATGGTGTCGAACTTGGCCAGCGCCGCGGCCTGAGTGGCCAGCGCCGACGCGGGTCCGTCGGTGGCGGCGCCCTCGACGACGTCGGACAGCCGATCGATGACGCTGTCGCAGGCGGTATCGAGCTCGACCAGGTTCTTGCTGCCCTTCACGTAGGTCTCGAACACCGTGATCGCGGTGTCGACCAGCAGCTTCCAGTCGGGCGTGCCGCCCTCGGGCGCGTCGGAGCTGGCCGGCGCGGTCTCCTTGGCCTCCTTCTCGGCGGCCTTCCGCGCAGCCAGTAGCGTCCGCGCCCCCTCGATCTTGCCGATGATCCCCTGCGCGGTCGTGATCGCCTTGATGATCCTGGTCTGCGGCATGACGCCGAGCGCGGTGTCGATCAGGAACGAGGCGCTCTCGCGGAACTTCGCCGCCGCCTCCAGGTGCTTGCCCACCTCGTGCTCGAAGCTGGCCGCCGCATCGGCGTGGCGCAGCTCGAAGGCGTCGAAGATGGTGCGCGCGCTCTTCAAGGTCTCGCAGGTCGCGAGCGCCTCCGACAGCAGGTCCATCTGCATGGCGCCGACGCGCGCGCGCAGGCCGCGGATCTGGGTGCGCCGGTCGCGCGCCCACGCGGTGTCGGGTTCGCCCGCCTTGGCCTCCCCCTTGGTCTCGCTGCGCTGGACCGCCGCCGCCGCCCCACCCGCCCAGCCGGCGTCGAGGAAGCCGTCGAACAGATCCTCGGCGGAGCCGCCGGCGACCACGCGGTCGGCCACGTCGTCGGCGTGGCGCTCGTAGACGTCGCCGGCCTCGCCCACTCCGCCCCTGAGCTGCACGCCGGCGCGCTGCTGCACCACGTGGGCCGCCTCGTGGGCCGCGGTGTGCAGGTCGGGGACGCTCGTGAACGCGACGTCGGTGCCGGTCGCGTAGGCCTCGGCGCCGATCGCGCCGGCCGCCTCGGCGGCCGCCCCGCCCACGTGGGCGCGGACGCCGCTCACATCGTGGCGCCCGAATGCGCGCTGGATCTCGGCGCCGTGGGGCAGCGCCTGGCCCGCGCCGCTCACGCCGGCGCTGGCCACCTGCTGCACGCTCATGCCCCCGTAGCGGCGGTCGACCAGGGAGCTCTTGCCCGGCACCGCCTGCCGCTGCACGGTCACGACCGCGTCGCTTGAGGCCCACTCGGTTTCCAGCTGGTAGTCGCGCATGACCGGAGCGGATTGCAAGCGGTCCGCCAGCAGCCAGCCCACTGGCTACGCGCAGTTGCGGCCGCTCTCGGTGGCCTGGCCGTCCACTGTGGACTGCCCGTCGACAGCGCTCAGCGCCCGGCGGCGTGGCTCTTGGCCGGTCCGCCCAGCGCCATGCGGCAGACCGCCAGCGCGGCGGTCGCGAAGCTGCTGGCGACCACCGGATCGTCCTCGCGCATCTCGGTGGCCGGGTTGGCCCACGAGCCGTCGCCCCGCTGGCGGGTGAGCAGCGCGCGCGCCAGCGGCGCGGCCCAGCGCTCCGGCGCGATTCCGAGGTCACGCATGGCGTGGGCCGCCGACCAGGTCCAGTAGTAGTAGGAGGACGCACGTCTGACCTCGTTGACCTCGACGAAGTCCCCCGGGTTGCGCTCGGCGTCGAACCAGCGTTCGAGCCAGCGGCGCGCGGCGATCAGTTTCGGGTCATCGGGCGTGGCGCCGAGGCGGAGCAGGGCGCGTGCGCCGTCGGCGGTCATCGAGCCGTACGAGCGGCCGGGCCCGGCCTTGTTGGCGTCCGGGATCGACGGCGAGAACTGGAAGCCGCCATCCGGGTTCTGGCAGCGCTCGACGAAGCCGCGTGCCGCAACCAGCGCGGGATCGGTCGCCGGCACGCCCGACAGGAACAGCGCGCCGATCGCGAACAGCGTGACCGACAGGTTGCCGGGCAGGGTCGACGACAGCTCCTCGGGCAGCGGTCCGGGCGGCCGGTCGGGCAGGCCGTCGAAGTAGCTCCAGCTGCCGTGCGCCGGATCGCCGGCCGCCCAGCCGCGGGCCTCGAGCAGCTGGCGCTCGCGCAGCGCCGCGACCAGCGCGTCGCGGGTGCGCCGGTGGCGCTGGTTGCGCGGCAGGTTGAGCACGATCACGCCGATCGCCATCGAGTAGGTCGGGTAGCGCGGCGCATCGCGGTCGCTGCGCAGCTTGCCGTCGGCGCCGATCATCGTGGCCAGGAAGTCGGCGCCGCGCGCATAGCCGCGCTCCGCGGCCGGGTCGTCGGGCACGCCGAACAGCGCCGCCAGCGCCAGCGGCGTCAGCGAGTAGCCGTCCTTGAAGTAGGCATAGGTGCCGGAGCGAATCGCGCCGTCGGCCCCCTGCTTGCCCAGCAAGAAACCGCCCGCGCGCGACAGCGCGGCGTCGATCCGCTCAGGGAGGGGAGTCGAGGGATCGACGCCGGCGTCGCGCGCGGGAGGCGGTGGAGAGCCTTCGTCGGCGCGCCGCCCGCAGGCGGCCAGCACGCCGATCAGCGCCAGCGCGCTAGCCGCGCTTGAGCTGCGCCGCGATCGGCACCGGGGCCCGGTCGGCCATGAGCACGAGCAGCGCCGCCGCCGTGCAGAAGGTGCGGCCGGTGATGCAGTGGTGTCCGGTCCAGCTGCCATCCTCGTTCTGAACCTGGTTGACCAGCGCGGTGATGCTGACGTCCCACTTCTCCCACTCGGCGCCGCCCTTCACCACCAGCGATTCGGCGATCAGCATATAGGAGAGGAACTCCTCGCCGCCATTGTTGCCGAAGCCGCGGATGAAGGCGTCGTCGTCGACCCGGTCGAGCAGCGCCTTCTCGGCGCTCTCGGCCTGGGCCTTGGCGCGCTCGCCGGCGTCGAGCTCGGCCTGGTAGCGGGCCCGCTCCTCGGGCGCCTTGGCGACGGCGATCTTCTTCTTCAGGTCGCCCTCCTTGGCCTGGCGGGTGTTGGCCGAGTCGCGCGCCGACGACGCGCCGGCGGCGCCGCCGTACAGACCGACGCCCGCGGTCGAGCCGGTGGCGAACCGACCGGCGGCCCGGTCGAACTGCTGCTCGTTGTTCTTCTCGACGCGGGCCAGCACGTCGTCGTTGACGTCGGCGCCGACCTGCTCGGCGCGGTTGAGGCCCTTGCCGGCGATCGCCTGGGTCAGCACCGGCGCCCAGCCCTGGTTGTCCCAGCTGCCGTCCTCGCGCTGGTTCTTCTCGATCTTGTGCAGGATCTTGGCGATGCCCTGGTCGAGGCGCGCGTCGAGCGCCTGGTTGCCCATGCGCCCCTTGGCCTCGGTCATCACCATGAGCGCGGTGAAGGTGTCGACGTAGGTGCCGATCTTGCCCTGCACGCGGGTGCCGCGGGTCTGGGTGACGAACAGCGAGTCGGCGTCGGCGGCCTCGACCTCCGACAGCACGAACTCGAAGCCGCGCCGGGCCGCGTCCTTGTACTCGCCCTTGGCCGGGCTGTGACCGGAGCGCAGCAGCGCCAGCAGCGCCATCGAGGTGTCGGCCACGCTCGGGGTCGCGCGCAGGCCGTCCATGCCGTGGCCCATGGTCGCCGCCTCGTCCCCCTGGCCCCAGGCGCCGTTCTCCAGCTGGTGCTGCACCAGCCAGGCCAGGCCCTTGTCGACGTTGGCCGACAGCTTCTTGGGATCGACCGCGGTCTTCCAGCCGGTGGCGATCATCGCCTCGCTGCCGCCCGCCTTGGCGTGGCTGCCGTCCTCGCCTTTCGCGGCGAGCTCGTTGCCACCCTTGACCTCGGAGTTGTTCTTCGTGCTGCCCGAGCAGGCTCCGGCCAGCAGGGCCGCGGCGCTCAGCGCCAGCACCAGTTTCTTGAGCTTCAGCATGGGTTCCCCTTTCCTCCTGCTTGAACGCCGCCGGAATCGAGATGGTCTACTGTGCGCAAGCCGCCGAAACGCCATACAGTCGGCGGCCATGGGACTGTTCGACAAGCTGCGCGGCAAGAAGCAGGACCCGGTCGCGGCGCTGCGCGAGGCCTGCCAGGGTGCCGGCGAGGAGGACTCGGTCGCGACCATCGAGCTTGCGGTCATGCCGACGCGCGACCGCCCCGAGCAGGCGCGGCGCGCGCTGGCCACCCTGGCCGAGAACGTCGCCCGCGACGGCGGCCGGGTGCTGCCGGTGCTGCTGGTCGACGACGGCCGCGGCGGCGCCGCCGCCGGCGACTTCGGCAAGCAGGTGCGCGTGCTCGACCGGGCCGCGCGCACCGCCTGGGCCGAGCGCCTGGCCACCGCCTCGGGTGTCGACGCCGGGCTGGTCCGCTTCGCGCTGCTCGGCGAGCTCGAGGGCGTCGACTGGCCGACCTCGGGCGCCGCGCGCAACGCCGGCATGCTCGCCGGCGCCGGCAAGGGCGTCCTGTTCGTGGACGACGACATCGACTGCGTCGCCACCCAGCCGGCCGACGGCGAGCCGGAGCACGGCCTGACCCTGACCAGCGCCGCCGATCCGAGCCAGCTGCACTTCTACGCCGATCACGCCCGGGCCACCGACCGGCCGGCCGCCGACGTCGACATCCTCGGCGCCCACGAGGAGATGCTCGGCCTGATGGCGGCCAGCTGCATCGAGGCGCTGCCGGCCGACGATCCGCTCGAGCTCGGCGAGGCCCGGCCCGGGCTGATCGAGGCGGTCACCAGCGGCGACGCCTGGGTGCGCATGACCATGCTCGGCATCCACGGCGACTCCGGCATGGCGTCGCCCAACTACTTCCTGACCCTGCGCGGCCCGGCGCGCGAGCGCCTGATCGAGGACTACCCGGCCCACCGGCTGACCCGCGCGGTGGCCCGCAGCGTGCCGCGCGCCACCCTGTCGTCGGGGCGCTGGGTGCACAGCGCGCACCTGGCCATGGACCTGCGCGACTGGGCGCCGCCGTTTCCGCCGCTCGGCCGCAACAGCGACGGCCTGTGGGCCACCGCGCTCAAGCTGACCCGGCCGACCGATCTGATCGGCTACCCGCCGTGGATGGTCGCGCACCGGCCGCCGGAGCCGCGCGCCTTCACCGAGGATGACCTGTTCGCGGTCTTCACCCGGCTGGGTCCGGCGCACCAGCTGATGCTGTGGCTGGTCGGCTTCCAGGGGCTGGCCGCCGACAGCGAGCCGGAGCGCCAGACCAAGCTGGGCGCCGAGCTGGCCGAGGCCGGCCGCATGGAGCCGGGCGCCTACCGCAGCATGGTGCGCGAGCTGCACGCCACCGACGGCGCCGCCCGCGCCGCCTACCTCAACGAATCGCTCGACCTGTACGACGACGAGCCCGAGCCCTGGGCGCGCGACCTGCAGCGCGCGATCGCGCTGGCCGCCGAGCCGGCCGAGCCGGAGGAGCCGGCCGCGGTCCAGCAGCTCCTGGTCCGCTATGGCGATCTGCTGGCCGCCTGGCCTCAGCTGGTCGCAGCGGCTACACTGGAAGGGTCGTGATCATCGCGGCAATCGTGATCGGCCTGGTGACCGCCTACTACTTCGGCGTTCGCGTGGGCACCTACGCCGCGGTCGCCGCCGCCGGGCTGTTCTTCCTGGCCGCCGTCTGGCCGAGCCGTGCGCTGTTCATCTACGGCGTCACCGCGGTCGGCTTCCTCGGCATCCTGATGGTCGGCCCGCGCCGCCAGACTCCCGGCGCCAAGGCCGATGTCATGCGCCTGCTCGGCAAGACCCTGGGCTGGGTCCGCCGCCGCTTCAAGTAGGAATGGAAGTGCGGGGCCGGGCGTTGAGCCGGCCATGGGGTGGCTGCTACGCACCGCCGCGATGTGCGCGCTCGCGGCGCTGATCGCAGCGATGGTCGCGGAACCGCGTGAAGCGCCGCCGGCCGTCATGCCGGCCCCCGCACCGACCGCGCCGCCGGCGCCGACGGTGGTGCGCCCGGTGTACGCGTCGCCGCCGATGGTGATCACCCTGCCGCCGGAGCCCGGCGGGGCGCTCGGCCCCTGTCCCGCCACCGAGCCGCCGCGCGACGCCAGCGTGCCGATCGCGCTCGACCGCACCGATCTGGTCGGCGCCACCGCCGCGCGCCACCGCGCCGGCTGGCTGGCCGGCTGGAGCAGCACCGACATCTACCTGTCCACCGACGACGGCCGCAGCTTCGCGCGCGTGCTCGAGGGGCCCGGTCAGGTCCGCGGCGTCGCGATCGATTGCCATGGCCGGGTCTTCGCGCTGCGCGACGGCGGCCTGGTCGGCGTCCGCCACGGCAACCGCGAATCGTGGCAGGTGCTGGCGCGCTTCCAGCCCGGCCCGGACGACGAGTACTACGACGATCGCGCGCCCACGCTGGTCGCCGACGGCGGCGTGGTGGCGATCGCCGGCGCGACCCGCGAGGACATCAACGAGGGCCTGCTGATGGCGTCGGTCGACGGCGGCGCCACCTGGAAGGACTACGCACTCGGTGTCCCGGGCAGCTGGGAGGGGATCGTGGCGATGAACGTCGACGCCCGCGGCCGCGTGCGCCTGCTGTCGCAGTGGGGCGACTGCATGGTCGACGGCTCGCAGGGCCACATCTACGATCCCGCCCGCGGGCTGCGGGCCACCCACGAGTACGACCCCTATCTCCATGCCGCCTTCATCACCGACGGCGGCTGGGTGTTTGCGCCCTCGTGCGAGACCGCCGATGCCCCGTGCGCCTGGGATGCGCGCGGCCGGCCGGTCGAGGCACCCCGGATCTCGGCCACCGTCCGCGAGCGCCTGCGCCCGGGTGACCGGATGCTGGCCCAGCCGGTCGACCATGGTGGCCGCGTGCTCGCCCTCGAAGAAGGTCGCCTGATCCGCTGGTCGCGCCGGCAAAGCGAGTGATTCCGGGCCTGACGCAGGGCGTTGCGTCCCCGGGGGATTGGGCTAGTATCCCAGCCTTCCTACCTGGGGGTACGACCGATGACCGTGCGGACGATCGCGATCGCGTTGCTGATGTTCACCCTGTCCTGCGGCGGCGACGACAAGAAGGACGAGCAAGGCAAGGCGGGTGAAGGCGGCGACAAGGGCGACAAGAAGGATGGCGACGAGAAGGGTGGTGGCACCGGCGGCGGCAGCGGCATGGCCAACGACATGCCTGCTCCCCCGGCCGGCCCGGCGGGCGCGGCTCCGGCCCGCTCGCTGTTCGGCGGCAAGTTCGCCGGCGTGTTCGGCAAGGCCACCGAGGGCGCCAAGCCGCAGACCGCCGGCGACCTGACCTCGATCTTCGGCAGCAAGCTGCCCACGCTCACTCCGGCGCTCGCCGGCATGGGCGTGGCTGGCGCTCCCGGCCAGCCCAGTGCGGCGCCGGCGGCCCCGGCTCCCGGCGGCGGCCCGGCCGCGGCGCTGTGGGCGTTCGCCCCGCCCGATGCGGCCTTCGGCGTGGTCGCGGCCGACGGCTCGCTGGCCGAGGTCGCGCAGGCGATGGCCACCATGAGCAAGACCGCGCAGGCCTCGCCCGACTCGGCGCTGATCATGGCCGAGATGATGGCGGAGCTGCAGCAACTCGGCGTCGACCCCAGCAACCCGGCCGCGTGGGCGCAGACCGCCGGCATGGATCTGACCAAGGGCTTCGCCATGTTCGCGTCGACCGCGGGCAACGTGGTCGTGGTCCTGCCGGTCACCGACGTCGCCGCCTTCCGCAAGGCGGTCAAGGACGACGACGACCTGGACGACAAGCACTGCGTCAGCGCGGGGGGCCGCTACATCTGCGCCCCGCAGCTGGACTACGCCCAGGCCGCCGCCGCGCCGCACGACAGCCCGCTGGCCAAGCGCGCCGCGCAGCTGCCGGCGTGGCTCAAGGGCGACGTCGAGCTGGTCGCGCACCTGGGCAGCTTCCCGGGTGCGGTGCAGGAGCTCGCGTCGCTCAAGGACATGATGACCGACATCGGCACCCTGGCCGCGGTCGCCAACCTGGACAACGGCAGCCTGTCGATCCGCGGCTGGCTCGAGGGCAAGCGCGGCGGCCCGGTCGGCGACGCGTTCGCCGCCATCCCGCCGGCGACCCTGATCGGCGAGAGCGCCGGCGCCACCAACCTGTTCCACATCCGCACCCCGTGGGCGCTGCTGGTCAACATGATGGGCCTGCCGCCGCAGCTGCAGCTGGTGCCCGGCTCGCCCGACCTGCGCGCCGACCTGATCGACAACTTCACCGGTGAGGGCGTCACCTACTCGCGCGGCAAGGAGTTCCTCGCCGAGCACGTCACCCTGGCCATGAAGGACCCGGCCAAGGGCGCGCGCGCCATCGAGTTCCTGTGCGACATCGCCATCCAGAGCAAGAAGGTGCCCGGCCTGAAGAAGGGCGCCGGTTCCTGCACCGGCACGCTCAAGCTCAAGGAGCTGCTCGCGGAAGCCAGCCCGGAGCTGAAGCCGTTCGTCGAGGGCATGCCGGCGATCCCGATCGCCGTGCAGGTCACCGGCCAGAACCTCGAGCTCAAGGTCGGCTGGCCCGGCGCCGCCGGCGGCGCCACCGGCGACATGGCCGGCTCCGACATCGCGCGCGAGCTGATGACCGGCAACTGGAACTTCGTCATGTGGGGCATGGGCTTCGATCCGCTCGCGGTCGCCCCCGGTCCGCTGCAGAAGAAGCTGACCGGCCTGATGGCGCAGGGCATGCGCGGCGATCGCAAGAAGCTGGCCGGCCTGGCCATGATGCGCTGGCTGTACGGCCACGTGTACGACGCCGGTGTCGCCTGGGCGCTGCGCGACGACGGCATGTACCTCCTGGCGCAGGTCACCACCTACGCCGGCGATCCGCCGGATGCGCAGGCCGCGCACGAGCAGGCGCTGACCGCGATGGTCAAGGGTGACTACGGTGCCTACAAGGCGCTGTCGGCCCGCGTGGCCAAGTCGCACCCGCAGAGCCTGGCCGGCAAGCACGGCAAGATGGTCGACGACGGCGTGTCGATGCTCGGCCAGTTCGGCGTCTGGGGCATCGGCATGTTCAGCGCGCTGGTCGCCGGCGGCAAGAAGGACGAGGCCCGGATCGACGCCTACCCGGAGCCGATGCCGGCCACGCCGTCCACGCCGGGGATGATCGCGCCGGGGCTGCCCACCGGCGGCGCGTCCGCGGCCGATCCGGCGATGGACAAGCTGCTCGAGAAGTTCGCCGACGAGGTCTGCAAGTGCAAGGACATGGCCTGCTTCCAGAAGAAGGGCATGGAGTTCGGCATGAAGATGAAGGGCAAGCAGCCCAACATGCAGAGCCCCAAGGCGATGGCGGCGATGCAGAAGATGTCGCTCTGCGCGCAGAAGCTGGCGCAGTAGCGTTGTCATAGGCAACGAGTCGCGATCCGCGACATCCCGCCGCCTTCCTTCCCGGCCACTTCCACTGGCACGCCGCTTGAAGCGGCTTCGACCCCGGAGGTCCCATGATCCACCGGAGGGTCGACGTCCGCCTGCGCGCGCGCCTGCACGAAGCGGCGCGCGTCGAGGCGATCACCGACGAGCGCGTGCGCGCCTACTGCAGCGAGCGCGGCATCGAGCACCACCGCTTCGAGGCGGCGCTGCTGCAGCAGGCGCTGCGCGTGGTCGAGCCGCGCGCGGTCATCGAGCGCGTGCTCGCCGGCGGCAGCGAACCGTGGTTCGCCGGCCGCGTGCAGCGCCTGTACTGGCGCCGCCTCGGCGACTGGCTGCGGTGGAATGGCGGCCTACTGTAGCTGGGCGCGCACCGCGGCCGGGCGGTTGACCACGAAGCCGCGCACCGCGGCGGCAGTGCTCTCGAACTCGTCCATGCTCTGCTCGGCGCGCGGGTCCTGCTGGCGGCGCGGCCGGATCTGCGCCAGCGCGGCGTCGGCGGCGGCGGCCAGGTCCTGCGACTCGAAGATCGCGGTCATCTCCTCGATCGCCGTCTGGTAGGTGGTGCGGCAGGGCTCGACCTGCACGCAGTGGCGCAGCAGCGCGCCGGAGGGGTTCCACATGTCGACGTAGTCGTTGCCGTTGACCCCCTTCATCGACATGTCCATACCCCAGGGCAGCACGCTGAAGTGGCCGCTCGCCGGCTCGTGGTACATGCGGTAGTTGTTCGGCCCGAAGATGGTGTAGGCGTAGCCGTCCCACTGGTTGACGATCCCCTCCATGGCCGAGTAGCGCAGGAAGCGCGGCACGTCGAGGATGGCGCCGAGGTCGGTCATCAGCGTGGCGTCGCCGGCGCCGGCGGTCGCGGCGAACAGCGCGGTCAGGTCGGAGCGGTCGTTGGCGGTCTCGTTGGTCTCGAGCTCGAAGCCGTTCTCGTTGCCCGGCACCCAGTCCACCCCCTGCTCCTCGTAGAGGTTGCCGCTGTCGTCGGGAAACCAGCGGCGCAGGAAGGTCTTGTCCTCGGTCTCGATGTTGACGTACACGCCGTACAGCTCGCCGTTGACCCAGACCTCGGCGTTGTTGCAGCGCGGCGCCGGCAGGTTGGCGGCGCGGAACGACTGGTAGACCATCCGCTCGGCGATCAGCGACGGATCCTCGAAGCCGTTGTTGAGCGTCATCCGCTTGAGGCCGCGGAAGGTCTGGTCGGCGACGAACTCGTCGAACTTGATCTTGAAGCTGGCCTTGGCGGTGATCGGCCGGAAGGTGTACTCGCCCTTGAGCCGGACGCCGACGTTGGTCACCGTCTCGCTGCCGTAGTGGAAGGTCGCGGTCGCGTACTGGTCGGGCGCCGCCTCCAGCGCCGCGATGCTCTCGGCCGGCAGGTCGAGATCGAAGCGCGGAAAGTTGTCGGCGGCGTACAGCTCGGCCGACAGGTCGCCGTCGCCGTCGCCATCCCCGCCGCCGTCGGGCGTGTCACCATCGCCATCCCCGTCGCCATCACCGACGACGCCGCTCGGACCCGTGATCTCGCCGGTACACGCGACCCCGATTGGGGGCAGCAGCCCCAGGATCACCAGGCGCAAGATCGCGAAACGTGACGGTCGAGCCGGCACTGCGCCTTGATTCTGCAGCAGGCGTACCAATACACTCACGACCCTCATGCGCATGATCCTCATCGGTCCTCCCGGCGCCGGGAAGGGCACCCAGGCGGCGTTCCTGGTCGACACCTTCCGTATCCCGCACATCTCCAGCGGCGACATGCTGCGCGCCGCGGTCAAGGAGGGGACGGCGCTCGGCAAGCAGGCCGACGAGTTCATGAAGAAGGGCGCGCTGGTCCCCGACGACCTGGTCATCGGCATGATCATCGAGCGCATCGGCAAGCCGGACGCGCAGGGGGGCTTCATGCTCGACGGCTTCCCGCGCACCGCGCCGCAGGCCGACGCGCTCGATCAGGCGCTGAAGCGTGCCGGCGTCGACCTCGACGTCGTGCTGCTGATCGAGGTGCCCGACGGGCTGATCCTCGAGCGCATCACCGGGCGGCGCAGCGATCCGCAGACCGGCACCATCTACCACATCAAGTTCAACCCGGCGCCGGCCGACGTGGTCGCGCGCCTGGTCCACCGCAAGGACGACACCGAGGAGGCGTTCGGCGCGCGCCTGGCCAAGTACCACTCGGAGACCACGCCGATCATCCCGTTCTACGAACAGCGCGGCCTGTTGCGCCGGGTCGACGGCGTCGGCACGCCGGCCGAGGTCACCGCGCGCATCAAGACGGCGCTCGCCGATCTGAGCTAGCCATGGGCTACGACCACGCATCCATCGACGCCCGCTGGCAGGCGTTCTGGGACGAGCAGCAGACCTTCCTGACTCCGACCGACCGCAGCAAGCCCAAGTACTACGTGCTCGACATGTTCCCCTACCCGAGCGGCGAGGGGTTGCACGTCGGTCACCCCAAGGGCTACGTCGCCACCGACGTGGTCGCGCGCGCCAAGCGGATGATGGGTTTCAACGTGCTGCGCGTCATGGGCTGGGACTCGTTCGGCCTGCCGGCCGAGCGCCAGGCGGTGCGCGAAGGCCGCCACCCGCGCGAGATCACCGAGCGCAACGTCGCCTACTTCAAGTCGCAGCTGAAGAAGCTCGGCCTGTCCTACGACTGGACCCGCGAGCTGGCCACGTCGGATGCGCGCTACTACAAGTGGACGCAGTGGATCTTCCTCGAGCTCTACCGCAAGGGGCTGGCCTACCAGGCCGAGGTGCCGGTCAACTGGTGCCCGGCGCTGGGCACCGTGCTGGCCAACGAGGAGGTCTCGCCCGAGGGGACCTACAAGGAGACCGGTGATCCGGTCGAGAAGCGGCTGATGAAGCAGTGGATGCTGCGCATCACCGACTACGCCGACCGGTTGCTCGACGGCTTCACCGGCCTGGACTGGCCGGAGAGCACGGTCGAGATGCAGCGCCACTGGATCGGCCGCTCGATCGGCGCCGAGGTCGACTTCGAGATCGAGGGCCGCGACGGCGAGACCGTGACGGTGTTCACCACCCGGCCGGACACGCTGTTCGGCTGCACCTACATGGTGCTGGCGCCCGAGCACGAGCTGGTCGCCGCCATCACCACGCCGGCGCAGAAGGCGGCCGTCGAGGCCTACCAGACGGAGGTCGCCAACCGGACCGAGCGCGAGCGCCTGGCCGCGCCCATCGACGCGCCCAAGACCGGCGTGTTCACCGGCGCCTATGCGTTCAATCCGGTCGACCGCAGCAAGGTGCCGATCTGGATCGCCGACTACGTGCTGGCCTCCTACGGCACCGGCGCGGTGTTCGCCTGCCCCGCGCACGACGAGCGCGATCACGCCTTCGCGGTGCAGTTCGGCCTGCCGATCGTCGAGGTGGTCAGCGGCGGCAACGTGCAGCAGGAGGCCTACGTCGGCGACGGCCCGCACGTGAACTCGCGCTTCCTCGACGGCCTGAACGTGGCCGACGCCAAGGAGCAGGTGGTCGCCTGGCTGAGCGAGCGCAACCTGGGCAAGCGCTCGGTCAACTACCGGCTGCGCGACTGGCTGTTCTCGCGCCAGCGCTACTGGGGCGAGCCGTTCCCGATCATCGAGCGCGCCGACGGCGTGGTCAAGCCGCTGCCGCTCTCCGCGCTGCCGGTCGAGCTGCCCGAGCTCACCGAGTACAAGCCGACCGACGACGGCCGCCCGCCGCTGGCCCGCGCCGAGGAGTGGGTGCACACCACCGACCCCGAGACCGGCATGGCCGCGCGCCGCGAGACCAACACCATGCCGCAGTGGGCCGGTTCCTGCTGGTACTACCTGCGCTTCATCTCACCGACCCTGGACACCGCGGCCTGGGATGCGGACGAGGAGAAGTACTGGATGCCCGTCGACCTCTACGTCGGCGGCGCCGAACACGCCACGCTGCACCTCTTGTACGCGCGCTTCTGGCACCAGGTGCTCTACGACATGGGCCACGCGTCGACGCCCGAGCCGTTCCAGCGCCTGTTCCACCAGGGCATGATCCACGCCAAGTCCTACCAGGACGCGCGCAAGAAGTACTACTACCCGAGCGAGGTCGAGGAGCGCGACGGCAAGCCGTACGCCCGGGAGACCGGCGTCGAGCTCACCACCCGGCTCGAGAAGATGTCCAAGTCGCGCTACAACGTCGTCAACCCCGACGACATGTGCGCCGAGTACGGCGCCGACGCCATGCGCCTGTACGAGCTGTTCATGGGCCCGCTCGAGGACGGCGTCGAGTGGGAGACCAGCGGCGTCGCCGGCACCCGCCGCTTCCTCGACCGCCTGTGGCGCGTCGTGGTCGACGAGGAGAAGAACGCCCTGTCGGCCAAGATCGTCGACCGCGAGGTCGACGACAAACCGCTCGAGCGCGCCCTGCACGCCGCGATCAAGAAGGTCAGCCAATCGGTCGACCGCCTGCGCTTCAACACCGCCATCGCCGACATGATGGTGTTCGTCAACGAGGCCACGAGAGCCGACGCCGTGCCGCGCGCCTGGGTCGACGCCTTCGTCCGCATCCTGGCCCCGTTCGCCCCGCACCTCGGCGAGGAGCTATGGCGCCGCCTCGGCCACACCGAGACGATCACCTTCGCCCCGTGGCCCTCGTGGGACGAGGCCAAGCTCGCCGTCGACACCATCACCGTCGCGGTCCAGGTCAACGGCAAGCTGCGCGACTCCGTCGACGTCCCCGCCGACGCCGCCGAGGCCGACATCATCGCCACCGCCAAGGCCTCGGCCAACGTGCAGAAGTACCTCGAGGGCAAGACCATCCGCCGCGAGATCTACGTCAAGGGCCGCCTGGTCAACCTCGTGGTAGGTTGAGCTATCCTCGCCCTGGTGAGAGGGGCGTTCGGTAGCCTGGTGGTACTGGCGGTCGGTTGCAGCTCCGGGCGGGCTTCCGATGCCGGCCTGGAAGCGGGCGTGGCCGATGCCCGCGTGGTGGATGCGATGCCAGATGCCTGGGCCTACGACGCATGCACCCCGGCAGCCGACGCGGGCTTCGATCTGAACTGCGCTACCGGCGCGGACACCCAGATCCATTGTCCGGCCGATGCGCCCTACTGTGTCTCCGGATGCCTGGAGTGCGGATACTTCTGCCAGGAGTGCTGCGAATCCGTCGGCGACTGTATCGAACGACTTCCCGACGATGCGCTCGTCCAGCAGTGCTCGCTCCAGGGCGACCCGGGTTGCCCCAGCGTGATGCCGATCTGCTGCGAGAAGATGCTCAACCGCGTGTGCTACGACCGGCCACTCCGAGGATGGGATTGCAATCCTTGATCGTGGTCGTCAGATTTTTTTCGAATTGTCCTTGACAAGAACTTGTGCGGGCGCGCGTTCGGTCACGTCGACGTGCTTATACGCGCGCGTGTGCGCGTGGCACGACCGCACGCTGGCGCGCGAAGTGGATGTGGCCAGGTTCAAGGGGCGTGTCGAGAACGTGGCGCGTGGCGCAACTGGGTGCGTCACGCGAGGTCGCGAAAACGTCGGGTAGAAATGCGGCATGACGTCGCTCTCTCATCGTCCCGCTTCTGCGATCACGGCGCGCCTCTGGGAAATCCGCAAAGGGGAACGGGCGTTCCTGGTCGAGTTCCTCGACAACCTCATCGAGATGGAGGAACGTAGGATCGCCGTCGAGCTCGGCTTCTCATCGGTGTTCGTCTACTGCGCGGAGCATCTGCGCATGCCCAAGGCGACCACGTGGCGGCGCACCACCTGCGCGAAGCTCATGGCGCGGTTCCCGATCGTTCGCGAGTACCTGGCCGACGGGCGCCTGTGCGAACGCACCCTGCCGTACCTGCGCGACGTCCTCGAGGAGGAGCGGCTCACGGAGATCCTCGATCGCGCGGCGGGTCGGACGGAGGAACAGATCAAGCTGCTGGTCGCCGCGCTGGCGCCGCAGCCCGCGAAGCCGGACCTCTTCCGCAAGCTACCAGGTTCCCGGCGGTCCAGACCGGGTAGATCGGTAAGGGTCAGACCGGAAACATCGGTAAGGGTCACGATTGCCCATGCCTTGGGCAACGACCGATGCCATGAAAGAGCGGATTAAGTTCGTCGGGGCAGCGAGACTTGGCAAGACCACGTTCACGAGCTTGTGCGCCACCTTCGGTATAGCGCCCAAGACCGGATACAAGTGGCTGCACCAGTTCGAGCGGGAGGGGTTGGAAGGTCTCCGCGAGAAATCTAGACGTCCTCACGGCAATAGCCGTGCGATGCCGGAACGGGTAGCCGAACGACTGGTCGCCCTGCGGGAGGAGCATCCGACGTGGGGACCTCGAAAGCTCGTAGCTTGGCTCGACGACCACGAACCTCGATGGAAGCTGCCGGCGCCGAGCACCGTCGGAGAACTCCTGAAGCGGCGCGGGCTAGTGCCAGCTCCGCGGCAGCGTCTTCGGTCCCACCTGAGACCGAGAACGGAGCCATTAAGACACGCGACCAAACCCAACTCCGTGTGGGCGATGGATTTCAAGGGCTGGTTTCGGGTTGGAGATGGGCACAGGTGCGACCCGTTTACCGTCACCGACGCTCATAGCCGCTACCTACTCTGTTGCGACGTACACGAGGAGCAATTCGGCGGTCCGGTGTGGGCCTCGCTGCGCCGAACCTTTTCCGAGTACGGCCTGCCCCAGGTAATCCGAGTCGACAATGCTCAGCCATGGGTCGCGCCGAAGGGAGAGTTAGGCCTCACGAAACTGGCCATCTCGCTGCTGAAGCTCGAAGTGCCTCTTGAACGAATCAGGCCGGGCAAGCCCCAGGAGAACGGCCGCCACGAACGGTTTCACCTGACGCTGCAGCAGGAGACTGCCAGGCCGCCGGCTAGGACCCTCCGTGGCCAACAGCTACGTTTCGATCGCTTTGCGCATGAGTACAACCAAGAGCGTCCACATGAGGCCGTCGGGCAGAAACCACCAGCCCGGGTTTACAGGCCATCGAATCGCCGGATGCCAACCAAGATGCCCGTGCCGGAATACCCTGGGTGGTTCATCCCGAAGCTCGTCAGCCAAAGCGGCGCGATCTCCTTCAGCGGGCGGCCCTACTTCGTCACCACAGCCCTGAACGGCGAACATGTCGGCCTTCTTGAAATCGAAGAGGGCTGCTACGAGGTCTACTTCTGCAAATACCTCCTCGGGCGCATCCACCACGCTCATCCCGAGCTCGGCATGGTCATCGTCTAACCCTTACCGATGTCTCCGGTCCGTCCATGACCCATGTTTCCGGTTGCAGAGCCGGGAACCACTTGAACAATCACCGAAGGTTACGAGCAATGCGCGTCAGGTCGAGCTGCCGTTGGCCCCGCAGCCGGCCCGGATCGAACCGATCGCACCGGAGCTGCACGTGATGCGCGTGACCGTTGGCGATGCTTTCAAGGCCGACCTCGAGGCGGTGCGCGACGAGCTCTCCCACAAGCTGCCGGGCGCGGGCCTCGAGGAGATCCTGCACGAGTGCATTCGCGTGACTCTGGAGGCGTGTCGCAAGCGCCGGCGCGGTGCGGGCCAGAAGAAGACGGCAAAGTTGCCGCCGGAGGCCAGCCGCTACAACCCGGCTGCGGTGAAACACGAGGTGTGGACGCGGGACGACGGCAAGTGCACCTATGTCGGTCCGACCGGGCACCGGTGCAACTCGACCTACCTGATCCAGGTCCACCACATCGATCCCCACGGCAAGGGTGGTCCGCCAACGGTGGAGAACCTGACGCTGCGCTGCGCGGCGCACAACCAGTATGCAGCCGAGCAGGACTACGGCGCCGAGCACATCGCGCGTGCGATCGCCGGCTCACAGTCGCACGCGAGGGAACGGGGTGGTAGGTTGCAGTGGAGGTGCGCTCGGTCGGCGTATTCTTGATGGCAGCGCTCGTGGCATGCGGGCCGGCTGCGGACCTGGTCGATGCAGCCGGTGATGCGCCCGAGGTCAGCGATGCGCCGCCGGCTCCCGATGTCTTCGTGGAGCCCGACGCCTGTATCACCACGGCCGTTTGCAACCCGCTGCCATCGTATGCAGATCTGGGGTTTGTCGATGGGGGTGCCGGCGAGGGGAAGGGACCACTCGGCTGGAGCGGCTCGGTTCCGTCGCCGTGCGGTGTGGAGTTCGTAGGCGTCTACGTCACTCTGGTGAACGGGCAGGGCGTCTTCAGCGGGGGTGTTGAAACCGGCACGTTCCTGCTGCAGGGCAGCGAGCTCGCCTTCGCCACTTGCGGGGCCTGTGTGAGCCTCTGGACCCGGGCCGACATGGATGCTTTGCCAGAGTGCTACTTCGCAACCGGGGGAACCCTTGTCCTCGGCTCCGTGGAGGGCCGCATGACGGGATCACTCGAGGACGTCTCGTTCGAGCAGGTTGACTGCAGCTCGCAGGCCCCGACCGGGACGTGCGCTTCGGCGCTTGAAGGGCTGGCTTTCGACGAGCCGATCCTCCACAGCATCTGAGTGGTGATAGGCTGACGGCGATGACTGAGGTACCGGTAGCGGTGCGGATCGGCGTGCTGACCGTGTCGGATACGCGCACGGTCGAGACCGACCGATCGGGCCAGACGGTCGCCGAGCTGGCGGCGGAGGCCGGGCACCAGGTGGTGCGCCGGGAGATCGTGACCGATGACGTCGAGTTGATCCGCGCGCGGGTGCGGCAGTGGATCGACGACCCGCAGGTGCAGGTGGTCATCGCCACCGGGGGGACCGGCATCACGGCGCGCGATGTGACGCCGGAGGCGGTGGCGCCGCTGGTGACCAAGCCGATCCCGGGATTCGGCGAGCTGTTCCGGTGGCTGTCGTTCGAGGAGATCGGGACGTCGACCATCCAGAGCCGGGCCGAGGCCGGGCTGTGCGGCGACACCGTGGTGTTCGTGTTGCCCGGGTCGCCGGGCGCGTGCCGCACCGCGATGACCCGGATCATCCTGCCGCAGCTCGATTCCCGGCAGAAGCCGTGCAACCTGGTCGAGCTGATGCCGCGCTTCAAGTGACGGCACCCCATTGTATGATCGTCCTCGGTGGCCAGGCTGACACGCGCCGAGATCCTGGACGCGCTTACCCGCATGGGTGAGCTGGCGGCGGCGGAGAAGGCTCAGCTGGATCTGTTCGTGGTCGGCGGTGCAGCGATCACACTCCATTTCGGTGCACGTGATGCAACCAAGGACGTGGATGTGGTGGTGCGTGCCCCCGACACGGCGACGGTCCGACGGCTGGCGGCCGCGGTCGCAACCGAAATGGAGTGGCCAGAGGACTGGCTCAACGATGCGGCGAAGGGTTTCGTGGGCATTCCCAGCGAGGGGCCCGTCCTCCTGCAGGCGAACGGAATCGTGGTTCGTATGGTCACGCTCGAGCAAATGCTCGCGCTGAAGCTCGGCGCCTGGCGTGACGATATCGACATCAGCGATTCCCGGCTCTTGCTGGGAGCGTGTCGCGGCCGACGCCAGCGCGACGAGGTGTGGGCCGGGGTCGAGCCGTTCGTGCCGCGGGGGCGCGAGCAGACGGCGTGGTACGCTTTTCTGGATCTCTGGGAAGAAAACAGTGGTCCGCCTTGAAGAAATCGCCGCGGCTGCGCTGGCACGTGATGCGCTGGAAGTGCGCAGCCTCCTGCAGGATCTGATTCGGGAGCGCCCGGACTGGAGCCGCCTGCCCCGTCCGGAGACCGGGGAGTCGGCGGTCCTCGCGGTGGCGGCGGCTTTCGCCGAACTGCTGGCTGCGCGCGAGGGCCGATCTCCTCCACCCTGGACCCGCGAGGTGGGGGGACTGGACCAGCCGCTGTTTCTGGTTGCCGAAAGCGGGCCCTTGCCCAGGACCCGGCGGCGCATCGAGGAAGAGAGCCCCGAGCCGTTCAAGCGCAGGAACCTTTTCGTTCCGGCAAACTACGCTTCGCTGGCGTGAGCATCGGCCTCGGCCTCTGGTATCGTCGCCCGATGGTGCGCGCCGGGGTGCTCGCCTGCGTGGGGGCCGTGGTGCTGGCGGGCGCGCCGGCGTCGGCGCAGCCGCGGGTGGCGGTGGACGGCGCGATCACGGCGGTGGCGTTCAGCGGGGATGGCGAGTGGCTGGCGGTCGGGCATGCGCCGGCGGGTGGCGCGGGCGCGGTCACGATCTTCGCCATGAAGAAGCGGGGCGAGCCGGTGGCCATGCCGGCGCTGGGCAAGCCGACCGCGTTCGTCGGCTTCGCCGGTACGCAGCTGGCCGCGGCCGACGCCGACACCCTGGTGGCCTGGGACCTGGGCGCGGCCAAGGAGACCTTCCGGCTCGACCTGCGCAAGCGGCGCGCCGCCGCGCCCGGTGGGCTGCGCATGCTGGCCGATCCGCGCGGGCCGCGAGTGGCGATCGTGTCGCTGGGCGCCGGCGGCGAGGGCACGGTCGAGGTCTTCGATCTGGCCGGCAGCCGGGTGATCACGTCGATCTCGCGGGTGCGCGCCGGCAGCCAGGCGGCCTGGTCGGCCGACGGCGGCTGGCTGCTGCTCGACGGCGCCGCCTGGGCCTGGGACGATCTGCGCTCGTGGAAGCCGAAGAGCCCGGGGCTGGCCGCGGTCGGCGCCGGCGGCAAGCTGCTGGCCTACGTCGATCCGGCGGCCTGCGCCGACGGCGTGACCCTGGTCGATCCGGCCAGCCGCAAGGTGCTGCGCACGGTCAGCCCGGGCACGGGCAACTGCCCGGCGGCGCTGTGGCTGATCGACGGCGGCCGGGCCCTGGTGTGGATCAACGGCGCGCCCGGCGCGCAGCCGGCGATGTACCGCTGGGACGCCGACCGCGACAAGGTGCGCACCGTGCACCGCAGCGTGGTGTGGCATCCGGCGGCGGTGCTGTCGCCTGACGAGAAGCTGGTGGCGATTCCCGCCGGCAGCAAGGTCGAGTTCGAGACCACACGGTAGGAGGATCGCGTGAGCTTCACCGAGAAGGACCTGCAGCGGGCACTGTCGATGCGCATCGGCATGCAGATCGCGGTGTCGTCGCTGCCGGTGGTCGAGGAGCGCATGGACATCGACCTGGACCGCTTCATCGACGCGGTGCCGCTGCCGCCGGAGGTGCCGAGCAGCACCGCCATCGACATGGAGGTCACCATCGGCAGCGATCTGTCGCGCATGCGCTGGAGCGCCTACGGCCACCCGGCCGGGTTCATCCCGAAGATGGCCGACTACCTGAACCGCTGCGGTGTGCTGCCGGTCGACATCGCGCTGATCAACGGCATGGGTGACGCCATCCAGCCCAACCTGGTCGGCATGTGGGTCGCGATCACCGCCGGCACGGTGCGCACCGGCTGGCAGTTCCGCGAGCGGCGCGCGGTCGCCGAGCTGCAGCCGTTCCTGGGCAACGACTTCGGCGTGGCCAAGCTGATGGCCTGGGCGGCGCGCCGCGACGTCGACTTCTACCGCGCGTTCGTGCGCGCCATCGGCAGCGAGCCGACCAGCCGGATCGAGCTGCCGCTGCCCGGCGCCGACGTCGCCGCGCAGCTCGAGCTGGCCGCGTCGGCGTTCGAGGATCTGGCCGCCCACCCGCTGCCGGCGCCGGTGCGCGACGCCATCGCCGGCGCCGGCTCGCCCGAGGTCGCGGTCGCCTTCGAGCTGCACGGCGGCGAGCTGCGCGCCACCTCGGTCACCGCCGACGGCCTCGGCCCCGACGTGATCGCCGCGATGTGCAGCGGCCTGGGCGTCGCGCTGGACGAGAAGCTGGCCAAGATCGGCCAGGCGCTCAAGGCCGACGGCGTGGCCCGCGTCGAGTACAGCCGCCGCGGCGACCGCGACGAGGTCGATCTCCTGCACCTGCCCGGCGAGCTCGAGGACGCGCCGGCGCCGCCCACCGCCAAGAACTAGTGTCGCCGCGCGATCGGCTGCTGCTCCTGCCCGATGCCGAGCTGGCGCGCGAGTGCGAGCTGGATCGCTTCCGCGGCTCCGGTCCGGGCGGGCAGAAGCGCAACAAGACCTCGAGCGCGGTGCGGCTGCGCCACCTGCCGACCGGGCTGGTCGGCCAGGCCTCCGACAGCCGCTCGCAGACCGAGAACCGGGCGCGCGCCATGCGCCGGCTGCGCGAGCACGCCGCCTTCGACGTCCGCGAGCCGGTGGCGCTCGAGGGCTACGCGCCGCCGGCGGCGCTGGCCGAGCTGCTGGCCGACGGCACCGGGCGGCGCGGGCCCAAGCAGCGCCTGGCGCCGCACTACCTGCTGGCCATGGCGCAGCTGCTCGATCTGTTCCTCGCCGCCGGCTGCTCGGTCGGCGACACCGGGCGGCTGCTCGGGCTGAGCACCGGGGCCACCTCGAAGCTCCTGCTCGGCGACGAGCGGGTCGGCGGCGCCGCGAACCAGCTGCGCGCGGCCCGCAACATGCGGCCGCTCAGTTGACATGAGCTGCGCTGCGTGCGACATCGCCGCCCATGAAGCGGATCCTCATCACCTCCCTGTTCCTGGCCGCCTGCGGTGGCGGCAGCGCCCCGGCTCCCGGCCCGACCGAGCCGGCCCCGACCGAGCACCACGAAGAGGGCGGCGGCGAGCGCCGCATGCTGCCCGCGCCGCTGCGCGCCTTTCATGACGTGCTGGCGCCGCTGTGGCACGCCGAGGCCGGTCCGGCCCGCGCCGATTCCACCTGCGCCGCGGTCGCCGACCTGAAGGCCAAGGCGGCCGACCTGGTCAACACTCCCGAGGACCAGCTGAAGAACAAGCCGGCCTTCGCCTCCGGCATCGGCGACCTGGAGAGCGCCCTGAACGGGCTCGACACCGCCTGCCAGGCCCCCGGCCGGCCAGATTTCGACGGCGCTTTCACGAAGGTTCACGAGCAGTTCCACTTCCTGCTCGAACAACTGCAGACCGCCGACTGATCTGGTGCGTTGGCAGCGGGGAACCACGGGAGGAACCCCCATGTTGCGCACCCCGCTCCTGGCTGCCGTCGTACTCGCCGGCCTTGCCGCCCCCGCCGCCGCCCAGACCCAGGTCGACTTCGACATCGACGTCGACGTGGATGTGGGCGAGCCGGTGATGATCGCCGGCAAGCCGCAGGTCGCCTACATCAAGATCGGTCTCACCGGCTTCCCGATCGTCGCCGGTCAGGTCCGCCGGCCGCCGGTCAACCTGGCAGTGGTCATCGACCGCTCGGCGTCGATGTCGGGCGACCGGATGGAGAAGGCCAAGCAGGCCGCCCTGATGGTCGTCGACCGCCTGCAGAACGACGACACCATCTCGGTGGTCACCTTCGACAGCATCGCCGAGGTCATCGTGCCGGCGCAGCGCGCCGACGAGCGCGATCACATCCGCTCGCGCATCGCCGCCCTGCAGCCGCGCGGCTCGACCGCGCTGTACGCCGGCATGCGCACCGGCATCGACGAGGTCGCCAAGTACCTCGACCACAACCGGGTCAACCGCATCATCCTCCTGTCCGATGGCCAGGCCAACATCGGCCCGAGCTCGCCGTCGGAGCTGGGCACGCTGGGCACCGCCGCCGCCGAGCAGGGCGTGACCGTGACCACCATCGGCCTGGGCAACGGCTACAACGAGGACCTCATGGTCCAGCTGGCGCGCATGAGCGACGGCAACCACGCCTTCGCGCAGACCGCCGACGACCTGACCCGGATCTTCGCCGGCGAGCTGGGCGACATCATGTCGGCGATCGCCAGCGACGTCGAGGTCATCATCGACTTCGGTGACGGCGTCAAGCCGGTCCGCTCGCTCGACCGCGAGGCCAAGCTGCAGGGTAGCCGCGCCACCGTGAACCTGAGCCAGCTGTACGCCCGCCAGCAGAAGTACGTGCTGTTCGAGGTCCAGGTCCCGGCCACCGCCGCCAACACCACGCGCGACATGGCCAAGGTCGCGGTCAACTACCGCAACCTGGTCACCAAGAAGATGGCCAAGGCCACCGGCGCCGCGCGCGTCAACTTCAGCGCCTCGCCCGACGTGGTCGAGAAGAAGAAGAACAAGGCGGTGCTGATCGCCGCCGTCGAGGCGATCGCCGCCGAGAAGAACCGCCAGGCGATGGCGCTGCGCGACCAGGGCAACATCGACGGCGCCCGCCAGGCCTTCGAGGCCAACGCCGAGTACATGAGCTCCAACGGCGCCAAGCTCGGCTCCGCCAAGCTGAAGAAGGCGGCTGCCAAGCCGGCCGCCGCCGCGGCCAAGGTCGACAAGCCGGCCGAGTGGAACGAGTCGCGCAAGTCGGTCGCCGAAGACGCGTACGCGACCGAGAATCAACGCTCCTACTGACACCTGTCGCGCGACGCCGGGGCGACAGCGGTGGGACTGTCCCTCCTGTCCCATGTGGCCGAGTGTCCGACCGTTTACGCCCCTGTTGACGTCCGTACGCAGCAGGAGCTGGCAGTCGACCAGGGTACGCGGTGATCGGCGATCCGGGCGGCGAGCGGGCGGCCGTGGCACGTGCGTTGCTCATGTCCAGCCGTCATGAAGAACATGATGGCACTGCTCGGAATCGCTACCGCTCTCCTGGTTGGCTGCGCGGCGGACGAACCGCAGGAGCGCACCCCGATCGCCCACAAGCTGCCCGCCGACTTCGACCTGGTCCAGGTGGCCGGCGGCACCGGTGAAGCCCCCTCGGCGGCGATCATCGTCAAGCAGTTCGACGGCGTCCACCTGGGCAACCACCAGCCCCAGGACTTCGTCGAAATGGATCAGGAGGTCATCATCGTCGATGACGACGGCGCCTCGCTCAGCACCGATCTCGGCCAGGTCACCGACCTGTCGGCCCATGGCATGGCCTCGGTCGGCGGCGCCAACGAGCAGATCGGCGAGCTGTCGCCGCTGCCCAGCGACACCCCGGACGCCTGCGAGTGCGACACCGAGGAGTGCGTCAACCAGTGGATCGACCAGAACCTGGGCTGCAACGTCTGCGTGCTGTTCACCTGCGGCGATGAGCCGTTCGCGGCCGGCTGCAATGCCTGCCCGTAGCTGACAACGTTCATCCGACGCGCAAGCGTCCACGGGCCGGCGCCAGGTCCCCCTCCCGAGCGCCGGCCCGTTTTCTTTTTCGGCATCGGCTATCCTGTGACCGTGGAGCTGAACGAGCAGGACGTTCCCGCCGATCCGATCGAACAGTTCGCGCGCTGGTTCGACGAGGCGCGCGCCGCCGGGTTGCCGCTGGCCGAGGGGATCGCGCTGGCCACCGCCGACGCCTCGGGCAAGCCGTCGGTGCGCATGGTGCTGCTCAAGGGCTTCGATGCGCGCGGCTTCGTCTTCTTCACCAACTACGGCAGCCGCAAGGCCGAGGAACTGGCCGCCAACCCGCGCGCCGCGCTGTGCGCCTGGTGGGCATCGCTCGAGCGCCAGGTGCGCATCGAGGGCGTGGTCTCCGCGGTGACCGCCGCCGAGTCGGACGAGTACTTCGCCACCCGGCCGCGCGAGGCCAACCTGGGGGCGATCGCCTCGCCGCAGAGCCGGCCGCTGCGCGACCGCGCCGAGCTCGAGCAGCGGGTCGCCGAGACCCGCGCCGCCTGGGACGGCCGCGATCTGGTGCGCCCCGAGGGCTGGGGCGGCTACCGCCTGACCCCCGAGCGGATCGAGTTCTGGCAGGGACGCCGCGATCGCCTGCACGATCGGCTGGTCTACGCGCGCACCTTGTCCGGCTGGCAGCTCGGCCGCCTGGCGCCCTGACGACATATAATCGCCGCGATGGGATGGGAGTCGCTCCCGTTCGAACGCGGGGAACGCTACCGCATGCTCCGCCTGCTCGGCGAGGGCGGCATGGGCGTGGTCTACGAGGTCGAGGACGTGGTCCGCGGCCAGGTGGTGGCGCTCAAGATGCTCAAGCGCCGCGGCGGCGACGTGCTCTACCGGATGAAGCGCGAGTTCCGCGCGCTGGCCGACATCGCCCACCCCAACCTGGTCAGCCTGCACGATCTGGTGGTCGACGACGAGCAGTGCTACCTGACCATGGAGCGGGTCGAGGGCACCGCGTTCGTCGATCACTGCCGCCCGGGCGGGCGCTGCGACGAGCAGCGGCTGCGCTCGGCGCTGCCGCAGCTGGTGCGCGGCATCATGGCGCTGCACCAGGCCGGCGTGGTCCACCGCGACATCAAGCCGTCCAACGTGCTGGTCGAGGCCGACGGCCGGGTGGTGCTGCTCGACTTCGGGCTGATCGCCGAGGTCGAGTCGGGCGGCGACAGCCTGGCCGGGCAGCTGGTCGGCAGCGTCGAGTACATGGCGCCCGAGCAGGCGGCCGGCGAGCCGGCGGTCACCGCCACCGACTGGTACGCGGTCGGCGTCATCCTGTACGAGGCGCTCACCGGCAAGGTGCCGTTCGGCGGCAGCGTCATGGAGATCCTGATCGCCAAGCAGCAGTTCCCGGCGCCGCCGCCGCGCCAGGTGCGCGCCGACGTGCCCGAGGATCTCGACGAGCTGGTGGTCGCGCTGCTGGCGCGCGAGCCGGGACGCCGCCCGGACGGCACCCAGATCCTGGCCCGCCTCGGCCAGAGCGTGGGGCCGGACGTGCGCGCGCTGGCCTCGGTCAGCCGGCTGCCGGCGTTCGCCGGCCGCGGCTCGGAGCTGGCCGAGCTCGACTTCGGCCTCGACCAGGTCGCTGGCGGCCGCTGCGCGGTGGCGCTGGTGCGCGGGCCGTCGGGCATCGGCAAGAGCACGCTGGTGCAGCACTGGCTGGACACGGTGCGCAACCGCGAGCCGGATCTGCTGCTGCTGGTCGGCCGCTGCTACGAGCGCGAGACGTTGCCCTACAAGGCGGTCGACGACCTGGTCGACCAGCTGGCGCGCTACTGGCTGCGGCTGGACAGCGCGGCGCAGCGCGCGCTGGTCGGCGAGCGCGCCGCCGTGCTGCGCCGCCTGTTCCCGGTGCTCGGCCGGGTGCCGGCGATCGCCGACCTGCCGGACGGGCCGACCATCCGCGACCCGCTCGAGATGCGCACCCAGGCGTTCGAGGCCTTCCGCACCCTCATGCAGCAGCTGGCCGAGCGCCACCGGCTGGTGGTGTTCCTCGACGACATGCAGTGGGTCGATGCCGACTCGATCTCGCTGCTCACCGACCTGGTGCGGCCGCCGGATCCGCCGCGCATGCTGCTGGTGCTGGCCAGCCGCAGCGAGCGCCAGCGCACCGAGAGCGGCACCGCGCTGCCGCGCCTCGAGCGCAGCGGCCTGGAGCAGCTCTTGCGCACGCCCGGGCTGCCGGTGCGCGAGGTCGACCTCGGCCCGCTGGCCCAGGCCGACGCGCGCAGCCTGGCCCGTGGCCTGCTGGTCGGCGGCGACGTGACCATGGCCGAGCGCGTCGCCCGCGAATCGGGTGGCGTGCCGTTCTTCCTGCGCGAGCTGGCCATGTGGATCGAGACCAGCGACCGGGTCGACGACGGCGAGATCCGCCTCGATGACGTGGTCCGCGCGCGGGTCGCCCGCCTGCCGGAGCGTACCCGCGACGTGCTGCGGCTGTGCTGCCTGGCCGGCGAGCCGGTGACCGTGCGGGTGCTGGCGGCGGCCGCCGACTGCTCCGGCGACGAGCTGGCCCGCGAGGTGCGCACCCTGCGCAGCACGTCGCTGCTGCGCTCGGCGGCCGCCACCGCCGAGCGGGTCGAGCCGTTCCACGATCGCATCCGCGAGGCGGTGCGCGCCGAGCTCGATCTGCCCGCGCTGCGCGGTCTGCACCGTCGCCTGGCGCTGGCGCTGGAGCGGTTCTCCGAGGGCGACGCGGTGCGCATGGCCCGCCACTGGAGTGGCGCCGGCGAGCACCAGCGCGCCGCCGACCTGGCCCGCGCCGCCGCCGAGCAGTCGGCGGCGGTGGTCGACTTCGACCGCGCCGCGCGCCTGTACGAGATGGCGCTCGACCTGGGCGACTACGACGCCACCGAGCGCCGCCGCCTGGGCGCCGCGCTCGGGGTGGCGCTGGGCAACGCCGGCCGGCCACAGGAATCGGCGCGCGCGTTTCTGACCGCAGCCGACGGTGCCGACCGGGCCACCCAGCTCGAGCTGCGCTACCGGGCCGGCAGCCAGCTGGTCCTGGGCGGCTATCTCGAGGAGGGGCTGAGCGAGCTGCGCCAGGTGCTGGCCGAGGTCGGCATGCGGCTGGCGCCGACGCCGGGGGCGGCGCTGCGCTCGGTCCTGTGGCGCCGCCTGCTGCTGCGGCTGCGCGGCCCGCGCTGGCGCGAACGCCCGGCCGAGGAGGTGCCGGCACGGGTGCTCATGACCCTGGACATCATGTCCTCGGTGGCGGTGTCACTGGCGCTGGTCGACACCATGCGCGGCGCCGACTACGAGGCGCGCTTCGCGCTCATGGCGTACAAGGTAGGTGAGCCCCACCGGGTGGTGCGCGCGCTCGGCCTCGAGGCCTCCTACCTCGGTGGTCTCGGCGCGGCCAAGCGGGCTCGCGTGCTCGCCGGCATGTTCGACCGCGAGCGCGCCCGCTGCGGCAGCAACGAGATCCCGTTCGGCGCCTGGGCGCGCGGCGCGGTCCACTACTTCAGCGAGAACGACTGGGCGGCGGCCTTGCGAGAGTGGGAGCAGGCCGAGGTCGAGGTGCGCTCGTCGCAGTCCAGCGGCTGGGGCCTGGACACCGCACAGGCCTACGCCTGCTTCGCCCGTCTGTACCTGGGCGACCTGCCGGCGCTGGCCCGCGCCGTGCCCAGCCACGTGCGCGAGGCCGAGCGCCGCGGCGACCTGTACGCCGCGGTGAACCTGCGCACCCGCCTGCCGATCGTCCACCTCATGCGTGACCAGCCGGCCGAGGCCGAGCGCGATCTGCGCGACGCCCTGGACTCCTGGGTGCCGCGCGACGACAACTTCCTGTTGCAGCACATGTTCGGTCTGATCGGTGCGGTCCACCTGTACCTCTACCGCGACGAGCCGGAGCTGGCGCAGCAGGAGCTCGACGACACGCGCGCGCAGCTGGAGAGCTCCGTGCTCATGCACGTGCCCTTCGTGCGCGTCGAGATCGAGATGCTGCGCGCCCAGGTCGCGATCGCGCTGGCCCAGCGCGCCACCGGCAGCGAGCGCGACGCGCTGCTCAGGGACGCCCGCAAGCGGGCCGCCTTCCTGGCCGGCCGCAAGCTGCCCTACGCCACCGCCATCGCCGCGGTCATGCGCGGCGCCGCCCATCACGCCGCTGGCGACGCCGAATCCGCCGCCGCTCAGCTGCGCAGCGCCCTGACCTGGTTCGACGCCAGCAACTCCGGCCTGCACGCCGCCTCCGTCCGCCGCCGCCTCGGTGAGCTCGTCGGCGGCCGCGAAGGCGCCGACCTCCTCGCCGCCTCCGATGCCGACTTCATCGCCCGCGAGGTCGTCAACCCCGCCGCCATGACCCGCCTTTTCATCCCCTGATAGCCCTCCCCCCGGAGGGGGGAGGGTGGGGTGGGGGGTTGCTTGACACGTGTATCTTGTACACTATATTTGAGTGTACAAATGACACGAATAGAAACCGCAGCCGGCGTGGTCGTGGGGCGCGCCCACCGGCGAGCCGGCCACAGCGGCCAGGATGCCGCCGTGGTCCGGCGGGGCGCGGGCTGTGTCGTCGCCGTGGTCGCCGACGGCTGCGGCAGCGCGGCGCGCAGCGAAGTGGGCGCCGAGCTGGGCGCGCGGCTGTGCGCGGCCGCCGTGGTCCGGCGCCTGGATAGCGGTGCGGCTCCCGCCGACCCGTACACCTGGTCGCGCATCGGCGACGACGTGCTGGCCCAGCTTCGGGTGATCGACCTGGCCGCGGGCGGGCTGGCCGCGGAGTGTCTGCTGTTCACCCTGGTCGGAGCCGTGGTCACGGAGGAGCTGGCGGCCGTGTTCGCGCTCGGCGACGGCATCTTCGTCATCGACGGGGTGGTGACCGAGCTGGGCCCGTTCGAGGGCAACGCACCGCCATATCTGGGACACGCGCTGGTCGGTGGGCCGGGCAGGGCGCTGGAGCTGGTAGCGCTGCGGCCGGCGCGCGAGGTGGGCTGCCTCGTGGTGGCCACCGACGGCGCGGCCGCAATCGACGTCACCGCCCTGGCCGCCGATCCGCTGGTCTGGCGCAACCCCGACGGGTTGCGCCGGCGGCTGGCCTCACTGGCAGCGGAGCAGCTCGACATCGACTGGGATGGCCGGCGAGTGCTGCGCAGTGGCGGCCCCGTGGTCGACGACGCCGCGATCGCGCTGCTGCGGAGGCACCCGTGAGGCGCCGCATCTTCGTCGCCGGCGCTCCGGTCGACCTCCGCGCCACCAACCGGATCGGCAGCGGCGGCGAGGCCGACGTGCACGACATCGGCGGCGGCCGCGCGCTGAAGCTGTTCAAGGAGCCCGGGCACCCCGATCTCGCCGGCCAGCCCCACGCGCAGGAGGCGGCGCGCCGGCGACTGGCCGACCTCGCCGAGCGGCTCGCGGATTTCCCGCGCGGCCTGCCCGACCGCGTCGTGGCCCCGCAGGCCCCCGCGACCCAGGGCCGCCACGGACCGGTGGTCGGCTATGTCATGCCGCTGGTCGCCGGCGCCGATCCGCTGTGGCAGCTCGGCGATCTGTCGGTCCGCCACCAGCCGGGCGCCGGCAACCGCGCGGTGGCCGTGCTGCGCGATCTGCATGCCACCGTCGCCGCCGTCCACCGCGCCGGCGTCGTGATCGGCGACTTCAACGACCTCAACGTCCTGGTCGCCGGCGCGCGTGCCCACCTGATCGATGCCGACAGCTTCCAGTACGGCCGCTGGCGCTGCACGATGTTCACCGATCGCTTCGTCGATCCGCGCCTGTGCCCCGCGGGTGCACTGGTGCCGCACCAGCCCCACGATCCCGACTCCGACTGGTACGCGTTCGCGGCCATGCTGGTGCGCGCGCTGCTCGGGGTCGGGCCGTGGGGCGGGGTGCACCGTCCACCGAGCGGCGCGGCGGTGCCGGCCGGGTCGCGGGTGCAGCGCCGGCTCAGCCTGTTCGCCGCCGACATCGTGCAGCCGCGCGCCGCCATCTCGACGCGCGCCCTCCCCGACGAGCTGGCCGGCCATCTGCAGCAGGTGTTCGAGCGCGACCTGCGCGGGCCGTTCCCGCCGGCGCTGCTCGACCGCCTGCGCTGGACCACCTGCACCGCGTGCGGTGCCGAGCATGCGCGCGCGGTCTGCCCCACCTGCAGCGGCACCGCCGCGCGCCGCCCGCTGCTCATCGCCCGCGGCCGGATCCGCGCCGAGGTCATCGCCGAGCTCACCGGCCACCTGGTCGACATCCGCCTCGGCCCGGCTGGCCCCGAGTGGCTGGTCTGGGACGGCGGCGAGCTGGTCCGCGGCGACGGCCTTCGCCTCGGCCGGGTCGACCTGGCACCGGGCCGCGAGCTGCGCCTGTTCCGCGACGGCGCGCTGGTGATCGATCGCCAGCGGGTCGCGCTGCTGGCCGGCGGCGCCGAGCGCGAGCTGCTCGCAGTCGATCTCTGCGACGGCCGCCCGGCGATCGCGATCGCCGGCGATCGCCGCCTGTGGGCGCAGGGCGGCCTGCTCTACCGTGACGGGGCGCTCGGCCCCGAGCCGCTCGGCCGCGTGCTGGCCGGCGCCACCCGCCTGTGGGCCGGCCCGCGCCTGGCCTTCGGCTGCTGGCGCGCCGGCCGCCTGGCCATCGCCTTCAGCGCGCGTCCCGATCGCGGCGGCCTTCGCGAGGGCTCGCTGCTGCCGGCGCTCGACGGCCGCGCGATCGACACCAGTGCCGTGGTCGGCGACGACCGCGCCTGGCTGTTCACCACCGAGATCGCCGCCGGCCAGACCCGCACCCGCTGCATCCTGGTGGCGGCCGACGGCGGCCTGCTCGCCAGCGCCGACGATCCCGACTGGCTGCCCGGCGCCGCCGGCGCCTGTGCCGTCGGCGAGCAGCTGTTCGTGCCCACCGACGCCGGGCTGATCCGCGTCGATCGCGACGGCGATCGCCTGGCTGCCGCGCGCAGCTTCCCCGACACCGAACCGTTCATCGATGCCGGCGCCCGCCTGCTGGCGGACCCGACCGGCCTGTATGTCGCAACCGCAAGGCGTATCCTGCGCCTTGCCTTCGCCCCGTGAAGGAGGACCCATGAGCCGTACCCCTCTGCCCCTCGTCCCGACCTGGAACCCGGCCCGCGCCGGCGACTACCACTACACCCCCGACCAGCAGGCGATCTCGACCGCCGCCGCCGAGTGGCGCCGCGCCCACGGCATCCGCCCGTCGGCTGGCGACAAGACCAAGGTGCACCTCTTGCTCATCGACGTGCAGAAGGACTTCTGCCACCCCGAGGGCACGCTGTACGTCGGTGGCCGCAGCGGCACCGGCGCGGTCGACGACAGCCGCCGCACCGCCGAGTTCATCCAGCGCAACCTCGACGTGCTCACCGACATCACCACCACGCTCGACACCCACTTCGCGTACCAGATCTTCTTCCCCGCCTTCTGGCTCGATCGCGGCGACCGCCCGCTGCAGCCGCACCGCGTGATCACCGCCGACGAGATCGCCGCCGGCGAGGTCCGCCCCAACCCCGCGGTCGCCGGCTGGCTGTGCGGCGGCAACTACCCGTGGCTGGTTCGGCAGGTCGAGCACTACTGCCGCGAGCTCGAGCGCGCCGGCAAGTACCAGCTCTACCTGTGGCCGCCGCACTGCCTGCTCGGCAGCACGGGCCACGCGCTGGTCGGCGTCATCCACGAGGCCCGGCTGTGGCACGCGTTCGCGCGCGGCGCGCAGAGCTGGTGCGAGGTCAAGGGCGGCAACCCGCTGACCGAGAACTACTCGGTGCTGCGCCCCGAGGTGCTCACCCGCCACGACGGCATGCCGCTGGCCCAGCGCAACACCCAGTTCATCGAGAAGCTGCTCGCCGCCGACGCCGTGGTCATCGCCGGCCAGGCCGCCAGCCACTGCGTCAAGAGCAGCATCGACGACCTGGTCGACGAGATCGCCGCCGCCGATCCGGCGCTGGCCAGGAAGGTCTACATCCTCACCGACTGCATGTCCGCGGTCACCGTCCCCGACGGCAAGGGCGGCTTCGCGGTCGACTTCACCGCCGAGGCCGACAAGGGCCTGCAGCGCTTCGCCGCCGCCGGCATGAACCTGGTCACCTCGGCGACGCCGATCCACACCTGGCCCGGCCTGGAGGTGCTGTCGTGAGCGGCAAGAAGCCGGACGTCAAGCAGCTGGTCGACGCCGCCCATCGCCAGGGCACGCTGTCGGCGCGCTCGGTGGCCGCCCTCGACATCCCCGACCTGGGCGCGCAGATCCAGGCCGGCCTCGGCGTCGCCGTCGACGACGTGACCTCGACCGAGGTGGTGCTGGTGACCATGATGCCGGACGACTCCGGCTCGATCGCCCACGCCGGCAACGAGGCCGCGGTGCGCGACGGCCACAACGCGGTGCTCGACGCGCTGGCCCGCTCGCGCCAGGGCGGCGACGTGCTGGTGCACACCCGCTACCTCAACGGCGAGGTGCTGACCCCGTACACCACGGTCGGCAACGCGCCGCGCATGACCGCGACCAATTACCACGCCATCCACGGCACGCCGCTCTACGACCAGACCGTGGTCCTGCTCGGCACCGTGCTGGTCAAGGCGCAGGAGCTGGCCGATGCCGGCGTGCCGGCGCGCACCGTCACCCTGCTGATCACCGACGGCGCCGACTGCGGGTCGCAGCGCGCCGGCGCCGCCGACGTGGCCGCCCTGGTCGCCGACCTGCTCGGCGCCGAGAACCACATCGTCGCCGGCCTCGGCATCTCCGACGGCAGCACCGACTTCCACGCGGTCTTCCGCAGCATGGGCATCCCCGATCGCTGGATCCTGACCCCGGCCAGCAGCGCCAGCGAGATCCGCCGCGCCTTCCAGGTGTTCTCGCAGTCGGCCGTCGCCGCCAGCCAGGGCGGCTCGTTCAGCAAGACCGCGCTCGGCGGCTTCACCAACTGACCGCGGTCAGCTCTTGATTCCGGCCCGCTCGCCGGTCACCGCGCCCACCAGCGACGCGGCGAAGCCGATCAGCAGCAGGAACCCCATGCCGTCGTACGGCCCGTCGAGCAGGCTGAGCAGCAGCCCGATCACCAGCAGCCCGAGCAGCCCGCCGAGCGCCACCGGCATGACCATCGGCCTGGCATTGCCGTACGCCGCCAGGAATGCGCCGAAGAACGCCGCCAGCGCCACGGTGGTGGTGTCCAGGTTCATGAGCAGGATCGGCACCCCGAGCACCAGCGTGTGCCCGAGTCCGCGCAGCAGCGCCCGCCTGCGTTCCGTGCGTTCCTGCTCGTCCATGGTCACCCCTTGATCACGCCCAGCGGCCGCAGCCGGGCCACCTTGCGGCAAAGACCGGCGCCGTCGACGACGTCGACCACATCGGCGACGTCCTTGTAAGCCTCGCTCATCTCCTCGGCGAGCGTCTTGGGCGCCCGCGCCATGATCTCGATCCCCTTCGCCCGCATCTCCTGATCGATGCGCCGCCCGCGCGCCTTGCCCAGCGCCGCGTGCCGCGACATGACCCGCCCGGCGCCGTGACACGAGCTACCGAAGGTCTGCTCCATCGCCGCCGGCAGCCCGGCCAGCACGAACGAGTAGCGCCCCATGTCACCCGGGATGATCACCGGCTGCTCCGGGAACGCCCGCGTCGCCCCCTTGCGGTGCACGAACAGCTTGCGCTCACGCCCCTCGACCGTGTGGCGCTCCACCTTGCCGATGTTGTGGCACACGTCGTACAGAAGCGTAGCGCCCAGCCCGCCCCGTGGCATCCGCAATGCGCCGGCCATCGCCTCCAGCGCCAACCCCGTGATCACCTGGCGGTTGGCCCAGGCGAAGTTCGCCGCTGCCTGCATCGCCCCCACGTACCGCCGCCCCGCCTCGCTGCCGATCGGCGCCGCCGCCAGCTGCCGGTCAGGCAGGCTGGCGTAGTCGGTACCGTACTTGTTCATCGTCCGCGCCAGCGCATTCACGGTCTCGTCGCACACCTGATGCCCCAGCCCGCGTGACCCGCAATGGATCATCAAGGTCAGCCCACCGGGCCGCAGCCCGAACCGCCCCGCCATCTCGTCATCGTAGATCTCGTCCACCTCCTGAACTTCCAGGAAGTGGTTGCCGCTGCCCAGCGTGCCCACCTGATCGTGGCCGCGCTCGATCGCCCGCTCGCTCACCGCCTCCGGATCCGCGCCCGCCAGGCACCCACCCTCCTCGCACGCCGCCGCATCATCACCGCCGGCCACGAACCCGCGCTCGATCGCCCACGCCGCCCCGCGCGTCATCAGCCGCTTCATCTCCGGCCGCCCCAGCTTCGGAATCGCCTGCGACGCCCCCACCCCGGTCGGCACCGCCTGGAAAAGCCGCGTCACGATCTCCTTCATCCGCGGCTTAGCCTCATCGGCATCGAGCGCCGTCGTGATGAGTCGTACCCCACAGTTCAGATCGAAGCCGATTCCTCCCGGACAGACAGCTCCGCTGTCAGCGTCAGTCGCCGCGATGCCGCCGATCGGAAACCCATAGCCCCAGTGGATGTCAGGCATGGCCAGGCTCCAGCCGACGATGCCCGGGAGGTGGGCGACATTGCGCACCTGCTGCAGGGCCTGCTCGGTGCCCTCGATCTGCCCCTCCGCGAGATACACGCGCCCCGGCACCAGCATCCGGCCCTCGCGCGGGATCTCCCACAGAAACGGCCCGATCCGGTTCAGCGTGACGCCCATGCTCAGGTCTACACGTCGAACACGACCTGGGCGAGCCAGCCGTCGGCGTCGGGCTCGAAGCGGAGCTGGTGCAGGGTGATTGCCTTGATGTCGGCGCCGCCCCAGTCGGCGTCCCAGGGGGCGAGGGCGACCTCGACCTCGACGACGGGCGACAGGCGCAGGGTGCGGCAGGCGGCCGGCACCATGTGCGTGGTGGCGAAGCGGTAGAGCAGGTCGCGCAGGACGTCGGCGGCGGCGAGCGGCAGGTCGCCGCCCGGGACCTCGATGCGCAGGCGCGGGCCTACGGCGAGCTGGTCCTCGCCGGCGAGCAGGCGGCCGAAGACGCAGACCAGGCGGGCCAGGGTCTCCTCGGCGGTGGCCCCGCGGACCTGCACGGCGAGGTCGGCGGTGTGCTCGAGCTCGACGTACGGTTGCGGCAGGCGCAGCAGCGGGCCGGCGTCGCCGGCGAAGCCGATGCGCGCCCAGACGCCGTGATCGTGCGCGGTGACCTCGACCCCGGTGATCTCGGGGCGCGCGCCGCCGCCGGCGGCGATCACCGCCTCGATCCAGCGGCGCAGGCGTTCGCCGGGCCGGCCGTGCGTGTCGACCAGGGCGCGATCGGCGGCGGCGGCCGGCTTGCCGCCGGTGGTGCGCTCGCTCACCGCGCGGGCGGCCTCGGCGAACAGAGCTTCCTCGGTGGGCGCCCACAGCTCCAGGCCGCCGTCCTCCAGATCGCGGTGCCCCTGGCTGGGCCGTTCGTTCACCACGGGCTACCTTATATACTATGGACGGGCAGACCGAGTTCCGCGAGCAGCTGCTCGCGGTCATGGAGGCCAAGGAGCACTGGGCCTGGCCGCTGTTCACCACCGGCAAGGTGGCGCGGGAGCGGCTGCACATCCACTTCGAGCAGGAGTACGCCACCTACGTGCGCGACTTCCCCGTGATGGTCGGCCGCGCCTACGTGCAGTGCGACGTGCCCGAGGTGCGCCGCGATCTGGCCGCCAACCTCTACGAGGAGGAGACCGGCGGCATCGCCGCGGGCCGCCCGCACCCGGAGCTGTTCCTCGAGTACCCGCGCGGGCTCGGCATGGACCTGGCGCGCTTCGACAGCATCCAGCTCCTGCCCGCGTCGGCGCGGTTCCGCGCGCTGCTCGACGACACCACGCAGAACCGCGGCTGGCAGGTGGCCGCCGCCGTGGTCACGCTCTTCCTCGAGGGCACCAGGTTCGAGCGCGGCGAGCTCGACGGCAACGCGCCGCGCCGCCCGGTCGAGCCGCTGGAGAAGCACCCGCTGGTGGTCCACTACGGGCTGCCGCTCGAGGGGCTGGCGCTGACCAAGGCGCACCGCACCGTCGAGGGGGACCACCGCTCCGGCGCCTGGCGCAGCCTGCTCGAGCACACCCCGCCGGTGGCCCGCGCCCCGGTGGTGGCCGCGATGCGCGAGGTCCTGGCCGCCTGGCAGGGCTACCGCGACGGCGTCGCCGAGGCCTGCGGCCTGACCCGGCCGGGCTGAGGTATCGTCGCGGCCATGCGCCGCACCCTCAGCGTTCTGCTCCTCCTGCTCATCGCCAGCCCCGCCGCCGCCCAGACCCAGCAGGTCGGCCCCGACGTGCCGCCGGCGATCCCGTCCTCCTTCTACAAGGCGCGCCGCGACAAGCTCGCCCAGCGGCTCGGTGGCTGCGTCGGCGTCATCAAGGCGTTCGCGCCCACCGAGGACGACACCGTCGATCCCTACTTCTACTACCTCACCGGCATCGACGAGGTCGGCACCATGCTCACGCTGGCGCCGCGCGAGCCGATCACCAGGAGCAGCATCGACCTGACCCCGCGCGACCCGGAGACCGAGATCTGGGAGGGCTACCGCGAGCCGATGAGCAGCTCGCTGCGCAAGAAGTACGAGGTCGACCGCGTCGGCCGCACCCGCGGCGGCGTGCCCGGCCTGGTCTACGCCGGCCTGCGCCACGCCCGCTGCCTGGCCCAGCTGCGCTCCGCCTTCGCCGACAAGCCGGCGCTGCCGGAGGAGCAGGTCGGCAAGCTGCTCGGCGCCTACGAGGCGCGCACCGAGCAGAAGTGGCAGGACCTCGAGCGCCTGCGCATGGTCAAGGACGAGGCCGAGATCCAGCGCATGGACAAGGCGATCGCCATCACCATCGAGGGCCACCGCACCGCGACCCGCGAGCTGCGCGCCGGCACCACCGAGCGCAAGGTCGCCTCGCGCATCGACGACACCTTCTACGCCTTCGGCGCCACCGGCATGGCCTTCCCGTCGATCGTCGGCGCCGGGCCCAACGGCGCCGTGCTGCACTGGGAGAAGCGCGACCGGGTCATCCAGGACGGCGACCTGGTGGTGGTCGACATCGGCTCCTCCTACGGCAACTACGCCTCCGACGTCACCCGCACCTACCCGGTCTCCGGCAAGTTCTCCGCCGAGCAAAAGAAGGTGTACGACACCGTACTGGCAATTCAGGACCAGGTCATCGCCGCGGTCCGCCCCGGCATCACCCTGGAGCGCCTCAACCAGATCGCCGAGCAGGCCCTGAACGCCGCCGGCTACGACGCGGTCCACTACGTCGGCCACTACGTCGGGCTGCAGGTCCACGACGTCGGCGACACCGGCGCCCCCCTGGAGGCGGGCATGGTCATCACCGTCGAGCCGGGCATCTACCTCAAGGATCAGTTCGGGGTCCGCATCGAGGACATGGTCCTGGTCACACCCCGGGGCAACCGGCTCATGACCCAGGCCCTGCCGCGCAAGACCGCGGAGGTCGAGGCCTGGATGGCCGCCAACCGGGGCAAGTAGGGCCGCCGCCGCCCGGCAAAGAGGTTGGCGGTGAGCGATTGCCACTACCTTTTTTTCCGCACCCCGTGATACGACATCCCCGCGTCACCACGGGAGGTCGTACATGGTTCGCCTTGGCCTTGCTTTCGTCGCGGCAACTGTTTCCCTGACCACGGCTTGCGGAGGAGGCGGCGGCGACCCGGATGCGTCGATCACCTTCTTCGACGCGGCTCCGCCCGATGCCGAGCCACCGCCCGACGCCTTCGTCTGCGTCGAGACCGACACCCGCAAGATGTGCGGTGAGGGCGAGGCCGGCTGCGTCAACATCACCACCGACGAGGCCAACTGCGGCGGCTGCGGCATGCCGTGCAACGCCGGCGCCGGCTGCGTGGCCGGCCCGACCGAGGGTGGCGACGAGGTCGCGCACTGCGAGTGCCCGGCCGCCTTCACGCCCGAGGACATCATGGCCTTCATCCCGCCGATGCTGCCGGTCGAGGCGATCAACCCGATCCCCAACTCGCCCGGCGACTACGCCGGCTTCGGCATCTTCTTCGACGGCGACGGCAACGTCGACGCGCTGGTGGTGAGCTTCGGCCTCGGCGACGGCGATGCCGGCACGCTGCCGACCGAGCTCGATACCGACATCGACCTGTCGACGGTCACCGGCCTGGTGCCCAGCGTCGGCCTCGGCCACAACATCGACACCAACACCTTCATGCCGCAGGGCCAGTACCGGGCCACCGCGGGCACGCTGCGCTTCAGCACCGCCTGCCTCACCGGCGCGACCGGCGAGGTCACCAACGCCACCTTCGAGGCGGTGTCCGGCGATCTCACCGATCCCAACCCGACCCCGATCGAGGGCGGCTGCAGCTTCATGGCCAGCTTCACCTTCTCCGTGGGCGAAGCCTGCGAATGACCGCGCGCACGGTGCTGGGCCTGGCGCTCCTGGCCGGGTGTGGCGGGGGTGGCAGTGACAGTGACGGCGGCGCCAGCGACGGCGGCGCCGCCGACGCCAGCAACATCGACGCCGGCGCCCTGGTGGTCGAGAACTGCCCCGACAGCTACGGCCCGGGCCTGATCGCGGCGACCTTCACGGTTGCCCCGGCAGGCACCGGGTTCGATCTCGACGGCGACCAGGGCGGCGACGGCGCCGTCGACAACGCCATCGGCGACATCGACACCCTGCGCACCCTGGTCAACAACAGCCTGGGCGACAGCATGGACGCCGGCACCCTGCGCCTGCTGTCCGACCTGCGCATGTTCTCCGGCCTCGGCGGCGACGACGCCGACGTCACCGTGGCCGCCTACGCCGGCGTCGACACCGACACCCCCGCGGACACCGCCAACGACTTCAACGGCGACCAGGACTACTACTACACGCACGACTCGGTCTACTGGGAGACCTGCGTGCCCAAGGCGCTGCTCACCGGCGACTACACCGGCGGCGTGCTCGACGTCGCCGCCCCGACGATCTCGTTCTACATCGACTCGCTGGGTGGCTTCCTGACCTTCGCGCGGGCGCGCTACAGCGGCGAGCTCGAGGCCGACACCGAGGGCGCGCGCACCCCGGCCGGCAGCCCCGGCATGCTCGGCGGCGTGATCACCCAGTGCTCGCTGTCGCGCGCCGAGCCGTCGATCCTGGCCTACAGCCTCCTGCACGACCTGCACCGGCTGTTCTCGCTCAACCCCGACGTCGATCTCGACGGCGACGGCCTGGAGACCATCCAGACCGTCGACAACCAGACCGACATCGTCAGCTGCACCGACGGCGATGGCACCACGGTCGTCGAGGGCTCCGACTGCCCGTGCGACCCGCGCATGGCCGACGGCTACTCGATCGCCTTCGAGCTCGACTTCCGCGGCGCCACCGTCCTGGGCCCCGATCCGACTCCGTAGCTACCCCGCGTAGACGTCGAACTTCTCCAGGCACTCCGCTCCCTTGCGGAACGGCTGGTCGATCTTCTTGGCCTCGGACTCCGACAGGTCCTTGATGTCGTCGCGGTACTTGTGCTCGATCTCGTCGAACTTGTCCTTCTGCTTCTCGGCGCAGCTCTTGTCGCTGCACTTGCACGAGTCGCTGGCCCAGTCATCGACCGCCTCCTTGAGGTCGTTCGAACAGGCGCCAGCGCCGAGGCTGAGGGTGATGCCGATGAGGAGCGTGCGGAAGGTGTTCATGGCGCCCCCGTAGTGCAGCCGCCATGCCGCCGGCAACCCCGCGAACCCCCACTCCCACCATGCAGCCCCCCGCACGGTTACCGCGCCCGCCCGCATGCTCTTCAGCGGAGACTGATCGTGATGGGCGGGGTCAGCCTACCCTGTAGCGGAATCGTCGGCTTGTTGAGCGCACGTCGCAGCACCTCGGTAGCGACATCGTCCATGGTCGCCATCCCCATGCTCGCCAGGATTTCGGTCACGCAGCGGCCACAGGTCGCCTCGGGTATGCCGAGATCATCGGCCACCTGCTTGCGGCTGCGCCGCAACACATGCGCGCTCATGATCCGCGCGTGCCGCGCGCCGAGGCCTAGCTGTTCTGCCAGACCACAGGCAGCGATCGCCAGCGCCGGCAGCGAGCACGCGCTGGCCAGAACGCGCGCGACGATACGGCCCATGTCGAGAGCGTCCCGCACCCACGCCTCGCCGCCATGCACCTTGAGCTCCAGCGGCCGGTGTGACGGCGTCTCGACGTAGATCATCGCGCGATAGGCATCCGGCCAGCGCAGCTCCACTTCGGTCAGCAGCGCCCAGCCGGCCGTTCGGTCTTCCGCATCGCGCAGCGCCTCGTCACAGATCACCGCGGCCAGCTGGCCGCCGCGCGCCTCGATCTCCGAGCGCGCCAGCTCGTCGCTCGCTGCCTCACGCACCTCCAGCCAGGGCGCCGCGCTTGTCAGCTCTCTCGCCATCCGACCGCGCGCGCTCTCCTCGCCGCATGCCACGATCACCAGCCTCCGCACCGGCAAACGGAGCTCCCCCATGCGCTACCTCCCGCGCTCCAGCGTGCCTCAGCTCGCGAGAACCTGGAAGCCAGAAATCTGGCTCCGCCACCACCTCGCCCTCATCGTCGGCGTGCCCAAATCGTCGAAACCACGATCACGCTCGCGCCTCCCTCCATCCGGAACTGATACATCAGAGCGTTTCGTCCTGCGTGCCCGACCGTGTTACTGGAAAGAAGCCCGGTGGGAGGGCAGGTCGAGGAATCGCCCGGCGCCGCGGCGAAAGTGAGGGGACCGATGACGGCTCGACGCAGCCTCGGGGCAGGTGTGTTCGCGGTGTGCCTGATGGTCGGAATGCTCATCCTGGGCGGCGATCGTTCGCCACCGGCACAGGCACAGGTGGCCGAGGATCCAGTCGGCGACGAGGCTCCCGCCCCCGTCGGCACCGAGGGCACGGTCGTCTACGGCCCGGTGGGGGCGCAGCGCTTCGCGCCGGCACCGTCCGGCGGCACCGAGGCCGTCGCGTTCGACGACCTGTCAGGCATCGAGCAGGAGGCGACCGATCAGGCCGCCGAGATCCTCGAGGCCGGGCAGCCTCCAGAGTCGGTCACCGGCTGGTCAGCCATTGCGCGCCAGCACGCCGAGCAAGCCGCCGTTCGCCGCGCCGAGTACGAAGCTGGCCTGGCCGGCATGCCCGACGGAGTGGAGTGACCATGCGCGCACCCATCATCTATGTGCTGCTGCTGGCTGCTGCCGGCTGCCAGTCGGAGACCACGCGCTTCACCTCCGAGGAGGACGCCTGTTCCTTCGCCGAGCTCTCCGGCTGGTCGGCAAGTCGCGACCGGGACAGCCTGCTTCTTCGCGACCCCGGCTCCCGGGCCACGATCACCATCCGCACGGTCCGTTCCGTCAACGACTGGGTCGAGGAACGCACTCCTGCGCTGGTCGGCCCCGCCGTCGAGAAGACCCTCCACGCATTGCCGCAGTCCGTGGTGATCGGCCCCGCGCCGGTCCGCGCTGACCTCGACGGAGCTTCTTTCGAAGTCACCTTCGTGCCGCAAGGCAAGCATGAACGCTACCTTCGCCGTCACGTCGTGTTCTACGGGGAAGAGACGGGCAAGGTGTTTCACGTCGTCTTGACGGTTCCGGCGAACGCTGCGGAACCCGCGACGAAGGCATTCGACCGGGTCGTCGACAGTTTCCAGGAGGTGTGACCATGCGGCGCGCCCAGCACCTGACGCTTGCTCTGCTGTTCCCGCTCTTCCTGATCCCCCGGACCGCGAGCGCTGCCGAGACGTGCGGCAACCACATCGACGACGACTCTGACGGCAGAGCCGACGAGGGCTGCTGGCCAGATGGCGGGGTCACCGGCGTCTGCACCCAGCCCGGCGGCTGCGCCAAGACCGGCTGGGTGGCGCCCCGCGAAGGCCAACTCGTCTGGCCGGAACCAGCCGACCTGACCCCCGCAGTGGCCTACGGTCCCCCGATCGACTTCCGCCGTACTTACTTCGGCCAGTACGAGCCCGGCTACCAGGATCCCAACGACACCGACTTCCGCGCCCCGCTCGGTCGACGGTGGCAACACAACTGGATGTCGTTCCTGGATCGCCAGGACAGCGGAGGAAGCCCGGTCAGCGTCGTCGTCCATCTGACCACCGGTCAGGACGTCTACTTCGATACCCCGACGACCTGCTACACCAGTTGGAAGTGTTACAGCGTCCAGGCTGGCTACCACTTCCAGTATTTGCGCCAAAACACCAGCAGCCCTTATCAGTGGGAGCTGAAGGACTATCGTGGCTGGGTCTATGAGTACGACTACACAACAGGTACCAAGATCGGCAAGCTGACCAAGGTCACCGACTCGGTGGGCAACGTCGTGACCGTCACCTACAACGGCGACGGCCAGGTGCAGAAGGTCCTGGACGCCACCGGCAACCGCGGCCTCGAGTTTTCTTACTACACATCCACGGACGACAAGCTTCTTCAGTACGTCAAGTACCGCACCTACTCCGGCGGCACCGGTACTGACCGCGTGACGCTCGAGTTCGTCTACTCCAGCTACAAGCTCACCACAGTCAAGATCGGCACCGGAACGCCCGCGACCTTCCGAAGCTACAGCTACGACAGCCGCCCCAACCTCACCAAGATCGAGGACGGCGAGAGTACCGCCAAGACCATCGCCGAGTTCAAGTACTACTACCCCACGGGGGGCGCGCTCACCGGCAAGATCGTGCGCGTCGAAACCCCCGACGGCGCCTACGGCTGGGAGTACTCCGCCTCGGGCTGTTCGAGCGGCTCCGGCACCTACGTAACCTACCAGCGCTCGAGCGCTTCGTCGGGCTGCTCCTCCTGCAACGGCGATGAGTACTGTGGCGGCAAGACCGATCCGTCCGACAGCTCGACTGGCCTCTGCTTCGAGGCGCGTGTGTGCCTCGCGTTCGCAGCGACCACCGTCAACGGCAAAGAGGATCTCGTTGGCGACGTCACCGCCAGCTGCGACTCGTGCACGGACACCGCAGAGTACGCTTGGGACACCACCAACATCGGCCTTCAGGGCCGAAGGAGCTCTCGGCCCAACGGAGCCAGCGAGCTATGGACTTCCTACCACCTCGACTCCGACGGTCGCGTGCGCACGATGGCCGAGGGCGATGACGACGCCGAGCCCGAGAACACCAATCCCTCCGGCGCGCGCGTCACTTACCTCTTCTACGACAGTACGTTTCCCGGCCTGGTGACGGAGACGCGACGACAGTCCGAACTGAACGTCACGGATGATTGCGACGGGGACACCGAGACCGACGGCTGCAAGCGCACCATCAACGCGTACACCTCGGGCGGCCTGCTCGATTCAGTACAAGAGATCGGCTACACCGAGGTCGCTGCCGCTACCCCAACCCCGGAGCAATACACCTACACCACCGACTACACCTACGACAGTCAAGGTCGCGTAACCCAGATCGACGGCCCGCGAACCGACACCAGCTACGACATTGTCGAGTTCACCTACTGGTCATCCTCCGGGGATGTCCTCAAGGACTATTTCCTCAAGGAGGTGAAGCGCAAGAAGGGCAGCAGCAGCTATCTGACGATGACTTACAGCGAATACGACTACTGGGGTAACGCCAAGCAGCACAAGCCGCCGGTCGCAGACCTTGTTTGCCACACCTACGACGGAGCCCGCAACGTGCTCACCGGACGTCGCTACGTAATGGTTGGACAGACCGACTGCAGCACCGTGGAGAACAACGACGAAACGACCCTGTGGACCTACGACACGGCGTTGCGGGTCACGAAAGAGCAGCACGAGCGTGGCGATTGCATCCACTACGAGTACGACTCTTTTGGTCGCATTTCCAAGCGCAAGGATCGTGACGACTGCACCCCTGCCAACGCCGGGGACACGATGGAGTACAGCTACTCGGCCGATGGGCTACTCACCAAGCTCGAGTACAAGGACGACGGCGGCACCGTGACGTGGAAGCAGGAATACACTTACCGGGCCGATCGCCGTCGCGGCACGACCGTCAATCCGGCAGACACGAGCGCGTTCGAACAGCTCGACTACACCAACGACGGCTTGCTGCGAAGCCGCCAGTCCTATGACGGCAGTACCCAGTTCGGTGGAACCGACTGGGTTGTCGACGCGCTTGGCCGCCTCGACGTGGAGAAGCGGCTTTCCAGCACAGTGGGATCCGAAGCTTGGAATTCACGTGACTTGAAGTCGCGGC
>JADMIO011618403.1_pt1 | contig 45020 bp, 42 predicted proteins | sample 8958161 | NCBI WGS metagenome assembly JADMIO01 (sample SAMN16585339, study PRJNA669376) | soil metagenome | isolation source: Crop rotation soil | place: USA: Cullars Rotation, Alabama | collected 2011
CGCGACAACTTGTCCACGTGGAATTCTAAGCTTAGGATCCCAATGTGCTGGAAAGGTTTTCCTGCGCCGGCGACGCGGCGATATTGAGATCCAGCGACACGCGCAGCCGGTGGCGGCCCGCGCCCAGCGCCGCCAGCTTCGGAGCCAAGACCGCGCGGGGAACCGTCGTCATGCCACCGGCGCCGATGTTCACCGCCCCACGGCGGACGGTGGACGGGAGATCGTCAACCAGGATCGCGGGATCGGCGTAGCTCGCGTACAGCGACGTTCGACTGCCGGCGCGGTTCTGGCTGAAGACCAGCTCGAACGGCAGATCGTCGCCCGGGCGGACTCGCGGACGAACCCTCAGCGAGATCACCGTCGCCTGCCGCGCGTATCGCTCCCAACGCGCGTCGCTCAACTTGCCCGCAGCGTGCGCGTCTTCGATCACATCGCCGGCGAGCCCGGGCCAAAAGAGCCTTCCGTTAGCCTGGCGATCGAGCAGCGTCGCGCACAGCGAATCGACCTGCGCATCGGATAATCGCCCGGATCGCAACCGCGTCTGCAGTTCGCTCAGCGCGCCGTTCACCGACAAAGAACCCGCGTGGCGGACTTCCCACGTCAGCCACGCCGCGGGCTTGAGCGTATTCGGATTGACCCGGGTCGCGGTGACCGCCGCGAGCAGCGCCAGCGCGATCGCGCTCGTGCCGCCCGCGATCCAGCCGCTGCGTTTCTGGTGACGTCCGATGCGCGTCGCCCCACCCACAGACAGATCCGCGCCGCACTCCGCGCAGCGCGCGCTGCCCGCGGGCCGCCCGAACAAATCAAACCCGCAGCGGCGGCAGATCGGATGATCGCCGACAACGCGCCGCGAAATCCCCACGCGACGGCCGCCAGCGCCGGCGTGAGGATGACGATCAAGAGAAAGATGCCCATTCGCCCCACCTGTGCGCGTCACCGCGCGAGAAGCCCCGGCAGAATCTCCATCCGCCGCCAACCCGGCCGCCGGCGCAGTTTATCGTAATGCGACGTCGATGTCGTCGCGGGGCGCGCACCGCTCCTGCGACGGAAAAACCCTGCATTCTGCGCTAATATCCACCTTGGTTGCGCCCGCGACGCATCGCGAGCGCACCGCGGGCGTGAAGGGTGGGGGACGCTGCGCCGGTCACGTGCACGCCCGCCCGCGCGGTGTGCGAGAGGAGCGGCATCGAATGGAGGCAACTCATGAACACAGCGATCATCGATGGGGCGAAGGTGGATTTCCCTGCGTGTCCGCCATGTCACCGCGTGTCACCGCGTGTCACCGCATGGCCCAATTTGGCACTCGATTACAAAATCGGTGGAACGAACCCACCGCGGCGGCGCGGGCGGCGCAATCAACGGAGCAAAGCGAGTTTACGTCGCGCATCGAAATTGACGGAACGAACCCACCGCGCGCCCTTCCGACGTCGCTTGCCGCGGGGTGGGGCCGTCCTTAAAGTGCCTCGTCTCTTATGACAGGAAGGATCGCGGTGACGTGATGGCTTTGCGCATATTGGTGGCGGACAAGCTCGCGGACGAGGGGTTGGATTTTCTCAAGCAGTCGGGGATCGCGTTTGATGTGAAGGTCGGGCTGAAGGAAGACGAGCTCGCGGCGGCGGTGCCGGAATGCGACGCGCTGATCGTGCGCAGCGGCGCGAAAGTCACCGCGAAGGTGCTCGCCAATCCCGGAAAACTGAAGGCGATCGCCCGCGCGGGCGTCGGCGTCGATAACATCGATCTCGAAGCCGCGACGGCCAAGGGGATTCTCGTTCTGAACACCGCCGAGGCGTCCACGCTTTCGACCGCGGAGCACGCGCTGGCGCTGATGATGAGCCTCGCGCGGAAGATCCCTGCGGCGCATCAGAGTTTGAAATCGGGCGCGCTGGAGTGGAAGAAGCGGAGCCAGTTCCAGGGCACGCAGCTCGCGGGCAAGACGCTGGGGGTCGTGGGGCTGGGGCGCATCGGGCGCACGGTGGCCACGCGGGCGCTGGCGATGGAGATGAACGTCGTCGGGTTCGATCCGTATTTCTCCGCGCCCACGGCGCTCGACGGGAAGGTCAAGCTCGTCAAGGAGTTCGACGAGTTCCTCGCGCAGATCGATGTGATCACGTTCCACGTGCCGGGCGGGGATGCCACAAAGCATTTGCTCAACCGCGAACGGTTATTCAATAAGGCAAAGCCGAATCTGCTGGTGATCAACGACGCGCGCGGCGAGGTGATCGACGAGATCGCGCTGGCCGAGGCGATCAAGGAAAAGAAGATCGCCGGCGCCGCGATCGACGTGTATGCGACCGAGCCGCCGGCGAAGGATCATCCGTTGTTCGGTCTCGACAACGTCGTGCTCACGCCGCACCTGGGCGCCAGCACCGACGAAGCGCAGACTGCGGTGAGCGTCGAAGCGTGCAAGGCGATCGTCGCCTACCTGACGAACGGAGAAATCAGAGGCGCGGTAAACGCCGGCGGGATCAAGCTGGATCTTCCCCCGGACGAAGCGCCGTTCGCCAAGCTGGCGTCGCGCATCGGCGCGATGCTCGCGGGGTATTGCCAGTGCGGCTACAAGACGATCACGTTGCGCGTGAGCGGCAACAAAGCCCCGAAGCACATGAGCACGTTGCTTCGCCTGGCCGCAGTCGAGTTGCTCAAGCCGCACCTCGGCGTCGGCGCGGTGAACGTCATCAACGTCGAGCACCTGGCGCGAACGCGCGGAATCGAGCTGGTCCCGATCCACGAGCCCGCGCCGCCGGCAGGATTGGTCGGCGACATCGTCGGCATCCGCATCGACGGCACGAACGGTGAATCGCACCGCATCCTCGGCACGGTCTACGCCGACGGGTTGCCCCGAATCCTGCGCATCGACGGTTTCAACATGGACATGATCCCCGAAGGCCAGATGGTGCTGCTCGAGAATCAGGATGAACCCGGCGTCATCGGGTTCGTCGGAACGACGTTCGGGGACGCGAAGATCAACATTGCGGACATGGTGATCAGTCGTTTCGTTCAAGCCGACGGAAACGCAACGGCGCTGATGGTGATCAAGACCGACAGCGCCCCGACGCCCGAACTATTCGAAAAGTTGCGCGCGCGTCCGTTTATTTTGCGCGCCAAATCCGTGGTGCTGCCTCCGCGCGGTTAGCGGTCGGGCCGCAGGCCCACCCGTCCCCACAATCGAATATCGAAAGGGGTGCCCGATGCGCGTCCTTGCGTATCACTTGATCATTACGGCCTACGGGTTCTGGTTACCAAACGACCCGCGTGGCTCGTGGTCGGAGTTCGTGCGCGCCTGGGAACTGCTCCGTTTCGGCCGCGCGACTAAGACGACCGAGAAACGCTCGGTCGCGCGCAAGACCCACGATCGCGCGCTCAGGCTCGAAGCCAAACGATCCTTGGCGCGCCCACCCGTTCTCTTCGACGGTCGCCAAGCGCTGGCCATCGCCCAGGGATTTGCCAATTACGTTCGCCGATCGGATTGCGTCCTGTGGGCGTGCGCCATCATGCCCGATCACGTGCACGCAGTCGTAGCGCGGCATCGGTATTCGATCGAGCAGGTGTCGAACCTGATGAAGGGGGCGGCGTCTGCGAGCCTGACGAAGGCGGGGATTCATCCGTTTCGGGATTCGGCCTATCGAGACGCGACCGTGCCGACGCCGTGGTCGCGCGGGGAGTGGTCGGTGTACCTCTATGACGACGTGGGGATTCGGCGCGCGATTGATTACGTGAACCAGAATCCGACGCGTGAGGGGTTTAAGGCGCAGCATTGGAAGTTTGTGAAGGCGTATGGGTTGGCGTAGGCGGAGGGTGGGCCTGCGGCCCGACCGCTAACCGCGCGTCTTTTGGATTCGGTAGGCGCGGGGGGTTTGGGCGCATACGCGTTGGAAGGCATCGTAGAAACGGGACGCCGAGACGAACCCGGAATCGATCGCGATTCGGGCGATCTTCCAATCGGTGGTCAGCAGAAGTCGTTGGGCGTGGCTGACGCGCACGCGCGTCAGGTATTCCCACAGGCTCATCCCCGAGCCGCGCTTGAACAGGTTCATCGCGTAGTTCGGATGCAGGCCGACCGTGTCGGCCAGACGCTGGACCGAGACATCGGGCTCTCGGTAGCGCTCGCCGATCGCGCGCGCCAGGCGCTCGAGGTGGCCGGCATCGGTCGGCGCCGACGGGGCGCGGGACGGCGCGCGGGCGCCGACGGCGCGGGCGAGGCGACGCAGGCGCGCTTCGACTTCCATCGTCACGATGCGCCGGGATTCGGACGAGGGGTCTTTCAGATCCGTCGCCCAGCGCGCCAGCATTTCGTCGTCGCGGGCGAAGGCCGAGGCGTCGGGTTCGAGCACGAGGTGTCCGCGAAGGAGGTGGCGGGTGAAGGATTTGTCGAGCTGCCAGTCGAGGAACCACGGCAAGGGCAACGTGAGCCACGCCATCTTCGTTTGCGGGGCGCGCTCGACGAGGCGGTGGGGCACGCCGGCCCACAGCACCGCGAGCCGTCCCCTGGGGATCGTCTGCAGGCGGCCGGCGAGGAGGTAAGTGATGGAGCCTTCTAGGATCAAGTTCCACTCGATGTCGGTGTGGATGTGCGCCGCGGGCATCGAGCCCGGCCGGCCGCGCCAGCATTGCAGGCCGCCCAGGTCGTGGAACTGGACGTCGGATGTGTCCCGTCGCGCCATCTTAGGATTCGGGAGAATTTTACCGCAAGCCCGGGAGTTTTGTACCGTTCACTAGTGATATCTTGGAGGTCTTATGACGACAACCACCGCCGCCACCGACGTGTTTCCGCACATCGACGCCACGACGCAGGACAGCATCACCGATGAGCAAGTTCAGTTCTTCCGCGACAACGGACTGCTGGTGATCCGCAACGTCGTCCGCGGTGCGGAGCTCAAGGCGATGCAGGACGAGACGCTGCCGCTGGTGCAGCAGGCCGTCGCGGACATCGGCAAGCCGCAGAAGCGGGAGGACTTCCGGTATCAGAAGCATGAGCTGACGGGCCAGGAGGTGCCGTTTCGAGTCGAGTACGTCGTCGACAAGACGCGCGCCGCCAAAGTGCTCGCGGGGCATCCGTTCATTCTCAAGAGCGTCGAGAAGATCCAGGGACGCAACTTCATCCCGACGTGGGATTCGATGGTCTTCAAGAACGCCGGCGCCGGCGTCGCGATTCCGTGGCACCGGGATTCGGGCGCGGGCAACGGCGCGACGAAGGTGCCTCTCTTCAACGTCGATTTTTATCTCGACGGCAGCGACATGACGAACTGTCTGTGGGGCATCCTCGGATCCAATCGCTGGAGCGAGGAAGATGCGAAATCGACGGTGGCGCGTCTCACCGACGCGCCCGGAAAATTCTCCACCGACGACCGGTGCGCGCCGATCCTGATGAACCCCGGCGACGTGATCTTCCACAACATCCTCGCGCTGCACGGCTCGCCCGCGGCGCAGTCGAAGCTGCGGCGCGTGGTGTATTTCGAGTATCGCCCGATCGAGATCGAGTTGGAGCACGGCCCGCACAAGCCCGATTACATCCCGCTGAAGCAGAAGATCTTTCTCGCGTGCCTGCGCGACCGCGCGAACGCGAGCTACACGAAGGGGGAAAAGCCGTTCGCGTATCAACCGTCGCCGCAATATGCGCCGGCGAAGCTCGGGGAGAACGAGACGCTCGAAACGTATCGCGTCCCGCACGAGAACTTCTGGCGGGGGTGAAGCGATGTGCCACGGTTGGCTTGCCAACCGTGTGTTCGTCCTTTCCATCGACGAAAGACACGGTTGGACGAGCCAACCGTGGCACGGGGAAGGGATCATTCGTCGAAGAACGCCTTCCACTGCGCTTCGATCGCGGGGTAGTTGACGACGGAGAGGTTGAGCTGGTCGAGCTTGTGGGTCGCGTCGGGCTTGAACCTGACGTGGCCGTCCACGTACAGCGCGTTGTAGCCGGTGAGGTGCGCGAAGTAGACGGCCGAGCCGCCGACGGAGCCCGTCCACTCACAGAATGCGTCGGACATGACCGCGGCGCTTTGGCGGTCTTTCACGCGGGGGCCGCGCGGGCCGAGCGGGGTGCCGATGTCGAACGTCGATCGATAGTGATAGGTCGTCGAGATGAACGGCCGCGAGGCGTAGTCGTTGTTGGCGGGCCAGCCGTAGGGGACGGCGTCGAACTCGTACAGCCCGCCGCTCCATGAGGGGCAGTAGAGCACGCGCCCGACCGGGCAGTAGTTCCCCGCGATCAGTGTGCCGACGCCGTAGAGCAGCCCGCCGGCGTAGGCGCTGTAGATTCCGGGGCTGAACGGTGGAACCGCCGGCACCGACGCGACGAAGTTCCCCTTGCCGATCGACTGCGCGTACATCTGATTCGCGATGCCGACCTGCCGGAGCTGATTCGCGCACGCGACGCGCAGCGCTTCGCGCCGCGCGCGGCTCAGCGCCGGCATCAGGACCGCCACCAGCACGGAGATGATGCCGATGACGACGAGGAGCTCGACGAGGGTGAAGCCGGCTTCGACGGAGATGAACGCGCGTCCTCGGTGTCGCATAGACGACTCCTCATACCCGCCGCGCGCGGCACGTCAGACGGAACGACGGCGGGGCATCAGGGACGTCGCCGCAAGGAACAGGATGCCGAGCGATGAAGGTTCCGGCAGGAACGTGAACGCGATGCCGGCGCCGCCGTCGAGGCCGTTGGCGCTGGAGATGACGGTCGTCGCACCGGTCCAGGCGACGTTGAGGGTGGCGTTGAAGTTGTAGCTCGTGACGGTGCTGGCCGTGTAAGAGGAGAGGTAAAGCTTGTTGTCCGGGGTGAAGACCATTGCGTACGGCGTGGTCAAGCCGGTCAGAACATCGTCGAGCACCGCGCCGGTGTTTGGATTGACTCGAGTCACCTTGCCGACGTAGCGCTCGATGTAGAGATTGCCGTCGGGTCCGAAATCCAGATCCACCGCGGTGCTGTTGCCACCGCTCAGCGTGACGGCGCGGATGAAGGGGTTCGTTCCCGTGCTGTAGATTTCCGTCCCGCTGCTGGTGAACTTGCGGACGCCGCCGGTGTAATCCGTTTGATAGTAGCTGCCGTCCGGACCGAACACGCCGCGGTAGTAGTTGTTGACCGACGCGGGCATGGTGGCGAACGTGGTATCGTAGGCCCCGTTAGCATTGAATCGGTTGACGGTTGAGTTGCCCGCGTTAGTGACGTACGCCTTGCCGCCCGAGAACTTGATGCCGATCGGGTTGCTCAGGTTCGCGCTGGGCGCCGGAAACACGTCGAGGTAAGCGTTGGTTGTCGGGTCATAGCGGTAGATCGTGTTTCCGCCCGTTCCGTTGAAACCCGTCACGTAGACGAGACCGTCGGGGCCGTAGGTCAACCCTTCGGGGTGAGTCAGAGCGCTGCTTCCGGCCGAGTAGGTGGAGACCGTGTTCGTCCCGCTGTTGTAGTGCAAGACCCGGCTGTTGTTGTAACTCGCGACCGATAGTTCGTAGGCGGCGGCGGACGCGAAGTTGGCATTAATCAGGGACACGGCGACAACGGCGACCATCGCGAAGCGATTCGCATTCGCGGCGGAAAAGCGGGGGGTCTCACGTCGGCGGCGGGCGATCGATGTCGCCGCAGTGGCGAGGAGCAGGAGCATGACGCCGCTGGGTTCCGGGAGCCATTTGGCGACGAGGTATTGCTCGTTCGACTGGCGGTCACTTGGATTGAGCGCGGAGTTGTAGACGAGGATCTCGGCGATGTCGCCGGTGTAGAACTCGTCGTTGAAATCGTCGGCGATGCGGAACTTGTCTGTCGTGAAGCCGGACGTGGAGAGGGATCCGGTCACCACGTTGGCGCCGTTGATGTACGTGGCGCTGCTGGCGCCGTTCCAGATGGAGGAGTAGACGACGTAGTCGCCGTCGGTGTAGTTGCCGTTGTCGATGAACCCGCCGCCGGCGCCGCGGAAGGCTTCGATGCCGTTGGAGTAGACGAGGACTTCGCGACGTTCGGCGCCGCCCGGTCCGCCGGAATCGGCGTCGATGATTCCGCCGAAGGTGCTGGCAGGCTTCGTCGCCTTCAGAACGATGAAGACCGAGTGCACGCCGCTGACGTCACTGAACGGAGAGTCGATGACGTTCGCCAGCGTCGCGGTCCCGTCGAACCGCACGACGGGTAGGCCGTTCAGTTGATTGCTCACGCGGAAGGCGGTCCCGTTGCCAGCGGGGCCTGCCGCTTTGGTGACATCCAATCCGCTTGCGCTCTTGTCGGACCAGGTGTTGACTCCACCTCCGAGTCCGATGCCAGGGAAGGTGGCGTTGTCCGCGGCGTCGAGCCACAGGCTCATCCCCGAGACCGGAGCGGCCCGCGCCGGGAGAACCGTCGACGCGGCCATTGCCGCCGACAGAATCACTCCTGCGACTATGCGCCACGCGTGAAACGAATTGCTCATCTCACATCTCCTTTTGTGCACTCGATGTGTCAGGCTTCGACCAACTGAAGAAGCGGATCGGTCGGCGATAGCTCGTCCTCGAACACGTTGGGGCTCGTCATGCGTTGCGGCACGCGTTCGCCCCGGCGCTGGCGGTCGATGATGTCGATGGCGTCGCGCACCATCGCGCGGATGTCTGTCCCGATCCACCGCACGGGCACGTGGGCGCGCGTGAGGTGCGGGAAGTTTCCGCCCGCGATCACTTCGACGTCCTGAGGCACGCGCACGCCCGCGGCCACGAGGCCGGCGGTGGCGCTTTCGACGAGGAAGGGGTTGGCGACGATCAGCGCGTCGGGCCGTTGCCGCGCCGGCGCACTCATTAACAGTTGCACCGTCGTGCTGGCGGTTTCGTGCGTCGTGTGGTTGATGCCGAGAAGCCAATACGGCTCGATCTTGATGCCGCGCGCCGCGGCCATCGGGATAGCGACTTCTGGTCGCAGCCACGGCATTCCCGGCACGTCCAGCGCGGCCACGCGCTTGCGACGGCGCGTTTTGAGATAATCGAGGGCGCGCTCGAACAGTTCCTCGCCGACCGCTTCGATCGCCACGGACTTGCCCGGGATCGGCCGGCCGCCGAGGATCACGCGCGGGAGACCGGGGTCCTCGAACAGCGGGCTTTCCAGCACGGACGCGTTGAACGACACGAAGATCAGCCCCGCGAGTTTGTGGGCGCGCACGTCGCGCAGCAGGGTTTGATATTCCTCGACGTCGGTGTGACCCACGATGTTGTAGTAGGGCACGACGCGACGGCGGCGGTCGATGAGGCCGACACGACGCGTCTCCTGATCGAAGGCGTTCCACGCGGGCGGCCAGTAGTCGCTTTCGCCGCCGGAGGGGTCGGAAGTGAAGACGATGCCGTAGCGGAACAGGTGGGGCGGTCGTTCCACGACGAAGGTTCCTCGTGTCCCCCGGGTTTGGATGAACCCCTCGCTGGAGAGCTGGTCGAGCGCGCGTTGGACCGTCATCGCGCTGACCCGCATCTCCTCCGATATCTCGCGACAGGTGGGCAGGCGCGAGCCGGGCGTGGCGGCGCCGGCGACGATCTCGCCGCGCAGCCGCGCCAGCACCGAGGCATGCTTCCGCGAGCGCGCGGGATTATTTCTTGTATCTCGCATGGTCACCTTGTAACATGAAATACGAAATGATGTGGTATAAGATAACGCCCTCGATTCGGGATGCAACTGGAAAATGAGCGCCTTTGGGCCGGCCCGCGCTGTCGCGGCGACGGGCCTTGCCACTTATGATTTCCGCGCCGGGCGGCGCACGCATCTGGGGATCATTTACACATGAACGTTCTGCTCATCATGGCCGACCAGCACCTGGCCACGTGCCTGGGTCACGAGGGCCATCCGCAGGTCAAGACGCCGAACCTCGATCGCTTGGCGGCCCAGGGTGTGCGGTTCTCCAAGGCGTTCGTACAGAACACGATCTGCACCCCGAGCCGCACGAGCATCCTCTCCGGGCAATATTGTCACAACCACGGCTATTACGGCCTCTCGGGCCCCGTGCCGACGCACCTGCCCAGTTTTTTCTCGCACTTTAAATCGCACGGCTACCGCACCGCGGGCATCGGCAACCTGCACACGCCGAACGATCCGCGGAACTGGCTCGAGCATCATGTGGACGTGTTCCTCGATTACTGCGAGTCGGTGGATTCGCGCGAGTTTCAAACGCCGTTCTACGAGAACCTGCGCAAGCTCGGACGGATCGAGGAAGAAGACATGTACTTCTTCCACAAAGAGCCCGAGTTCGGCCTCGAAGGGTTTCCGTCGTCGCTGCCGTTCGAGCTGTCGCAGGAAGGGTGGTGCGTTCAGCAGACGATCGAGTTCCTCCGGCGCCGAGAGGGAAAGCCGTTCTGCATCGAAGTCTCGCTGCAGCGCCCGCATCAGCCGTTCACGCCGGACAAACGCTTCTGGGACATGTATCCCGCCGACTTGGCGCTGCCGCCGACGATCAACCAGGATCCGTCGCACCGACCGCCACACTTCCAGGAGTCGTACGAGTTTTTCCGCAAGGTGCAGTGGCCGATCGAGCCGAACGATTTTGAGTCCGGCGCGCGTCGGTTGTGGCGCGGATATCTGGGCTGCATCACCCACATCGATCATGCCGTCGGGCTGCTGCTCGACGAGCTGGATCGCACGGGCCTGGCGAAGGACACGATCGTGATCTACACCGCCGACCACGGCGCCTACAGCGGCACGCACGGGATCGCGGAGAAGGCACCGGGGATCTGCTCGGACGCGGTGTGCCGCGTGCCATTCATCTGGCGCGTCCCCGGGGTGACGCCGAGCAACCGCGCGACGAAACAGTTCGCCGAAGCCGTGGACATCGCGCCGACGATCGCTGCGCTGTGCGGCCTGCCGATCATGGAAACCACCGACGGCAAGGATCTCACGCCGGTCCTCCGAGGCACCGACGCGCCCCTCCGCGAAATGGCGGTGACCGAGGCGCCGTGGAGCAAATCCGTCGTCTGGCGAAACTGGCGGTTCGTCCACTACCAGCGCGAGATGTTCGACGGCCGCGACATCGGCGAGCTGTATGACATGGACCAGGATCCGAACGAAACGCGCAATCTCTACGACGATCCTGCGCACGCAGGTGTCGTCACGGAAGCGCGCCGCCTGTTGCTCGAGTGGCTCATCGGCACGAGCCGGGTGAATACGGTTTGGCCGCTGCCCCACGGACGCATGAAACGCCCCGGCACCGACTGCTGGGAATACCCGACCGCCGCCGACGGCAAGGAATCCAACCAGGCTGGCCCGGCGACGCGCAAGCGAAACGGTTCGCTCAACTACCTGTGAACGGCGCGCGCCATCGGTTAGAACCTCGGGCCGCATGACCGCGCGCCAATGGCTCCTCATCCTGATTTCGCTCGCCTACGTCCTCGGATCGATTCCCTTCGGCCTGATCGTCGGCCTTTCGCGCGGCGTCGACATTCGTCAATCCGGCAGCAAGAACATCGGGGCGACCAACGCGGCGCGCGTGCTGGGCGGGAAGCGCTGGTTCTTCCTCGTGTTCTTCCTCGACATGGCCAAAGGATTCGTGCCAATGCTGATCGCGTCACTGATCGTCCATCAGTGGATGCGCGACGACGAGCGCAACCGCGCCACCTACGCGCTGTGGCTCTCGATCGGCGTGGCGGCGATCCTCGGACACATGTTCAGCGTGTTCTTGAAATTCAAAGGCGGCAAAGGCGTGGCCACGAGCGCGGGCGTGGTGCTCGGGTTGATCCCGTATTTCACGTGGCCGGGTCTCGTCGGGATGCTCGTGTTCGCGCTGGTGTTTCTCTCCACGCGCATCGTCAGCCTCGGCTCGATGGTCGCGGCGCTGGCGTTTCCGGTGCTGTATCTGGTGTTCGCGCGAATGTGCGGATGGCCGGTGACGGGCGCTCAGTTGCCGTTGCTCGTGTTCAGCGTGCTAATCGCACTGCTGATCGTATTCCGCCATCGAGCCAACATCGCGCGGCTGATTGCCGGAACTGAACATCGATTTTCGAAGGGGCCGTAGCATGTCGAACTTCTCGCGTTCCGATCCGGCGCAGAAGGAATATTTCAATGGGAAGCATCGATTCGAACACTGGTACCGTGACAACCAGGTTTACCTGATTTCGGCGCGCCTCGCCCGGTACGAGCGGCAACAAGAGCACGCGCGCCGACGCGCCCGCCGATCTGGCCGTGGCACTCAGTGCCACGGGCCGGAAAAGCGATCTATCGGTATCCCGGCAAGAATTCCTTCTCGGCGTCAAACATCTCCAGCGTCATCGCTTTGATCTCGCGCGGGCAGAGCAATGCGGCCGTGAGCGGGTCGAGCAGCATTGCGTGAACGGCCGCTTCTTTTGATTTCTCGGCGCACGCCTTGGCGGCGAGATCGAAGTAGGCCATGTTGCTCCGGCAGATGTGCGCCATCTGCGCGGGCAAAGCGCCGTAGCGCGTCGGGTTGATGCCGTTGCGGTCGATCATGCAGGCGACTTCGACGGCGGCATCGCCCGGGAGATTCGTGATCAGCTTCCCGCCTTCGCCACTTCCGCGCTGGCCGGCTTTTTCTGAGTTGTTCATGACGTTGCCGTGGATGCGGACGGGCGAATCCTTCTCGGCCGCCTCGATGATCCACGACGCGTATTCCCACGAGCGTTTCAGATCGAGCGTCACCTCGCCCTTCACGAGTTTCGATCGGTAGTCGTCGTTGCTTTTGCGCCAGTTGGGCCAGTTGGTCGCGTAGAAGCGGCTGCCGCCGTCGTACGTCGTGCGGAGCAGCTTTCGGCCTTCGGCGTGCTTGCGATAGTAGGGGAGGTATTCGCTGAGATGCCCGCTGCTTTCGGTGATGAATGCACCGAAGTGCAGGCACATGTCCTTGCGAACGAGATCGCCGTGCTTCCAGGTCTTCTCGGTGTTGTTGTCGCGCGAGTCGTATGATGCGAGGCCGGCCTCGGCTTCACGCAAGCCCTCTTCGACTTCCTTCGCGAACTTCGCGTAGAGGATTTTGGTGTAGAGGTCTTCGCCCTGGTGCTTGAGTTTCGTGAACCACGCGAGGTGGTTGATGCCGGCGCACTCCCATTCCATCTCTTCGTAGGGAATGCCGGCGTATCCGGCTAGCAGGTGGCCGGTGCCTTGGACGCTGTGGCACAGACCGACGACCGGCACCTCCGGCACCGCGCGGCCGGCGGCGCAAACGAGCATGCTCATCGGGTTGGTGTAATTGAGCATGATCGCGCCGGGGGCGAGTTCACGCATGTCGCGCAGGATGTCGAGGAACGCGGGTACCGTACGCAGTCCCTTGAACAATCCGCCGGGTCCGAGCGTGTCGCCGATGCATTGATCGACGCCGTATTTCAGCGGGATGTCGTTGTCGAACTTCACGCACGCGAGCCCGGAGACCTCAACGCAGCACACCGCGTAATTCGTTCCCGGCAAAACTTCTTTCCGGTTCGTGCTGGAGCGAACGGTCCAGCCGTCCTCGCGCCCAAGTTCCTTAATGGTCCGCTCCACCACCCGGTGCACCATCGAGAGGCGGTCTTTGTCGAGATCGACGAGTCGGAACTCGCCGCGTGTCGCCCCCGGAATCGACAGCACGTCGCGGCACAGCGCCGGGCAGAAGGCGGAGCCGGCGCCGAGGAACGTGACGTTGATCGGTCGCGTGATCGTGCCGCGCAATCCCTCTTGGGAGTCGGCCGGCTTGGAGTGTTCGGTAAGAGCCCCTTTGGGCGCCGTCGCGGTCGCGGTTGCCATTCAACACCTCGGTTAATCAATTGGTGACTAGCGTATCACTTAAAAGAGCGGCGAAAATAGCACGAATGCGAGAAAGATAGTACAATTGTGATGATGTCGAGGGACCGAGTGAACGTGCGCGTGCCCGCGGGCACGTGGGTCCGGACGACCGAGCCGCTGCTGTGGCTGACCGGCGCCGGCCACGAGGTTCGCAACAACGCGCGATACGCGTTCGACTGCCGCCGGCGCCCCGATCGCCCGCATTACGTCCTTCAACTCACGCTCGCCGGGGTCGGATTCTACGAGAACGCGCGCCGCGGGCGCTCGTTGATCCGACCGGGGATGGCGTTCTTCGATCACATTCCCGGCGCGTTTCGTTACGGCTATCCGCCAGACGCGCACGAGCCGTACGATCTGCTCTACGTCGGCTTCGGCGGCGCGACCGCGGCACGGTGGTGCCGGCGGATCATCCGATCGTTCGGCAACGTGCTCGACTTTGGCCAACCTGACGTCAATCCCATCGCGCCACTGATGCGCGCCCTCGCTCACCCGGTTGCCGGCGCGTCCGCGGATCAATACACCGTCTCGGCGCAGCTCTACCAGTTATTGATGATTGTCACCAGCACGCTGAGCCGCTCCCGCGTCGAAACCGCGCCGCGCATCCGCCGAGCCGTCGAGATCCTCTCGCGCCGCGCGCACGATCCGTCGCTCAGCGTCCACCATCTCGCGGGAGAAGTCGGCTGCAGCCGCGAATACCTCGCGCGGCAATTCCGCGCCGCAACCGGCGTGAGTCCTTCCGACTATCTCACGCAGCAGCGCCTGCGACTGGCAGCGCGGCGCATGCGCAGCGGCGACGAAAAGCTCGAAACCATCGCCCGCGCCTGCGGCTTTGCCGGCGCCAATTATCTATGTCGCGTGTTTCGTCAGAGAGTCGGCGTGACGCCGGCGCAGTTCCGGAGACATCCGTGGATGGCGGGACCGTGATCCACGCTTAGCGGGCGTGTTGTTCGAGCAGCAACTCCGCGCTGCGGAGGGTATTCTTCAGCAGCATCGCCACCGTCATCGGGCCCACGCCGCCGGGAACGGGCGTGAGGTGCGCCGCCTTTGGCGCCACCGAGTCGAAATCGACGTCGCCCACCGTCTTCTTCGTTCCGTCGGCCGCGGTCACGCGGTTGATGCCGACGTCAATCACGACCGCGCCGTCGCGCACCTGATCCCCGGTGATCAACCCCGCCTTGCCGACGGCGACGACAAGGATCTCGGCGCGGCGCGTGTGCGCGCTCAGGTCGCGCGTAGCGATGTGGCACAGCGTGACGGTCGCCATCTGCTGGGTGAGCAGCAAAGCGATCGGTTTCCCCGCGATCTCACTCGCGCCGACGACGACGGCCTCCGCGCCGTTCAGCTCAACTCCGCTGGCGCGGATCAACTCGATCACGCTCAGCGCCGTGCATGGCGCGATCAGCGTGTGCCCGTACACGACGTAGCCGATGTTCGCGGGGTTCACGCCTTCGACGTCCTTCACCGGATCAATTTGATACTGCAACTCGGTCGCGTCGAGATGTTTCGGCAGCGGCAAGTGCAGCATGATGCCGGTGACGCTGACGTCGCGGTTGAGTTTATGAATCGCGCCGGCGACGGTCGCGCGATCGGCGTCGGCGGGGAGCGTGAGCAGCTCGTAATCGATGCCGACCGCGCGGCACGCTTCGGCCTGGCGATTGGCATACAACTCGCCCGCGGGCGTCGATCCGACCAGGATCGCGGTGAGGTGAACGCTGCGCCCGCGCGACGTGAGGTCTCGAACGCGCGCGGCGACTTCCTGTTTGATTTGAGTTGCCAGCGCGGCGCCGTCGATCAACTGTGCGGACATGCGGGGGATTATGGAGGGAAGGTCGGGAAATCCCAAATCAATGGACATCCCAAATCCCAAGCACGAAGCACGAAAGAAATCCCAAATCAGAAATTCCAAAAATTTTGAAGACGCCGCTCATCGGCGCGTTTCATTTATTTCTTGGTTGGAATTTGGAGTTTCTTTCGTGCTTCGTGCTTGGGATTTGGGATTTTCATCCCCCGACAACGAGCACGTCACCGTCGTCCCCGTGCCCAGCTTTGAATCGATTTTCACCTCGCCCCCCAGCGCGTGAATCGCATGCTTCACGATCGCCAACCCTAATCCCGTCCCGCGCCCGGCCGCACTGCTTCGCGCCGCATCCACCTGATAGAACCGCTCGAAGACGCGATCGATATGCTCCGGCGCGATGCCGATCCCCGTATCCGCCACCGCGATCGCGACGCCGTGGCCGTTGCTCCTTGCGTCGACGCTCACCGTCACGCGTCCGCCGCTGGGCGTGTACTTGATGCTGTTCTCGACGAGATTCTTCAGCACGAGGTTGAGCAGCCGCGGGTCGGAATTGAACTCCGACAGCTCGCTGGGTGTCGCGGTCAGGTGCAGGTCGATGTTTTTCTGCCTCGCGGGCGCCTGCATCGTCGCGCGGAGCGAGGCGAACAAATCGACGGCGCGAACGGGCTTGATCTGCGTCTCGAGATCGCCGCTCTCGACGCGCGAAAGGTCGAGCAGGTCGCGCAACATTTCTTCCAGACGCGTGAGATGGTCGCCGATGATCTGCACGCACCGCGCCGTCTGCTGTGGATCTTCCGCGTACACCTCCGCCAGCGTCTCGAATGCGATCTTGATCGCGGCGATCGGCGTGCGCAGCTCGTGGCTGGCGTTGGCGACGAAATCCGTCTTCATCTGCACCGCCGCGCTCAGCTCGGTGATGTCGCGCAACACGACGAGCAATCCGCCGGCAGCGGTGCGGGTGAAGACGGCGGCGAACGTGAGCTTCTGGCCGTTGCGGACGAGGCGGATCTCGCGCTGCATCAGGGGCGCCGCGCCGCTCGATCGGCCGTCGTTCATCGCGTCCATCAACTCCAGCACCGGCGCGTCGTTCACCACGCCCACCACCTTCCGCCCGATCGCCTGGTGCGGCGAGATCTCCAGCAACTGCGCCGCGGGCGCGTTCATCAGGACGATCTTCTGGTCTCCGTCGGAAGCAAGGATCGGGTCGGGAAGCGAATCGACCAGCGCCTGCAGATCGCTGCGCTGCCCGCGCAGATCGGCCAGTTGCTTCTCCGCCTGCGACGCGAGCACATTGAGCTTCCCGCAGAAGAAGCGCACGTCGTCGGCGCCGCGCGTCTCGGCGCGCAGCTGCCACTCGCCGCCGGCCATGCGCTCGGCGGCGCGGGCCAGGGCGCGCACGGGGCCGATCCACTGACGTTGAAGCATCACGGAGAGCAGCACGATCATCAGCAGGGATGAAGCGACGGCCGCGCCCACGACCACCCACGTCGGCGTCCCGCCCACGACCCACGTGCGCTTCGGATAGCTCAATCGAACGACCATCCCCGCGGGCTGCGCCGGATCGACCAGCTCGGCGACGTACACGGACTGCTCGTGGATCGTCCCGCTCAACCTCACGCTGCTCCCCTCGCCGCGGCGCCGCGCCTCCATGACCTCGGGCCGCGCGTTGTGATTCTCCATGTCCTTCGGCGAGGCCTCCGAGTCATAGAGCACAATCCCGCGGCCGTCGATAATCGTGACGCGCGTATCCAACACGCGCGCGACGCCGTCGAGCTGCGCCTTACGTTCTGGCGAGATCTCCGTCTCATCCCCGCGCACAAACGTCCGCGTCAGCTCCGCGAGGCGATGCAGGTCGGCGATCTGTTGTCGATGAACCGTCTCCTGCCCCGCCCAGTAGATCACCACCCCACACGTGATCACGATCAGAATCATCACCACCGCGAACGGGATGATGAGGCGGAGGAGGAAAGGGCGAGGCGACATGGCGGACGTAGTTTACCGCGCGTCGGTCATGCTTCAGATGCTTCCGGCGATTCCTGCAGCCGATACCCCACGCCGCGCACGGTATGGATCAACCAGTTCGCGGTGTTCAGCTTCTTACGGATGGCGGTGACGTGGACGTCGATGGCGCGGTCGGTGACGAACACGTCGGTGCCCATCGCCTTGTCCATCAACTGGTCGCGCGTCAGCACGCGCCCGCGCGCCCCGACGAGCGCCGCGAGCAGTTTGAACTCCGTGAGCGTGAGCTTCACCGGCTCGCCATCGACGAGCACCTCGTGTTTCGAGGGGTCGATCGTCAGCGGCCCGGCCTTGAGCATCGCGCTCTCTCCCGCGGTCGCGACTTGTTCGCTGCGGCGGAGGACGGTGTTGAGCCGTGCCAGCAGGATCTTCATGCTGAACGGCTTGGTGACGTAATCGTCCGCGCCGAGAGTGAGACCGACGACGACGTCGGTCTCTTCGCCTTTCGCGGTCAGCATGATCAGCGGGATCGTCGCGGTGCGCGAATCGGCTTTGAGTCGGCGCGCGACTTCTGTGCCATCGACGCCGGGAAGCATGAGGTCGAGCAGGATGAGATCCGGCGTCTCCCGCTGCGCGATCTCCACGGCCTCGCGGCCGTCGAATGCCGCGAGCACGTCGTAGCCGTTGCGGCGCAGGTTGTAGGTGACCAGATCGACGATGTCCTTCTCGTCATCGACGACGAGGACGGTCTTCTTGCTATTCACGTTGGTTCGGCTCACTTCGCTGCCTCGGTTCGCGGGGGTTGCGGACGCCGGTGCGGTCGCGGTGGATGATCTCATTGTAGCGAACATGGCACACTCCTCATTTGTGTCAACCGGCTTAACGAGGGCTTAGCGCCGGGGACATCGGCCGCTGACGCAAAGCCCGCTCAAACGTGTCAGACCAACCCCGGTTGTCCTATACTTCCGCATCGGTACGAAACGGGGGCCAATGACGCGATGACCACCATCCCCCGCCAACGCGAGATGCTCCAAGCCCTGTGGCGGGCCGCCTCAGCCGCCGCGAACTGCACGAGCTGACCGGCATCCGCCCGAACACGGTCGGCGCCGACGCCGGCGCACTGCTCAAGGCCGGCATCCTGCGCGAAACCGACGTCACCAGCTTCGGCCGCGGGCGTCCGCGCGTGCCGCTGGAGATCGATCCGGAGCGTCGACACGTCGTCGGCCTGGGCGTTCGGCCCGGCGGCGTCGAAGCGGCGCGGCTCAACCTTCGCGGGCAGTTGCTCGCGACGCCGGTGACGCGCGATACCGCCGACCCCTCGTCGATCGTTACCACGTTGTGCGATCTGCTGGGCGAGCACACGAACGAGCGCACGATCGGCGTCGGCATCAGCATGCCGGGGTTCGTCGATCCCGTAAACCACTCGATCCTGTTCAGCGCCGCTGCGCCCGGCGCGGGCGCCGTGAGCCTGCAGCCGGTGTACGAATGCGCGAAGGCCAATCCGGTCGTGCTCGAGAACGACATGCACGCGCTGGCGGCGCGCTGGCTGCTGACGCACCAGGCCGAGCAGGAGGACGACGTCCTGCTCGTCTACTTCGAAGACGGCGCGCTGGGCGCCGCGATCTTGATCGAAGGACGCCCGAATCGCGGATGCGTGACGGGCGCGAATGAGCTCGGTCACACGCGCTTCCCGATCGAAACCGATCGCTGTTACTGCGGCCACGTCGGCTGTCTGGAGCGCATCTGCAGCACGCCGTTCCTCCGAAAGCTCGGCGACACCACCGGCACCCTCGCCGACCGCGCCGCGAGCTTCGACGGCAAGAGCGCCGCGATGTCGCGCATCGTCGAGCTGCTCGCCATCGGCATCGCCAACGCGGTGAACTTCACGCGAGTCAACCGCCTCGTGCTGGCCAGCGAGTGGATGCGCCACGAAAAGTTCGCCGGCGCGCTACTCGACGCCGTCCGAGAGCGGCTGCTCAACGAAGTCCGCACGCGCGTGCAGGTCGATCACTGGCAACAAGCTGGAGCAAGGTCGGCCGAAACCGCCGGCTGGCTCGCCCTGGCTAATCTCTATTACGAAGGCTGGAACCGGCCAAAGCCGCAAGCGGCGATTGCTGAATCACAAGCAACCCTTCCATCGAGCGACTGATCGGACTCGTTGTTCCGGCTAACTCTCGAAGTCGCTTGCGGTTTCGCGGATCAACTCATTCCTGTTGCAAACGGCAGCACCTGATCCCGCGAAACCGCAAGCGACTTCGGCAGCCGATGTGCTGATCAATGCGCCTCCCTCAGGAGGAGGGGCCACAGTCTCACTCCACCGACAACTGCCCGCCCTCCACCGCCACCGCGTGTCGCGCGTTGTGTTCGTCGTGTTGCACGTAGCCGTCGTGCAGCGTGACGACGCGATGGCATCGATGGGCGACGCTCGGGTCGTGCGTCACCATCAGGATCGTTTTCCCTGCGGTCACCAGCTCGTCGAAGAGGTCGAGGATGGCCTGGCCGGTTTTGCTGTCGAGGTTTCCGGTGGGCTCGTCGGCGAGGATGATCAACGGGTCGTTGACGAGCGCGCGCGCGATGCAGACGCGTTGTTGTTGCCCGCCGGACAGTTCCATGGGCCGGTGATTCAGACGCGGGGTGAGGCCGACGCGATCGGCGAGCGCCAGCGCACGGCGGCGGCGCTCGTCGGGCGCGATCCTCAGGTAGAACATCGGCACCTCCAGGTTCTCCGCGACGGTCAGTTGGGGGATCAGGTTGAAGTTCTGGAAGATGAACCCGATCCGCCGGCTGCGGATTTCCGACAGCGCGTCGTCGTCGAGCCGGCTCACGTCGTCACCGCCCAGCACGTAGCTGCCGCTGGTCGGCTGATCGAGACAGCCGAGGATGTTCATCAGCGTGCTCTTGCCCGACCCCGACGCGCCCATGATGGCGGTGTACTCGCTTTGCGCGAAATCGACGGAGATCTCGCGCAGCGCGGCGACTTCGACGTCGGCGCCGGGCTTTCGATAGATCTTGCTGAGACGCTGTACGGACGCGACGGGCGAGGTCTTTGCCGTGATCCCCTCCTCAATTTTCAATTTGCAATTTTCAATTTGCAATTTGAAATTCTCCCGAACGCCGGGAATTGCAAATTGCAAATTGAAAATTGCAAATTGCAAATTGAAAGAAAAGACCCGGGTTCGAAACCCGGGTCGAATCGTTCAACTCTTTAATCGCACACGGTCAGCGAGCCTACGCCGTCTTCACCACTTCGAAGATCGCCTGGGTCTTGATGACCATCTGGTTCTCGTCGAAGAGGTGGAACGCGTGGATCTGCAGCTCGGTGCTGTGGCGCTCGATGTCGAGCACGCTCAGCGTGGCGCCCGTCTCCGCGGTGGCGGGGACTTCGGCGGTCATCAGCTCGCGCTTCGAGGCGTACGTGCTGATCTCGTGCTTGGTCGCCTCGTACAGCGTCTGCGTCAGCTGCTCTTCCTGCGTGCTGATCATGTAGCGGATGTTCGCACCCGAGGTCATCTCGTGGTACTTCTCCCCGCGACACGGGATCGTCTGCAGCAGCCCGCGGTCGGTCAGCGGCTCGTTGTTGGTGACGATGACCTCCGTCAGCGTGTTCTTGTTCGCGGTGAAGCTGATCACGTGGCCGCCTTCGACGAGCCAGATGTCGGCTTCGTAGGCGCGGCGTTGAACGCGTTCAGTTCCCAGGATGCGGAACAGCTCCGGATGCAGGGTGCGCTGGTAAAGTAGGAGGGTTAATCCTCCCGATCGTCGTTGTTTGGTACGGTTGCTCATCGGCGTCCGTGCTCTTTCTAGAGGAGGCATGGTTTCTCCTCATTGTGACAGAAGGAACGAAGTCCGATCTGTCATACTGTGATCGGCGGGTTTTGTTCGCTAACGTGAGCGAGCAAACACACGTCGGAGCTGGCCGTTCCTCCAATGAAGGCCTTCCGCCGCCGCTGAGACGCCCCTCCACCCGATGCGGAAGGGATGCCGGGATTATAGAAATACGAACGATCTTGCACAGAGAATAATTTGCCGGCGCTAATGGACCAGCAAACGGAGGGTGGTCACGAAGATATCGTAACACGCATGAGATCCTGCGGTTACGCCAAATCCGCGGAACAGGAAGATGACGCCGAAATAAGCCCCGGCGACTGTTCGAAACACAAAACTTCGTAACTGAAAGCTCTCGCTCCCCAAGTAATGGTATGACGCAAACAGCAGGGCCGAGACCACCACCATTAGTAGATTCGCCCACGCTTTTGGCAGCAAAAGCACGTCTCGAAGCAGCAGGTGCAGCAGTGTGAAGGCGATCAGACGAAAGATCAGCTCTTCGTAAATGCCCGCGCCCATCGACAGCACGAGATTTCCCCGCCACGCGTCGTTCACGCCGATCAGCGGCAGGTAGCGCGTCGAGGCAAATCCGAACAACCACAAGGGCCCGGCGAGCAGCACGCTCTCCAGCGCCATCCCCGCGATCGTCGCGGGGGCGATGCGCCAACTGTCGTTGCGCGCGATGTGCCACGACAACAAGATGCCCACCACCGCCAGCGCCGGCAGATACGGGCCGCTGGCGCCCAGAAAGCTGAAGAACTCGCGCAGCAGATTGAACGCGATGATCTGCGTGTGCGTCCCGCTGACGGGATCCACCGTGAAGCGCCGCGTGCCGAACTCGTAGAAGACGACCAGCGGCAGCAGGAACACCAATGCCGCCAGTGGCATCTCCGAGCGCCGGAAGTATCCCTTGGGAACACCGCGCGAGGCGCTTGTCGAGGGCGCGAGGCTCGCGCGCTCTTCGCTGACGCCCCGGGCACTGGTGACGGCACGGCTCACTCCGCACGCTCCGATTCCCCGAACCTATCCGTTCTTCCCCGGCGCCGGCGCAGGAACAGGCGGCGCCAGCGCTGGCGGCGCCACATCGGGCGCCACCTGCTGGCACATCCGCGTCACGCGAATCGCCCGGCTCTCGCGGAACTGCCCGAGCTGGCCGAGGAACTTGCTCTTGCCTTCCACCTGCACCAACACGTCCGCGGACGTCGCTTTGGAGGTGGTGATGACGTCGCCCGGCTGCAGCGCCAGCAAGTCGTTCATGCTGATCGTCGTCTGGGCGAGGAAGGCTCGCACCTCGACCGGCGCGTTGTTCACGTTGCGCGTCAGCTTGCGCAGGTGATCCTCCACCGCGCCCTTCTTCTGATAGCTGAACCAGTTCTGGGCCGCGAGCGTGCCCATGATGGGCTCGATGACGTTGTACGGGATGCACAGGCTCATCGTGCCCGCGCGGTTGCCCATCTTCAGCTCGAAGCCGATGACGACCACCGTTTCGTTCGGCGGCACGATCTGCACGAGCTGCGGGTTGCTCTCGAAGTCGTTGACGCTGAACGTCACCGGCGTGAGGTTGCTCCACGCCTCGGACAGATGCTGCGTCGCGCGATCCGTGATGCGCTGCACCAGCCGCTGCTCGATCTGCGTCAACGGCCGCTGCGGGATGAACAGATCCGCGTTCGACCCGCCGAGCAGTCGATCGATAATCGGATAGATGATCAGCGGGGAAATCTCGAGACACAGCTGCCCGTCGAGCTGTTCCGCCTTCAGCAGGTTGAAACAGGTCGGGTTCGGCAGCGAGTGAATGAATTCGCTGTAAGTGAGCTGCTCGATGTGTGCCACCGAGACTTCGATAATCGTGCGCAGATAACCGGAGATCGCCGCCCCGAAGTTCCGCCCGAAGCCTTCGTGCAGGCCTTCGAGCGCGCGCATCTGATCTTTGGAGACGCGCTCCGGACGCTTGAAGTCGTAGGTCTGGACTTCGACCTGCGTCTTGGTCTTGGCGCCGTACGCCTGCTGCGGCGCCGCGTCCGGCGTCACCTGCCCGGTATCCACCGCGGCCAGCAGCGCGTCGACTTCGGATTGATCCAGTACGTCGGTCAGGGCGCGCCGCCTCCTTGCGGCTATGGGTCATTATCGGACCGGACGAGGAATTTTCTACAGCGCGATGTCCTCTGTCTCCCTCTCGCCGCAGAAACTCGCCCTCGGCGTACCTCGGGATGACAAACCGCTCGGCCGCATTTTTCGGGCAAACCCGCTCGCGGGAAGAAAGAGGAACCTCTTCGCGGTGGCTTCGTTCCGCCGATTTTGATGCACGGGTGTCAAATCGTGCCACTTTGGGCCGCGGCGGGACATTTCGGGCCGCGCGACCGGTTCGGAATCGCTTCTGCGCATCATGACACAACCTCCTCACTTGAATGCTCTCTCCCACCTCTTACGGAGGTGATGCGCATCGGCCGCGTCGATCGCGCATCATTCATGGCGCGGGCGTTTGTTTTTAGGGAGAATGGGTCTGACGCGCGATGCGCGATTGCGTCGTGCGCGCGCAACAGGCCCGCCGATCCGTTACGATCCCGCATCGGCGATGAAAGCCAAAGGCTTCCACCTTTACTCCCACCTCCCTCTCGCCGGAACGCCGCTGTCGCGGGAGTTCACCGAGGTCATCGGCGTGCGCGAGGAAGTCGTTGATCGCTTCGATAAGCGGCCCAAGCCGCTGCCTTATCTCGTGATTCTTTACACCGAAGCGGGAGAGGGACTGAACCGTGCGGGCGAGTCGCGGACCACCTATCGCGCGGGAAGCCTGGTCGTTCAACCGCGAGGGCTTGTGTATGGGGATCGCACGGTGCGGTTGCCGTGGCGGATGCGTTATCTGTTGCTCGTCGGGCCGATGGCGGATGCGTTCACCGCGGCGTATTGGCAACACCGCGAGCTGCGCACACGGATCTATTCGTCCCCGCCGCCGGTGTGGACGAAGTGGCTTATCGAACTCGTCGAGCTGACGTTCGATCAACCGCCTCTTTGGCCGTGGCGATTCATGCGACACCTCGGCGAACTGTTCGAAGCATTGCTCGCGAGCCCACCGCCGGACGTGCCGCACGCGGATTTGCTCGATCGTGTGCGGCGGCTGATCCAATCGGATCTGAGCAATCCATGGCGTTTGGAAGATCTGTCGGCCGCGCTGCGGATCGATGCCAAGACGCTGTCGCGACATTTCCACCGTGCCGCCGACGCGTCGCCCGCGGCGTGGGTTCGCAGACAACGAATGGCGATGGCGATCAAGTACCTGCACCAGGGCATGTCCGTGATCGACACCGCCAACCAGCTCGGCTTCGACGACCCCAGCCGATTTTCACGGCAGTTCAAAGCGGTGACGGGCGCACCGCCGTCGGCCGTGCACCGCGCGGCGCCGCAGCGGCCCTGAACCGACTGTCCAAAAATGCCATGTCTTTGTGTCAAAACCGCAATGGCGGGTGAGGGGATGGTGGGCTACCTTCCCGGTGAATCTCCGGCATTTCGGTTGGAAAGGACGGGCGAGTCGATGCGAACAATTGCCATGTTGGGCGTGGTGATCCTGGGGGCGCTGGCACTTCGGGCCGATGCCGCGCTCTACCCTGCGGCCGTCATGGCGGATAATCCGGTCTTGTATTATCGATTGGATGAAAGCAGCGGCACCGTGGCCAATGACGCCGCGCCGTTGGGCGGCACTCAGAACGGAACCTACACGGGGGGCTACACGCTCAATCAGGCGGGCGCTTTGACCGGGAACAATCCGAGCAACAGCGCCGCGAAATTTGCGACCAACGGGTACATTGATTCGACGTTCGTTTTCGCTCCCACCTCCGCCTACACGGTGGAGTTCTGGGTCAACTTTGCAACGCTCAACGCGGGCGACGATCAAACCATCCTGAGCCAGGAAAACAGCGGGGGGACGGGGCGGGACATCGTCTATTGGCACAACGCCACTCAGAAGATGGCGTCGGCGCCCAACGGTTTGAACAACGATTGGAGCAGCAGCGCCTCGGTAACCGCGGGGCAATACACGATGGTCGACCTCGTCTACAACGGCGCCGGAACCTGGACGTGGTACAAAAATGGCGCGGCGAACGGGACATTTTCCGCAGTGTCAACCGCGTCCAGCGGAACCATCAAGATCGCGGTCCATAAGGGCGCGACCACGGCCTTTCTGAACGGCACGCTCGACGAGTTCGCGATCTACGACACGGCGCTGACGGGCACTCAGATTTCCGCCCACTTCGACGCGGCGAGCGCCGCGCCCGAGCCGAGCAGCATCGGCGCGATCGCACTAACGGCGTGCGCCGCTGCAACATCACGACGTCGCAGGTCGTCCGCGGCCGCTTGATTCGATCCGGCGCGAGGCATGACGACGCGCCTGCATTTCGTCGGTGGGCTGCAGGGGTTAATTCTCTTTAAACATGAGAAATATTTGATTCGCGAGTGCGGACGTGGAATCATCATGCTCGCGCATGCTGCCCATCGTCCTCGCGATCGTTGCCGCCGCCGTCGTCATTTTTCTGATCGTCGTCGCGACGCGGCCGGGGGAGTTTCGGATCGAACGCTCGACCTCCATCAACGCGCCCGCGAACGTGGTGTTTCCGCTGGTGAATGATTTTCACCAGTGGCCGGCGTGGTCGCCGTGGGAAGGCAAGGACCCGAATATCAAGCGATCCTACGACGGCCCGCCCGCGGGAACGGGCGCGGTGTACAGCTGGCAGGGCAACAAGCAGGTCGGCGAAGGCCGCATGACGATCACCGAGAGCAGCCCCAGCGCGCTCGTTCGACTCAAGCTCGAATTCCTGAAGCCGTTCGCGGCGACCAACATCGGCGAATTCACCTTCCGCCCCGCGGGGAATCAGACGAGCGTCACGTGGGCGATGAGCGGCAAGAGCCCGTTCATGGTGAAACTGTTCTCCCTGTTCATGAACATGGACAAAATGGTCGGATCGGAATTCGAAAAAGGTCTGGCGAAAATGAAATCGATCGCCGAGTCCGAGTCACAACGGTAAAGGGAAAGGAACACGCGATGGAATCGGATACGCAGCAGATGGCCAAGCCGTCGAAGGGTTTGATCTGGACCGGCCGCGTGCTCAGCGCGCTGCCGGTGTTGATGATCCTCCTCACGGGCGCCATGGGCTTGATGAACCTCGGCATGGTGAAAGAGCAGATGAAGGCTTTCGGCTATCCCGAAGACGTCGCGCTGCCGCTGATCATCCTCGAACTGGCGTGCGCGATCCTCTACGCGATCCCTCAAACCGCGGTGTTCGGCGCGATCATGTTGACGGGTTATCTCGGCGGCGCCGTTGCGACGCACGTGATGAAGAATGAAATCCCGCAGGCGTTCATTCCCGTCGCCGTCGGCGTGATCGTGTGGCTGGGGCTCTTGCTGCGCGACGCGCGGTTGCGCCCGCTGTTGCCGTTCCGCACATTGCCGGCGCGGTAGGATCGAGATCCAGTTTCCGGGACGATTTTATTTCGCACGCGAAGGAGTTTCGCCAATGAGTTCAGTTCGAGTCCTCGTCGGCACGAAGAAGGGCGCGTTCATCCTCACGTCCGACGGCAAGCGACAGAAATGGAATGTCGATGGGCCGCACTTCGGCGGGTGGGAGATCTACCACATGAAAGGATCGCCCGCGGATCCGAATCGGATTTACTGCTCGCAGACCAGCGGGTGGTTCGGGCAGATCATTCAGCGGTCCGACGACGGTGGAAAAACGTGGAGCCAGCCCGGCACGCCCGCGGGGGAACCGACGACCACCCCCGACGGCATGCCCAAGGCGGAGAGCAACAAGTTCGTTTACGACACGTCGGAAAAAACCGGCAAGCCGCTGACGACGCACCAGTGGTACGACGGCACGCAGCACCCGTGGGAGTTCAAGCGCGTGTGGCACGTCGAGCCGTCTCTCAACGATCCCGACAAGGTGTACGCCGGCGTCGAGGACGCGGCGTTTTTCCAATCGACCGACGGCGCGAAAAACTGGCACGAGCTCGCGGGCCTGCGCGCGGCGCACGGTTCGAAATGGATGCCCGGTGCGGGCGGGCTGGGTTTGCACACGATCTGCATCGACCCGACGAACCCCAATCGCATCTACATCGCCATCTCCGCCGCCGGCGCCTTCCGCACGGACGACGGCGGGAAGAATTGGAAGCCGATCAACAAGGGGCTTCGTTCGCAATACATCCCCGACCCCGACGCGGCAGTCGGCCACTGCGTGCATCGCATTGCGCTGCACAAGAGCAAGCCCAACACGCTGTACATGCAGAAGCATTGGGACGTGATGCGCACCGACGACGCCGGCGAAAACTGGCGCGAGGTTAGCGGAAACCTTCCGACCGACTTCGGATTTCCCATCGACGTCCACGCGCACGAGCCCGAAACGATCTACGTCGTCCCCATCAAGAGCGACAGCGAACACTACCCGCCCGAAGGCAAGCTCCGCGTGTATCGCAGCAAGACCGGCGGGAACGAATGGGAAGCGCTGACCAAGGGATTGCCGCAGGAAAATTGCTACGTCAATATTTTGAGAGACGCGATGGCGGTGGATTCGTTGGACGATTGCGGGATTTACTTCGGGACGACGGGAGGGCAGGTGTACGCATCGGCGAACGGCGGGGAGACGTGGGCGCCGATCGTTCAGAATTTGCCGGCGGTGTTGTCGGTGGAAGTGCAGACGTTGAAGTGAGGGTGGAAGAGGAAAAGAGGAGAAAGATTAAGATGAAGAGTAAGAGTAGGAATGAGATTAAGAGCAGGAGTAAGAGTAAGAGAAGGATCGAACGCGCCTCCTAATCTTTCTCTTGCTCTTTCTCTTAATCCCATTCCTATTCTTAATCTTCATCTTAATCCTAATCCTAATCTGAAACCGATCCGCGGAGGTCACAGTCGAATGTCCGATTCCGATCAATACTTCTTCGATCACGAAAAGCTCGAAGTCTACCGCGAGGCCATCGCGTTCAACGCGTGGCTGAGCGTGCTCATCGAATCGGCCGTTCGCGTCGGAGACATGAAAGATCAACTCGATCGCGCGTCCGGCTCCCTGCCCCTGAACATCGCCGAAGGCAACGGCAAGTATTCGCCGAAAGATCGTTGCCGTTTCTTCGACATCGCGCACGGCTCCGCGCTCGAATGCGCCGCGGGATTGGACGTCCTGGTCGCGCGAGGCAAGCTGTCGAACGATCAGATTCGCCCCGGCAAAGAAAACCTTCGGCGAGTCGTCAAGATGCTCATGGGCCTCATCAAACGAAACTCAACACGCGAGTACGCCGCGGTTGTGGAGGAGCAGGCTTGATGATTCGCGTGATTCTCCCCCAACATCTCCGCACGCTCGCGGGCGTGGATCGGGAAGTGCAGGTGGACGTGAGCACGCGTCCGGTTACGCAGCGGGCGATCCTCGACGTGCTCGAAACAAAGTACCCGACGCTTCGCGGAACGATTCGCGAGCACGGATCGCTCAAGCGTCGCGCGCTCGTGCGGTTCTTCGCGTGCGAGGAGGACGTCTCGCACGAATCGCCCGATGCCGCGCTGCCCGACGCGATCGCCGAGGGCAAGGAACCGTTCTACATCATCGGCGCGATCGCGGGGGGATGAGGGCCTTTTACTTCGCGATGTCCTCGACGATCCACACGCGCCCGTCCGGCTTGTTGTAATTGAATCCCATATCCAACAGCAGATTCCCCACCATGATCGTGTTGTAGTGAAACAGGCGGTGGTAATCCGGAGTCTCGGGCAGCGGATATTTCGGCGCGATCGGGCCGGCGGTGGGTTGTGTGCTGCTGGACGAGGCTTGCGCGCCTTCGGGCGGCGGGACGTTCAGCTTCGGCGTGCGGCCCCAGATCGGCACTTCGCTGTACGGCGTGTTGTAGCGCATCTCGCTGAAACACCAGTTGAACGGCGCAATGTCGATGCTGTGCGTGGCATCGGTCCAAACGGTCGCGTGGAATCGCCAGGTGTAGTCGGTTTCGGTCTTGGTGGTGCTGTGGAAATACTCGCTGGGCATGCCGCCGTTGAACTTCGGCTTTTCCTCAATCACGATCATCACCCGCGGCCAGCTGGTGTGGCTGTTTTGATACGGCGCCTTCGCGAACAGGTTGGCCAGTCCGGTGTCGCGCAGGCCGCGGTAGTAGGTCTCGAAGTTGGCCGGGCGCTCGGGCCCGCGGATGATGGCGCGGCGGTCGTCGGCTTCGGCCTGGGCGCGCCAGTTGGCGTGCACCTTCATGTTGTCCCAGACGGTTTTGGCGCGATCGTAGCTCGGTGACGTCGTGGGCACGCGATCGAGCCACGCCTTCGCTGCCTCGTCGGACGGGTTGGTGTGTGGCGGCAGCACTTCCTTGTTCAGGCCCGCTGCGTCTTTGTTGACGATCGCTTCCCGCTGCTCTTTTTTCTCGGCCGCGAGCTTCACCTTCGACTCTTTGGAGATGTCGCTCAGATCGAGCACCGGCGTCTTGTAGTCCTTCACCATCACGACTTTTCCGCGGGCGAAGATGCCCTGCGTCTTGGTCGCGCGATCGCCGCCGATCAGATACTCCAGCGCGGGGCTGCCCGGCTTGGCGATGAGCTGAACGAGCACCTTGCCGGTGTCTTTGTCCACCATCGTTCCGACGGATTTGCGGCTCATCATTCGCGGAAGCACGATGTCGCCGGAAACTTCGACGTCTTTATCCACCAGATCGGCGGCCTTCTCAGCGAATTCCGCCGGCGTCAGGGAGATGTATTGCACGTCCGAAGACGGCGGTGTGGCGGCGTCCTCGCCGAACACGGTCGGAGCCAGCGCAAACAGAACGACGATAAGCGCAAAGGCGCTCCCGGTGGGGCGAGTGCGGTTCATGTTGTTTTTCCCTTCTTTGCTTCCCGGAGATGCCGAGCGAATCGTGCGGAAAGTATAACGGATGCGAACCGCGCGTCACTTCACTTCCTTCAACACCAGATCATCAAACCACGCCGTCCCGCCGCCGTAGAGCACCAGCTTCGGGATGACGTACGCCTCCTCGCCGCTATCGAGCGTCACGTCGACGCGGGTCCAATCGTTCGTCCCTGAAACTCCGCCCGAGGTCGCCTGATCGATGACGTTCGCATACGTGTATTCGATGGACGCCAGCTCGAGCCGCGCGTAGCGCGGCACGTCTTTCGTCTTGATCCAGCCTTCGCAACGATATTTCGTATGCGGCTTCACGTTGAACACCGCGCCGATCGGCATCGCTTCGCGACGATCGGTGTTGACGCGGGTGGTGAGGCGGATCGAGCTGGTGTCGGATCTGCCGACGGTCTGATCCCAGTCGATGCCCGCCCAGCGCGCCGGGTCGATGATGAAGATTGGGCAGTCTTCCGGCTCCCACGGATCGACGGGCTTCGCCAGTGAGTTGACCTCGTCCCACCGAAAGGGCAGCGCGACCCGATTCGTGCCGGCGCTGCGCCGCGGCTGCACGTGCGAAGGCTCGCGCGCAGTTTCGAGCAGCGTCATCGCCGCCGACGGTTTGAGGTTTGCCAGCTCCACCGACATTCGGAAGTGGAAATAGCCGTCGGCTTCGAGGTTGTCGCTGCCCCCGGTGTTCCAGATGACATGTTGATCGAACAGCTGATCGCACGTCGCATACGACATCGGCACGTTGGATCGGTGGACGATGACGGTGGGGTTGAATTGCGGATGCGCCGCGTACGCCACCCAGCTCCGCGGATAACTCGTGTTGCGGGTCGCCCAGAATCCGTGCGAGAGGAACAGCGCGTTGGAATGCACGACGCGCGTGACTTCGCCGTCGGCGTTGGGCGAGATCGAGTGCGTCCATCGCCGCGTCGCGGCGCGGTCGGCCAGCGCGTGCGTCACGAGCATGTTGAACGGCTCCAGGCCGGTCGGTTCGAGCCTCTTCGCTTCGATCTCCCACGTGTAGCGGTAGCGCCCCCACGATTCGTCGTAGACGACGCGCATGCGCCACGTTCCCTGCTCGCCGTCCGGACCGCTGAGCGTCGCGACGCCTTCGATCTGCGCGCCGCTCGTTTTCGTCCACTCCCACTTGAACCCGCCCGCGGCCATCGCTGCGAGCCACTTTTGCGGCCAGCCCTGCCCGCCGAGATTGATCCACGTGTTGTGCACCGTGTGCACGTCGAGGACTTTCGTCTCGCGCTTCTTGTTCGCCATGATCTCCGGCTCGAACGGCGAGAACGACCAGATGTCCACCGCCGTCGGCATCACGTGCGCGATCGCGCGATCGCCGTCAAAAATCCTCCACCCCGGCTCCACGCTTTCCATGCGGAACGCGGGCTTGTGGGGGCGCGGCTCCGGGCCTTTGCAGTTGTCTACAAATTGTTCGAAGGTCATTGTCGTCTCGTGTTTGAGTAAACGAAAAAGATACCCGCACCGAGGCCGCGGAGTACACACCCACGGAGAAAACGCGATTCAAGAGAATCTATTCTCTGTGGCTCTGTGATCTCTGCGTCCTGGCGTGCCTTATCGATGCGTCTGGTAGGTTGAAAGTCTGGATAAATGGATCGGTCAGCGACTTGCGCTCAAAACGTCTCGTCCGACTTCTGCAAATACGTGAAGAAGCACATCCGTTCCTCCTCACCGACCATCCCCCGCAGCGAGAAGAGTTTGAAGAACCACGCGCGATCGGCTTCGGATGGATCGTCCGCGGGTGGGGCGGAGGCCTCGCCGACGATTTCGGCGGCGGGGACGCTCATCAGGTAGTCGCACAGATGCAAGATGTCGATCTCGTCCGCGGACTGGGTGGAGAGGATATAGACGTCGTGTCCGTGCTTCTTCAATTCGCGGATCGGATCGCGCAGATAGCGCTCGGCCATCTTCACGTCGATCGTGTCGAGCGCTTCCAGATATTTCTTGAAGGAGGCATCCTGCTTCCATTCGTTCGCCTGCCGCTGGTCTTCCTTGAACGCGTTGAGAGCCGCGTCGAAGTGCGCCTGCAACCGCTCGTAAAACGTCGCGACCTGCTCGCCCGCGAGCCATCGCACGATCATCACCTCGCCGGGGCGGCGGTGAAGGTGGTAGTCGTTGGTGGAAAGGTCGTGTGATTTCGGAAAATCGAGCAGCCCTGCGGCGTCGGCTTCGGAAGCGTCGGGCAGGATCGGGCTGTCGGGCGTTTTGGATTTCTCGAGCTTCCCGATCGTCCGCTGAACCTCGCGCGCGACGTTGGCGCTCAGCCGCGCGTCGATCTCCGCCTCGAACTTCCGCGCCCCCTCAAACACCGCCGCGCGCTCCGCGTGCGTGCGGAACTCGTCGGACTTTTCGCGCGCGCGCTGAGCGGGGTCGGCAGGCGCTTCCGCATCGGGGCCGTCGCGATCGTTGGGTTCTTCGAACATACGAATTACAGATTAGCACAACCCGATTTCCAGATGAAACGACACTGCCCTCTTGATGCCTCTGTGTCTCATATGGCTGGCCCAACCCAGCTTTGAAAGACATGGCACTGAAGTGCCACCGCCGCGCGGCGCAATACCGGCGGTGGCACTTCAGTGCCACTGTCTCTCAACAGACGACCACAGTCAGACGCGCCAACGCGTTTCACCTGGCGTCGTTCACGACTCGACAAACGCGAGCAAATCCGCGTTGATCTGTTCCGCGTTCGTCGTGGGCATGCCGTGCGGGAAGCCTTTGTAGGTTTTCAGGATCGCACCTTTGACGAGTTTCGAGCTGAGCGGCGCGGAGTCGGCGTAGGGGACGATCTGGTCGTCGTCGCCGTGCATCACCAGCGTCGGAACGGTGATCTTCTTCAGATCTTCCGTGAAGTCGGTTTGCGAGAACGCGACGATGCCGTCGTAGTGCGCCTTGGCGCCGCCCATCATGCCCTGGCGACACCAATTCCAGATCACCGCTTTGGAGACTTTCGCGCCGGGACGGTTGAAACCGTAAAACGGTCCGCTGGCGAGATCGAGGTAAAATTGCGACCGGTTGGCGGCGAGCTGCGCTTGAAGGTTGTCAAACACTTCCTTGGGCAGACCGCCGGGATTTGCAGGGGTCTTCACCATCAGCGGGGGCACGGCACTGATCAGGACGGCTTTGGCGACGCGCCCGCCGCCGCCGTGTCGCGCGACGTAACGCGTGACCTCGCCGCCGCCGGTCGAATGACCGACGTGAATGGCGTTCTTCAAATTCAGATGCGTCGTCAGTGCCGCGAGGTCGGCGGCGTAGTGATCCATGTCGTGGCCGTCGGCGACCTGGCTCGATCGTCCGTGCCCCCGGCGGTCGTGGGCGATCACGCGATAGCCGCGGTTCACGAAGAAGATCATCTGCGCATCCCAATCGTCCGCGGAGAGCGGCCAGCCGTGGGAGAAGACGATCGGTTGACCGCTGCCCGGCTCGACTGAGCTCGCCGAAGTCCAGTCTTTGTAGTAGATCTGCACGCCGTCTTGGGTGGTGATCGTGTTGGACATGCCGGGAGCACTCCTTTCCGTGGATGAGATGTAAACGCTAGGACGGATTCTTGCTCGAATCCACTGAGCGGGCGCGATCGATCAGCAGCGCGCGTTCGCGGGCGTTGTGCGTGAGGGCGGCGGCGCGCTCGAATTCCGTTTTCGCTTCGTCGAATCGCTCGAGCTTCTGCAGCAGATCCCCACGAACGGCGGGGAGCAGGTGATACGATTGGAGAGCGGGCTCGTCGATCAGCGCGTCGGCGATCTTCAATCCGGCAGCGGGGCCGTGGGCCATGGCGACGGCGACGGCGCGGTTGAGCTCGACGATCGGCGAAGGCGTTCGCGTCGCGAGCTCATCATACAGCGCGACGATCCGAGGCCAGTCGGTGGCGTCGGCGGTGGTGGCGCGGGCGTGGCACGCCGCGATCGCGGCTTGGATCGTGTAGGGACCGCGCGATGCGCCAAGCGATTCGGCGAGGGCCAGCGCGTCGAGCCCGCGGCGGATGAGCAGACGATCCCATAGCGCGCGGTTCTGATCGAGCAGCAGGATCGGTTCGCCGGCGGGGCCGACGCGGGCGCGGGCGCGCGAGGCCTGGATTTCCATCAGCGCGGCAAGCCCGTGCACCTCCGCCTCACGCGGCATCAGCCCTTCGAGAATCCGGCCGAGGCGCAGCGCGTCGTCGCACAGCGCCGGCCGCATCCAATCACTGCCGGCGGTCGCGGTGTAGCCTTCGTTGAAAATGAGGTAGACGACTTCGAGCACCGATGAAAGTCGCTGCGCCAGTTCCGCGCCGCGCGGGACTTCGAACGGGACTTTTTTTTCAGAGAGCGTGCGTTTCGCGCGGACGATCCGCTGGGCGATCGTGGGCTCCGGCGAGAGAAACGCGCGGGCGATTTCGTCGGTCGTCAAACCGCCGAGCAAACGCAGCGTGAGCGCGGCGCGCGCCTCCGTCGCGAGGATCGGATGGCAGGTGGTGAAGACGAGGCGGAGCAGGTCGTCGCCGATGTCGTCGTCCAGCGCCGCGTCGAGATCGGGCGCGGCCGACGCTTCGGACCGCTCGCGCGCGATCTGCTCGCGCTTCTCACCCAGTCGCTGGTCGCGACGCAGGCGATCGATCAGGCGATGCTTGGCCGTCGACATGAGCCACGCGCCGGGGTTGTCGGGAATGCCGGACGTCGGCCACTGCTGCAGCGCAAGAACGAACGCGTCCTGCGCGATCTCCTCGGCCAGACCGACGTCGCCGCGCGCGCGCCGCGCCAGGGATGCGATCAGGCGCGCCGATTCGATGCGCCAGATGGCTTCGATCGTGCGATGGAGGTCGTTGCTTGCCACCGCGCTCGATCAAAGCATGATCGGGGCGTGAGGGCAACGGGTGCGCGGCGGGCCGCTATTTCCCGACCATCAGCATCCACATGACGCCGAAGCGGTCGGCGAGCATGCCGAACTTGGGGGAGAAGAACGTTTTCGTCAGGGGCATCTGAACTTGCCCGCCTTCGGCCAGCGCGGTGAAGGCGCGGTCGGCTTCGGGTTCGGTGGCGAGGCCGAGCGCCAGCGCGAATCCCTGGAACGACGGACGACCGTGGCACTCGCCGTCGGACATCAGCACGACGGTGTCGCCGATCTTGATCTGCGCGTGCATCACCTTGTCCGGGCTCGGCGGGGTCATGCCGGGCCGCGGGGGCTCGGGGCTTTCCTTGAAGCGCATCAGCATCTCCACCTGCGCCCCGAGGGCCTTCTTGTAAAAGTTGATCGCTTCTTCAGCGCGGCCGTCGAAGAACACATAAGGTTGAAGTTTCATCGATGACTCCTTCTGCAGAAATGGTTGTCCACGAATCACACGAATCAACACGAATTTAAAATTCAATCGTGAAGATTCGTGCGATTCGTGGACCATCCGCCTTTCTGTGAGGCGAAAAGCGCTGTTATTTCTGTTCGAAATCCGCGGCCTCGAAGACCTGGCGGATTTCGATTTCGGAATCCTCGCCGGGCATCGGGTTGGGGCAGCGTTTCACCCATTCGATTGCTTCTTCCTTCGACTTGCACTGCCACATCCAGAACCCCGCGACCAGTTCCTTGGTTTCGCTGAAGGGGCCGTCGATCACCGTGCGCTTGCTCCCGGAGAAGCGGACCCGCGCGCCCTTGCTGGAGGCTTGTAGCCCCTCGCCCGTGAGCATTACGCCGGCCTTGATCAGCTCCTCGTTGTACTTGCCCATCGCCGCGAGCAGTTCGGGTTCGGGCATCTTGCCGGCTTCGGAATTCTTCGTCGCCTTGACCATGACCATGAATCGCATGAGCGGATCTCCTGAGATGCTTGGGTTTGTTTCACCGCGGACCCCGGTCGCTTTGCGAGCGGTCGAATCTCGCGGACGTCACCCCGACGTCGAACGAGGGACGCGTGGATCGACACGTTCAGTATCTTTTTTTCGTGGGGGATGTCTAAGCGCCCGACACCGAATGAAGAGAATACACTGGACACGCTTGCTGTATATTGTATATATAGCATATATTGTGCCAAAATCATTGAAAAACGTCGCATACGGCCATCTCCGCCGCCAGCTCCTCGCCGGCCGGATCGCCCCCGGCGCTCGCATTTCCGCGATGCTGAGTGCGCGGGGAATGGGGATGAGTCAGACCCCCGTGCGCGAGGCGATTGGGCTGCTCGAGAGCGAGGGACTTGTCGAGCAGGTTCCCGGGCAGGGAACGTTCGTGACTACGCCCACCCGCAAAGATTTTGCGTCGCTGTGGGACATTCGCATCCTGCTCGAGAGCTATGCCGCGGCGCGGGCGGTGCGGCGCATTCGCCCGCGTCAGATGCGCGAAATCGAACGATTGCTCGCGCGGATCCGCGCGTTGGCGCGACAGACGCGCGACGAGTGCGATCGCGCCCGAGCGTCCGGCGGAGATTGCGTCCCGATCATGCACGGCCCGCTCATGCAGGAGATGGCGCTGGCGGACGCGCAGTTCCACCTCGTGATCCTCCGCGCCGCGGACAGCCCGCGTGCGCTGAAGGTCGCGGACAATCTTCAGATCCTCAGCCGGCTATTCACGTACTCGGTACCGGTGCAGACCAGTGTCGCGCGGCAGATGGCGATCCAGGTCCGCGAACATCATTTGATCGTGCGCGCGCTGCGGCGTGGCGATTCGAAAGCTGCGCGAGCGGCGATGCGGGCGCACCTGCGCGCCACGCGGCGGATCGTGCTGACCGTCTTGCGCTCGCGGAGCTTCGACGACGGGAATGGTGGCGAGAACCCGCCATACGTCTTACCCGCGTCGGTGCGCGACGGCATCCGCGAACAGGAGCGTTCCCCGCGGTGACGGCGCGCGTGTGCGATCGTGCGCGCAAGCGCATGGGGCAATGAGAAAACATAACCAGTCAGCTTCATTTCAAAACGGAGGCGTGTGATGTCGAGTCGAATGTATGTGTCGGTCATGATGATGCAAATCGCCGGCCTGTGGCTTGCGGCTACGGGCGAGCAAGCCCGCGCGGCGCTGATCGCATCGTACCAGTTCGAGAGCGCCAGCCCGCTAGCCAACACGGCGCCGAGCGGGCCGACGACGGACCGGCCGAACCTCACCGACCCCGGCGGGACGCAGTCGCCCACGCATCTTTCCAACGGCGGCCGCGCCGGCACCGGCGCGTATCAGTTCGACGGCGCCGCGGATCCGGACGGCGATCACTTCGGCTTCGGCGGCGCCGGCGCCCTGTTCCTCGGCTACAACAACAACACCACGACCGGTCCCACCCCGCCGAACAACCACGATTGGACGCTGAGCTTCTGGATCAAGACGACCGATTCCGGCACGTTCCCCGACACGGCGCACGGCGGCTACGATGGCACGCCGCAGGTGCCGATCCTCGGCGATACCTCGAACAACATCGCGATGAGCCTCGGCATCGATGCCGGCGTCGCCAATTTCCGATGGGAGTCCGCCGGGTGGCACTCGAACTCGGGCTCGACTCTCGTGGCGGACGGCGCGCCGCACTATGTCACGTTTGTCGCGCACGGGAACTACACGCTGCTCGATATCTACGTCGACGGCGAACTCGACATCGCGAACCAAGCGCTGCCGAACAACGTTCCCGGCGGAGGCAGACAGCTGGGCGTCTCCTATTTCCCGCACGCCGGCGCGTTCACGCTCGATGACCTCCGCTTGTACGACGAGGCGCTGGACGCCGGAACGATCAACGAACTGTTCGCCATTCCCGAGCCGACGGGAATCGGCATGATCCTGCTGTGCACGAGTGCGATGACGCTGGCACGACGGCGTCTCGTCTGACGCGTGCGCTTAAGCGCCCGTGAGGACCATCATGCGTCACGCGAATGAAAAGTGTCGCGCGTTCACGCTCGTCGAACTGCTCGTCGTCGTCGGCATCATCGCCGTGCTGATCGCGTTCCTGTTGCCGTCACTCCGGCGCGCGCGGGATCAGGCGCATCTCGTCGCGTGCCTCAGCAATATTCGCCAGTGCGCGATGGTCGCGATCGGCATGTACGCCAACGACAACCGCGGGCAGGTGACGCCGTTGCTGTGCGTGCGCTCGGGATTTCAAGGCACCGGGTATCACATCTACGGTCCGGCCGGCGGGTGGACGGTGCGCGACGACAACTATCCGCCGGGCAACCCGTACAACGTGAATTTTGCGGATCTGATCCAGCCCTATTTCAATTCGAACAACCAGCGCGACAACCCGAACTTCACTCAGTACAGCGCGCCGCTGTACTGCGCCGCCGACGAGGCGGGCATGGAGGGATATGCGCCGTGGTCGCAAGGTCGGGTGGGTTGGTGGGGTCTGCTCTATTATCGCGAGTTCAGTTAGCGGATGAATTACAACGTCACGCCGATCGATCATTACGAGCCCGACTACGCCGGCAGCGGCATCGGGATGGGCGTCCCGCGGTTCGGTCGCAAGGCATCGGTGCGCAACGCGTCAGAAAAAGTTCTCTTTGCCGAGAGCCATTACGAGGCGGGCCTGAATCGCTACTCCGGCTGCCTCAACGCCGACGGCTGGCCTGTTGGCGGGGTGCTGAGCCTCACCCCCGTGTTGCGGTACGACATGTGGAGCATGCCGCGACACCGCGCCGGGTTCGTCATCGCGATGTTCGACGGCAGCGCGCGGATCGTGCCGTTCGCGCAGCGCGACGCCCTGTGCAACCAGGGCCCCAGCACCTACCCGACCCCGCCGGGCACCGCGAACTGGGCCGTCGCGGGGTGGGGGCCGAATTGGTATCTCGATTAGTCCCTCACCCCGACGCCGATTATCCTTTGAGCGGATATGACCAAGCCGACACTCTCTCGCCCCGTCACCATTCACGCCGCGCGCCACGACGAGCGCTGGTTCCCGTTCCTCTTCCGTCACTCCGACGGCGCTTTGCTCTGCTACATCGGCGCCGGCCACGACCGCGAGTTCGTGCCGTTCTTTCGGTTGCGATCCGTTGACGGCGGGCGAACGTGGGTCGAAGAGCGCGCCAACGCCCCCCGAATCTCGTGGACGCGCAGCTTTGCCGACGGCGAGCTGTTCGAGATCGACGCGTACGGCGTGCAGGATCCCAAGGACAAGCAGACTTACGTTCACTACGCCGCGTGGAGCAACCCGAGCGATCCGCGACGCGCGGTCGAGCGCGGCCGCGCGCGCGTGGCGGCGCCGTCATGTATCCCGCGCACGGCGGGCGAGATCGTGAAGGCCAGCGGGCAGCCGTCGGTCCCGTGGTGGCCGCTGTTCAACTCACTGCATGGAAAAGCGGAAGTCTCGGGCAGCGAGATCTTCATCGGCGGGCCGATCTTCACTTCCGGTGTCGAACTTCCCGACGGCCGCTTGATCGCGCTGGGCTACATCCGCGACAGCGTCGCTCCCGGCGCGCCCGACCTCTGGTCCACCTACAGCTTCGAATCGCGCGACCGCGGGCGGGCGTGGACGGAGATCGCCTGCGTGGCCCGCAGCACGCGCGACAACCCCGACGCGGCGGAAGGATTCAACGAAGCGTCGCTCGCGCTGCTGCGCGACGGACGTTTGTACGCGGTCATGCGTGGCGGATCGGTGATGCATCACAGCTGGTCGAGCGACGCGGGGCGATCGTGGACGATCCCCGCGCCGATGAAGCTGCGCGACGATCCGGGTTATCGAATCGGCATGGCCTGGCCCGCGATGACGAAGCTCGCCGACGGCACGCTGGTGCTCGCGTTCGGCCGGCCGGGAAAGCATTTGATCTTCGATCCGAGCGGCACCGGCGAGCAGTGGCAGGGCCGAGTCGATCTGCACGCGTGGGAACTGGAAACGCAGGCCATCATGGGCGTGCCGGAAGCCGAACGTCTACGCGGGCCCACGAACCTCGGCGTGCGGTATTGGGATTCGTCCGACTATCTCAGCGTCGTCCCCGTCGGCGATCGCGAGCTGCTCGTGACGTACGACGTGCAGGCCTTCCAGGAAAACTGGAACGCCCTCCCCGTTTCCGGCGTGCGAATGCTGCGCGTCAGGCTGGAGTGAGTGAAATCACGGTGATCCACGAATCACACGAATCTTCACGAATGAAATCCAAATTCGTGTGGATTCGTGAGATTCGTGGACCGTTTTCTTTTGTGCATCCGGAGTCCGGGGCGGCGCGGTTACTTTGCAGGTGACGACAGCAGCGCCCGCATTTCATTTCGGTCCGCCACCGGACCCGCGACATCGGCGGCGGTTTGGTTGCTCTTGTTGACGGCCTTCGGATTCGCGCCCGAGTCGAGCAGGATGCGAGCCACGGCCAGGCGCGGGGCTTTTTCGTCGGCCTCCGCGTAGGACTCGGCGACGCACATCAGCGGGGTCCAGCCTTCGCGATCGGTGGCGTCGACCGACGCGCCGTGCTGGATGAGCAGCGCCGCGACATCCGACAGCGCATTCCACGCGGCGCCGTGCAGCGCCGTTCCGCCGTGGCCGGGTTCAACGGCTTTCACGTCGGCGCCCGCGTCGAGCAGCGCCACCGTCAACTTCGCCAACCCCTTGGGCGCCGCGATCGTGATCGCGGGATAGCCGTTTGACGGTTGGCGAGAAACCGCCAGCTTCGGCGTGTCTTTCAGCAGCGCCAGTGCGTCAGTTTCTTTGCACTGATCCATCGCCTGATAAAACGCCGCCATGTTCGCGACGGTTTTCTCGCCGAGGATCGCGACGTCGTTCAATCGTTCGACGCTCAGTTCGACCCTCGCCTCCTCGCCACCTTTGACCGTGAAGTTGGTTTGCGTCGGCGCGATCTCCGCCCGATCCGCCGCCGGCTTGAGCGCGTAATCGCCCGCGGGCAGGCGCGCGGTGAAGCGGCCCTCGTCGTCGCACATGAATTCCCCTGCGGGCAACGGTCCCTGCCACAGCTCGACGATCATCCCCGCGGCGAGCTTGGCGGTGGGCGTGGCGTCGGTGACTTTTGCCGAGACCGATCCGAGCACGGCTTTCGACGGAAGGCACACGAGATCGCCGAGCGAATCGGCGTGGTCGAATTTCCGCCACCGCGCGCGACCGAACGGAACCCACGCCGGCGCGTCTGTCACTTTGCCGTCGTGTCGATCGAGATCGACTCCAACGAGATCGAACCCGATGCGTGCGCCCGGCTTCAAGTCCGTCGCTCTCGGGAAACGGTCGTACGCCTGGACGGCCCACTCGTAGATCGTCACGTCGCCGTCGCGCTTCCACGCGAATTGCGTCTTCGTGTCTTTCCCGCGCGTGCCGTACATCAACGGATTGTCTTCGCCGGGATTCAGCCACTGATTCGCATACGCGCCGCCATGCCCGTCGCCCGCCACGCCGACGTGCTGCACGGCGGCGCATCGTGCGGCGCCGTCGAACTCGTACCACGGCGTGAGCCGCTCGGCGTGCAGGCCGTCGGTGTAGATCTCGCACGCGTCGCAAAACTCGCACTCCAATTTCGGATCCGGCCGGAACGGCACGTGATCCTCGTCGCGAATCTCGACGGCGAGGAAAATCAGGTCCTTGTCCGCGTCGTAACCGGCGCGAAACGTGCCGGAGAAATCGCGGTTGCCGGCGTTGAGTTTCGTCTTGGCCAAATCGGTGGCGCCGTAAGGTTCGGAGGCGCGAAAGAGCCGATATCGCGGCAGATCATCCGGCCAATCGGCGAGATTGCCGTCGATCGTGATGTGCTCGAGCGGCACGGCAAACGCCACGGCGGCGGAGTGGTTCGGATCGCGCGGGGCGTCGTGGGCGAAGGCTGGAAGAGACGAAGAAAGAACGGCGACGAGGGCAACGACCCACCCATTTGTTGCACGCATCGTGAACGCTCCTGGTTGCTAAGTCCGAAGAAGATAATCCACGAATCTCACGAATCGTCACGAATGAAATCCAAATTCGTGAAGATTCGTGAGATTCGTGGACAATTCGATGTCTTACTTACAGCGTCTCCACCTTGATATTCGTGTTCGTATAAATGCAAATCTCCCCCGCGATGCGAAGTGACGCCTCGACGACATCCTTCGCGCCCAGCGTCGAATGCGCGATCAGCGCCTTGGCCGCGCTGGCGGCAAACGCGCCGCCGGAGCCGATGCCGATGATCCCGTCGCTCGGCTCGATCACGTCGCCGGCGCCGCTGACGATCAAGCTCGTGCTCTTGTCCACCACCGCGAGCATCGCTTCGAGCCGGCGCAGCACGCGATCGGTGCGCCACTCTTTCGCCAGCTCGATGACGGCGCGGCGGGTGTTGTCCGGATGTTCGGCAAGCTTCTTCTCGAATCGCTCCAGTAACGCGAACGCATCGGCCGCGCTGCCGGCGAAACCGGTAAGCACTTTCCCGCCCGCGCCGACGCGGCGGATCTTGTTCGCATCGTGCTTCGCGACGACATTGCCGAGCGTCACCTGCCCGTCGCCGCCGAGCGCGACGTCGCCGCCCTTGCGGACGCTGAGGATCGTGGTGGATCGGGCGGGGGGTGGGGGCATCGGCAGATTGTTCTACCCTTCGCACAACATGCGAGCAATGCGATCTCTTCACCCTCTCCCGGTACGCCGGGAGAGGGAAGGGTGAGGGTTCGGAGCAATTCATCTTCTGCGTCAATCGATCATGTGATCGGCAAACCCTCACCTCAATCCTCTCCCGGCGTACCGGGAGAGGAGGTCAGAGAGTAGCGGGGAGACTGTCGCAAGCGACGCGCGATGCGTAGCATTCTTCACCGTGCCGCTCCGGTTCGATTCCCCACTCCTGCTGACGATCGCGCTCCTCGTCGTCGCGTCGACGGTCGTCGCCACGATCGTGCGGCGCATCGATGTCACGCCGAGTGCGCTGTGGCTCGCAGGGTTTGGCGTGTTGCTGCTCGCCGTCGCGTGCGGAAGTCCGCGGTGGAGCGCTCGGGGGCGTGGCGAGATCGCGGTGATGGTGGATCTTTCGCCCAGCACGCGCGGCGCGGCGTATCGCGATCGCGCGACGCTCGAGCGCCGCGTGCGAGAGCTGGTCGGCGGGGCTCCGCATCGCCTAATCGCGTTCGGCGAAGCGAATCGCGATTTACCCGATGATCCGACGAAGCTCCCGGATCTGCCCGCCGAACGCACCCGCTTCGCGCCCCCCGCGGACGCGCAGGCGGTGGTGCTCTTCAGCGACGCGCGGTTCGAGCAATCCGATTTCCTTCCGCCGACGTTCGTCGTCGTCGATCCACTGCTCGAGAATCCGCCCGACGCCTCGGTCGATCGACTGGACGTGCGCGAAGACGCGCGCGTCTCGGCGCAGATCACGAACGGTGGCGCCGATCGTCGCCTGACATGGGAAGGCGTCGCCGACGCTTCGGATGAACCCGCGCCCGCGGGCGGCCCGTATGCGCTCGTGCGGAGAATGGCGTCGGGCGCGACGCTCGTGCGCGCCCGGCTGTCCCAGCTTAGCTGGGACAGTCAGACGCGCGCGTCGAACACCGGCGCAGATCTCTGGCCCGAGAACGACTCTCTCTCAATCCGCCCACCGCCACCGAAATTCGCCGAGCGATGGTTTGTCAGCGCAACCTCCCAATCCTTGCCCGACGGCTGGCACGCACTCGCGCCCGCCGATCTCCCCACCGACCCCGCCGACTATCTCCGTCCCTCCGCCATCGTCCTGCACAACGTCGCCGCGACCGATCTGTCGGCGCTCCAGGAATCGCGCATCGAACAATTCGCGCGCGACCTCGGCGGCGGTGTCGTGATCCTGGGCGGCGACCGCGCGTTCGCCGCGGGCGGATATCCGGGCACCGCGCTCGACGCGATCTCACCGCTGGCCAGCACGCCGCCCGCGCCGGCGACGCAGTGGATCCTGCTCGTGGATTCCAGCGGATCGATGTCGGGCGAATCGAGCGGCGTCGGCGGGCCGGGCAGCTCGCGTTGGAAACTGGCGGTGGATGCGATGACGCAGGCGCTGGCCGGACTTCCGCCGGAGGATGTCGTGACGATCGGATCGTTCGCGCAGGACGTGCGCTGGTGGAGCGTCGGCAAGAGCGTGCGCGAGACGACGCGTCTGGGCGCCGCTCCTTCACCCGACATCGTCCCGCGCGGTCCGACGAATCTCGCGCCGGCGCTCAAACAGGTCGCCGAATCGGCGAGCGATGCGATGCCGAACGAGCTGCTCGTGCTGAGCGATTTCGAAGCGAAGGTGGACGACCCCGACACCCTGGCCGCGGCGCTAAAGGCGAAAAGAGTCCGCGTGCACGCGCTCGTCACCGGGCAGGGCGAAAACGCCGCCGTGGAGAGAATCGTCGAGACGACTGGCGGCACGCGGGTGAAGCAATCCGATCCGCTGGGCTGGGCGAGCGCGGTGCGGAGGCTCGCGCGGCAGGCGTCGCCGGATCGGCTGAATCAGACGGGCGTCGCCGTTCGATACACGTCGGAGCTGAACAACGAACTCGTGACGATCGCGCCGCCGTCGAATCGGACGTGGCTCAAGGATCGCGCGCAGGAACTGGCGCACGTCGAAGGCGGCAAGAATGCCGAGGCAATCCCGATGGCCGCGCAATGGCAATTGGGCGCCGGGAGGGTGACCGCGGTCGCGTTCGGGGAAAACGGACGGCGGCTGGAGCGGTTGACCTCGCGCGTGAATCGCGCGCCGACCGATCCGCGGTTTCGCGTGACGTGGGCGACGGGATCGGCGCTGAAGGTGACGGTGGATGCGACGGGAAATGACGGCGCGCCATTGAACGGTCTGTCGTTCACGCTCGAGGTGCAGCCGGGCGGGCTCGCGCGGGTCGTCCCGCAAACGGCGCCGGGTCGATACGATCTGTCACTGTCGCCGGCGACGTCGCCGCGCGAACCCGCGCTGGCGACGCTGCGGCAGGACGGCCGCGCCGTCGATCGCGCCGCGCTCGCGGGTCGATATCCGTCCGAGTTCGACGCGATCGGCAACGATCACGACGCCATGCGCGAGCTGGCCTCGCACACCGGCGGCGCGATCGTCGAGCCGGC
>JADMIO011478663.1_pt1 | contig 45015 bp, 31 predicted proteins | sample 8958161 | NCBI WGS metagenome assembly JADMIO01 (sample SAMN16585339, study PRJNA669376) | soil metagenome | isolation source: Crop rotation soil | place: USA: Cullars Rotation, Alabama | collected 2011
TTTGGGGGCGGGGGTGACTGCCTGCTGTTTGGGTTTCTCCGGAACGGGTTCAGGAGGTTTCGGCAGCAGGTATTGGGAGACCAGCAGCACGACGCCCATGAGGGCAAAGGCAAGCAGCAGGCGCTGCTCCATGGAGATTTCTTTTTTCGGGCCGCCGGGAGGGGTGGGATCGCTCATTTTTTCAATTCACTTTTATCGGGGACTTGTCCCCGCGACAGAGTGCGAACGGGAACGGGGAGGCTGCACCGGGTCAAACCCGCCCTTGTGGAATGGGTGGCATTTGCCCAGGCGCTTCAGGCCGAGCCAGATGCCGCGGGCGGCGCCGTGTTGGGCAACCGCTTCCGCCATGTATTCCGAACAGGTGGGGTAGAACCGGCACGCGGAGGGGAGCAGGGGCGAGATCCATCTCTTGTAGAAACGCAAACTGAGGATCACGAGGTTCCGCATCGCACAAAAACCTTGGTTACATCCCGCCGGAGGTGGTCAAACTCTGCGGTCAACACACCGTGGCGGGGATGGAAAACGAGATCGACGGGCGCCGCCAGCCGGGCCAATTCCAGCCGGACGGCCTCTCGCATGCGGCGGCGAATCCGGTTGCGAATCACGGCCTTGCCGAGCGCTCGCGGGGTAGTGAAGCCGACGCGCGGCCCCTGGTCATCGTCGCGGCGCAACCAAAAAACGACAAAACCCGCGCCACCGATGCGGGAACCACGGTCGTAGACACGTTGAAAATCGGCCCTCTTCAGTAAGCGGCGGGACTTGGGAAAACCGTACTGCGATCCTGCGGTAGGGGAAGGATTGCCGCTACTTGGCAGAGCGAACGGCTCTTTCGTCGCTGACGGTGAGCTTCCAGCGCCCTTTGGCCCGCCGTCGGCTGAGAACCGCGCGACCGTCAACGGAGTCCATGCGCGAGCGGAAGCCATGGGTTTTGGCCCTTTTGCGATTGTTGGGTTGAAACGTACGTTTTGGCATGCTGTAACCGTGCGACCTCCAAGCAATCCGCCTCGAGGCGCGACACTACTCCTAACCACTGGGAAAACCCAGAACCTCCAGTATAGGGAGAGGGAGTCCGGGGTGTCAAACGGGGGTGGGGGAGAAGAGGACAGGGGCGACCGTTACCGATCGCCCCCGGCTGCATTGGATACCTAATAGGGTAATATTTGCCTTTTGCTGGACGAGTTATTCAATCGTGTCGAGCACGATTACCTCGCCGTTCGCCTTACCGACAATCCGTACGGTGACGGGTTTGTGCTCGGTAATCTCAGAGGTCCATTTTTTCCCGTTCTTGACCATCTCCACGATTTTCGTGTTGCTGGCGGGATCAAAACGGATGAATTTCCCGTCTGCGGTCACCACACCGAAGCTGGTGGTGGTGGTCCCAACCGGGCAATCCGTTTCAGTCTTAGTCGTCTGGGTCTGGGCACCGTCCGAGTTCGACTTGGTCGTCTCGGTGCGCGTCGAACGACAGCCGGCGTCGACGAGCGTGCCATTCCATGTTGTAGTTGTAGTGGTTGTGGTTTCAGTACGAGACTGTTGCGCGAATAGGCATCCCGCGATCAAAGGAACCGCGGCCAAAAGGGTAAGTCTACTCAGATGCATGTGTAACCTCCACCCCGTAGACCTCGATTCGGGAGTGGCGTTACTTGCGCGGCGACATTCATTAGTAAGTTGTTTTGTATGAATGGTTTGCAGTTCGCCGTGGGGTTGTTGGAGTGCTTCGCTCTAGTTTCGTCTTTTGGAGATTCTGCGAGGCCGATCCGATGCCGAACCAGGGTCACCGACGACGTTACCGTGGGAAGAGAGATACCGTTTTCCCGTCGGTGGTGGGGTTTGTCTGCGCGTGTTGAAAGACGCGCAACATGGACGCCTGGCGGTCAGAATCAAGCAGAGTCAGAATACGCCGGGCTGCGTTCACCGCCTGCTCTGCGGTCTCTCTCACTCCTGTGAGAAAAAACTCCAGCCACGCCTCCCAATTTCCCGTCTCGCGCACGCGCATCATCAGGTCGTAGTGCGTCTGACGATGGGTTTTGAAGAATAGACTCAGATACAAAATGGGCTCACGCAATGTCCCGGCGGCGCAAAGCAGGAACGTGATGAGCAAGCGCCCAAGCCGGCTGTTTCCGTCCAGGAACGGGTGAATGGTTTCAAACGCACGTGAACGAGTTCGGCTGGATGAGCGGTGGAAGGTCGGTGCGTTCCTCATGGATGAACATTTCGAGCGCTCCCACGGACTCCATCACGCGCTCTGGAGGAGGTGGAACAAACACGGCATTTCCGGGACGTGTGCCGCCGGTCCAGTTCTGGCTTCGACCGAATCGAAAGCGGGAAGCCTCCGCGCAAACGCGCGAGCCCGTGGTTCAGCGCCGCTACGTAGTTCGAGATCTCCTGGACGTCTTGAAGCGGAACACCTGGTGCTTCATTGTTTTCGAAAAGCAGCAGGTCAAGCCGAGATCCGGCAGCACAGAGGCGAGACCATCGAACCGCCCGAGCGATTGATTCGCCCGTTTGAAAAGAAGTTGAAGCCCGCCTAGACGCACCTTGGGGGCTTGGGGGAAGAGGGGCGGAACGTAGGCGCGTGCCATCTCGCCGTCTGCCTGGTGGGGGATAAAAATGCCAACCTGTTGTTTATATTGATTTTCCACGCTGACACCTATCCTTTAATTACGGGCGGCGTAATTATAATTACGGGCGGCGTAATTAAAGGATTGGCTGCTTACCTTTAATTAGCAAGCGACGGGGGATTCAGGTTTAGCTGGGCCCGGACAGGCATGGGCGTGCTGGCCGGGATCGGTGGCGGGACGGTCTGTTCGGCGCGCTCTTCCGATAGCTTCCGCACTTCCCGGATTACCAGGTGGACGAAGTAGAGCTTCGCGGCTGCGCCTCGCGAGGTGACGAAGGGATAGAAGTCAGGCAAGCCCATTGCTCGTGAGAGCTCGTTCAAGACGGCCGTCAGGCGCACCCAGGAGTTGAGAAAGTGAAGGAAAGACGGCCCGTCGGGATCCGGCGTCGGAAAGAGCGCCTCCTCTCCAAAGGCTTCCACTTCCAACTCCACCGTCACCTCCGGATCGAGCCCGAAGCTGAGCGCCGTGTCGAACGTGTCGAGCATGTGGAGATAATGGGCCCAGGTCTCTGCCCAGTCCTCCCAAGGGTGCGCGCTGGCGTAGGCGGAGACAAACCGCTCCTGCCAGCCGGCTGGCGGGCCTTGATCGTAGTGGGCCTGCAGCGCTGCGGCGTAGTCCTGCTGCTCGTCCCCGAAAAGCGAACGGAACCCCTCCAGCCACTGCGTGCCGGCAACCAGGCGATCCCAATAGTAGTGTCCCGTTTCGTGCCGCAGGTGGCCGAGCAGCGTCCGATAGGGTTCGTGCATGGCGGTGCGAATTCGCTCTCGTGTCGCGTCGACGGTCTCCTCCATGTTCACCGTGATGATGCCGTTGCTGTGGCCGGTCATCACCGTAACGCCCTCGCTTCCCGGCTGCAGGAAATCGAAAGCCAGTCCATTTTCGGGATCTTCGGAGATCTTCGATGCCACGGGGAGGTGGAGCGAAATCAGGAATGAGACGAGGCGCCGTTTGGCAATGCTGATTTTGCGATAGGCTTCCTGATTCGCTGTGATCGAGAGGTCTGGAATAGTGCGGTCGAGCCGGCACGATGTGCAGAACGTCTGCTGATTTCCATCCGGCTCGGCGGCGGCCACGATCCAGTTACAACCCGAGGCTGAGCTGAGGTTGGCGCATCGCCGGTATTGGGCCGCACTGTCCTCGGACGCGCCGGCCAGTTTCCACAAGCCCTCCGAGTCACCTGGCTCTAACGCCCGGAGCTCGCCAAGAGCTGGCTCGTATCCCAAGGGCGCATTGCACCCCAGACACAGGCTGTTTCCAAAGAAGATCTGCCGGCCGCACCGGCATTGGTATTTCCGCGTCGTCACAAGCCAGGTAGTCGCCTTTCCTTATAAAAGCTGGAGCTGTTTATAAAAGCTGGAGCGGTTTGAGACTCTCCCGTCGCACGAAAAAGACGAGCACGCATGGGGCCAATGGTGACCTGCCATTATTTCACGTATATCCCGACCTGTCCGTCTTCCAGGTACTGGAGCCGTAGGTGATTCGGCGACATGATGTCGGGAAAAAGGAGAGGCAAAGATACCCCAACGCGGTGCGATGTTCCTGTCGCAAAGGATGCTGGCACGGGAACGGGAACCCGATACAACGCCGAGATGAACCCGGGCATCGAATAAATGGGAACAGGAGTTGGCGACCACGAAGTGTAGATGCTGGACAACTGCGTGACGGTCTGTGCGATGGCGGCTGGATTCGATGGTGCGTCGGGCTCCGCCAGTCCCATTGCGAACAGGTTTACCGTGGAACCCGCGGCAGCGGGATGCTGTGCGTCGTTCGCAGTTCCATCCGCGTTTCGGATATTCCCGTCGGGGAAGAGGCGCGCCACTGCGACGCCCGGGAAATCGCGTGCCAGCAAAGTGTGTTTCGGCTCAATCACATTCACCAATACGAGATTCGATTGGACGCCTTGATTGGAAACCTGGACGGCTGTGTAGCCGCTGAGGCCAGCTGGCGCGATTGCGATGACGCGGTTTGGGCCGGTCTGCAATATGGCTGCGGGAATGCCATCAAAGGTGACTCGGGTCCCGTTCAATTCGAGTGGAAGGTCCTGCTTCGCATTGAGACCGAGATCGGTGAACGAGGGACCGACATTCGGCCCGAGAAGCGAGAACAGACCTCCGGGGTATACGCCGGCCTGTGTTCCGCTGAAAGCGTTCACCACCTGATCGAGCGAAATTGGTGGCGACGGATTGGTGTCGAGGAGCAAGATGCCCGCAGAGTCTCCGTGGGACACACCCACATAAACGCGACCGTCCCGCGCAAACGCCAGGCTCGGGCCGGGCGAGAGCTGGATACTTCGCGGGTAGCATGCGTCGAGAAAGGTGGAGAACAGGAGCGAGGATCCGTCAGGGCTCAGTTTAGCCACTGCGCCTGCGTCCGTTTGATTACAGGGAGTCGCGAACAGCGGGTTGTGCGTCGGGAAGCCAGGGCCGGTCCCGACCGAGAAGGTGACGGCTCCGGCGGAATCGACCAACAGAGATTTGGGAATAGCACCGCAAGTCGAATCGAGGATGGCCGTGTAAATGGGCGTCCAATCGGACTCGCGAAGCTTGGTGATGTAGAGCGTACCGAGGCTAGGCCGGATGCGCGGCGGGTTCGTAAAGCAAGTACTGCGGAATGCCGTAGAGACATAAGCGCCCGGAGTCGCAGCGAAGTCGGGAGCATTCGTGGTTCCAGCTATAAGAATATTCTCGGCCGGGTCGAGAGCAAGGGCTCCGGGGCCTTGAAAACCAAGCCCCATGCCCCCGGTTCCGCCGATCCGCAGCGCCTTGAGTGTTTGACCGGATGAATCCAGCTTGACCAGGTAGCCGGGCTCCTTGCCTTCCAGGGCGGGCAGGTCCGTCCACGAGCCGGATCCGCCAAGATACAATTCGCCGCTCCGAGTAGCTACGAGTGCGGCAGGTTGACTGCCCTCCGGCAGATCGAGCGTATAGGCGAGGGAGCCGTCCGCCCGGATTTTAGTAAGCGACGTCATGCCGGCCACGTAACTGTTGCCGGCCGGGTCCATTGCGAGCGTGTTGACATCCGGCAAGTCCCGAAGGCGGAACGATGACATCATTTTTCCGTCTACGGAGAATCTGGCAACGAAACCCCGAGTGAACGGCAGAGGGCCAACCGCAGGAGCAGTGCCCGGCAAGTCACGCGACAGAGTGGAGCCCACCAACGTGACACTCCCGATGGAGTCGACTGCAAGTGCGAGGGCCTGGTCGCTATCTGTACCTCCAAAATAGGTCGTCCATAAAGGTGCGCCCGCCGAATCGAACTTGGCGAGGAAAGCATCGGATGTGATGGGTTTGGTTGTGAACACCGCACAACCGGAGCCCGTGAAAATTCCTGTGGCACCGCGCAGCCCTTCCCGGATGGGCCCGTTGAAACCGGGGAGGAAATAGCTGGCACTGAAGATTCCACCGCCGGAACATTTACGACTGAGTGCGATCAGCTTCGGCAAGGAGACGGTGTGCACCACGTCTTCCGAGATTTTCGTCCAGGTTCTGGCGCCGTCGGAGCTCTGAAAGACACCCGAGTTGGATGCGGCGTAAACCATGTCGGGCTGGTCGGGATCGACGGCAAGGGCTTCGACGGCCCCCTGGGTTGGGGGAGTCGCGCGTTGCATCCAGGTTGCACCGTAGTCGTTAGTGAATCGGATGCCGTTCGCAACCACATAGATGATGCCGGGCCGCAGAGGATCGAAGGCGGCCGCTGCGAACGCTCCCACGGTGCTGTTGCGGAACGTTGCGCCCCAATCGAGCGAGACACCGCTGGCGGATCCGAGGGATACAAGAGCACCCGAGCCGCCAGGGTCGGCGACGAATTGCTTGCCGGTAAGCGGCGTCCATGTAGCGCCACCGTCCAGACTGCGAATTCCGGTTCCGGCTGGTATCGACGCAGCAACGTGCTGGGGATTCGCTGGGTCGATCACGAGATTGGGTGCGAAAGAATAGTTGATTGGCAGTGGAAATGAAAAGACCGTGCGCCAGGTGGCACCCGAATCCGCGCTTCGGTAGATTCCGGCGACTCCTCCGGCGTAGATTACGTTGCCTAGCGGACTCACCGCGACGGACTGAACTTCCTCCGGGGGATTTCCAAGCGGCGTCCAGGTAGCTCCTGCATCCGTCGAACGTAGGATTCGGGCTTCCGCGAGCTTGGGTTGCGCGGCGTTTTTGACTGCAAAATCGAGAGAGCTGGTTGTGCCGGCGACATACAGGTTGCCGTTCGCGTCCGTCGCGGTTGCTTCAATGGAGGTCGTTCCGGAACCGGGGAATCGGATGAAGGTGAGTTGGCTCAACACACCGCCGGGGTCTTTCGTATCCACGGTTGCTGCATGGATCGTTACGGTAAGCAGCAATGTTGCCTTCAGGATGGACGGAAAGTTAAGCACGGGTGTAGGTTGTTATGGCACGTGGTCTTCCATTTGAGGCGGTGTTTGACGACCAAGCGAGTTTGACTGGCTCAGCAGGTAACGTCTCACCCCTCCTCGGCAAGCACCCGAACCTGTTCGGTGGTAATCCGAGGAAGATTTCCAGGTACCTGAAACACGGGAATCCCTCGAGCCTTCTTGACCGGCAACTGAATTGAAGCACCACGAAGAATGAGTTCAGAAGCGGCCTTCCGAAGCGAAATCTCTTGAGCCGTCGCATGAGATGTTACGGCAGCAAGAGCTCCAGCTGTCAGGGAAAGTGTCTTCCTCATACGAAGATGATGACAACACGAAATGATGGTGTCAAAAACCGGGCAAAAGCCCTGAGGGTTGGACGGATCGCTTACGCTCGCCGCTCTGAAACGGATGTTGCGGGGTTGGACTGGTCTGCCTGCGGGTGGGCCATTAAGGCGATGGCTTTCTTCCGGCAACAGGGTGGCATGACGGGCTTTCTGGTGCCTTCGCGCAATACTCCTTCATGATGGGAGAAACATTGAACTTTTTCGACTCTCCCTTCGAAGTCACAGCCACTTCCAGAGTATCTATCAAGGCCGGTGCTGGTACTGCAAGCGAAACCGTGCGATCCCCGTTTCGGGTTTGACCCTTGTTCTCGAGAAACATGACGACTGGGTCCGTGGCCGTGGCCTGTGAGACCCGAGATCCGTTGCCGAACGCCGTTACTGTGATTCGCCCGCCCGGCGCGCCGGCTGTGCGTGGAGTCTTCGGCACCAGCATCATATACGGTTTCTGCAATTCGATTCCGCCTGCCGAGATCCGGACGGTTACGATCATGCCGGGCGACAACGCTGAGAGCACCGCAACGTTGAAGATGTCTTCGCCGGCGGCCACGGGCCGCGGCTCGGAGACCGTAATTCTGGGTTGGACGTTGGCATCGGTTCCTTTGGAGCATCCGCCCAGAAGCGCGATGTTCGTTATTAGAACAGCGTTAATGATCCAGCGCATAGTGAGGATCCTCGTCCATTTCGTTTTCACCAACAGGAGCCGAGGAGGCATGCAGCCATGCGTTTCTGAAAGACGTTCTTGTTGGTGTCCTGCCAATCGTAATTCGAAAAGGGAAGCGTAACCGCCATAATCTCTGGGGATCCATCTGTTATGCGCCACAGCAAGCTATTCCCGATCTGGACGCACAAGTTGGTCGGAATGCCGTACGTCGACGCGGTCTGCCGGCAAGCCGCCGAGGTCTCGAACGAATTCGGTGGGTCTGAGCAGGAAACCCGCTCCGCACCGGGGTATTCATCGCCCATGCAAAACAGGAAGTGACCGCTCTCGTGGACGTAGGTAACAGTAACATTCGGACTGGCCAGGACAGTGCCCCACGATGGACCGCCAAGTGAGCAATCGGGACCTCCCGCGAAGGGCACCTTGTGCACGATTGCTTGTGCGTCGGTAACCGCGAGCGCGGCCGTTGTCAACGGAGTCGTGGTCACGGAACAAAATTCGGCATTAACACCAACCGGTCCGGCCCAGTAAGAGAATTGCTGCTTCCAGAGAAAGTAGTCCGCGGTGATGTTCTGAACGGAGTTGAAAAGGGGCTCGAAGAGCAGGTTGCTGGCGATTTCTGCGGTCGTGTCGGAGAAGCCGCGATAGTCCGTACCCCAATCGGCGTCCGGCAGGAATGCGATATCTACGCGACGCGCCATGTCCCAATAGATTCGCGTAGGCTGCAGGGCAGGCGCCGGTGGGACGTCGGACTCCAACCAAATTGGCCGCAGCACGTCACCTGCGCCCGGATGCAGAGAGGGAGGGGGAGGTGGCGGTGGTGGACCGCCAATTGCGGGGCCATTAGGAAGTCGCGGTGGCGCTGACGCCGCCAAGGTTGTCGGTGGGGGCGGTGCACCGCCTGAATAGGTGATGTAGTTGGTGGATGCCGAACGCCCGGAACCAGAGACGGCAGTTGCCTGATAGGTCAGCAAGGTAAGCGAACTAAGCGCACGGGAAACCGGGCATGTGGCTGACTTCGGATAACCGGCACCGACCTTGGACACGGCGGATGTCGTCTGGCCCGGAGGCGTGAAAAGCCCGCCGAAATCGCATTTGTACGTCAACCAAAAGCCGTTCGCCCGACATGGGAACATGCTGGACAAGTCGTTCACAGCGGGGCAGGCCACCAGACCGCCGATGAGCAGGTCCACGACGATATGCTTGATCCCACTATCCGATTTCGCCGTGACAAAGATGGTCGATGTGTGCGGCTCTGCGCGGTAAGGCGGATCGTGGCGCACCGATATCTTCGGTGCCGCGCCACAGCCGTAAGAGAGGAGGGCGCAAGCCGTCGCGGCAACCAACCGCAACGGCCGGAGATTTAACATTGCAACAACCGTATCACACTGACTTGTATTTCCCTTCCTAAATACGTCCGTTTTGCGCAAAGTATTGCGTGGGCCGGCTTACCGGCAACTGAATTGAAGCCCCGGCGGAATGAGTTCCGAAGCGGCGCTTCGTAGGGAAACTTTTTGAGGCGTCGCATGAGAGGCTACGGCAGCGAGAGCTTCCGGTGTCAGGGAAGTGTCTTCCTCATATGGAACACCTGATGTTAGAAACCGGGGAATTGACCTGAGGGGGTGACGGGTCGGTGACGGTCGCCGGTGTGAAACGGATGTTGCGGGTGGGCAGGGGAGGTGACGGTGGTTTTGAGTTGTTGACGATGGCTGAGGGGGACGGGTCGTATGGGGTTTACAGACGACGGCTTCCGGCCGTCTCTCAGGCACAATGGTAGCTGTGACACAGGAAAGATGGACTGCGGTTGACCAGTATTTGACGGATTTGCTCGCGCCGGCTGACCCGGCGCTGGCGGCTACTCTGGCTTCGAGTGAGGCCGCCGGACTGCCGGCTATCCAGGTGACTCCCAATGCGGGCAAGCTACTGATGCTGCTCGCCATGAGCCATGGGGCGAAGAACATTCTCGAGATCGGGACTTTGGGCGGCTACAGCACCATTTGGATGGCTCGGGCGCTTTCGCAGGGCGGCCGTCTCCTTAGCCTGGAGGCCAATTCCAAGCATGCTGCGATCGCGCGGGCCAACATTGCCGGCGCGGGGCTGGCGGATGTGGTGGAGGTCCGGCTGGGCGCGGCGCTCGATACGCTGCCGCTGCTGGAAGCCGAGGGCCGCGGCCCGTTCGACTTCATTTTCATCGATGCCGATAAGACTGGCTATCCCGATTACTTCACCTGGGCTCTGCGGCTGTCGCGTCCGGGAACGATGATCATCGCCGATAACGTGGTCCGCAACGGAGCCATTGCCGACCCGGAGAGCACGGATCCCAACGTGCAGGGGGTCCGGCGTTTCAATGCGATGGTCGCGGCCGAGCCGCGGGTGACGGCCACCGCCATCCAGACCGTCGGCAGCAAAGGCTACGACGGATTGCTGCTGGCGATGGTGTTGTAATAGCCGGGATTGGGGGGCGAACCTGAGGCGGCACTCGACACCCGGGTGAACTACACTCATATTTATGAGGAGTCCGGGCATGACTAGACCAATTGTTTCCTTCGCACTCCTGGCGGGACTCGCCCTGTTTGCACAGGAAAAGCAGAACTCGCTTGCTCCCTACCTTCCCACGCCGGAGACCGTTGTCGAGAAAATGCTCCGGTTGGGCGGGCTCAAGGCCGGGGAGAAGATGTTCGATCTGGGCAGCGGCGATGGCCGGCTGGTGATCATGGCTGCGGACAAATTCAAAGCCACGGCCACTGGTGTGGAATACGACGGGGATCTGGTCAAACAAAGCACGGAGCGAATCCGGAAGTTAGGGCTCGACAAGACAGCGCGGATCATTCACGGCGACATTCTCACGCAGGATTACAGTACGGCGGATTTTCTGACCGTCTACCTGCTTCCGAGTTCCAATGAAAAGGTGCGGCCGATGCTGGAGAAGCAGCTCAAAAAAGGCACACGGATTGTTTCCCACGACTTCGAGATTCCTGGCTGGACGCCGGAGAAAGTCGAGACCATCGAGGACGACGGCGAGGGCCGCTCGCACACCCTCTACCTCTACCGCAGGTAAGCCGGGCCCGGTGATACGGGCTCTGGCCGGCCGCTCTTCCCGACCCATAGCTTGGCTGGCGAGTACACGATTCTCCCCACGAAATGGCGGCGCTGGTTATCCGGCGTGCGCATCGTGCTGGCTATTGCTGCCGGCGCGGTAGCCTGGTCTGGAAGTGTCGCCGGGATCCCTTCCGGTGCTGTTGCCTCGGCGGTCTATCTCGTGGCCGGCGGCGTGTTCTTTCTGTGGGTCACGCGGCCGAGCGGCGCCGTTTTGTTGGCCAGCCTGCTGGTGGACACCGCGTTCCTGCTCACCTGCGTCGACTATTCCTATACTCCCGGGTTCGTCCTCGCCGCTTTGTGGTTTTTCTACCTGCAGGCGTCGGCATTGCTGCTGCACGGCTGGCAACAGATAGCGGCAATCGGCGGATTGTCGGCCGCGTTCCTGCTGCTATTCCGGCCAGGAGGCTGGCAGGCGCTCCTGCTGGTGTCGGTGCCCGCGACGTTGCTGGCACTGCTCGCCAACTGGCAGCGGAGCCAGTTGGAAGACCGCCTGTTTTCTGCCTCGCGGCAGGCGGTGATGTTTCGCGGAGAATCCGAGAGAGCGCGTAGCGAAGAGCGAGACCGGATTGCGAATGATTTTCACGACGGCCCACTGCAGGCATTTCTCAGCGTGCAGATGCGGCTGGAGGTAGTGCGGCGGCTGCTCATCAAGAACCAGGAGACCGGCCTCAAGGAACTTTCGCAATTGCAGGAACTCTTCCAGTCGCAGGTAGCGGAGATGCGCAGCTTCCTGCGCGGCATGCGGCCGTCGGAGGTGGAAGCGACAGAGCTCCTGGCGTCGCTGAGCCGGTTGACGTCCACGTTCCAGAAAGACGCGGGCATCTCGGCGACCTTTTCGGGCAACGCCGGGCTGGGCGATCAGCAGCCGGAAGTGGCGATGGAAATCGTGCAGATGGTTCGCGAGGCGCTGAACAACGTGCGCAAACACGCCAAGGCGACGGCGGTGGCGGTGGCCGTGGAACGCTCGAATGGGTGGCTGCAGATCTCGATTGATGACAACGGAGCAGGGTTCCCGTTCGGCGGCGGCTTCTCCTTGGATGAACTGGAACTGCTGCGTCTCGGCCCTGCCAGCATCAAGCGGCGCGTGCGCACGCTGAACGGCGAACTCAACGTCGATTCCTCGCCCGGGCACGGCGCCAGCCTGCGGATCCGAATCCCGCAATGATGGCTCTCCGCGGTGTGGTTGTTGGCGCGCTGATGCTGTCCGCTTGCGGGCGCTATGCCGATTTCACGCTTCCTGCGCCGGAAGGCAGGGCCGCGAACGTCGTCCCGCGCTGGCAGGCAGAGCCGCAACCGGTGATGGGGCCCGGCACGCCGGGCGAATGGGATTCCGTCGATGCGCTCAACCCATCGGTGGTCCGCCGCGGCAGCCAGTATCTCAACTTGTATTCCGGGTTCGACGGGAAGGTCTGGCACACGGGCCTCGCTGTTTCCGCTGATGGGCTCGCGTGGACCAAACGCGGGCGCGTGCTTTCACCCGGCCCTGCAGCTTGGGAAGGCGCGTATTGGGCTACCAACGGAACTGCACTCGAGTTTAACGGCCAGATCTACTACTGGTATCAGGCAGGCTCTCCGCCGCGGCTTGGCCTGGCACGCTCCGCTGATGGGGTGAGCTGGAGCAAACTGCCGGAGCCTGTGGTCGAAACAGGTCCGCGCGGAAGCTGGGATGAACGCGGCATCGCCGATCCGTATGTCATCCGCGTGGGCGAATGGCTGTACCTGTTCTATCTGGGTGAGGATCGGGCACGGCGTCAGCGGCTCGGCATCGCACGGTCTCCCGATGGCGTTGCCTGGGAGAAGCTGCGCTCCAATCCGATCCTGGAGTTGGGTCAGGCGGATACGTTCGATGAAGCGGGGCTGGGAGAGCCGGCGGTGTTCGCCTCGCACGGCCGCTATTGGATGCTCTACACCGGCCGTGACCGCAAGGAATTCCGGCGCATTGGTGTTGCCTCCAGTCTCGATGGAGTGCACTGGAAGCGAGTGGAAGGCGTGCCAGCGTTCTCCGGCGATCAAGCGTGGAACTCGAAGGTGATCTGCGATCCTACAGTAGAGATGGGCTCGTCGGGCATCCGTGTGTGGTTCGGCGGCGGCGATGTGGCTCATCCGGTGGAACGCATCCACGGCCAGATTGGTGTGGCCACTCTCCGGCTGGAGGCACAGTGAAGATCGGCGTTACCTGTTATCCGACGTACGGCGGCAGCGGCATTGTCGCAACGGAACTGGGCATGGAACTCGCGGCGCGCGGGCACGAGATCCACTTCATCAGCTATGCCCACCCCATCCGGCTTGACCCGGGCCTGGAACGGATCCACTACCACGAGGTGGAAGTCACCAACTATCCGCTGTTCGCCTATCCACCGTATTGCCTGGCACTGGCGGCCCGCATGGTGGAAGTGGCGGACCGCTACCAGTTGGATCTGCTGCATGTCCACTACGCGATCCCCCACTCGGTGTCGGCACTGCTGGCCCGCCAGATGATCGCGCCGCGCCGCCGCCTGCCCTTCGTCACCACGCTGCACGGCACCGACATCACGCTGGTTGGCATTGAACCCTCGTATTCGGAGATTACTCGCTACTCGATCGATTCTTCTGACGGCGTCACCACGGTGAGCGACTATCTCAAGCGGCAAACGCTGGAATACTTTCCGGTCTCCACTCGCATTGATGTCATCCACAATTTCGTGAATTGCGAGCGTTACCGTCCCGCGCCGTTCCCGAGGGAAGGGCCGCGCAGGCTGATCCACCTGTCGAATTTCCGGCCGGTGAAACGCCCGGTCGACTGCATTCGCGTGCTGGCGCGCGTCGCGCAGGAGATTCCCGTGGAGCTGTGGATGGTGGGCGACGGGCCGGAGCGCGGCCCGGCTGAGCGGTTGGCGCACGAGTTGGGCGTGCTGGATAAGGTCCGTTTCCTGGGCAAGCAGGATCACGTGGAACGGCTGTTGCCTCAGGCGGACGTGCTGCTGCTGCCGAGTGAGCATGAGGCTTTCGGGCTGGCAGCGCTCGAAGCCATGGCGTGCGGCGTTCCTCCGGTCAGCACGCAGGTGGGTGGGCTTGCCGAACTGGTGACGCACGGCAAAGATGGATTCCTCGAACCCATGGGCGATACGGAAGCTCAGGCGGCGCGGGTGCTCGAGTTATTGAGGAATCCGGAGCTGCATCGAAGCATGGCGGCGGCTGCGCGCCACTCCGCCCAGACGCGCTTTTCCGCGGAACTGGTGATCCCCAAATACGAGGCAGTCTATCGTGACGTTCTGGCGTAAGGAACTCATCGATCCGGCACTGGCGGCCGAGACGCGGCTGCAGATCGACGAACAGGTGGCATGGATCGGGCGGGAGCCCGGCAACGCAAAGCCGTATTATCACCTGGCGCAACTGTATCGTGTGGACAGCAACCGGCAGGACGAGGCGTTGGGGCTGCTATTGGAAGCGGTGAGGCTGGACGACAGTCTGGCGGATGCGCATATCGCGCTGGCGGAGATCTATGCCACCCGCGACGACTATCCGGCTGCCTGGCGGCACGCCCGTTCGGCAGAGCGCCAGGGCGCCCCCCGGGCGGTGCAGATGTTACAACGTCACGGAATTAAGGAATAGTTAGCCCGCTCGCGATAAAATGGAGGGAATCTCGCTCCTTCCTGGAAGACATGTTGAACCGGCGCCATTTTCTCGGAACCGTCGCGGCCGCGAGCCTGTGCCGTCCGGCCGCATCGCAGAATGTGGACCTGCGCCTGCGCAAGAATCCTTACGAGGCGTTGTACCGGGACATTGAACCGGGGCACGACGATTTTCCGATCGAGAAGGAAGCCACCGAGATCGAGTCGCGGTTGAAGGCGATGACGCGGGGTGAGGCGCTGCCTTTCGCCGACGAATTTCGTGGTTCTTCGCCACTCCCGACAGGCTATGCCAGCATTGGGCCGGACTTGCGGCGCGCGGAATTCAACCCGGCGGATAGGGATGTTGAGGGAGGGCTAAAACTCTGGCTGGCGAGCGTGGGCGGAATCCGCGAGGCGCGTTTTTACGCGCTACCGGACGACCTCATTCGCTACGAGATTTCGACTAACTCGGATTACCGCGTCGGTCTCTGGAAACAGAGCTGGGTGGACGGGAAGCTCACCCACTTCTCTCCGGTGGAGGAGATTCTGGCGCAACCGGCGGAGCCGCTGTTCCGCGAAGTGACAACGCGGGTGTTTCGCGGGACGGATTCGTTCCCACGGCAGTTGGCGCAGGGGATTCCCTATTGGCGCACGCGCCTCGATGTGGCATGCGGCATTGACGTGCACGCCAACAATGGCATCGCGGTGGGCGACATCGACGACGATGGCTGGGATGAGATCTACGTGTGTCAGCCCGGCGGCCTCGCCAACCGGCTTTATAAAAATCGCGGCGACGGGACGCTCGAGGACATCACGGATCGCGCCGGGGTGGGCGTGCTCGATACCACCACCTCTGCCCTGTTCGCGGATTTCCGCAACATCGGGCGGCAGGATCTGCTGGTCGTGCGTCCCGACGGCCCGCTCCTGTTTCTCAATCAGGGCGACAACCGGTTCACGCTGAAACCCAATGCGTTTCGCTTCAAGACCACGCCACAAGGGACCTTCACCGGCGTGTCCGCTGCCGATTACGATCGCGATGGGCGCCTCGATCTCTACTTCTGCTCGTATGTGTTTTTTCAAAACGAGGACCAATACCTCTATCCGGTTCCGTTCCAGGATGCCGAAAACGGCCCGCCGAATTTTCTGTTCCACAATGCTCTCGATGCGGAAGGGAATGGCGCCTTCGAGGACGTAACCGAGGCCGCGGGTCTGAATCAGAACAACAAGCGCTATAGCTTCTCGCCTGCGTGGTGCGATTACAACGGCGATGGTTGGCCGGACCTCTACGTCGCCAATGATTTCGGGCGCAACAACCTGTACCGGAATGACAAGGGGCACTTCCGCGATATGGCTGCGGAGGCGGGTGTGGAGGACATCGGGCCGGGGATGAGCGCGTCGTGGTTCGACTATGACGGCGACGGGCGGCCGGATCTGTATGTGTCCAACATGTGGACCGCGATCGGCCAGCGCGTGGTGAAAGAGAAAAACATGCAGCCGGCGGAGGCATGGCGCCGGCACGCGAAGGGCAACTCGCTTTACCGCAACCGCGGAGACGGCACATTTGAAGAGACGGGGCCGGCAGAAGGGGTCGAGATGGGGCGCTGGGCATGGTCGTCCGGCGGCATCGATTTCGACAACGACGGCACTCCCGAGATCTTCGTCACCGCCGGGATGTTGACGAACTCGTCGGAGAAGGATCTCGAGAGTTTCTTCTGGCGCAAAGTGGCTGCGGGTTCGCCGTCCACCGCAAAATCGGACAGCGGATACGAGAGTGCGTGGAACGCGCTCGGGCAGGCGAGCCATGAAGAGTACAGCCTGTCCGGACGGCAGCCGAACGTGTTCTATGTGCGGCGCAATGGCCGCTACTACGATTTCTCCGGCGTGAGCGGGCTCGATCTGGCAGACGACAGCCGGGCATTTGCCACGCTCGATCTCGATGGCGATGGCAGCCTGGACCTGATCGTGAAAAATCGCCTCGGCCCGCAGGTGCGCGTGTTTCAGAACAATTGCGGCCGCGGACGTCCCTCGCTCGCCATTCGCCTGCGTGGCACCAAGTCGAACCGGGACGCCATCGGTGCGCGCGTCGAGGTGGATGGCAAGGTGCAATTCCTGGCGGCGGGCTCTGGATATTTGTCGCAGCACACCAAGGTCCTGCATTTTGTCTTGCCTGCGACCGGCACTGCGAGTTCGGTGAAGATTCTCTGGCCGTCCGGCGCGGAACAGCAGTTTCACGATCTCGCCGCGGGGCGCCGCTATCAGATACAAGAAGGCTCGGACGAGGTGAAGAGCACTCCGTTTCTCGCGAAGCGGGATATTGCGGCAGCCGCGATACCCGGCACCCATCGCGAACAATTCGCGGATACGTGGCTGATTGAGCCAGTGCCGCTTCCGGAGCGATTCACCGGTGGTCCGGCGTTTTTGCATATACCGGAGACTGTCTCCGGCGATCGCGCAGTCTGGTACAACCTGTTTTGCCGCTGCCTGTTTGATCTGCGAGCGGATGTGAAGTTCCCCATCTGGTTCCTGGTGGACGAGCAAAGCCGCGCTCACAAGATTTACTTCACGCCGCCGGATCCAGATGACCTGCTAAAGATGAAGTTAGACCGGCTCAGTCTCGCGCTGCCGCTCCCTGGCATTTACGTCACTGCACCGAAGCGCAATTACTCCACTCTGGGAGCCACGTTCTTTCACGCCGGATATCCGGAAGTGGCGCTGCCCTATTTGGAGCGTGCGCCACAGGACAGCTACCGCATCCTGTTCGCTCTAGGCCAGGTGCATCTGGGCGCGGGCAGGCCGGATCCGGCACGGCGCTACTTTGAGCAGGGGCTTCGACTCAAGCCCGATTCGGCGGACGGATGGAACAACCTGGGTGGCGTGGAGATGATCGGCGATCACTTTGCAGCGGCGCTGAAGAACTACGAGAAGGCGCTCGCCCTGCGTCCCGATATGACTGCCGCGCTGTTTAACGCCGGCCAGGCGAACCTCGGGCTCGGCAATCTGGACGCGGGCGAACAGCTGTTCCAACGTGTCCTGGAGCTCAAGCCGAACGATCCGGACGCGGCCAACCAGATGGGACAGATTCTCGTGCGCCGCAAGCGCGATAGCGAGGCACGCCGTTGGTTTCAGCAGGCAATCGCCGCGCGGCGTGACTTTGCAGATGCGATTCGGAACTTAGGATCTGTCTATGAGCGGCTGGGGCAGAACAACGATGCCATCGCTGCATTCCGCTATGGATTGGACGTGGCTCCGGATGATGAGTTGATATACTTGAGCCTCGCGAGCCTGTATGTGAAGACAGGCAATCGACAGGGGGCGCGGGAAGTGATCGAACGCCTGCTGGCGCGCAAGCCGGACAGCGCGGAAGGCAGACGGGCACTGCGCGAGTTGGAGGTTCCATGATTCCCACCTTGCTGGTGATGTTCTTTGTGCCGACCGAAAGCGTAGCTGCACAGATCCAGAAAATTGCTGCTTCAGGCCAGGTGGTGGAGATCGCTACCTCTACGAAGGAACGGCTCGCCCCAACACCCCGTATCGCTCCCGGTGCGCCGCCGCTGCTGGGGTTCCGCAAGATGGAGGGCCAGATGCGGCACCGCTTCGGAGACCTCGATCTGGTAATGGACGATGCGGGCCATTAGTTTCACCCTCGCGACGGCATTGCTGGCGACCGTGCTTCCGGCACAGACCACTGCCGATGCGGTTACGCTGTTCCAGAAGGGCGAGTACGCCCAAGCCCAGCAGATGCTCGAGAAAACCGCTTCCGGAGATGCGACGGCTCGCACGATGCTCGCGTTGAGCCGCGCTGCAACCGGGGGCTGCAATATTGCCACTGATGAGTTGCGGCAGCAGACCGCCGGCAATCCCGACGCGACGCTGCGCCGGCTGGCAGGCATCGCTTTGGTCCAGTGCCAGCTGGCTGCCAATCGAGTGGAAGAGGCGTGGCCTGTTCTGACGCAGCTCCAAAAGAGCTTCCCGGACGACGCCGACGTCCTCTATGAAACGGCGAAGGTTCACATGAAAGCGTGGAACGACGCGGTGTTCCAGATGTACCAGAAGACTCCTGGCTCTTACCGCGTGAATCAGCTCTCTGGCGAGATCTTCGAAATTCAGGCGAACTATCCCGAAGCGATTGCCGAGTATCGCAAGGCGATCGAGAAAAACCCGATTGGCCTGAACCTGCACTACCGGCTGGCTCGCGCGCTGCTGCTCGAATCGCATGACCCGGCTTCGCTCGAGGCGGCGCGCAAAGAGTTTGAAGAGGAACTGAAGCTGAACCCCTCAGACGCCGTGGCGGAATACCAGGTGGGCCAAATCCTGCTGGCGCAGCAGAAGCCCGGAGACGCTCTCGCGCGGCTCAACAAGGCTGTCACTTTGAACCCGGATTTCGCCGAGGCTCTGGTGGCACTGGCAAAGATGAAGTCCGAAGCAAAGCAGTACGAGGAAGCTATCCCGCTGCTGGAGCGCGCCGTAAAGCTGCAGCCGATGAGCGAGTCCGCCCACTACAGCCTGATGCTTGCCTACCGCAACGGAGGCCGCATGGAAGACGCCCAACGCGAGAAGGAAGCGATGGATAAGCTGACCAAGCCTGTGGAAGGCGAGTTCACTGACTTCCTGAAGAAACTGGGCGAGAAGACCCCAACCAAGTGAAGCTGCTGCTGGCAATCCTGCTGGCCGGCGTCTCCAGCGCGGCTGAGTTCCGGAACGTAGCCTCGGGTGCGGGGCTGACGCTGGCCGTGCCCAACGGCGGCGACAAAGCCAAACAGTTCATCCTTGAGACCACAGGCAGCGGCGCGGCCTTTTTGGACTATGACAATGACGGTCTGTTGGATGCTTTCCTGGTCTCGGGCGAAGGCGGCCTCAGCCGGCTGTACCGGAACGAAGGGGGCGGCAAGCTCACCGATGTCACTGCGCGTGTGGGCTTGGCCGGCGCCTCGGGTTGGGGACAGGGTGTCTGCGTAGGCGACTATGACAACGACGGTTTCCCCGATTTGTTTGTCACTTACTGGGGCCAGAACCACCTCTATCGCAACGCGGGAGGACGCCGGTTTGAAGACGTCACGGAGAAAGCCGGCCTGAAGCAGGATCGCGTGCGGTATAACACCGGCTGCGCCTTCTTCGATTACGATCGGGATGGCCACGCTGACCTGTTTGTTGCCAATTACCTGAAATTCGATTACAAGACCACCCCGAAGCCGGGCGAGAACGCGTATTGTTTCTATCGAGGCATCGCGGTGAGTTGCGGGCCTCGCGGGCTTCCGTTTGACCGCAACCTGCTGTATCACAGCAACGGCAATGGCACCTTCACCGACGTTTCTGTCGAATCGGGCATTGCGGGGCCCGCACAGAACTATGCGCTCAGCGTGCTGGCGGGCGACTTCAATGGCGATGGCCTGCCTGACTTGTACGTGGCGTGTGACCAGACACCGTCGCTGTTCTACATCAATCGCGGCAACGGGAAATTTTCTGAGGAAGCGCTGCTGCGCGGCGTGGCGTTCGACGAAAACGGAAAAGCGATGTCCGGGATGGGCGTAACGGCGGCGGACTATGACGGTGACGGCTGGCCCGATATCTTCCGAACCAACTTTTCCGATGAGCGCGAGACTCTGTACCGCAGCCGCGGCAAGGGCGAGTTTGACGAAGCCACTGTCAGCGCGGGCCTGGCCCACAACACGCGATACGTAGGCTGGGGCGCGGGATTCTTCGATCTCGACAACGACGGCTGGAAAGACCTGCTGTTGGTAAACGGACATGCGTTCCCAGAGGTGGACAAGCTCGGCATCGATGTCCATTACAAGGACCGCGCCATTCTCTACCGCAATCTCGGGAGCGGGAAGTTCGCCGACATCTCAGACAGCAGCGGTCCGGCGATCCTGGAGCGCCATTCCTCGCGGGGCTTGGCGTTCGGCGATCTGGACAACGATGGCACTCTCGAATTGCTGGTGAATAATCAGAACGAAGCGCCTTCGCTGTGGAAGCAGGCGGCACCCGCGGGCGGCCACTGGATTCTGCTGAAGCTGGCAGGAACCCGGTCTAACCGGAGCGCGCTCGGTGCGCGGGTGAAAGTGATCTCCGGAGATCGCACGCAAGTGGATGAGGTTCGCAGCGGGGGAAGTTATCTCTCACAGAACGATCTGCGGCTGCACTTCGGGCTGGGCTCGGCGAACAAAGTGGATCGCATCGAAGTGGAGTGGCCATCGGGGACGCAGCAGGTTCTGCGCGACGTGCCGGCTGACCGCGTGCTCGCAATTGAAGAGCCTCGCGCTTCAAAGTAGCGGCGACGGCTGCCAGCCGCCGAAAATCTCCTCGAGACGCAGCGCTACCGCCAAAGCAATATCTTCGCGCCAGGGGGCAGCCGCGATCTGAACCCCGATTGGCAGGCCATCCGGCGAGGTTCCGCAGCGCACCACCGCTGCCGGCCAGCCGGTAAGGTTATAGGACATGGTGTAGCTGAGGCCAGGGAAGACGGCATCGTCGACGGAGGCGCCATGCGGAAGCGCGGGATACGCCGCTACTGGCGAGAGGATGGCGTCGTAGTCACACAGGGATGCGGCCATCGAGGTACGAAAGCGGTCGAGCCCGGCCCAATACTCAGCGAAGCCTCCCATGCTGGTGCGGTAGCGCTCGAGCTTGGCGAGCCAGCCATCCAACAGCGGGTGAGTGCGAGTGCTCCCGATCCCGCTCAGGAAGTCGCGCAGTCCGTCGCCGCCATCCGGCCCCAGAAACTTCATCTCGAGCTCATAGCTTTCTTCTATGCCTGTGGGGCGATGTTCCTGCGCATGCATTGCTGCGGCGGCGCTTTGCACGATCTCTACGGTGGCTGCATCGGGCGCCAGAATGCCGTTATCGGTGAAGAACCCGATGCGAAGGCGATCCACGTCCACGCGCGCTGGATCGCGATAGGGCATGCCTTCTCCACCCACCAGCACCGGCATGAGCGTGCAAAGATCCTCGACGCGGCGGGCCATCGGACCGATCTGCCACAGAGCTTCGATCCAGCCTCCCGCAGGCGGGACGTGTCCGGTGCGGTCCAGACGCCCGGAAGTCGGCTTAATGCTCGCAATTCCGGAGAAATGTGCGGGAACTCGAACGCTGCCGGCGGCATCGCTACCCAAGCCGAAGGGCGATCCGCAGGCGGCAATCAGCGCGGCCTCGCCTCCGCTCGATCCGCCCGGCGTGCGCGCGAGGTCGTATGGGTTATTGGTTCTGCCGTAGATCAGATTGTCGGTTTCAAAGGCGAATAAGAGATCCGGGAGATTAGTGCGTGCCAGAGGGATGGCGCCGGCATTGCGAAGCCGCGCAACCAGAACTGCGTCCGCTGCGGAGACCGGAGCGTGGCGATAGCCCAGCGTGCCGGCAGAGCACACAGTCCCGGCGACCTCGATGGAGTCTTTGATGGAGAACGGAACTCCCGCCAGCGGGCCGTCCAGCGGCATACGAGCGGCGGCGCGGGCAGACTCTGCCAGCAGATCGACCACCGCATTCAGGGCAGGGTTCACCTCTGCAATGCGTTCGATGTGCGCTTCTATCAACTCAGCAGAGGAAATCTGTCCACTGCGAATGAGGGCAGCCTGGGCTGTACCGGACAACGCGAGCAGGCGTTGCGCGGTGGAAGCCGTCATGGCTCCTGGACGGTCAGGCGCTGGCCGGGCCGGACGTTCTGCAGGCGCTGGCGTGTTCCACTCGGCCATTCGATATCGATGGTGGTGGCCACGGTGTCCTTGCCTAGCCCGAAGGTGAGCGCGAGGTCGCTCGAGGAGCAATAGCTCGATCCGCTGTGAACCATCTGCCACTGTGTCCCGCCGGCGCTGGTGACGCGCGCGACGGCGCCGACTCCGTCCCGATTGCTCTTGGAGCCCACCAGTTTCAGCTGCAGCCACTGGTTCCGGTTGCCGCCATCGTTCCGATAGAGATAGGCGGGGCCATGGTTGGTGGAGAAAAGCACATCGAGATCGCCGTCGTGGTCGAAGTCGCCATAAGCCGAGCCGCGAGCCACCATCGGAATGGAGAACAGGGGAGCGGCTTCAAAGCGTCCTTTAGTCACATTCCGGAACAGCAGGGGCAGTTGCTTATAGACGACCTTCGGCTGCACCCGGGCTATCTCTTCCTCGATGTGACCATTGGCCGCCAGCAGGTCAGGATATCCGTCCAGATCGTAGTCGAAGAAGAACAGCCCGAAGGTGAGAGTCAGCAGGCTCGCCCGGCCAATCGTGGAACGCGGCGCTTCGTCGACAAACAAGCCGTTGCCCTCGTTGTGATAGAGACCGAGCATCTGGTTGGAGAAGTTACCCACCGCCAGCGCGGGACGCCCCGAGCGGTCATAGTCGGCGGCATCGACGCCCATTGCCCCGCGAGCAATCCCGTCTTCGCCAAAAGCAACGCCCGCGGCCAGACCCTCTTCCTTAAAGGATCCATTGCCCAGGTTGCGATAGAGTTTGTTCGGCTGCGTGTCGTTGGCGACAAACAGATCTGGCCAGCCGTTGCCATCGAAGTCGAACACCACCACGCCGAGCGATTTCGAATTGGGGTCGCCTACTCCGGCCTTCGACGTAACATCGGCGAACTTGCCGCCACCGAGGTTGCGGTACAGCTTGGAAGAGGTTCCCTTGTAGGACTCAGGCGTGCAGTACGACTTGGTGGCACCGTCGAGAGAGCACCAGAGATCGCTGGTTTGCGCCCACTGGACGTAGTTGGCGACAAAGAGGTCCAACTTGCCGTCCTTGTCGTAATCCAACCACGCGGCGCTGCTCGAAAATGCTGTGTTCGTTGTGCCGGCCTCGCGGGTGACGTCGCGAAACTTGCCGCCGCCGTCATTGTGAAACAGATGGTCGCCTCCGAGAGCCGTGAGATAGACGTCGTCGCGACCATCGTTGTCATAGTCGCCCACGGCCGCACCGAGGCCGTAGATTTCGATGTCGAGGCCGCTGCCGCGGGTGACATCGGTAAACTCGCCTTTTCCGTTATTGCGATAGAGCGCGGCGGTAGAGCGGCGGCCACGCGGGGTCCAGTCTTTGCTGTTCACCAGTAGAATGTCGAGCCAGCCGTCGCCGTCGAAGTCGAGAAAAGCACATCCGGAACCCATGGTTTCCGGCAGCCACTTCTTGCCTGCACGCCCGGAATTGTGAGTGAAGCGGATCCCCGCCTGAGCGGTGACGTCGGTGAACCGGACGGGTGGCTCCTGCCCGGTAGTCAGCAATGCGGCCGTCGCCAGGCAAGCGACGATCAGCAGCGCGCGCTTCATGGACGTCCTCCCGGGCGCAACATGCGAGAGTCGCTGACGTGGTCGTGAATCGGCTGCCGCTCGTTGTTGTCTTCCGGATTCAACAGGCGCGGCTTCTCGGTGATGGCTTGCGAAGATTCGTCCGCTTTGAAGCGGCGGAACAGCGCCTCTTCTCGAGCCGCGTTCTCAGCCTGGCCAAGGCCGCGGTAGGAGAGCATGAGGTTGTAGTGCGCCTGCACGTCTTCCGGATCGACAGCCAGTGTTTCCTGCAGAGCTTTCACCGCCTCGCCGAACCGGCGTTGCAGAAACAGCACTCGGCCGATCTGATCCAGCGCCACGCGATCCCGCGGATACTGGCGGCGAACTTCGCGCAGGCTCGCCAGCGCTCCGTCGTAATCGCCGGCGGCCTTCTGCGTCATCGCGCGGAAGAAAAGCCCACGCGCCATAGCGGGCTTCAGTGTGAGCGCTTTATCGATCCAGGTGCGAGCCGCGTCAGTTTCGCCTTCCTGAATCAAGGCACGGCCCACGTTGAGCCATCCATCGGCATATTCCGGCTCAGCCTCGGTGGTGCGCCGGAAGGCGTATTCCGCGCCCTTTAGATCACCCTGAAGCAGCATGCCTATACCCCAATCGTTCCAGCGCTCCCGATCCTGCTTGCGGACCACCGGAGCCCAGGTCGTCTCGCCAAGCTGGATCTCCGCCTTGGCGCCGGCGAGCTGGATGATCGGGAGGTCTGGCACAGGCGCAGAGTCGAACGTGTATTCGCGGCTATCGAACCCGAGGCCCGATGGTCCTGGCTTCGCCAAACCAGCGAAGGCGTACTTGGTGTAGTACTCAGTGAACTTGCGGTAATTGAGTTTCGCCTCGAGCGTGAGCGGGCCAACGGCGTCTTTCGGAATCGCGAGCCGGAAGTGGACCGTATCTGCCGCACCAGGCGGAATCAGCCGCACATACAAGACACTGCGAGCCTGCCACGCATTGCGCTTGTTGATCGGATTTCCTTCGGCGTCGAGCAGGAAGGAGCGATAGAAGTGCGCGCCTTTCTCGACAGGACCCTTGCCGCCATCCTCGACGTTTCCGCTCCAGGCGAGGATCCGTCCGGTGGCGTCTTTGGCCTGGAACTCCAGCCAGACATCGAAGGAGTCTACCGTGCCGCCCGGGAAGAAGTGACCGATCTTGCGGGTACGCACAACAGCGTCAATGCGGACTGTGGAGCCCGGCTGTAGTTTCACTCCGGGAGCATTGAGAGGCGCGGCGAGTTTTCCCACTTCGCGAAGAAACGCCTGGCCCGTCTGTTCCGACTCCTCTCCTACAGCAAAAGTAGAAGCCAGCGCTGGCGCTTCCGAAGCGCGCCGCAGCATCTGTACCTGGCCCGCATTTTCTTCCACAGGCGAGGCGGCGAACAGATCCACGGTGATGAACTTCGACTGCAGGAAGTCCCGCGTCAACTTCATCTGCTCTTCGTCTTTATTGACGTAAGCGACGCCCATATTCGCGCCAGGGAACCGGTGGTTGTGGATCTTCCCATTGCGGTTACCGGGATCCTGGGAGTTGACCAGTGGCATGTGGCAGTCGGTACACGTGGCCGACTTCTCGGGATAGTAGAAAGAGCGCGCGCCCTGGCCGGAGACGCCGCTGGCCTGCCAGTTGTCGTACTCATTGAAGCCGCGCAGCCAGCGATAGTTGTTCACCGGCACATCCAGGTGGACCTTGTGGCACGACGCGCAGTATTCAGCCGAGTCCTGCCGCATGAACGGCTTCATGAAACTCTGGCGATGCGGCTCCGGATTGAGGTAGGTGATGAAACTGTCGAGCTTGCGGATCCACGGATCTTTGCTCGCCATGATCCGGTGCAGCGGCGGGTATTCGATGATGAATCCGCCGTTGCCCATTGAGCCATCGACGTGCGTGATGGAGTGGCAGGAAACACAGCCCAGTCCGTTTTGCGCTTCGGGCGTGTCCACCTGGTCTTTGATTGGCTTGTCGAAGCGGCCATTGAAGAACACAGCGTGGTCATGGCAGCCGGCGCACCATTTGCTGCCCTGTGTTCCGCTCAGTTCCTGCATGTGCTCGATGGAACGGCGGTAGAAGCGATTGTTGAAAGAGCCCCAATGATGAACGGAGCTGTTCCACTGGGCATAGGCGTCCTTATGGCAGTCGCCGCACAGCTTCGAGTCCATGAAGAAGTCCGAGGGAATCGTGCCACCGGTATTGGTGCGGGAAGACGAGGGCCAGAAAGGTGATTTGGGTCCATCACCTTCGCCTTCCATCGACAGCGGCGGAGAGACGGGATTCGTAATCCGGTCCGGCGGCCCACCGCTGCGGAACAGAAATGCGGCCGACGCCAGGGTGAGTAAAGCGACGCGCCAGCGGGGAAGCAACCACAGCAGGCCAATCAGCGCAAGAGCGATGTGAGACCAGAGTGCCCAGCGGTTCTCCAGCACGGCTCCGCGCAACACAAGAAACACGCCGAGCGCTCCAGCAACCACCAGCGGAATGATTCTCGGATTGGTCCGCCATTTCCATGTCAGCCAAGCGACTCCCGCGGCGCCAAGAACGACGTGCAGGAGGACGTTCACGACATAGAAAACGGTGGGTGATGGAGCTGCCGCGACATAGACGGCATTCAATACCATCACTATTAAAAGCCAGGACATCAGTTCCCCCAGTGCCGGTTGTCCACGGGCAATGACGCCAGCGGACGGATCAGTTTCAGAGCCGGCCGCGTGTTGTATTCGCGCCGGTAGGCCTCGTGCGCATCATCCCGCGGAAAACTCTCCCCAGAAAGATAAGGATAGCGGCTCATGCCATGGAACGGGAGTGGGTCCACCGTGTTGGCGAACGCCGTGTTTGGATCGCGGTCCTTGGCCCAGCCATCCACCTTCAGCAGAAAGTCCCGGCGCCACCCTTGGGGAACCGGCGGAAGCGCATCGGCCTGGAATTCGAGGCGAACCTCGTCGCCGGAGCCCATGATCACCATCCGGTCATCCACGTCCCGCAGAAGAGGAAGTGTGTCGCCATAGCGCGTGTAGAAGCCGGAGGTCGGATTCCAGAAGGACACCGGAGATACCTTACCGTAGAAGTATTGGTCGGGCTGCTTGCGCTCCGGGTGGATTGTGGATGCGGAGAAGCCTCGGAACGCGAGAGCGGCGCTGGTCAAAGGCAGAGCTTGCATCGATGGCTGGCTGGAATCCAGGGGGCTGAGAAAAATTTCGTCCCAATAGACACACAGGTTGGTGGTGATGCGGAGCTTGCGGCTCGCCGCCGGGAACTGGAGTTCCACCACGATGGTTTTGGGCTTGCCCGCCGGCATTCCCATATCCGGATTCACGGTTCGCCAGACGCCGTGCTCGTCCTGCGTTTCCAGATAGGGCATGACCAAACCGCCCTTCTTTTCCTGGGAAATGGCGCGAAAGGTGCTTCCATCCGGCCAATCCACCCAGCCGTTCAGCAGCAGCAAAGCGCGGCCATTGGGCGCGGCCTGCGCCGGAAATTCGAGTTCCAACGAATGGAGTTCCGCCACGCCGGAAGAGGCGCGTGCGAACTGATCCGGGTACCGGCGGTCGCGTTCCAACAGGCGGGAGAGAACATCGCGGCCGGAACTGTCACGGGCCGCTGACGGATGCGTCCGTCGATCCACCATATAGAGCTTCAGATCCTGGAATGGCGGCCCCTGGAATTTTTCGCTGGTGTAGACTTCACTCGATGCGGGATGGTCCACCGCATACAGCTGGATCTGATCGAGGTACGAGACTTCGCTGAGCTCCTCGGTAAGCCGGACCTGGTAACGGCCATTCTCCGCGCGGAGGGATGACGCGGGGATAGAGACATACTCATCGTGGTCTACCGGGAAGTAACTTCCATCGCCGTCACTGGCGCCGAGCGGGGCCACGCCCAGAACGTCGGTAATGAACGTGAACTCGCGGCCATTCCACGTCCAAACCATAGGGCACGATCCGGACAGGCGTTGCGCTTCCTTATATACATAGGCACGGTTGGTGGCTTGATTGACTTCGTTCTGGATCAGCCCGTTCGGCCAGGTGATGCGGACGGCGTCCACTGTGGTGTAGGCGCCGGTATCGAACAGGAGCGGTGTGCCGGAATAAATCTGGATGGTATGGAGCGTGCCGGCTTTAATCTCCACCTGCGCGTCTTGCGCCAGCTTCAGGCTCTTCACGCCGGTCAGTTGCACCCGGATCCAACGCCGGTCAGACCGGGTCTGATTGCGGAGCAGGTGGACCTTCCCGTCAGGACTGACGCGTGCCACATCCAGCCGCCCATCGCGATTGAAATCCGCTTCCACCTGGACGGGCGAGGGTGCAGCGCCGTCATATGCCGCCGTAGCGTACCGTCCCCCGAGTTGATCGCGGTAGAGCACGGGAGCGCGGCCCTGGTAAAACACCGCGAGGTCGAAGGCCTTGCTATCCGGTTGGACCCGCAGCTTCCGCGCACCGGTGGCATGGCCGGCGACGAAGGGAAAGTCCGGCGTCCGATCCGCGAAGCCCGCGGCGCCCTGGTTCCGGGCCAGGGCATTCGATTCCCCCAGCAGCAGCAGGTCGAGATCGTAGTCGTGATCGTAGTCCATCCAGACCGCGCGTTCGAAGTTCCCCGCTGGAAGCGCGCTCTCGTGTTTCGTCCAACGCCCTTTCGTGTTGCGGTACAGCGCCGCGCCGGCGTTGGTCACGATGCAGAGGTCCATCAGCCCGTCGTTGTCGAAGTCCCCGGCAGCAGCGTAACGGACGCCGGTCAGCGTTTCCAGGCCTGTGCCTGCGGCCGGTTGGAACCCATTGCGATAGAGAACGATTCCGCGTGAAGACCAGACCAGCAGGTCGGCCTGCCCCAAACCGGTCGAGTCGATGACGGCCAGACCGCCGGTGGCGAGGTCCACCGGGTCGCGCAGGATTTGATCCGCATAGGTGGGCGCCGGTGCCGGCGTCGAAGCCGGTGGAGTGGCCGGGGGATCGTAGATTTCGGAGTAAACACACCAGTCGACGTCTTCCGGGATCACGCGCTCCTGAGCCTGTGCCCGCAGTGCCTGGAAGGTTTCGAGATAGCGCGCAGCCTCGGCGGTACGGCCCGCCTGGCGCTCCAGGTTGTAGAGCTGGAAGCGCGCGCCCGCCAGCAGCGGATCGAGCGCCGCGGCGCGTTCGAACTCCGCACGGGCCTCGGGAAGCCGCTCCAACAGGCGATAAACGGTGCCCAGTTGATAATGTCCGATCGGTTCAGTTGGGGCGAGCGCAACCATGCGCTCGAATTGAGGAAGAGCCTTCTGCGCGTCCCCCGCCTTCTTGTAATAGACGCCCAGGTTGAACCAGGTATGGGGCAGCGAAGGGTCCAGGCGTTGCACCTCGAGCAGCACCGGCACGGCAAGATCCGGATTCGCGGCGCGAAGCAGCGCCAGCCCATAGTTGAGTTTCTCGCGGACCGACGCTGGAGCCAGGTCGAGGGCCTTCTTGAACTCTGCTACCGCCTCGTTCTGGGTAACCGGGTTCTCGTAGAATGCCTTGCCGAGATTGCGGTGCATGGCGAGACGCTCTTCAGGAGAAGGGGGTGCGGCTGCATGAAGCAGTAGGGCGGCCGCCACCACGGCGACCACGCATAGTAATGCGGAAACCTTCCTGGGCAACTCGACCATGCTACCAGTTTGGCCTAACTCAACCATCCTGGCTTCGAGCCCAGCGTTGCAGGTGACCCAGCGCTTCCCTGGCATCCGGGTAGCCGGCCAGGGACTGGGAGAGAAACTCCTCGAAGGGCATCGCCCCAGGGCCGGCAAGTTGCTCGTACTCGCGCTCCAGGCGTTGCATCGCCCGCAGGGCCAGGAACGGATTTCCCTCGTCCAGGACGCGCAGCGTATAGCGTCCAATCTCGTGGATGCGCCGGGCCAGTTCGCTATCTCCTTTCCGATGCAGGCGCAGGTGGCGCGTGGCGTGGCGCTGCAGCGCGCTGAAGGTGGTCCTGTACCGTTGCGCAATGATCCGCAAGACGGTTCCCCGTCTCAATTGCTGATCCACGTACTCCCGCAGGGGGTGGGCGCAGATCGTGCATGCTCTTGGCATACCCGCCTTTTCCTCACATTCCCATCATCTGATGCGAGCGGAAAAAATCGGGCTTTTCCGGAGTGAAAATTAGGCGAATATCAGTGTCAGTTAACAGCCGAATTCTAATTGGAATGAATGGGATGGCGCCCGCCGAAGAATAAGTGTGTTTGGCGTGTCACCGGTGATTTCAAACTGGCGATCCGGCGACCTGTAATATTTTATCTTTGACTTCCCCGCAGAACGGCATTACGATTCAGTCATGACGCCCCCGCCGGGGAGCGGGGGGCTTCGGATCGCGTTCTAGTAAGGGGTTGAAACATGAACATCCTTCGTTTTTGCACGCTATCTCTGGCGTTCGGGATCGCTGTTTTTGGACAGAGTGATCGCGGAACCATCACCGGGACGATTGCCGACCAGGCAGGAGCCATGGTGCCCACGGCGAACGTAGTCGCCAAAAATATCGAGACCGGTGGACAATACAGCACCGTTTCGACGGCAACCGGAAACTACACGATCGGCCAACTTCCGGCCGGGATGTATGAACTGAGCGTGGAAGCCACAGGCTTCAGCAAGGCGGTGCAGCAGGGTCTGCGCGTCCAGGTGGCCCAAACGGCGCGCATCGACATCGTCCTGCAGTTGGGCGCCACCACACAGTCGGTGACGGTTACTTCCGAGGTGCCGCTGCTGAAGACGGAAGGCGCCGAGCAGAGTCATAACATCACCTCGGAACGAATGGCGGCATTGCCATTGAACTTCTCCGGCTTCGGGCCCGGCAATATCCGCAACCCCTATTCATTCGTCACGCTGTTGCCCGGCGCGAGCATCACCTCCTCCGGCACCTCATACAACATCCGCATGAACGGAGCTCCGAATGCGACGCAGACCGTGCGGCTGGAAGGTCAGGAGGCAAACAACACCATCTCGCCAGGCAATGTGCACCAGATTGCGCCATCGGTGGAGGCGCTGGAAGAAGTCTCAGTGCAAACCTCGAACTTCTCCGCCGAGTATGGCCAGGTCAGCGGCGGGATGTTCAACTTTACCACCAAGAGCGGCACCAATAGTTTCCACGGCACCGCTTACGGCTACCTGGTGAATGAGGTTCTCAACGCCGGCATTCCTTTCACCAGCGGGAGTGATGGCCTGGTGCGCCCGCGCAGCCGCAAGTTCGATTACGGGTTCACGTTCGGCGGACCGGTCTGGATTCCCAAGGTCTACAATGGCCGCGACCGGACGTTCTTCTTCTTCAACTACGAAGGCTACCGCCAGCGGGAGCAAGTCTCGGGCACGCTGCAGACCTTGCCGACCGAAGCCTTCCGCAACGGCGATTTCAGCTCCCTCCTGACGGGCCGGATTCTGAACACAGATCCGCTGGGCCGCAACATCATGGAGAATGCCATCTATGATCCGCTGACCACCCGCACCGTGAATGGCCAGGTGGTGCGAGATCCGTTCCTGAACAACATCATTCCGGCTGACCGCTTTGATCCGGTAGCGGCCAAGATCCAGGCGCTGATTCCCAAGCCGACTCGTCCGGGCAACATCAACAATTGGGATCAGAGCTATCCCATCGTTCGAGACCAGGGGATCCCAAGCATCAAGATCGATCATTCCCTGAATTCGAAAACGAAGATCTCCTTCTTCTACACTCGCTATCAGACTCACCACTACACTGGGGCCGACGGCCTTCCTGACGAGCTGACCGCGCTCCGCTACATCCTCATCAATGCGAAGACCTACCGCCTGAATGTTGACTACTCAGTCAGCCCCACTCTCTTAATCCACGCCGGCGTGGGTGCGCTGCCCTACATCGGCGACGACATCGGCATCGACCCCGCGGTCACCTACGACGCCCGCGGCAAGCTCGGCTTGATCGGGGGAGCCTCGCCGGGCTTCCCGCGCCTGGCGGGCCTCAACTCCACCTTCGGCGGCATGTCCCTGTCGATGGGACCCACCAACTTCAACCACTACCGGACCGATAAACCCACCGCTGTGCTCAGCGCCACCTACATCCGCAACAGCCACAGTTACAAGCTCGGCGGTGAATTTCGCAATGACTCCAACGTCGACCGCAATTCCCGCCAGGGCAGCGGTGTCTTCAACTTCACCGGCACTACTTCCGGCCTGCCCTCTACCAACGGACAGCCTTTGAATGGCGGCGCGGTGGGCTTCCCCTATGCGAGCTTCCTGCTCGGCCAGGTCAACACCGCCACCGTCGCCGGTTACCAGGATCCGCAACTGCGAAAAAATTCGTGGACCCTCTTTGCGCAGGACAACTGGAAGGTCACCCGCAAACTCACGCTCGACCTGGGGCTGCGTTGGGACTATCAGGAAGCCGCCCACGAGATTCACTACCGCACCAGCGTCTTCGATCCCAACGTGCGCAATCCCTCCGCCGGCAACCTCCTGGGCGCGGTCGGATATGAAGGCTACGGCCCAGGCCGGTGCAATTGCCGCTACACCAGCACCTATCCATATGCGATTGGTCCGCGCGTGGGAGCCGCGTATCAGATCGATTCGAAGACCGTGTTCCGCGCCGGTTGGGGCATCTCCTACGGCACCACCGCGGCGTTCAACTACATCACCAACACCGCCCAGGTCGGCGTGGGATTCAATATCCTGAACTTCACTGCTCCCGGTTTTGGCGAGCCAACCACCACCTTGCGGGAAGGCCTGAAGTACGATCCGGCAGCGCTCTACAATGCGTCCTACGATCCCGGCCTGCGGCCCAGCCCTGGCCAGATCGATTCTCCGCCCTACTGGCTCGACCCCAATGCAGGCCGGCCCGCGCGCGTGAGCCAATGGAGCATCGGCCTCCAGCGCCAGGTCACCACCAACCTTGTGGTGGAAGCCGCGTATGTCGGCAACCGCGGAGCCTGGTACCAGGCCAACTCGTTGATCGACATCAATGGCGTCACGCAGGAAGCGCTGAGCGCCAGGGGATTTGATTTGTCCCGGGCCGCGGACCGCACGCTGCTCACCTCGCAGATCGGCTCCACTACCGCGCAGGCGGCCGGCTATCGCATTCCTTATCCGTCGTTCCCGTCCACGCAGCCGGTGGCCCAACTACTGCGCCCCTACCCGCAGTTTGGCAACATCACCGTCCAATGGGCGCCGCTCGGCAAGACCTGGTATGACTCGCTGCAGGTCAAGGCCACCAAGCGCTATTCCCATGGCCTCGATCTCACGGCCGCCTTCACCTGGCAGAAGGAACTCACCTTGGGGGCGGAGAGCCAGAACGGCGGCGGCGCCTCTATCAACGACGTCTACAATCGTCCTAACCAGAAGTCGATCTCCGCGAGTTCCCAGCCGTTCGTGCTGGTCACCGGATTCAACTACCGCCTGCCGTCCTGGGGTTCCCGCAAGTTTCTGCGCAATGCGGTCAAGGATTGGACCATTGGTGGAATCCTGCGCTACGGCAGTGGCTACCCCATCGCGGTACCCACTGCGCAAAACGGGCTCGCCGCGCAGATCCTGCGCGCCAACGGCGGCACTCGCGCCAACCGCGTTGCCGGAGAGCCGCTGTTCACAAAAGACCTGAACTGCGGTTGCATCGATCCCAACAAGGATTTCGTCCTCAATCCGAAGGCCTGGGCAGATCCGGCACCGGGCGCCTGGGGAACTTCGGCCGCCTACTATAACGACTACCGGTCAGCACGACGCCCCGATGAACAGTTGACCATCGGCCGCATCTTCCAGCTTCGCGAACGGATGAGCTTCCAGATCCGGGCGGAGTTCTTCAACGTATTCAACCGCACGTATCTGAACAATCCGACCTCGAATAATGCGCTTCAGGCGCAAGCGCGCAACGCGGCGGGGGTTCCCACCTCGGGCTTCGGCAGAATCGATTCCGGATCGGTGGCCAACGCGCCGCGCAACGGACAGATTGTGGCGCGGTTCACGTTCTGACCGTCTGAACCTGAGCTGCTTATCTTCGAAAGGGAGCCGCTTCCGGCTCCCTTGCTAACCCGTCACGCGGGTCACTATACTCGATATTTCCGATGGTCCAACTCCCGGCCGTGCTGTTGATGATGTCCGGCCTGGTGTTAGCAGCACAGTGGCAGGCAGGCGCGTATCAGGCGGAATGGACCTTCAATCCCGATGAACCCACCCATCAGGTTTCCGGGCTGATGGTCCATGACTACCTCGCGATTCTGAGCCACGGAAATTTTGTTTCGCCCCTGCGCTTCGCCGAAACCTTCTATCAGCACTATCCCAAGATCGCGATCGGACACTGGCCTCCAGGCTTTTACTTCCTGCAAGGCGTCTGGACTCTGCTGTTCGCTCCTTCCCGCACCTCTATCCTCATCCTGATGGCGCTGGTCAGTGCCTCCGTTCTGACCTTTTGCTACGCCATCCTCGTTCGACATTACGATTGGTGGATCGCGTTGGGGAGCGTCGCCTGGCTCGCGACGGTGCCGGTCTATCAGCAGTTCAGCCGCAGCGTGATGCCAGATCTTCCGGGCTGCCTGATCATGCTAGGCGCCATCGCGGCCCTCGCCTGGCACCTGGAGAAGCCACGCTGGCTGACTGCCACTGTGTTCGCGCTCACTGCAGTTGCGGCGATCCTGACCCGCCTGACCACTATCGGCCTCGCGATTCTCCCCATTGCTGCCGTGTGGTTCCTACGCCGCCGCGCTCTCTTACGGAATAAAGCGTTCTGGTTTCCAGCCTTGATCGTCGCCGCGATGTGCCTGCCGTGGTTTCTCGCCGCCCCTGGCGCATTGCATTCGCGCGTGGCGTTCCTCGGCGGCATGCGCTTCCGCTGGTACCGTCCACTCGAGTCGATCTATCATTGGGCCGTTTACCTGGGACCGGTGGGCGCCAGCCTGGTTGCCATCGGAGCGGCCCGGCTGATCCGGGATTGGCATCTCCGGCGGCCGATCGAAACCATGGAAGCCCTGTTCTTCCTCGCTTTTCCCGTGGTGATGGTCTTGCGCACTCTCGTCGGAGCATGGGAATACAACTACCTCGTCAGTACCCTTCCTCTCGCTCTGCCGATGCTCTGTTTGGGAGTCGATTCCCTGATGGCACGGTTCCGCGCGCGGCGGTGGCAGGCTCACTCCCTGGCCGCCATGCTCTTCGCCGCAGGCCTGACGTGGAATCTCGCTCACGCCACCCCGAAGGTGCACCTCGGATTAGATACTGTTGCGGAGCACCTTGCCGCGTCGTCGCCTCATGGAACGTTTCTGATTGTCTCGGACTCAACCGGTGAGGGCGTGTTCGTAGCAGAGGTCGCCCTGCGCGACCAGCGTCCGGGACATGTAGTGCTGCGCGGTTCCAAGGTGCTGTCGGACGACTCCTGGATGGGTGGTGGGGAGAAGGTGCGGTTCGCCTCGGCCGAAGGGATGCAACAATATTTAGAGACGCTGACAGATCTCGTTCTCGTGCTGGATCCGGCAGCGTTGTCCGCCCCGTATGCGCGCGTGCTGGAGGAGGCAGTGTCGCAGCGGCCAGAGCGTTGGGAGGAAATCGAGGAGAGGCATACCGGCAGTCGACGCGGCATCCGCGTTCTCCGTCTGAGGGGTTAGCACCGGAAGCAAGTAGTACCACCATGAGTCGTATCGTCCTGGTCACTTCAGGTTCCTATGGAGACGTTCACCCATATCTCGCTGTAGGCGGAGAATTGCGCCGGCGCGGTCACGATGTGACCATCGCCACGGCCGAATACTACCGCGACAAAGTGCAGCGGGAAGGGATGCGGTTCCACCCCATCCGGCCGGATTTCGTCCCCATGGAAGCGGCCTCGGACGTCGTCCGGCGATCGTTTGATCCGCGCAGCGGCGCCCAGTTCGTTCTGCGTGAATTGATCATCCCGTACGTCGAGCAGAGCTATCGCGACCTGCTCGCGGCCTGCGCCGGGACAGACCTGTTGGTGATCCACCCCACGCAATTCGCCGCACCGCTGGTGGCGGAGAAGCTGAACTTGAAATGGGTATCGGTGATTCTGTCGCCGTCCGTATTTGTCTCCGCGTATGACCCGCCGATCTTCCCGCCAGTCCCGTGGTTGCATTCCCTGCGTCACCTTGGACCGTGGCCGCATCGAGCGGTGATTCATGGCATGCGGCATCTGACCAAAACGTGGATGGAGCCCATCGTCCAATTGCGCCGCCGTGAAGGCTTGTCTCCCGTTCGCCGCTGTGCCATGCATGCCGATATGTTTTCGCCCTTCGGGACGCTGGCCTGGTTCTCCGAAGTGATCGGCTCGCCACAACCGGACTGGCCGGCCGGCACCCGCGTCACCGGGTTCCCTCTCTACGACCGCAATCAACCGGGCGAGGACGAGGAAGCGGTGGCATTGCATCGATTCCTGGACGAGGGTGAGGCTCCTATTGTGTTCACCCTGGGTTCCTCCGCCGTCGTGGATTGCGGCGACTTCTATGAGCAGAGTCTCGATGCCGTGCGCCGGCTCGGCCGTCGCGCCGTCTTTCTGGCCGGCCGCCACGTGGAGGATCCGGTCTTCGCCTCCTTACCCGACACCGTCTTCGCCGCCCGCTACGCGCCGTACTCGCAAGTTTTCCCGCGCGCGTCGGTGGTGGTGCACCAGGGGGGCATCGGAACCGTGGGCCAAGCGCTGCACGCCGGAACTCCCATGCTGATCGTGCCCCTCGGCCTCGATCAACCCGACAATGCCTATCGCGCTTCCCGAGCCGGTGTGGCTCGAGTGCTTCCTCGCAGGAAATACACAGCAGCCCGCGCCACCGAAGATCTCCGCAGGTTGATGGAGCCGCGATATTCGGCGAAGGCTTTGACTGTGCGTACTCGCCTCGAGTCCGAGGACGGTGTGGAGGCTGCTGCCGACGCGTTGGAGAATCTCTGCGAATCGCGGCAGCCGGTTACTCGAAGCTCTTGAGCAGTCCCATGAGCTCAGCCAGGAAAGGCGCAACGTCCACCGGTGTGCCCTCCAGAGCTGCGGCGTAGGCCTCACGAAGCCGGACGAACAGGCTGAGATCTTCGATGCCAGACAGAGCGACCGCCCGCTCAATGGCCGGCAGCGTCAGGGGCGCCATCGCAAAGCCCATCTCGGCGCTGCGGTCGACAATCTCCAGTTGGATATGCCGCCAGACATTGCGCAACAGGTCCAGCGCCGGCAACGCTCCAGCCACGTCTGCATGTCCCATCGCGGAGCGGCGGATGGTGATCTCCTCGTGGACCAGGTCGCGCGCGAAGCGAGTAAACGGCAGCGTGTCCGTCTCAGGGCGAGGCTCGCCCTCCAACACGAACTCGGCGTTCTGCAGCAGCGTGAAGACCTCGGGGTTCGCCTCGGGAGACAGCGTGTGCCGCCACAACTCGACGGTGCTCAGGATGTCCAGTTGGTACGCGGCCTGCGGCAAGAGCAGATAGAGAACCACCCGCTGCCGTAACCGGCCAGCCTGGCTGACATGCAGCTCCACCAGTTCGCGGACCTGGGCGACGGTGGGTAGACGGGCGGGATCCACGTCCAGCAGCAGCCCAAGATCGTCGGGATGGAAGAACGCAAGGCAGGGAACCAGGAACGCGCCCCGGTACCCCGGCCATGCCTGCCTGACGTGGCCCAGGATACGGTCGATGTGCTCATTCACCGCGGCCGTGCGGAGCATCTCGGATGCGGCGGCATCGGCCTGAAAGCCCCAGGCCGCCGGTTGAAATGTCGCATTCGAGGCGAGCTTCGCATGCACCCGCTCGAGCAGCGGCATCAGATGCTGGAATGTTTCCTCGTGTACGTCGCCCTCGTAGCGGAGATGCCGGCCCCGCGCACTGGTCTCCAGCTTATGGAGGAACGTGCGCTCGCTGGCGGAAGCTCGTTGCAGCGCCTGATCGAGCGCTGCCGGGCGCGAGGTTTCGAGAACGCCGGTGGTGAAAGCGCCTTCCATCGCGGCGATGGCGGTGTATGTCTTATAAGCGATGCTGTTGCGGAAAATCGCATCGGTAGCCGTAGGCCCAAAACCAAACGCCGACTTCTGGAAATACGACCACCATGTGCGGACCTCGGTGTAATAGCCGCCGCCCTTGCGCTCCGCGGCAATCGGTGGCAGCAGCGGAAAAATATCCTCTCCGAATGCCAGCTTCCAGCGCATACGTCCCTGATCGAACCGGTATTGGAAAAAATAGTCGGTCTCGTATAGGGAGCGAAGGTCGTCCAGAGTTTGGACGCATTGGCCGAGCAGCGTATCGTAGAGCGGCGAGAGCTTGCTCAGCCCGCGCAGAGTCTGGGCGATCTGCTGCTGTTCCCCATCGGAGAACGTGCCATTGACCGTGAGATCGATGTCGCTGATCCCTGGGCTAATTTCCCCGGTCGCGACACTGCCGGTCAGGTAGATCGACTGCACCCCGGGGAATCGCCGCAGCAAGCGCACGGCATAGGCGACATGCAGCCGGTAGATCGCAAGGTACGCGTACCGTAGCGGAGTGCCGGAGGTGGCGACGACAAATCGTCGGATGGCCAGTTTGATGCGGGAACCGAGGCGGCTTCCCTTTGGAAGAGTAAACCGGCTGGTGTCGAGGTTCGCCAGCAGGACCAGCTCACGAATATCTGCCATCGCGTCCCACGGTCCACTTTACCGCACCAAACGCAAATCGCAGGTAATGTGGGACGAAAAAGAAAAAGGGAGCCGCTGCCGGCTCCCTTCCCCCACGTTCCGGTTAGAACGCTTAGAACCGCAAGCGAAGCGACACTTGCATGATTCTCGCCGACCGCGCGCCGATTGGCTGGCCTAGTCGGGTGTTTATCTGTTTGCCCGTCTGATCGAAGCGAGCCGTGTCATCCATATCGCTGAATTGCGTGTGATTGGGCACGTTGTAGAACTCCCAGCGCACCTGCAACACACGGTGCTCGCTCTTCAGCGGGAAGTTCTTGAACAGGGTCACGTCCCAGTTGTTGATCCCCGGTCCACGGTAAACGTCTTTCGGTGCATTGCCGAAGTCTCCCACGCCCGGACGCTGGAACACGGTGGGGTCGAACATTCTCTGCACGCCGCGTTCCCCGTGAGCCAGGTTCGCATTTCCGGTCACGATGATGCGTTGGCCGTCACCGCCGCCGGTCTGGTCAGTCCCATCCGTCGTCGAGAATCCGACGCCGCCGGGCACGCCGCTGGCGAAGGTGGTGATTCCGGAAACCTCCCAGTTATCCAGGCCGAAGCGGGTGACCGGATTGTTCCACAGCCGGCTCACCTTGGGCAGGTCGTAGGTGTAGTTGAAGCTGAAGATGTGGGTCTGATCGAAGTCCGCTTTTCCGTAGGACCAGACGCGAGCCGGACGGAACATCGGCAGATTGCCGTAGTCCATCACCTTCGACCATGTATAGGTCAGGCCGAACTGCAGGCCCTTGGCGAAGCGGCGGTTCATGGTGGTTTGCAGACTGTGATAGTTGGAGCTGCTGGCCGCCTCGCGGTAAGTGATGGCGCCCCAGCCCGGGTAAGTGCGCAGGAAGTTGTCCGCCAGCGGACGGTTCGTGGTCGGATCGTTACTCGAGGGCCGGAACCGGATCCCGTAAGGAAGCGTGTTCAGATCGCGCGTGTCCTGCAGATCGCGGCCGAGTGCGGAAACATACTTCGCTTCCAACACCGTTCCGAAACCGATGTTCTGCTGCACTCCGAAGGAGATGTTGTACACCTGCGGAGACTTGATGAACTGGTCATGCCCCGTAACGCTGCTGGGCGCCAGATAACCGGAAGAGCCCAGGTACGTGTCGAGGTTGCCGTAGTACAGCGTGGGGCTGTAGGAAATGGGCGCGCCGGCGGAGCGCGGCTCATACCGGTTCAACTGATTGAATGTGCCGAAGCCTCCGCGAACGGCGGTCTTGCCCGTTCCGAACACGTCCCAGGCGAATCCGAAACGCGGCTGCGGCATCTGGCCCGTGCTGCTCATGAACCCGTGCGGATAGTTGGTGTCCTTCGATGTCACCATGCCATTGCCGGGATCGCCGGTGCCCGGAACAAACGCGCCGATCAAAGCCGCGATCGTGGTCTGCCCGTTCAGTGGGTTTAAAGCCATGCGCGTGCCTCCCACCAGTGTCGGCTGGTAGAGCACCGGCGCCTTCGACCGGTCGTACCGGCCCAGCGAGAACGACGATTGCAGCCCGTCCCACTGATGGAATGGAGTAAACGTCATGATGCGCAAGCCCACCTCGAGAGTGAACCGCTTGTGAACCTTCCAGGAATCCTGCACGTAGTAATCCAGCGCCTGAGCCACGGCCGCCGGCACCGTGCGGTTGGTCGACTCGGAGTAGGTGTTGAAGTTGCCGAGAATCGCGTTGCTGTACGGGTGGTTGCTGTCGAATGGGTTATTGGTGTCGCGGGAGAAGTTCAGGCTGCCCATCCACACCGCGGTGAACCCGTTTCCGGTGATGATGCGGTCGCGCTCATAATAGAACCCTACTTTGAAAGTGTGGGAGCGCTTGTTGATCGTGAGCCCGTCATTGAAGTAGAACACCAGGTCGCGCTCATTCATCGGGAAGCGGTCTGAATAGAAGCTGCCAACACTCGGCGCACTGGGCACGCCGCTGCCGAACGTCAACTGGGGAACGATGTCGGCGGGATTGTTCTGCGGGTTGAACTGCCCGGCCACGAAACCCGCGGTGGACCGTTTCGCTTTGCCCAGCCCGACCCCGTCCGGCACTGGAAGCAGTTCCAGCGGCCGGCGCAATCCGGTGTTGAACTCGTTGACCATGGAAGCATTCAGCGTTCGTGTCCACCCGAGAACAGCATGGCGATTGTGGAACGATACCGGAGCCTTCAGGAATTCCCAACCGGTCATCGTGCAGTAGCAGGTCTGGCTGTTGTCCCAATCCGCGCCGCGGAAGAAGACGGAATCTTTCACCGTGGGCCGGTAATCTACGCGGAAGACGTGCTGCTTCTTGGTCAGGACCTGGGATTCCTGGAATTCGTAGTTATAGGCACCCCTCGTCTCGACCCGATTGAAACGATTCGGCAGCGCGAAGATACCCAGCACTGCCTGACCGCTCTTGTTAATCCGGCTCACGGGAACGACGTTACCGGAAAAGGGAAGCTTCGTCAGTGGGTCGTTGACGACGATCAGCTTGTCGTTCTGATCCAAAGTCTGGGAGAAGTTTCCGAGCCGTTCCAGGTCCGTCGGCATCGTATTCCGCACAATGGCCTGCGGAGACTGTCCCGGATCATTTTCGAAATTGTAGAAGAAGAATAGTTTCTGGCGGCTCGTATTGAACACGCCCGGAATCGTGAGCGGTCCGCCGAGGCTGAAGCCTTCCGTGTCATAGCGGTACTTCTGTTTTGCCAGGCCGCCCGCGTTGTTGAAGAAGTTGGTGGCGTTGAACATCTCGTGCCGCTTGTACCAGTAGGCGCTGCCGTGGAAGTCGCGCGTGCCGCTCTTGGTCACCACGTTGATCACCGCGCCGCCATTGCGGCCGTACTCAGCCTGATAGGTGTTCAGCAGCACTTTTACTTCTTCCACCGCATCCGGGCTGGTCGCCATCGTGAAGCTCGAGGAGGTGCCGAGGTCCGCTCCATGCAGTCCGTCGATGCTCATCGTCTGCAGGCTGTTGCGCACTCCGCCGATGTTCGGCAGCGTTCCGCCGATGTTTCCGCCCGTGCCGTGCACCGTGTCCGGTTCCGCGCCCGACAACGAGACGCCCGGCAGGATGCGGATCATCGCGAACAGATTCCGTCCGCGCTGGGCAATGCTTTCCAGCTGATTGGTGGTTAGCAGCGCAGAGCCTTCCGCGCTGGCGGTCTGCACTGTGGTTCCCTCTGCGGTCACCCTCACCGTTTCAGCTACCGAGCCGATATTCAGGGTGAGGTTGCCCAGGTTCAAGCGGTCATTCGCAGTCAGGATGTTTCCCTGCTTCTGGTACGACTGGAATCCCGGGTTGGTCACCTTCACCGTGTAAGCGCCCGGCCGCATCGAAGGCAGCAGGAAGGCGCCGGTTGAGTCCGTCACGACGCTCCACTGTTCGGAGGTCCGTTCGCTCACCACCGTCACGTTCGCATTGACAATCACGTTCCCGGACGGGTCCACTACCGTCCCGAGCAGGGTGCCTGTGGTGGATTGGCCCCAGCTCATCGCGGTGAGTGATAGCAACACCGCAACCAAAGTGATCCATCGGCTCATGACTCGCACTCCCATTTTTAAAATCCCCTTTCCCAGTTCAGCGGACTACTTCAATGGGGGTGAACCTGCCGTCTCGGACACTTCTCGCAGTCCAGCGCCCCCCTGAAGCACCTCAACAACTATCACGAGCCTAAGGGTGGGTCAATCAACCTGCGGGCTTCTTGACAAAGCCTTGACAATCGTGACGCACCGCATTCGGAGAACAGGCGAAATTGCATGCCTCAGGTCCCCGTGATACAGTGGCCCAAGGTTTGAGGGGGGAAAGGTCAGTTTCCGATTATGGACGGGAATCTCTCGCCGGTTCCGCCCGTCATTGACACGCGCTGGGAACTGGTTCAGCGCACGGTCTCGAGTCCTTCGTTTCAACGCACGCCGCGTCTGCGCGAACTGCTGCTCTACCTCTGTGACATGGCCTTGCAGAATCGCCTCGACGACCTGCGGGAACACGCCATCGGCTGTGCCGTCTTTGGCCGCCAACCCAACTACAACTCGGGCGATGACAACATCGTCCGCGTCGAGGTTCGCCATCTGCGCAAACGGCTTGCGGATCACTTTGCCACCGACGGCAAAGACGAGCCTTCCGAGATCGTCATTCCGAAGGGCAGCTACATGCCCACCTTCCTGGATCGTGTTGCGCCGGAAATACCGGAGCTGGTCCCCGTGCTGCCCCTTCCCGCCGCTCCGCCCCCGGCGCCCGGACGCCTGCGCAGGTGGTTTCGATGGCAGTCCGTGGTGATCCTGCTTCTGGCTGGCGTGTGCGTCTGGCAGTGGAAACTCAATCGGGACATCGGCGCGCAACTGGCCGCCGTGCAGCCGCGCCACGTCGACCGTGGACCTCTCTGGAGCCTGCTCTTCCGAAACGACCAACGGACTCTGGTGATTTGCGCCGATTCCAGCCTCGTCATGATCCAGGCCCTCATCCGCCGGCCCTTGACCCTCGAACAGTACGTCAAGAAGGATTACGGCACCGAGTCGTCGGACTTTGATCCCAACATCCGGAACTTGCTGCGGAGGATGGCTGCCGCACGCTACACGGACCTAGCGGATCTGCGCCTGGTCCAGTGGTTTCACGATCTGAACGCCAGCCATTGGGGCAATGTGGAAATCCGTTCGGCCCGCACCGCCCAGACTCTCGACTTCAAAGACGGCAATTCGCTACTGTTAGGCAGTAACTTGTCCAATCCCTGGACGCGCCTGTTCGAGCCGAATCTGAACTTCGAATTCGATTTCGACTACAAGACCAGCGTGCCGCTCCTCCGAAACAAGAACCCACAGCCGGGCGAACAAAAGGAGTACCGCGCAGCTTGGGTCGGCGATTCCGGTGAAGCCTACAGCCGGATCGCGCTGGTTCCCAACATGAGGAACTCCGGAGCAGTCCTCCTGCTCGGAGGCACCACGGCCGAGGGCACAGAAGCCGCGGGCCAGTTCATCACCAACCCGGAAACCTACGCGCATCTCATCCACACCCTGAAAGAGCGGAACCACGGCCGGATGCCCTACTTCGAAGTGCTGCTGCGCTCGCGAACCATGGTGGGCATCGCCAAGAACGCGGAAATCGTCGCTCTGCGCATCGTGGGAGATGCCGAGCCGCTACTTATCCCGGGGAATTCCCCGGGAATTCGCTTGGATTGACCATTCCAGCCCCGTATCTTAAACCAGTGGGAATTCAATATCTTTGGGGCGCTGGGCATGGTTCGTCTCTTGGCATTTACTGAGGATCGCTTCCCGCCCCACACAAACGTGGTTCAACGCAAGAGCACCGGCGACCGGGTGGCGCTCATTGTCCGGGACAGTCGCGGGCGTACCCGCCTGTTCGAGCTCGACGGGCGGCGCGGCGAATACAGCGTGCGAACGGCGGCTGACTTCCAGGCTGCCCTCGCCATCGCGCGCACGCACCACCCCGATGTGGTTCTGATGGACGACTCCACTCCCGATACCTCCGGACCGCTCACAGTGGTGCCGCCGGACAGCCCGAAGCAACCCCCGCCTCCCGCATCAATCAAGGGAGCCCGAAACGTCTTTCAGGCCCGGGATCTGAAAGTGGATTTCGAAATCGCCGCCGTCACCCGGCGTGGGCGAAAAGTGGAGCTCTCGCCGACGGAATTCGAGCTTCTGAAGTACTTCATTGAAAATCGCGGGCGGATCATCTCCCGAGCCGAACTGCTCGAGCAGATTTGCGGCTATAGCAGCCAGACCCGGTCCCGCACCATCGATACCCACGTCTACAACCTGCGGCGCAAGCTGAATGACACCGGCGTAAACCGGCTCATCCAGACCGTCCATCAGATGGGCTTCACCTTTAAAATCTGACCGCTAGGAGCCAGTCTTCAATTTGTCAAGATTGTGTCAAGGTTCTCCTATATATAGGAGCGTGGTCACCCCCGCGGTGATAAGCTCGAATTAACCTGGAGTGCGTCACACATGAAGCACAGAATGCCCTACGCTTGGTTTGCTTTGTTGCCGGCCGCGATTTGGCTGCCCGCAGCCTCGGCGCAATCGGCGTCCGCGGAATTTTTCGAGAGTAAGATACGGCCCGTCCTGGCAACCAAGTGTTACGCTTGCCACTCGTCCGCACTCAAGGCTCCGATGGCGTCCTTATCCCTGGACACCAAGAGCGGCGTTGAGCGTGGCGGACGCAGCGGTCCAGTTGTCGTACCCGGGAAGCCTGCCGAAAGCCGCCTCCTGCTGGCGCTGAAATACACAGATTCCCACCTGCAGATGCCGCCCACGGGCAAGCTGCCGGATTCCGTGATCGCTGACTTTGAAGCTTGGATCGCCGGGGGAGCGACGGACCCGCGCAAGGATGCGGCTACGAATGCGGCGACACCCCTGCGTGGAATGGACCTCGAAACCGGGCGCAAGTGGTGGTCTTTCCAGCAGGCCCGGGAAGTGGCCGCGCCGCCGGTGAACCAGGCCACCTGGGTCAAGACCAAGATCGATGCCTTTATCCTCTCGAAGCTGGAGCTTTCCAGCACATTGGGATCCTAAGCTTAGAATTCCACGTGGACAAGTTGTCGCG
>JADMIO010789736.1_pt1 | contig 45012 bp, 34 predicted proteins | sample 8958161 | NCBI WGS metagenome assembly JADMIO01 (sample SAMN16585339, study PRJNA669376) | soil metagenome | isolation source: Crop rotation soil | place: USA: Cullars Rotation, Alabama | collected 2011
CGACTTCAAGTCACGTGAATTCCAAGCTTCGGATCCCACTGTGCTGGAAAGGCTGAGCTTCGCCGGGCCATCCGATTTTGTGACCTGGACGGCGGATGGCGACGCGGGTGCGGGCCGCACGCATGTGAACTTCAACCTCGATGCCGCGGGCGACACTTTGCGGCTCTATGACATCAATGCGTCCACCATCATTGACACCGTGGTGCTGGAGGCGCAGGTGACCGGGGTTTCGCAGGGGCGGCTTCCCGATGGCGCGGCGGTCATCGCCAGTTTCGAAGGCAGCGCCACGCCCGGCGAGGCCAATTACCAGCGGCTGCCGGGCGTGTTTATCAACGAACTGCTCGCGCACACGCAGGCTCCGCTGGAGGACGCCATCGAACTGCGCAATTCCTCAACGCAGCCGTTGAACATTGGCGGATGGTTCCTCAGCGACAGCCAGGAGAACTTCCGCAAGTTCCGCATCCCGGACAATACGTTCATCGGGCCGAACAGTTTTGTCGCATTCTACGAATACCAGTTTGGCACCAGCGCCGTGACCGGGTTCACCTTCAGCGGGGCGCACGGTGGCGAGGCCTGGCTCTCCGAGGCAAACGCGGGCGGCACGCTGAGCGGGCGGCGCATCGGAGTGAAGTTCGGGGCGAGCGCGGACGGCGTTCCCTTCGGGCGCGACGAGGGGATTTTCGAGGATGATTTCGTGGCGCTGCAATCCCCCACCTTCGGGCAGAACAATCCTGCGACGCTGGCACAGTTCCGCACCGGCAATGGCGCCGGCAACGCCGCGCCGCGCCCGGCCTTGGTCGCCATCAGCGAAATCATGTATCACCCGCCCGACACCACCAACGGCGTGGATGGTGAGTATGTGGAGCTGTGGAATGTCACGGGCGCGGAAACGCCCCTCTACGATCCTGCGTTCCCGACCAATACCTGGAGACTCGCGGGGGGCGTGAGCTTTGTGTTCCCGGAGAATGCCAGCCTGGCTCCCAACAGCCGGCTGCTGGTGGTGAATTTCGCGCCCACGAACGCCACGGCGCTGGCGGCGTTCCGCGCGCTTTACAACATCGCGCCGACGGTGCCGGTCTTCGGGCCTTATGCGGGGAAGCTGGGAAATGGCGGTGACCTCCTCGAACTCTATCGTCCCGACGCTCCGCTGCTGACGCCCGCTCCCGATGCGGGTTTCGTTCCCTACATCCGCGTGGACAAAGTGCGTTTCACCGACACCGCGCCGTGGCCCTCCGGCGGTGTGGATGGCGGCGGGCTTTCGCTCCAGCATCAAAACCCCGGATTCTTCTCGGGTAACAATCCGTTCAACTGGGTCGCGGCGACGCCCACGCCGGGCGACGCGAATGCCACGGGGGTTTCCCGTCCGGTCATCACCCAGTCACCGATCAGCCAGTCCGTGGCGGAAGGCAGTTCGCCGATCCTGGCAGTGACGGCGACCGGCACGGGTCCGCTGGCGTATCAATGGCGGCGCAATGGAATGACCATCGCCAATGCGACGAACCGCACGCTCGCTTTCGACTACGCTGTGTTCGCCGACACCGGTTCGTATGACGCCTTGGTGAGCAATCCCGGCGGATCGGCCCTGAGCTCGGCCGCAAGCGTGAAGGTGCTGGTGCCGCTGCAATTCCTGAGCAGCTTCACCAATGTCGCCCTGCGCGTGGGCAGCAATTTCACTTTTTCAACGAGCGTCATCGGCACCCAGCCGATCAGCCTGCAGTGGCGGCTCAATGGCGTGCCGATCCCTGGCGAGACCAGCCCCACGCTCTCCCGCAGCAATGTGCAACTGGCGGATGACGGACTCTATGAGCTGGTGGCCTCGAATGAATTCTCGGTGGTGACGCTTTCGGCGACCGTGAGCATCCTGATCAATCCCATGTTCATCCAGGCGCCGGCCACGCTCAGCGTGGTGACCGGCCAGTGGGTGACGGTGAGCTGCGTCATCACCGGAAATCCCCCGCCCTTCGGATTCATCTGGCGGCAAGGCTCGACGGCCATTGCGGTGGACGTGACCAATGAGCGCCAATCCTTCTTCACGCGGTTCATCACCAGCGCAAGCCAGGGCGGATTGTATCGCGTGATTGTCACGAACGCCGCGGTGCCGAGCCTGAGCTCGAATGCGACGTTCAACCTGAACGTCGTGCCGGATTTTGATGGCGATGGCATGGCCGATTTCTGGGAGGCGCAGTATGGCCTGAACAGCAATTCGCTGGCGGACGCCGCGCTGGACCTGGATGGGGACGGGATGAGCAATCTCGCGGAATGGCTGGCGGGCACGAATCCGACGGATCCGGCGAGCTTCTTGAAAGCGGAACCGCCACTTACCAATCGCGTGATCCGCTTCAACGCGCAGGCAAACCACACTTACAGTTTGCAGGCACAGTCCGCGCTGGGCGGAACGAACAACTGGACGAGTCTTTCCAATTACGTGTCGCGCACAACGAACCGGGTGGAAAGTTTTTCGCGCGCGGCGACGAATACGTCGTTATTTTATCGGGTGGTGACGCCAGCGTTGCCGTGAGGGGTGCTGCGAAGGAGTTTTAAGCACCTCCTCTCCCCTTCCCTCTCCTCCGCTAAAGCGCGGAAGAGAGGGGGCGGCCATTTGGGAGCGCAGGGCATTGGCGGTGCGCTGCACGGCTCAGGATGGGGGTGATTTTAAAATCCATTCTTGGGCGCGCAGACGGGATAGGTGATTGAGGCGGCGCGGGGATTGCGGAAGGCGGGGCTTTTTGTTCCCTTAGCAGGCATGACACCACGACACTTCCGGCTCTGCGCCCTGGCGCTGCTCGCATTTACTTCATCGGGCGCGCTGGTGGCGGCGGAAAGCGAGCCTTTCGCGGTGAGCATCCAGGTGGATGCGGGGAACCGGCTCGGGCCGCTCAAGCCCATCTGGCGCTTCTTCGGAGCGGATGAGCCAAACTACGCGACGATGAAGGACGGGCGGAAGCTGCTCGGCGATCTGGGGAAGCTGGGCGAGCCGCAGGTGTTCTTCCGTACGCATAATCTGCTCACGAGCGGTGATGGCACGCCTGCATTGAAGTGGGGCAGCACCGGGGCTTACATGGAGGACGCGCAGGGACAGCCGGTTTACAACTGGGCGATCGTGGATCACATCTTCGACACGTATCTCGCACGCGGGGTGCGGCCTTATGCACAGATTGGCTTCATGCCGCAGGCGCTGTCGCGCAAGCCGGAGCCGTATCAGCACGAGTGGCGGCCCGGGCTGCCGTATGATGATGTCTATACCGGCTGGGCGCATCCGCCGAAGGATTACGCGAAGTGGGCGGAGCTGGTGCATCAATGGACGAAGCATTGCGTGGAGAAATACGGGCGCGCGGAGGTGGAGCGCTGGTATTGGGAAACATGGAACGAGCCGAACATCGGTTACTGGAAGGGCACGCCGGCGGAGTTCCACAAGTTGCACGATTATGCGACGGATGCGGTGCGGCGCGCTTTGCCCACGGCGCGCGTGGGCGGGCCGGATGCGGCGGGCAACGGCGGGCGCTGGATGCGGAACTTCCTCGAACACTGCCTGCGCGGGACCAACTACGCCACGGGCAAGATCGGCACACCCGTGGATTTCGTGTCCTTTCACGCGAAGGGTTCGCCTTCGTATGTGAGCAATCACGTGCGGATGGGGATTGCGACGCAATTGCGGGAGATTGATGCCGGCTTCGCAATCATCGCGTCGTATCCCGAGCTGAAGCAGACGCCCATCGTCATCGGCGAATCGGACCCGGAGGGGTGCGCGGCGTGCCAAGGACCGTCGAACGCATACCGGAATGGCACGATGTACTCGAGCTACACGGCGGCGGTATTCGCGCGGAAGCACGATCTCATGGCGAAGCATGGCGTGAACCTGGAGGGTGCGCTGACGTGGGCGTTTGAATTCGAGGACCAGCCGTACTTCGCGGGCTTTCGCGCGCTGGCGACGGGGGGCATCAACCTGCCGGTGCTGAACGTGTTTCGCATGTATGGCAAGATGAACGGGGAGCGGGTGGTCGCGAACAGCTCGGGAGCGGTCGCGCTCGAAGCCATAGTGAAGGATGGCGTGCGCGGAACGCCGGATGTGGCGGCACTCGCCAGCGTGGAGCCGAAGCGGATGGCAGTGATGGTGTGGCATTATCACGATGATGACGTGGCAGGTGCGGATGCGGCGGTGCAACTGGAGCTGAAGAGCATTCCCTTGAGCAACGGCGAGGCGCGGATGACGCACTATCGCATCGATGACCAGCACAGCAACGCTTACGCGGAATGGAAGCGGATGAATTCGCCGATCGCACCGAATCGGAGGCAATACAACCAGCTTCAGGCGGCAAGCGAGCTGGCGAAGGTGAAAGATGCGGCGGCAACGGTGGCGGTGAAGGACGGCGCGGCGAAGATTGAGTTTCGGTTGCCGAGGCAGGGAGTTTCGCTGGTCGTGCTGGAGTGGGAGTGATGAGCATGTCTCAAGGAGTTGCAGGCGGAGGCGCTTGGCGCGCGGCGATGTTCGGCAGGGCTGTAAGCCCGTCATGTCATAGCCCGGGGTGAAGCGAACAGCGTGAGCGAAGCCCCGGGTGGTTAACACCCAATATCGTCGAGCGCTGTAAGCGCGGCACAAGGATTTTAATTACCCACAACTTCGGTGTGCGATTCAGCGAATCCCAACGGGATTCTGTCTCAAAGCCCAGCAAGACGTTTTCGACAGGATGGGCAGGATTCACAGGATGCGCGAGGTGCGGGTTGCGATGCCATCCGGTTCATCCTGTGAATCCTGTCTCCCCGTCTGTGTTTCATCCGTCGGGTTGTGGGTAATTGCAAGGGCACAAGGAACTTTCACAATTGCGTCTGTGACGGCCCTACAGGCCTTTTGACCTATGTTGGACCATCATCCCCAGGCCTGCGCTCGCGGACTCGCTTCAGCCTGGGCTATGACATGACGGGCTTTCAGCCCTGAGGATAGGTCAACTATCTTTAGGTCATTTGGGCACTTGTGGCTCTTGGAGCGAGCAAGTGCAGGAGTAAGAGCAAGATCAAGAGGGAGACGGACTCACTTTGGCCAGGTGGCAGGCGGCGAAATGACCGGGGGAAATCTGGCGGAGGGCGGGCACTTCCACTTTGCAGCGATCCTCGGCGATGGGGCAGCGCGGGTGAAAGGGACAGCCGGAAGGCGGATTGATGGGGGACGGGACATCGCCGGGGAGGAGGATGCGGCGGTGCTTGGAGTCGGGATCCACGACGGGGACGGCGGAGATGAGGGCCTGCGTGTAGGGGTGCAGCGGGGCGTTGACGACTTCCTTGGATTCGCCGAGTTCCACCACGCGGCCGAGATACATCACGAGCACGCGGTGGCTGATGTGTTCCACCACGGCGAGGTCGTGCGCGATGAACACGTAGGCGATGCCGTGCTCGCGCTGGAGGTCCTGGAGGAGATTGATGATCTGCGCCTGCACGGAGACATCGAGGGCGCTGACGGGTTCATCGCACACGATGAGCTTCGGCTGCACGGCGAGGGCGCGGGCGATGCCGATGCGCTGGCGCTGGCCGCCGCTAAACTCGTGCGGGTAGCGGCTCGCGTGCTCAGGATGGAGGCCGACATCGCGCAGGAGCTGCGCGATGCGGGCGGTGCGGGCTTCGTCGTCTTTCGCGAGGTGATGGATATCAATGGCCTCACCGATGATCTCGCTGACGGTCATGCGCGGGTTGAGCGAGCCGTAGGGGTCCTGGAAGATCATCTGGAACTTGCGACGGCGGGTGCGCAGAGCATCGCCACTTAAGGCGGTGATGTCTTCATCTTCAAAAAGGACTCGGCCGGCGGTGGGTTCGATGAGGCGGATGAGGGCGCGGCCGAGGGTGGTCTTGCCGCAGCCGCTTTCGCCGACGAGCCCGAGGGTTTCCGCCGGGCCGACACTGAAGCTGACATCATCCACGGCCTTCACATAGGCGCGCACGCTGCTGAACAGTCCATGCTTCACGGGGAAGTGGACTTTCAGGTTCTGGACGGTCAGCAGTGGTGACTGGCTCATCGGTTCGAGGTTTCGCGCGCAGTCCGTGAAATCACCGCCGATATGCCAGTGGAGACGGTGGGTTGGCGAGCGTGAAAACGCGGTTCGCCCTCCACTACAGGCGCGTGCTAGAAGGGCCACGCAGGGGCGCTGGCAAATATATCACAAAAAATCGGATGAGCGAGACGTGCGGGTTGACAGCATTTTAAGGGCCGTGATACGGTCCGCGCGTCTTAGACCGGCAATGAGTTCATTCCTGAACCAGCATGTGCTCGTGCTCAACCGGTTGTGGCAGGCAGTCAATGTCTGCACCGCCCGGCGAGCGTTGACCCTTCTCTTTGAAGGGCACGCCCAAGTCGTCATGAACGCCGACGACGGGTCGTTCAAGACCTTCAACTTCGGGGAGTGGCACGATTTTTCCCAGCAGAAACCGCACCCGGAGAGCATTCACTCGGTGTCGTTCAAGATCCGCGTGCCGCGGGTGATCCTCCTGATGTTCTTCGACCGGATGCCGAAGAAGGAGGTCAAATTCACGCGGCATAACATTTTCGAGCGAGACCGCAACCTGTGCCAGTATTGCGGCAAGACTTTTGAGCGGAAGGATTTGAATCTCGACCACGTGATCCCCCGTGATCGCGGCGGGCCGACAACGTGGGAGAACATCGTGTGTTCGTGCATCGTGTGCAACACTCGGAAGGCGAACCGCACGCCGCAGGAGGCGGGGATGCACCTGATCCGAAAACCGAAGCGACCGAAGTGGCGGCCGTTTGTGCAGATCAATTTAAGCATGCATCAGCACGATAGCTGGAAACACTTTATTGACCTGGCGTATTGGAATGTGGAGCTGGGCGAAGATGTGCGGTAGCGGGGCGGAAGAAGGGGAGCTTTTGCCTGCGGCAAACGGCTGATAAGTGAGTCTCGTCACCTCGCCTCCTACAATTCAAAGAGGTGGCTCATGCCGGATTGCCAGCGAACTGGACAGGCAGGCTTCGAACCTTGGAATTCGAAAGGGGCAAGGATTTTTTCCGGACTGTATAGTGGGTTGGAAAGGGACTGCCTTGCCGGCAATTGGAATGTCGCAGTGCCCGGGGACGGGCGCATTCCGGGGATCAGGCTTTGGTGGCGGTGGTCTTGGCGGCTTCGATGAGTTCCCAGAACTTGGGGTTTTGGGAGAGGGCTTCGTCCTCGCCGGTGGGGAGGCTGGACCGGAAGAGAAAATCCTTGAGGGTATTCTTGCTGAGGATGCGATGGACGACGATGCCGAGTTCGTGGCGCTCGAAGTAGATGCGATAGTCGCCGATGCGGCAGCGGTGGAGGGTGTGGCCGCGGCGCTCAAGCTTGCCGTAGCGCTGCATCTCCGTGCTCATCACTTCCTGGGGCAGGCCGCGAAACTCGCCAAGGATCTGCAATTGCAGTTCCTTGGGCATTTTCGAGAGTTCAGCAGCACTGATGGGATTGAAGATGATCTGGAAGGGAAGCATCGGGTTGGTTGCGAGATGGTAGCGCGTACGGGAATCGAACCCGTCTTTCAGCCTTGAGAGGGCCGTGTCCTAGCCGATAGACGAACACGCCATCTAGCGAAGATGAGTTAACGAAGGGGACGCGGCATGTCAACGCGCAAAACAGGAAAAGGCGGTTTTGTGCGCATTGCATCACTGTTCCAATTTACCTGATCTACCAAGATACGCCGTTCCCCCGGCCGCCCCCTCTCCCTTGGCATTAACCCGGCGGCTTACTGAACCGCATAGGTAATTATCCAATCAGCGGTATTCGCTTTCTTGAGGAAGAAGGACTCACCGACATTGAAGGCGGTGTTTGGAGTCCAGACGAGATCCGCATCATCATAAGTTGCGGTCGTAAAGCCCACACCAGGGGTGAACTTATACGCCTGATCACCAGCCACTGCGGGAAGATTGCTGACCGGAAAACTCACAGGGAGTTTGGAACTGACGATTTGGAAACCGGGAACCAAGTGGTTGGTGGTGGTGCCGGTGAGCACTTCACCCACGAACGTCAGGACGATATTGGTCGACTGATTGTTCCGGATATAAGCGCCTTCACCAGGATTCAGCGTGACATTGCCGTGCGGGGTCCAAACATTGTCAGCGTCATCGAACGTAAAGGTCGCGAAACCAACGCCGGGGGTGAACTTGTAGAGCTGGCAGCCACCGGGAAGCAGCGGAATCAGCGAACCGATTGTATTGTTGGCGCTGTTCAACTGGTTGGCGATCAGATTGAAGCCAGGGGCCAAAGTCACCGTGTGGTAACCAACGACGTTCACGGAGTAAACCGTTTGCGCCATGGTGGAGGCGGTGAGTGCAATAAGCGCAGAAACGACAGCAAGGGATTTGATCATAGATAACTGGAGTAAACGGGTGAAACTCGTATATGAATATATGACCGGATCAGACTTTGTCAAATGGCGATGCTGAAATTTGAAACCCGAGGCATCAGTACAATAAAAAAGCCGCCCTTTCGGGCGGCTTGAATTACACACGGAACAAATTACTTGCGGCGGCGGGCCAAGAGACCGACCAGACCCAAGGCACCGAACGCGAGCACGCTGGGCTCAGGAACCGCCTGCAGGTTGAAGCTGCGGACGTTGTCCATGTTCGGCGAGCTGATCGGAAGACCGACGGTGGGGATGCCACCGAGGGGACCCGATTGAAACACCGCTGAAGAACCCATCTGATAGGTGTTATCAATCAGAGAGCGCGCCTGTGCCTGTGCCCAAGAGGTGATTGTGCCACCCTTGTTATCATATACGCGCATCTGTATGTCAGCGATGCCGCCAGCGGCCACGCCACCGATCACAGCGTCACCAGCGATAGGCTGAACAACGCTGCCGACCACGCCCGCCGTAGTAGACGTGCGGAACACAGTTACGCCGTTTGAAACGGCCAAAGCCAAGGAACCACCGGTAGGTCCGCCCCAGAGCTCAGCCGTGTAGCCAGTGCCGATCACGAATCCAGCAGTGTAGGCAGTGCCACCAACAGGCGTGCCAGCGGCCGAGTTTCCGCGAAGAACAGCATTATTGGCTTCCGCGAGGTACACCGGGGAATAAAACCCACCAGGACCTGAGATGCGGTTGTTGAACACAATCGTGCCCTGAGCATAAGCCCCGGCCGCGACTGAGGCCACCATCATGATTGTTGCAAGTGTTTTTCTCATATTAAGTATAGATCTAAATGAATGTTACGACAGACACCTTACTGAACCGTGTAGCTCATCGTCCACGGGGCGGTATTGGCCTTCTTGACGAAGAACGATTCACCAACTCCAATGACCGGATTAGGGGTCCAAACCAAGTCAGCATCATCATAGGTGGCAGTGGTGAAACCAACACCAGGAGTGAACTTGTAGGCCTGATCACCAGCAACTGCCGGGATACCGAGGCTGCCGATGGCGGACTGAACCGGAAGCTTGGCGCTGACGATTTGGAAGCCGGGAACCAAATTGTTGGTGGTGGTGCCGGTGAGCACTTCACCCACGAACGTCAGGACGATATTGGTCGACTGATTGTTCCGGATATAAGCGCCTTCACCAGGATTCAGCGTGACATTGCCGTGCGGGGTCCAAACATTGTCAGCGTCATCGAACGTAAAGGTCGCGAAACCAACGCCGGGGGTGAACTTGTAGAGCTGGCAGCCACCGGGAAGCAGCGGAATCAGCGAACCGATTGTATTGTTGGCGCTGTTCAACTGATTGGCAACCAGATTGAAGCCAGGAGCCAAGGTCACCGTGTGGTAACCAACGACGTTCACGGAGTAAACCGTTTGCGCCATTGAGGTGGCGACGCCTGCCGCGCCGAGCGCGACCGCAACTAGGAGAGATTTCGTTCTCATTTTGAACTTATTTGTTTGTTGTTCCGCGTGTGTGGCGTCAATAAACCAAAGGGGCGGGTCAGTGTCAAAATTTTTTTTGAGGTTTTTTTGAACGTGAAGCCTTCTTTTGAGTGAGCGACCGGACAAGGCCGGCTGGTTGCACGACCACGATTTTTAGCGAATCCGGTTGTGGATGAGCAGCTTGCGAAATGGCTTTGGCGGTTTCCCGCAAGGGAAAACGGTGGGTAATCAGGGGCCGCACATCCAATCGCCGGGAGAAAACGAGCGACGCAACCTCTTTTTGCAGAGTGACATCCGATGAATAACTGCCCAGCAAGGACTTCTCATCCACGCAGATTTCCGAGAAATCCACCGTGGAGGAGGTTCCCCGGCGGGTGTGGGCAAACAGGAGTATCTGGCCACCGCCACGCAGCAGACGGCGGGCTTGCACCACGGCATCATCCACCGGCACACAGATGACGGCGGCATCCAAGCCACGCCGGGCAGTCAGGCGGTCGAGTGATTTTTCCAAACCGGACGCGGCCGGAGAGAAAGCGGCGTGGGCACCGAACCGGCGGGCGAGCTGGAGACGGCGGGGAATGAGATCCGTGGCGACGACCCGGATGCCGCGCAGGGCCAGAAGGCGGGTGAACATGAGCCCGATCGGCCCCTGCCCCGCGACGAGGACGGCATCGCCCCGGAGCAGGCGCAATTGATTCACCGCCTTGAGCACGGTGTTGACCGGCTCGAGCAGGGCGCCTTCCTCAAAAGAATTGCGCGCGGGAATCTTGACGACGCCGGGAAGGCAGAAGCGCATGACGCGGACGTATTCCGCGTAACCGCCACCGGCGGGCTCGAAGCCGGCGGTGATGCCGGTCTGTTTATATTGGGGACACTGGGCGAAGGTGCCATGGCGGCAGAAGTGGCAGCGCCGGCAGGGGACGTGATGGTGCAGGGCCACGCGCTCGCCGACGCGGAAGCCCCGCACGCTCCCGCCGACTTTTACAATGGTGCCGGCGGTTTCATGGCCAAAGATGCGGGGTGGCGGCACGGTGCCGTATTGGATCTTCTTGATGTCGGTGGGACACACGCCGCACGCGGCGACCCGCACGAGCAGCTCGTGAGAGCCGATGCGGGGGACGGGGACTTCCTCCAGACGCAGGTCATTGACGCCGCGGTAGACGATCGCGCGCATGGTTTTGGGCACAACTGGCACGGGGGAAATTAAAGCAGGAACGGGAAAGGGGTTAAATAAGTTAAATGAGCGAATGGTTAATCCCATTTCCAGTTTGGAGTTGCATCATTTGCCGGAAGCCGGGTGAGGGCGCTCGGCCTACAGTGGCGATGGTCGCACTGCGACCGCTGCCACGTGCCGGTGCTCACGCTCAGCATTGTCGCAATGGTGCAATTTCAAACTGGAAGAGGTATAAATAGAGCCGGAGCCGAAGGCTACTGGGGGTGCTTTGAGAAGGCGGGCAGCCGATTCAAAGGGCAGAATGGTTAACGGCAGAATAATGAGGAGCAGAGTTGAACGCGAAAGCTGCGGGGTGACGATCAAACTGAATCCGGCCGAATCAAACTGCGAGCAACCGGTCGGGCGCGCCCAAAACCAGACACAGATTTGCTTGTTGTCCTGACACACGTCTTGGATGATGGGCTGGGTAGACATGCGACGAGACTGGAAGACCATAGCGTTTTTGCTGTTGCTGACATGGGCCACCTTCTGGCGCGTCGGCCAGCATGAGTTCATCAATTACGATGATCCCGACTATGTGACGGGCAACGAGATGGTGAAGCGGGGCCTGACGTGGGACGGGGTGAAATGGGCGTTTGGAAACCTGCACGGGGAGGCGACGTACTGGCATCCGCTCACGTGGCTGAGCCACATGCTGGACTGCCAGCTTTTCGGCCTGAGCCCGGGCGGGCATCACCTGATGAGCCTGGGGCTGCATTCGATCGCTGCAGTGCTGCTCTTTCTGGCGCTGCGGCGGCTGACGGATGCGCCGCAGCAGAGCCTGGCGGTGGCGGCGTTGTGGGCGGTACACCCCTTGCAGGTGGACACGGTGGCGTGGGTGACGGAGCGGAAGAACATCCTCGCCGCCATCGCGTGGTTCGCGGCGCTGTGGTGCTACGCGCGATACGCGGAGAAACCCACCGGGAGACGTTTCCTGCCGGTGTGGCTGGCGATGGCCCTGGGGATCATGTGCAAACCGGTGCTGGCGACCCTGCCGTTCCTGCTGCTGGTGCTGGACTTCTGGCCGCTGCGCCGGTGGAAGGAGGCAAAGGGGGAAGATCCGGAACCGGCACGGGCTCCAAAGTTTCCGGCGAAGTTGCTGATCATCGAGAAACTGCCCTTGCTGGCGCTTTCAGCGTTTTCGATCGCCATCACCTTGCATGCGCACGGGCAATTGGGAAGCACGGCGACGAATGAGGCGGTCCCCCTGGGCGCGCGGGCCGCCAATACATTGATTTCATACATGCGTTATGTGGGGAATGCCATCTGGCCGGCGCGGCTCTCGGTCATTTACCCGCTGCAATTGCACTGGCCGGGGAGCTGGGTGGCGGGCAGCGGCGTGTTGCTGGTAATATTGACTGCCGGGGCGGTGGCCTTGAGGCGGCGGGTTCCGGCGGTTGCGGCGGGCTGGTTCTGGTTTCTGGGAGTGATGGTGCCGACCTGCGGCATTGTGCAGGCGGGGATGCAGGCGATGGCGGACCGCTTCATGTATGTACCGCTGGCGGGATTGCTCATAGTATTTGTCTGGGGAGGCATGGCATTGCTGGAGCGGTTGAAACGGGCGCAAATGGCGGTGGCGCTGGCGGGGTTGAGCGTGTTCGCCTGCGCGGCGGTGGCGAGCGCGCAAACACGGCATTGGGCGAACAGCCGCACGCTGTTTGCCCACGCGGACGCGGTGGTGAAGGATAATCATATAGCAATCGCCGTGCTGGGGGCCATGGAAGCGGAGCGCGGGAACTTCCCGGAGGCCTTCGCACTATTTGAACGGGCGGTGGCGCTCTTTCCGGCAAACCCGGAAACGCGCCTGGCCTACGCGGACGCCCTGGCCCGGGCAAACCGTCCGCAGGAAGCCATCCGGCAATACGCTGCGGCGTTGCAGCTCAATCCCCGTCTGGCCGCGGCCCACAACGGGCTGGGGGCGGGGCTGGCCAACCAGGGTCAACTGGCGGAAGGCATCGCCCACATGGAGGAAGCGCTGCGGTTGAGCCCGAATTTCCAACTAGCGCGGGACAACCTGGCCAAGGCCCGACAGATGCTCTCCAACAACGAGGAGGTGGAAAGCCGTTATGAAACGGCCCGGACCCAAGGACTGGCTTCGGCCGAGGAGTGGGTGGGGCTCGGCAATGCGTTGCTGGGCAAGGGGCGATTTGACCTGGCGCAAGACTGCTACCGCCGCGCGCTGGAGAAGCGCAGTGACTCGGTGGACGCCCTCAACCGGCTGGCGTGGCTGCTTTCCACGCATGCGGAGGAGCGGTTGCGCAACGGGGCGGAGGCCTTGAAGCTGGCCGAGAGCGCCTGTGCGCTGACGGGCCAGACCAATGCCTTCAGCCTGAACACGCTGGCGGCGGCGTATGCGGAGAACGGGCGTTTTCCCGAGGCGGTGGCCGCCGCCCAGCGGGCTTATGATCTGGCGGTCCAGAACCAGCAGGCCGGGGTCACGAACATCATTGCGCGGCTGCTGGAAGGCTACCGGCAGGGCCAGCCGTACCGGGAAATGCCGCGCTGAATGATTTTCCCCGGTTCCAGACAGCCGCACCGCAACCAAAACTTCGCAGTGGTGTTTTTCCAAACTGTGAATATAGTGTGTGTCGTGAATCGTAGCGGAATGACCCTGTTCCTCCTGATTGCAGCCTGCGCGCTGGCGCTGCCTGCATCCGCGGAGATGGATACCACGTTTGCCCGGTACTTTGCGATCACGAACCGGAACGCCTTTGACCTCAAGACGCCGGTGCCGCCCCCGCCCGCGCCAGAACCGCCCCCGCAGACGACCATCAAGATGACGGGCATCACGACGATCCTTTCCAACAAGCGCCTGCTCGTGGTGGTGACGGAGCAAGGCAAGCAGCCGGAACCGCTCATGCTCCGGGAGGGCGAGACGCGGGGCGCGGTGGAAGTGCTGAACATTGACGAAGTGGCGGGCACGGCGCGCGTGAAGAACGCCGGGCGCGAGCTCACGCTGGATTTCAAGAACTATGGAGACAAGCCGCCGACGGGCCCGGCCGCTCCATCCGGCCCGGGGCCATCCGTGGCCGGGGTTGGTCCCATTCCCGGCATGCCCGCACCGCCAGGAACGGTGACAGCTTCGTATAATCAAGGCGGGAATAATTACAGCCCGGCTTCCTACAGCCAGGGCGGCGGGGTCGGAAACATGGCCAACAGCAACGGAGGCCATATTGGCGGCATCAACACGGGAGGCGATGTGGGGATCAACCTGGGCGGCCGGAATGTGGCGTTGAACCTGGGCGGGAGAAGCACGCTTCCGGAGCAGGCCAATTTCCCGGCGGCCCAGCCGACCTCCTATGAGCACTCTGATCTGTTATTGTATCAGATTTCCGAAGAAAACCGGCGCAAAGAGCGCGTGAGCCCGGATTTGCAACAAATCGGCCTGGGCCAGACTCCGCCGCTTCCTCCCACGCTGACCGGACAGCTAGTGAACGAAGGCAAGTGAAGCAAAATTGCTGAACCACGCCTCCGGTTTCGCCTCCCAGCGCCAGAGCTTTCCGCGCCACTCGAATTCCAGCCCGCCCGCGTGCAAGGCCTGGTTGGCAAAGATCAGGCGCTTTTGCTGCTCCTCCGTCAACTGCCCGACCACGAAGTTCAAGTAAGCTTGTTCGTCCCCGCCGTAGATTTTATCTCCAACGATCGGATGGCCAATATGGGCGAGGTGGATGCGGATTTGATGTTTGCGCCCGGTCTCGGGCACCACGCGGACGAGCGCGAAATCTCCGCCATCGCGAGAGAAGTTCCGTTCCCGCCACCAGTTGGTGCGCGCAGCCGAGCCATCGGGACGCACACAATCCTTGATGCGCGTGACGGCGGATTCGTCCCGGCCGAGCGGGGCATCAATGACGCCTTCCGCCGCGGAGAGATGGCCATGGACGATGGCCACGTATTCCTTGCACACCTCGCGCGCCTCCCACAACCGGCGCACTTCGCGCATGGCTTCATCCGTCTTGGCCACGAGCACGAGACCGCTGGTCTCGCGATCAAGGCGGTTGACGAGGTGGGCGGCAGGTCCGGCGCCCAGGTGCAGGCGCACGCGGCTGATGAGGCTCGAGTATTCGTCGCCTTTGGTGGGATGACAGACGAGGCCCGCCGGCTTGTTGAGGACGAGCAGGTCGGCGTCTTCGTAAACGATGTCAAACAGGTGCTGCATGGATTCGCGCGGGCACAAGTAGCGGAGGGAAACGCAGCGGGCGCAAGGATTTTGGGAAGCTCAGGGGGAAGCTCAAAGTCTCCAAGTTCAAAATGCCAAGGAAGGACCAAGGGGCAACGTCCACTCGCCGCCGGGACGGCGGCGCTCCCAGTGAAAGGCGTGTCCGCCTCCCGATAACCCTCTTCTCATAACACGTAGGAACAGGATTGCACTACTCCCGCAGATGGGCGAGGATGACTCTCAAGGCAAATCATGTCGCAGGCTGAGATCATCATCCGGTTTATCGCGCTCGCGGTCTTGGGAACGTATCTCGTCAGGAAACATCAAGAGCGGCATCCCGTCCGGCGCGAAGAACCTTCCCAGCAAACCGGGCACGGCCTGGACACGGCATTCCTCCAGACGAGACTTCAGAGCGTGCGCGGCGATTTTTTCGCTGAGCGGCGGAGAGCATCATCCCAGGCCGGCTTCCGCAAAAGCCTCGTGGAGCGGGCGCGTCACCGCCTCAGCAAGGCGCGTTTCTTCCAAGCACCGGATGCCGCGCACCTCCCGCTCGCGCATGAAGACAAGCCCCTCCCCCGCCCTGCATAAGATCCGCGCGTTCCGATCATTGGGGCGCAAGCTGGGCACCTCCGGCCAGCCCACGGCCGCGCAGTTTCGCGCCATCCATAATGCCGGGTTCAAAGCGGTCATCAACCTTGCCCTGCCGACTTCGGATCATGCCCTGGCGGATGAGGGGAGCGTGGTGACGCGCCTGGGCATGGCATACGTGCATATCCCGGTGGATTTTGCGGCGCCTAAGGCCGGTGACTTTCGCGTCTTCAGCCGGGCGATGCAGATGTTTGCCGGGCGGCCGGTGTATGTGCATTGCGCGGCGAACATGCGGGTTTCCGCTTTCGTGTATCTATATCGCATCCTCCACGGGGGCGTGAGCGAAGCGCGGGCACGACGGGATTTGCACGCCATCTGGGAACCGGACGAGGTGTGGGGGAGGTTTATCAAACGCGTGCTCAAGGACCGCTGAGATAAAAGGGTCAAAGTCTCCAAGGATAAAATTCAAAGGAAGGACCAACGATATGTCGGAATGGATGGGCGGAATTGCGTCGTCCGACCAGGAAAGCGCCGTTCCCCCTCACCCCTGCCCTCTCCCTCGGGGAGAGGGAGAAAGGCATTCAGTCTCGCTTGCAAAGCATGTCGCTTGGCTGGTTCAGGATTCCAGTGTGCATCCCGTCAGCTCTGAAAATGGCCAGAGACGGTCTGACTGCATGGGTGCTGCGACCGAGGACGGGCGCACTCCGCCCCTGTATCAAAAACGCACAATGAGCGGAGACAGTTTTTGCGCTTACCACTTTCATTCCCAACCGGACTCTGTTCCAATCCCGGGAAGCCTGCTGGATGTGAGAGCCTAAAAGGTGCTGTCGAGCGCGATGCGCGCCTGCCACCCGGCCCAACTTGTTTTTGAAACATGCGCAAGACGAAGAGATTGTTCGCCCCGGACGATGGCGCGATTCCCGCCAGCACCACTGAAACGGAAGCGACCCGCCGCGTGCTGCTGGTGGAGCCGGACGTGGTCTTCTCCGGCGCGCTGACCGGCTGGCTGCAGGCCCGGAAATATCATGTGACGCAGGCGCGCGATGCGAATGACGGGCTGATGTGCGCCAACTGGGCGGACTTCGATTACATCCTGTGCGAGATGGAATTGCCGGACCAGCCGGGGGACCAATTTTACACCACCCTGCAACGCGCCAAGCCGCAGATGTGCAATTGCCTCGTGTTCATGTGCGGCCCGCGCGGGGCCTCGCGCATGGAGGCCTTTCTCGCGCGGACCCGAGCCCTGATCTTGTGGAAACCTTTCGAACTCCAGACCACCCTCGATGCCTTCGGGATCATTGATCGCAAGCAGCGGGCGGCGGTGGTTTGATTTCGCGCGGGTTGGCCGGACTCCCCCCCCCCGAAACTGCCCCGCCGGATGGTCTTCAGGAAAATCATCCCTTCCACACGAGGCCGCGTTGAAGCGGGATAAATCCCGCGCTCCTTCAGTGAGTTCGCTCCGCTCAATTGCATCATTCCGGTCAAGTTAAAGAACGACCTTCAGCCGCGCCGGGTGCATCTCATCATTGTTCCAGTTGCGTCATCCGATCAGGCAAGCGCCGTTCCCCCTCACCCCTGCCCTCTCCCTCGGGGAGAGGGAGAAAGGCATTCAGCGATCATTGGCAAAGCCGGCGTCGCACGACGGTTCAGGGATTCAAGGCGCGAACCGTTCTGGCTGGGGGAAATCTCACCCCTGCCCTCTTCCCCGAGGAGAGGGGGAATGGCACTCAGCGCTGGAGCAGGTCCACGTCGTAAATTATGGACAGTGATGAGATGCGCACGCCGCGCCGGGTGCATCTCATCATTGTTCCAATGGGGCAACCGGACAAGGAAAGCGCCGTTCCCCCTCACCCCAGCCCTCTCCCTCGGGGAGAGGGGGTATGGCATTCAGCGCTGGAGCAAATCCACGTCGTAAATCACAGACAGTGATGAGATGCGCACGCCGCGCCTGAACGGCTGTGGAGGACTTGCGGAGATGGGGAAGATGTGCGAGAGTGGCGAGCCGGAGCGTTCCGGCGGCTGGAGCCGGAGCCGGAGCAGAGCAGAAACAAGGAGCAGTGAACCTCATGAACATGGCAACGTTGCCGGATTTTTCCGGTCAAGCGGGCGAGCTGGCTTGGTCACGAAGCGCAGGCGCGACGCGCAGCGGAACAGAGGTCGCCCAAGTGAACGAGAGCGGACGCCAAGTGTCATTCAAGCGGGGTTATCTGAAACGATTGAACCTTATTCCCACCTGCGTTCGCGTATGTTCGGATATCCGGAAAAAAATTTATGAATGGCCATGATGGAAAAATATCCCTGCGGGATGACGGGAACGGCACCTGCGGCAGGACGGCAAACCAGGGCGCTCCGAAAATCCCTTGCAATTCCGGCGCACCGGCTCTCAATCACAGCGCCATGCTGAACCATGCCGCCTTGGCCGCGCAGCCGCGCGCAAGCGAGGGCGGCCGTGGTATTTGAAGCGAACGAGAGCAACGGCCATGACACCGCAAATGAAATGCGATGGGTGTGGAAAGATCGCGATGACCATTCCGCCCGGCCTGATGCCGGCCGGGGGCAAATACCTTTGCCCGCAGTGCGCTGAGCCGGCCGGAAAAGCGGCGCTGTGCGCCTGTCCTGATTGCGGGGCGCACATCAGCCGCCGGGCATTGACCTGCCCGCGATGCGGCGCGCCCGGGCCGGCTAACCCCGCCCCCCAAGCCGGTGAAAGAGCACCCGCCTCCCCACCCATCATCGCCCCGGGCGGTGGGGCCGCGCTGGCTGCCACGCCCCCGCTTTATCCTGGCGGATACAGCGCCACGAACCGCCCGCTGCCTCGATATGTGGAAATGACCCCCCAGCCGAAGCGGCGGACGGGCATGCTGATCGGCGGCGGACTGCTGTGCTTCTTCCTCTTTATCGGGATTTATGGCGTCACCATTCTGCCCGAGTCCACCAAGCCCAACCCATCGGGCGGGCGGCCCGCCAGCACGGCGGCAACCAATTCCCCCACGCCCACGGGAAATGCCGCTGCGGCCGGAACCGCCAACACCAATGAGAGCACGGCGGTCCTTTCCAAGGTCATCTCCGGCATGATTGATGGTACAAACGTGGCGCTGGCCGACCTGCCCGTGACGAAAGCGGATGCAGCCGAGGCCAACCGGATTGCCGGGGAGATGATGAAAAACATCAATTCCCTCGTGGATTTTACGGTGACGATGTGCGTGCCCAGCACCGGGCGCACACCCGGGAGCTTCTCGATGGTCATCTTTACGAAGGATCCGTTGCTGCACATTGAATCATCCAAAAAGGCGTGGCTGCTGACGGTGGTGGCCGTGGCCGGACAGGCCTGCGGGCAGCATCCTGAATTCAGGATGGACCAGGTCATCCTGGCCGATTCCACCTATATCAAGCAGCACAAAGGGTTGTTCGCCGAGGCGGCACGGTGCCAGTTTCTCCAGACCGAAGTGAAGGGCGGCCGGATGACCATGGAGAAACTGTACGAGGAAATACTGGGGGCGCTGGTGGAGAAGAAAATTGAGAAGTAAAAGCGGAGTGGCCGCACCCCCAAATCATCCCGACCGTGTTTAATTCAGCCCCAGCCACGAAAAAGCCGGTTGCCAAATATTCCCTTCCCTCCGAAACTTGCGGCGTGACCGGCCTGATGAAGATAACTGACCTGACCTGCTGGCGCGCCTTGGGCGTGGCCGCGATCGTCTGCGCTGGCGCATCCGCACAGGCGGCCGTGGCGGAAGATGCGGATACGCTGGTCTTCGTCACCGGTGACCGCCTGTCCGGGCGGGTGGTGGCCATCGAGCCGCGGAATGACGTCACCTGGAGCAGCCCCGCCATCGTGGGGGACACCTCTTTTTCCTATACGAACATCTCGCGCATCGTGCTGGGAGCGCGCGAAACGCCGCCGTCCAAATCCCTCAATGCCTGCCGCCTCCGCCTGAACAACGGCGATGAATTTGAGGGGAACCTGGTCCTGCTGGATGCGGAAAAGCTGGAGCTGGACACCTGGTTTGCCGGGCGCCTGACCTTTGCGCGCAACCGGCTGGATTCCCTCACCCCCGTCGTCACGCGGCCCTCGGTCGTCTATGAAGGCCCGACCGGCATGGATGGCTGGACGGTCGCGCAGACGCCGGTGCCCGGGGCCGAGTCCAACGGCTGGCACTATGCCCACGGGGCGTTCACCGCCAGCGCCTCCGCCTCCATCGCCCGGGACTTGAAACTGCCGGACGTTGCGAGCATCCAGTTCGATATCGCCTGGAACGGTTACATGAACGTGGCGATCGCCCTGTACGCCGACCGGTTGCTGCCCATTCAACTGGCGGCCAAGGAAGCGGCTCCCGACTTCGGCCCGTTCTACAGCCTCCAGTTGCAGAACAACCTCGCCAACATCCTCGCGGTGAAAAAGGACGCGCCCCTGGCCTCCATGGGCTACGCGTATATCAACGGCCTGGAGACGCGCAACTCGGCGCAGTTCACCATCCGCTGCAACAAGGCGGAAAAATCCATCTACCTCTATCTCGACGGCGTGCTGCTGAAGCAATGGGTGGACCCGGTCGAATTTGCCGGCAAGGGCACGTGCGTGCGGTTCGTCAACCAGGGCACCGGCCAGACCCGCATCAGCAACCTGATCGTTTCCGAGTGGGATGGGCGCATGGAAACGCCGACCAACCGGGTGGATAACACCACCAACGACTTCGTCCGCCTGCTCAACCAGGATGCCCTGGCCGGCGCGATCATCGGGTTCCGGGACGGCCAGTTGACGGTGAAAACGTCTTTTGCCGAGGTGCCGGTCCCGCTGGCCAAGGTGGCCCAGGCCCATTTTGCCCTGAAAACCCGCGAGCCCATCGCCGCCGTGCCGGGAACGGTGCGGGCCCAATTCTCCCGCCGGGGGCAGGTCAATTTCACGCTGGAACGGTGGGAAAACGGCAAACTGGTGGCCACCAGCCCCAGTTTTGGGCGGGCAAACTTCGATTTGGGGGCGTTCAAGACCTTGGAATTGCGCCCGCTCGAGTCCGTGGGGGGGTTGTGATATATGGTTGAAGAATCATTCATCACCTCTTCCAGCAGGCCGAAGCGGCCGGTCCGGCGGATAATTCCAATTGACAACGTGCTGCCGCCTCGTAGATTGCGCCTCAACAAATCGTAACAACACAATACTGCATCAGGAGTCTTATGAAAGTTTTCGGCAGTTATATCTCTCGCGCCCTCGCTTGTGTCGCTGTAGCCGTCGGTCTGTGCGTCAGCGCCCAGGCGGATGAAGGCAAGGCCGTGGTGCGTGCCGTGCGCGGCGCCGCCCAATACAAATCCGCCGCCGCCGGCACCTGGGCTCCGCTCAAGGTGGGCAACACCCTCCGGAGCGGTGCCATCATCCAGACGGCCGCCGGTTCCCAAGTGGACCTCTTCCTCGGGGCCAACGGCCCCGTGGTCCGCGTGACGGAATCCACCGAAATGGCGCTCGACAAGCTGGCCTTCCAGAAGACCGGCGATGACACGGTGATCGAGACCCAGCTCGACCTGAAGGCGGGCACGTTGCTCGGCAATGTGAAGAAGCTGGCCGCCGCCTCCCGCTATGACATCAAGACGCCGAACGGCGTCGCTGGCATCCGCGGCACGCAATACAAGGTCAGCGCCAATGGCGTGATCACCTGCATTGAGGGCACGGTGCACATCAGCTACATCAACCCCTTCAACGGCCAGCGCGTGGAACTCGACCTGCCCCAAGGCAAGACGTTCATTCCGCCGACCGCCACGCAGCCGCAGCAGATTGTGGACTACACGGGCGGTCCTATCAATTGGGGCCCTCCCGAAACCGGCCCCCGCACGGTTGTCACCGAGACCGGTATTGAGATCTTTGTCTCCCCGATCAATGGTCAGGGTGAAACAACCACGACTCAACCGCCGCCGCCGCCGCCGAATAACGACTCGCCGTAACCGGCGGGCACTGGTGTTTAAACACCGCCACTTTAACCCAGAGCAATTCGTTGCTCTGGGTTTTTTGTTTTTCAGGCCTTTCGTGCGCGTCTCAACACTGTCCTGGTTGGAGGGCTGAAAGCCCGCTATGTCATAGCCCGGGCTGAAGCGAGTCGGCAAGCGCAGGCCCGGGATAACGGGCCACGCTATGTTCAAAGGGCTGAAAGCCCGTGACAAATAGGGCCATTGACATTCTTCGTGTCGCGCTTACAGCGCTCTACGCACAGAATGCCCTCCCCGGGGCTGCACTCACTGCGTTCGCTCCACCCCGGGCTATGACATTACGGGCTTTCAGCCCTGCGGATGCACCTTCACTATTTCGTCGGGGCCATCCTCCGTTTCTCAGAAGCATCTCGCTCGTTGAATGCTTCGTAGATGACACGCCCACGCCACACCAATGCGCCTGGTTTCCGACCCAGACCAATCCTTGAGTTGCTCCGGTTTTTCTGTTTTTCTCAGTTGGTGAAAGTCAGGCTGCGCAAACTACTTCCGGTGATTCTCGGTACGGGAGCCATCGCGTTTGTCTGCCTGTTGCACTACCTCTCGCAGCCCGATGTCATCGCCTCCTTTTCCGGACCGCGCCGCCTGGAAGCGATCACCTACGACTGGCGGGTCAAACGCTCTTTTGACCAGACGGCACCGTCGGCAAACAACCTGGCCGCCCTGTTCATTGATGACATCGGCCTCAGCAACGTCAACGCCAGCTACCAGTTCAGCTGGCCATGGCCGCGGCAGTTGCATGGCAAGATCGTGAATGAATTGAACGCGCGGGGCGCCAAGGCCATCGGCTTCGATATTCTTTTTGCCGAACTTCACCCCGTCTTCTCTTCCACCAGTGTCAAGGAACCCAACGGCACGATGGTTCCGTCGGACGAGTATTTTACCCGCCAGCTCAAGGCGGCGGGAAACGTGGCCATTGCGGCCATGAGCGAGACCGTGTTCGACAAACGGCAAATGATCCTGCCGGCCGACCTGTTTCGCACCAACGCCCAGGTCGCGCACATCCTCAGCACCAAAGACACGGATGGCATCATGCGCCGCGCCATTCCGTATGTGGACGATCCCCGGCAGGGCCGCTTGTGGAACCTTGGCATTGTGCTCGCCGCGCGGGGATTGGATCTGGATCTGAACAAGACGGAAATCAAACCCCACGAAATCGTCCTGCACGGGCAAGGCAATGTCAGCCGAACAATTCCGCTATTGAGAGATGGGACTTTTTACATCAACTGGGAGCTGGAATGGAATGACCGCCGCATACTCAAGGCCAGCTATGACGAAATCCTGGCCAGCAACGAAGAACGGCGGCTGGGAACAAACGATATGCCCCGCGACTTTGAAGGCAAAATCGTCATCGTCGGCTCGGTTGGTTCGGGCAACAACATTTCCGATCTGGGACCCACTTCGCTTTCCAAGGAAACCTACCTGGTGAGCAAGCACTGGAACGTGGCCAATTCCATCATCATGAGCCGGTTCGTGCACATCACGAGCCTGGCCCAGGATTTCCTGCTGATCATTGTCCTCGGAGTGCTGGCAGCGGCATGCACCATGGCCTTGAAACCGCTGCTCGCGGGCCTGGGGGTATTCGCGGTGGGCGTCGGTTATCTGTATGCCAGTTTCTTTCTGTATACGGAATACCGCTGGTCGCTGCCCGTGGTCATGCCCGTGGGCGGCGGCCTCTTCTTCACGCACTTCACCCTGCTCACCTACCGGCTCGTGTTTGCCACGAAGGAACAGCGCCGCGTGAAAGGCATCTTCAGCAAGATCGTTTCCCCCAATGTCGTGCATGAATTGCTGAAGGCGGAGACGCTCTCGCTCGGCGGAACCATCCGGCGCGTTACTGTGTTCTTCGCGGATGTGCGCGGCTTCACGGAACTCACCGATGTCGCGCAGCAGCGGGCGGAGGATTACGTCCGCACGCACAATCTCACGGGCAAGGAGGCGAGCGATTATCTGGACAAGAATTCGCAGGACCTGCTCGCGACGGTGAACCTCTATCTCAGCACGATTGCCAATGTCATCAAACAGCACGATGGCACGCTGGACAAATACATCGGCGATTGCGTGATGGCTTTCTGGGGCGCGCCGACGCCGAACGAAAAACATGCGGCCACCTGCGTGTATACCGCGATTGATGCGCAGCGCGCCATTTACGAACTGAACCAGCGCCGGGCCGAGGAGAACGCGCGCATCGCCGTGGAAAACGAGCGCCGCGCGGCGGCGGGGGAACCGACCCTCACACCGCTGGCCCTGCTCGCGCTCGGCTCCGGCATCAACACCGGGCTCTGCACCGTGGGCCTCATGGGCAGCGACGCGCACATCCTCAGCTACACGGTGTTCGGCCGCGAAGTGAATCTCGCGTCGCGTCTTGAAGGTGTTTCCGGCCGCAGCCGCATCATCATTGGCGAGGCGACCTACCTGGATTTGAAACGCGATGATCCCACGCTCGCGGCTCAGTGCATTCCCCAGCCGGCGTTGCAAGTGAAAGGATTTCGGAATGCCGTGCAGGTGTACGAAGTTCCGTGGAAACCGGCAGGCTCGACGGCATTGGAGCAGAAGTGAGCATCGGCCGGGCTCGTCACCGGACCTTCGCCGGCAGCTTCCACTGCTCATCAAAAAAGTCCGCGGCCGCCACCCGATTGGTCGCAGCTCCCTCCAAGCGCACGACTGCAAAATCGGGCAGTTTCGGCGTCTGGTTCGCATTGCTGCCCGCGCCCGCTTCCGGGAAGGTGAATCCGCTGTTCACCACGATGTAGCGCGAGGGATTCAGCGGGTTCGGATAAATCATCACCGCCACATGCGACGAAGCCGGGAAAGCATCATTGCCGGCGCGGATTGATTTGGCATCCCACTGGATCGGCAGCTTGCCCGCGATGCGCGCGAGCAGCCGGTTGCTCTGCGGGTCACCCCACAGGATGAGGTTGTGCGCGGCGATGTCTTCGTCGGTCACTGCGGCATCATCCTTCACGCGGGCATCACCACGAAATTGCGCGCGCCATTCGGCAAGGGCATCGGCCATCTCGCGTTTCACCCACGCACCAGCGGCGGCGTTCAGCGCCGGCCCGGTCGGCCGCACCATCAGGAAGCTGCTCATGAACGCATCATCGATCGGGCCTTGCAAGCCGGGACGCTTGTGCAAGCCGCCTTGAAACGAATCGACGTGGCGCCAGGTCTTTCCGTCTTTTTCAAAACGCTCGCCCCTAAGCTCGCTGTAAAGCGCGTCGGGAATCGCAAGCCTCTGCCCATCCAGTTCCGCGATCCTGCCCCCGGTGGACTGCTTCCACAGATCCAGTTCGAACGCGGAAACATTTTGCGTCTTCACCCGCACGGTCTTGCCATCGCGCTGGGCATCCACCGTGGCACGCTCCCAATGGCGCTCCAATCCCACCACCTGCAAACGCGGCGCTTCATAATACCGCAAGGTGTAGGTGGCAAACCGCACCCGAGCAGGAATGCGCTCACGCTCGCGCGCCATGATCGCATCAAACTTCGTCGCGAGCACCTGCTTGGTCTTCGGCTCATACTTGTGCTCGGTCTTCGGGCCGATGAGATGATCGAGTTCCAACCCCTCCTTCTTCATCGCTTCGGCCATGATGTCAGCGGCCTGCTTCTGCTTGTCGAGTTCACCGCTGTAGGCGATCACCGGGTAGTTGGCGAAATTCAGCGCATAGTCCGTTGCGTCATACCAATGCCAGAGCGTTTGTTCATACCAAGGGATCGTGGAAAGTTTCTTCGCCGCGCCGGTGTATTGCGCCGTTTCCGCAAAGCCCGCTCCTGGCGCGGCAGCGGCCCACAGCACCGGATAATGCGCGCCCAGGTGCCACACGCCCGCGCCCCCCATGGAGAAGCCGCGAATGCTGATGCGCTCTCTATCAATCTCATAATCGCGACGCATGGCCAGGTAAGCTTCCAGCACATCTATTTCGCCCGCGAACTTGAAGGCGTTGCAGTAACGGCCATAAGGGTGCAGCACGATGGCATCAAGCGGGGCGAATTCTCCGGCGCGCGACTGGCGCTCGGAAATGAATTTCAGTTCCGTGAGATTATTGTCGCGCCCATGCAGCCAGACATCGAGGCGGAACGGCTTGCCACCCCGCTCATGGTAGCCAGGGGGTATTACCAACCCAATAGGTTGTGCTGAGCCATCAATGCGCGAACGGTATCCACGCACGACCAGCCCTGTCGCCGTCAGCCAGGGCGTCTGTCCCGCCTTCAATGCCGCCACGCGCGCCATGCCCGTCTTTAATAAGTTCCGCGCGGCGGGCACGTCGTTGGTGCGATAGAACTCATTGTAACGCAGCGGCCATTCCACGGCCTTGTGATAAATCTCCACGTCGGGAAGAAAGCGTGCCAGCGGTTTGTCCGCGAGGGATGTGCGTAACTGCTCGATCTCCTTGCCCAATACGCCAGCGCCCAATTGCAGCTCCGCGCGATTGACGTCCGAAATCGCAATGCCCGGCGGCGGCACCTGCTTCGTCGCGGCATTCTCGGCAGCGACCGCCACCGATAGATTCACGGACAGGCTCAGCAAGATCAGCACCTGCGGGACAAAGCGGTAATTCATGGGGCGAATAGTCACATTTTGACGGCGAATGCATGACGTTGTTCGCACAAACTGGCGCATTGGACAATTCCTTTTCATGTTCTTGCACCGTGCTTTTTTCACAAAGCAAGAGTGTCCGTTTCACACTCTCGCCGATGAGGAAACCGGCCATTTTCCGGCCGGCAAAATTTGCACTCGTGCGAACGCAAAAGACGCCTGACAGGCAGCGGTTTTTTTACACTTCGTCTCGCTTTGTGCCACTCGGCGAGACTCCTGCTATTCCTATTCTTATGAAGTCAGCCGTTTTCATCGAACGTGATGGAGTCTTAAACAGCGTTCGCACCGAGCGCGGCCATCAGGTCACCCCCCTCACCCTCGACCAGTTCAAGATCAATGAAGCCGCGAAAGAGCCGCTTCAGAAATTGAAGGCCGCGGGATTCATCCTCATCGTCACCACCAATCAGCCCGGCCTCTCGCGCGGCTACCAGTCGCGCCGCGAACTGGACCTGATGCATGCCATCCTGCGCCGCCAGTTCCCCGTGGATGACATCGTGATGTGCCCGCACGACGAGACCGATCATTGCCCCTGCCGCAAGCCCAAGCACGGCCTGCTCACCGAGGCGGCGTTCAAGTGGCACCTGGACATCGAGCACTCCTTTGTGGTGAGCGACAAGTGGCAGGATGCCGAGGCCGCCCGCAGCGCCGGCTGCCTCTCGCTGCTGCTGAATTCACCGTGGGTGGGAACGGTGCATCATGATTTCCTGCTGCCGAGCGTGCCCTCGGTGGCCGACAAGATTTTGCAACTGCAGAGCCAGGGCCTGGCCTACAGTTGAGTTCTTTCTCTTTTGTTTCTGGCGCGCGCGGCGCGGAGTCCACCACTGGTGGAGGGCGTTTTTGTGGTTTTTCGTTCTGAATCCGCCTGTATGCGGGTTTACCCGCGCCGCGCAAACCTCCCTCTTCCGTCTCTTGCTCTTACTCTCCCCGCTTAGAACTCGAATCCCCGCTCCCCGACAGTCCAAGACTTTCACGGCGTTTCTTTAAGCTCTCCATACGCTTGTTCCATGAGTCTTGCTCCTGCGGCGGGACAAGGTTCGGATGCTCGAAGTAAATGGCCTCTTTGATCTCAAAAAATTCCCCGAAAGCTCGGCCAACATTCCGGCGAATCTGGTGAAATTCCGCCTCCGGGCAGGCCGATTGAATTTTTCCCGGCCGCGTATCCAGAATGCGAGTGGCGGCCTGGAGGTCGGCTAGCGTTAGAATTGCAACTTCTCGGGTCATGACACTTCCAGCAACTTGCCGCTGCCTTCCACGCTTAGGGCAATTCTTCCATTGTGATGCTCTTAAACGAAACCTCCGTCACCCCGCCGCCGTGGATCTGCAGGCCGATCTTGCCGAACTGCGGGATCTTGTCCTCCGGCTCCGCCTCCGTATAATCCACCGCCGCCGCGCCATTGATCCACGCGCGAATGCGTTTGCCCTCGCAACGGATCAGATACTCATTCCACTCCCCGCGCTTGAGCACGGCGTTGACGGCTTTCATGTCGGACTTCGCCATCACCTTGTTGCGGCGTGATTCATCATACACGCTGCCCCACCACTCCGGATCGCCCAAGTCCACCTGGTAGCCCTTCATCTCCGCATCGTTCGGCACGCGCTCGCTGCGCACCTGCACGCCCGAGTTCACAAAGCCATTCGTGCCCGTGAGCTTGAACTGCAGCTTCAACACGAAGTTCGTGTAATTGCGCGTCGTCGCCAGAAATTCATTGCGCGGAACTTTCTTCCCGGACGTGAGGGACCCGGCCATGATCGTGCCGTTCTCAATGCGCCACGTCTTGTTGGTGTCGCCATCCCAGCCGCTGAACGTCTTCCCATCGAAGAGCGAAACCGGCTTGCCCTCGGCGGCGGCAAGAGTGACGGCGGCGGCGAACAGGCTGAGCGCGGAGAACACGTGTTTCATAAATGGTGAAGTTGGTATTGGTGATAATCGCGCAGGTCCGACGCGTCAACGCTGGTGACGAATCTATTTCCCCGCGCTCCACCCGCCATCAATCAAAAGCGCTGTGCCCGTAATAAAGGACGCCTCATCACTCGCGAGATAAAGCGCCGCTGCCGCGATCTCATCGGGCCTCGCCATCCGCCCGTTCGCCTGTGTCGCCACCATGTCTTCGTACGCCTTCTTCGGGTCGGGATATTCCTTGAGCCGCTGCGTCACGTAAGGCGTCTCCACACGACCGGGGCAGATGCAGTTGATGCGGATGCCTTCCCTAGCATGGTCCAGCGCCATCGCCTTCGTGATGCCCACCACGGCGAACTTGCTGCTGCAATATGCCAATCGGTCTCGGATGCCGAGGATGCCCGCGATGGAGGCGACGTTCACGATCACCCCGTTCTTCCGTTCCAGCATTGCGGCGAAGAACGCCTTGGTCACGTTAAACACCCCGCGCACGTTCACCGCGTAAATCCGGTCCATGTCCGCGCCGGTGGTCGTGGCCATCGTGCCCACGTGGCCGATGCCCGCGTTGTTCACGAGGATGTCCAACCGCCCTTGCGCGGCGTGAACGTGCCGCGCGATGGCCGCGCAACTCTCCTCATTCGCCACATCCAGCAACGCGAACTCCGCCTTCCCGCCCGCCGCCTGGATGCGCGCCACGGTTTCGCGACCGCCCTTCTCATCCCGGTCAGTCGCATACACAAACGCCCCCGCCTGCGCGAACGTCTCCGCGATGGATGCCCCGATTCCCGAGCCCGCGCCCGTCACCAATGTGATCTTGTCTGCCAGTGAGAACATGATGCGAGTATGACCGGCGGGCGAGCGGCTGGGCGAGCGGATTTTCCAAATGCGCCCCGGCAAAAGAAAAACGGCGCAGGGCGGAAATCCGCACTGCGCCGTTGCGAAAACCGGACCGGCTTACTTCTTCAAATCCGGCGACACCGGGTTGAACATCTTGAGGCCGATGCCATCCTGGTTGGACGTAAAGGCATAGACGGCGATGCTGAAATGGCGCTGCACCTTTTCAAACGGCGGCAGCAGTTCAAAATCAAGCCACTCGGCAAACGTCTTGCCCGCATTGCCACCCATGCGCCCGCCCAGGGGCGTCATCGCCAGAAGATTGGCGAGGGCATCCTTGTCCTTTTTCATGGCGGTCCACACGGGGCGCATGCCTTCGCGCTGATCCTCGAAAGCAAACATGCCCGTGTTCATGCCGCCGACTTTTTGCGCCGCCTCGGCCAGGCCCGGACGCTCGCGCAAGGGCTTCTTGCCTTCCGGCCCGCGGAGATATTCTTCGAGCATGGCATTGTCCGTCGCGATCACGAGATAGCCGCCATTGCTGGTGAAGCTGATCGTGCGGGCCGGCGCCTTGTTACCGCCACCGCGACGGCCGCCAGGCTGGGGCAGGTCGGTGGAGAAGATTTTCCGGCCCAGGAACTCGCGTTCCTTCAGCTTGCCGCCATTGGGCGCGAGCGCCGCGAGGGCGCGCACCGTGGCAGCGAGCTGCTCCGCATTGGGAGAGGAAATCAGGAACACGGACGGGCGCGAATTCACATCCTCCAGGGAGTCGCCCGCCGGGCTCTTCTGGAAGACGATGATATCATCACCCAGGTTGCCGATCAGGTTCTTGCGCACATCGAAGTTCGGGTCCTTGTCCTTGCCCGCCACATCAATCATCATCTTCATCATGCCTGCCACGCCGGGATTCAGGTCGCCCACCAAGGATTCGATGCTCGAAAACAACTTCTGGAGATCAAGCCGGTAACGGGTGGCGGCCACCGTCCCTGACGGGATGAACGCCGGCGGAGATGAATCCTTCGGCTCCGGAGAGAACATCTTGAACAGGCCTTTGCGCTCGCTGGCAGGCACGCCCAGGAAGAACTGGACCTCGCCGCCATCACCGGAATCCCGGAAGCTGAAGGAGCCGGTCTTGAGTCCCTTGACTCCCAGCGCTTCCATGATTTTCTCCGGCGAGGCATCCGCGCCATCGGCATTGGCATTGGCGCGCGCCTCTTTCTTTTCCTTGGCCGCCTTCGTGCCCACGTCCACGAACGTCTTGATGTTCACCCAGCCGTAAAAGAGCGCATCACGGAACTGCGACGCCTGGTTCGCCGCGAACAGCGTATCATCCGCCAGCGCCTGGCTGCCGCCCCCGGATTGCCGGGCGATCACCTTTTCGATCTCGGCGGTCGAATTCCCGATGATGAGCAGGGAATCCGACTGCCCGAAGCTGATCTCGAGCTTTTCGTTTTTCGGCGTTTTCTTGGGCCCGTCGAGCGACTCAAAGCCCTCGTTCGGATCGGGGAACACCTTGTCAAACAGCTTGCGGATGTCCTCGCTCTGGATGATCAGGGTGGTGAATTCCACGTCCCGGATCTTTTGCGTCTTCATCTGCTTGCCGCCGTCGGCCCATTTCTTCTTCACCTCCGCGAGCGCCTTTTTCAGCTCGGCGGATTTGCCCTTGCTGTCGAACAGCAGGACGCCCGCCGGCACGGGTTCCTTGCCGCCATCCCAGCCGTTGCGGGTGAGGGCGAAGCTCAACTGCCCATGGAGCAGCCCGGAATAGTCGGCGAACTTAACGCCCAGCTCCTGCTCGAACGGCGTCAGCACGTCCTTGCGGAACTTCGCAATGAACTTGTCCTTGAAAGGCTGCATGGCCGGGTCCTTCCAGAACTGCGCCTGGGGCGTCTCATTGAAATATTTGTCCATCCGGTCATAATCCGGAATGGTGACCAGGACCAGGGTGTCGTTGGGGAGCAGTTTCTCCGGCGCGGAAACCGCGGCGCGGGCCGGCAGGCAGGCCAAGGTGGCCGCGATGAGCAGGGAGTTAAGAATTTTCATGGGCGTTATAGCAGACAGTACCGGGCGATTTTTGATCAAATACATCTGTTGGCTGGATTAAACGGGGCCACCCCCGGCGAAGCTAGTGGAAAAAGCAGGGGAAGATTCCAGTCCACACTGGGTCGCTTCCCTTGCTTTTGGCTCAAAATGAAGGCTTTGCCACCCATTTCACCTGAGAAAACACTTGGGGGAGCATAAAGGTTACAAGATTTTACAAGTGCCCGGCCCCCCCGCGGCATCCCCGAGCCGCTCTGCCGCCGTTCGCCGCCGGCGAATCGCCCTCCACGCGGCACAGTGCATCTCGCCCGTACTTTCCCGCCGTTCATAGGTCCCCTTCGTCTCAACCGTCCCATTCTCAAATTTTTTTTCAAACCGCCTTAACCCGGATTGATCCGGATAAACCCACCTGGCACCGGCTGACCTCATCTGGTCGCACATCAACGTCTCACTTGTACCCGCTTGCCACTCACCTCCGCACACTTCCATCCGCCCTGCCCCGCCTGCGTCCGTCAGCCTGGCGCAACCAGCCGCCCGCCCGGCGTGTGCCAGCATCATGGCCACGGGCGCACGCAACGGCGGGCATCCCGCCGCCCGCAGGCCTTCCTGCCCGGCGTCGTTCATCAGGTGTTTCTTCACGGCATCCTTTCCGTGATGTCTTATTTTCCGGCGGGCAAGCTTCGCCCGTCTCGGCCGCGATTCTATTCTGCGAATCGCCCTCTACCGCTACACCCGGAACACCCGTTCGTCAAATGGCAGGCCGGCGCTGCCGCGCCGTCTCATCTTGGCTTAGGCAAGGACAAGCGCAGCGACCTCCGCGCAGGACCTGTCCGTTCATTGTTAATCTCACTCTCCAGCCGTTCGCCGAAGGCGAATCGCTTCTCATTTAACGATTCACTGATTTAACCTCCGCACTCCCCGCTATCCCCCCAGATACGCGCTTTTCACCTGCGGATTTTCCCGCAACGCCGCGGAATTGTCGGTCATCAGGATGCGCCCCGTCTCCAGCACGTAACCCCGCGCGGAGATCTCCAGCGCGCGGTTCGCATTCTGCTCCACGAGCAGGATCGTGATGCCCTGCTGGCGGTTGATCTCCACGATCTTCTCAAAAATCGTTTTCACCAGCAGCGGTGCGATGCCCAAAGAGGGTTCATCCAGCATCAGGAACTTCGGCTGGCTCATCAACGCCCGGCCGATCGCCAGCATCTGCTGTTCACCACCCGAAAGCGTTCCCGCCAGTTGCTGCTCACGCTCCTTCAAACGCGGAAACACACTGAAAACATAATCCATCGTCTTCTTCATCACCGCCTGATCGCGCTGCAGCCACGCGCCCATTTTCAAATTCTCGAGTACGGTGAGATTCGCAAACACCATGCGCCCCTCCGGCACGTGGCACAGGCCGAGCTTCACGATTTCGTGCGGTGCCATGCGTGTGATGTCGCGCCCCTCATAAGTCACCGAACCCGCCTTCGCCCGCACCAATCCCGAAATCGCGCGCAACGTCGTGCTCTTCCCCGCCCCATTGGCCCCGATGAGCGTGACGATCTCTCCTTTGTTCACCGAAAAAGAAATTCCATGCAGCGCGGCAATGGAACCGTAACCAACCTGGAGATCTTTGATTTCCAACATGCGTCAGGCGGGTTGCGCTGATTCCAGCGGTTCGGAGAGTTCTACGGCACGACCATCCGGATCGGCGACCACCGCACGACGACCCCACGGTGATTGAGCAGCGGCGGTTATGACGACAGCGCCGATTGATTGGACCGCAGCAAGGGTGCCATCAACTGACGCGATGCGAAATCCGAGCATCGTTGCACCGCCGGCCTTGCGATCCAAAGACGCGCCTTCGGTGCCAGGGTAGATTTCCATCACCAGATCGCCCATCTGCGCGGAGAAATGAACCGGTCCGCCACCATGCTGCTCTTGCACGAACGTCAAGCCAAGCGCGCGATAAAACGCCAGCGTCGCCTCCAGACGGGCGCTGCGCAGCACGAGCAATGAAAGGCCGGGATTCATGCAGTTCAAAAATGAATGGGCGTCTTCGTAATCACCGGTGTGAAGCGCCCCATTAAAGTCCCATAGGGACGACCGAAAGTAGCCCAGCGATTCATCGCTGGGAAAAAACGCTCTGAAGCCGTCCGAGCCCCGGAGGGGCGACAGAATCCGAACGTGTCCATCGGCTGCGACAAGTACTTTCGTCCCTGACGGGACTTTGGCGAACCGGCGCATTCAACCCAGCGATAAATCGCTGGGCTATTGCCGGTCGTCCCTGCGGGACTGATTACGCTGGCACACATTCTGTTCAAGGTTTCGTCTCCTCGCCCAGGTAGGCTTCAATAACCTTCCTGTCTCCTCGGATCGCCTCCGGCGTTCCTTCAGCGAGTTTCACACCGTAGTTGAGTACCACGATCTTTTCACAAATCCCCATGACCACCTTCATGTCATGTTCGACCAGCAAGACACCGATTTGAAATTTGTCGCGGATGAACTTGATCAGCGTCGTGAGCGCCACCTTCTCCGTCGGGTTCATGCCCGCCGCCGGTTCATCGAGCAGCAGCAGCTTCGGCTGCGTGGCCAGCGCGCGCACGATCTCGAGCCGCCGCTGATCGCCGTAAGGCAGGCACGTCGCCGGTTCATTGCGCACGCGACCGAGGTTGAAAATCTCCAGCAGCTCCATCACCTGCTTCTCCACCCCAAGCTCGGATTCCTTGAACTTTTTTCCCCGCCAGAGCGCGTTGCGGATGCCGAAGGGCCGGTGTATCTGCAACGCCGCCCGCACGTTGTCGAACACGTTCAAGCTGGGGAACAGCCGGATGTTCTGGAACGTCCGCGCGATGCCCCGCTTGGTAAGCTGATGCGGCCGCAGCTTCGCCGTCGGCTGCCCCGCGAAGGAAATGTTCCCCTCCGTCGGCTGATACACGCCCGTGATGAGATTGAAAACCGTCGTCTTGCCCGCCCCGTTTGGCCCGATGAGCCCGACCAGTTCCGTCGGCCCCGCCTCGAAACTCAAATCACCGACCGCTGTGAGTCCGCCGAAGCGGATGGTCACATGATCGAGTTTGAGCAAGGGCGTGGACATGCGCGAATCAGGCCTTCCTGGCCTTTCCACCAAACGTGAACAACCCCTGCGGACGCAGCATCATGAGCACGATGATCAGCAGCGAATAGATGATCATGCGGTAATCCGCGAACCCGCGCAGCACTTCCGGCAGCACGGTCAAAATCACCGCCGCCGCAATGACCCCCGCCGTACGTCCCATGCCGCCAAGAATCACCATCACCACGATATCAATGCTCTTCATGAAATCGAAACCGCTCGGCGAAATAAACCGCTTGTGGTGCGCGTAAAGACCGCCTGCGACACCCGCAAAGAATGCTCCCACCACGAACGCCGTCACCTTGTAACGCACGGGGTTGATACCCATCGCGCTCGCCGCGACTTCATCATCATGCACCGCGATGAAACCGCGCCCGTATGTCGAATTCACCAGGCTCGCGACCACATAAACCGTCACTGCGGCCAGCACCCAGGTCCACGCAAAGTTGGTCCAGTTCGGAATGCCGGTGAGGCCCGTGGCCGCGCCGAAAAACTCGGTGGTCTGGAACAGCACGCGGATGATCTCGCCAAAGCCCAGCGTGACGATCGCCAGATAATCACCGCGCAAGCGCAGCGAAGGCACGCCCACGGCCAGGCCAGTGCCCGCCGCCATGAGCCCGGCGACCAGCAATCCCGCGATAAAAATGACCGGCTGCATCCACGGCGGCAGCGTGGGGCTCAGCACCAGCGTGAACTTCGCCGCCGTGAATCCGCCCACCGCCATGAAGCCCGCATGGCCCAGGCTGAACTGGCCCGTATGGCCATTGATCAGGTTCAGGCTGACCGCGAGGATCACGTTGATCCCGATATCAATCGCGATGCCGAGGTGATACGGGCTGAAAATGTTCCGGTGGTTGCGCGACAGCCATTCCAGCAAAGGCCCCAGCGCCACCATCACGATGACGGCCACGGTCAGACTGCGTTTGGCGCCAGTGAGCATGAGCGGTCAGACTTTTTCCACCTGCGATTTGCCCAGCAATCCCGCCGGACGGAACAGCAGGATCAGGATGAGAATGGCGAACGCGATGCCATCGCGGTAATTGGAGACGCCGGGAATGCCGCCCGCGTACGTCTCCACCACGCCCAGCACCAGCCCGCCCAGCGCCGCGCCGGGAAGATTGCCGATGCCGCCCACCACCGCCGCGATGAACGCGCGCAGACCCGGCTGGATGCCCATGAGCGGTTCGATGCCCGGCGCCTTCATCGCGTAAAGCACCCCGGCGATGGCCGCCAGCGCGGACCCAAGGCCAAAGGTAAACGAGATCACCCGGTTGACGTTCACCCCCATGAGGGATGCGGCCGACATGTTGAACGACACCGCCCGCATGGCTGTGCCCATCATGGTCCGTTGAACAATGAACCAGAGCACGAACAGAAGCAGCGCCGTGATGGCCAGCACCACCACGTCGTTGCTGCTCACGGACAGGCCGGCGATTTTGAAATCCGCCACGGGGAGCAGTTGCGGAAACGGCTTGGTATCCGCGCCGAACACCGCCTTGTGCTGGCAGGTGAATTCGATGAACAGCGAGACGCCGATGGCAGTGATAAGGACGGCAAGCTTGGGGCGGTTCCGCAACGGACGATACGCCAGCAGCTCAATGAGGATGCCGATGATGGCGCAAATGGTCGCTGCGACGGTCACCACAATGATGGCGCCGGTGACCGAATGCGGCGGAACGATCTTCCAGACCAGCGGGGTGATGAAATACGCCGCGAACGCCCCCAGCATCAGCACATCGCTGTGCGCGAAGTTGATGAACCGCAGCACCCCATAAACCATCGTGTAACCCAGCGCGATCAGCGCATAGATGGAACCCAGCGCGAGGCCGTTGATAAGTTGTTGGAAAAACCAGTCCAGAAGAGTTGAGAGATGAAAGGTGAGAGTTGAGAGACCGGTGAATGTATCAGGTGTTCCTCGAAAGTGATCGCCGCAAGCTGTTTACCTTTCAACTCTCAAACCACCTCACGGGTTTACGGTTTCCAGATATTTGAACTTTCCGTCCTTCACTTGCAGGATCACTGCGGACTTCGTGGCGTCGCGCTGTGCGTTGATGGTGATCTTGCCGGTCACGGCATCCAGATCCTTGGTGGCGGCGAGCGCGGCCCGCACTTTCTCGCCGTCGGTCGAACCGGCGCGCTTGATCGCATCGGCCAGCGCCAGCGCGGAATCATAACCACAGGCCGCCAGCGCGTCGGGCAGCTTGTTGTTCCAGCGCTTCTGGTAGTTCGTCACGAAGCTCTTGCTCTTCGCCGAGCCCACATCGGGATGATAGTGCGTCGAGAAATACTGGCCTTCCACGGCGTCCTTGCCGATCTCGGTGAGCTTTTCGGATTCCCAGCCGTCGCCGCCGAAGAACGGCTTGTCGAAACCAAGCTGCTTGGCCTGGATGCAGATGAGCGCCGCATCCGTGTAATAGCCGGGCACAAACACTCCGTCAGCGCCCGCGGTCTTAATGGCCGTGAGCTGGCCTTTAAAATCTTTGTCGCCACCATTGTAATCAAGTTCCGCCACGATCTGGCCGCCATTGGCGAGGAAACGTTCCTTGAAGAACTTCGCCAGGCCCTTGCTGTAATCGCTCTTCACATCGGTGAACACCGCCACCTTTTTGATGTTCAGCGACTTGGTCGCGAAGTTCGCCATCACCGTGCCCTGAAAAGGATCAATGAAGCAGACGCGGAAAATATAATCGCCCGTTTCCGTGACCTTCGGATTGGTGGAAGACGGAGAAATCATCGGCACCTTGCTCTGCTGGCAGATGGGCGCGGCTTCCAGCGAACGGCTGGAGGCGACCTCGCCCAACACGGCAACGACGCTGTCGCGGCCGATGAGCTTGTTCACCACCGTGGCAGGTTCACCGGCCTTGGACTGCGTGTCCTCGGTGAGCAGTTCAAGCTTCTTGCCCAGCACGCCACCGGCGGCATTGAGTTCCTCGATCGCCATGAGCGTGCCTTCGTGTGACGACACGCCAAAGGTGGCTTCCTTGCCCGTGAGCGAAGCGAATTCGCCGACCTTGATGGTTCCGCCGCTGCTGCTTCCGCCACCTCCGCCGCTCGAGCCTGGCTGCGCCGGCTTGTCGCAACCGGTTTGGAGAAGGGCAAGCGTTCCGGCACAAAAGGCCGCGAGGAGGAAACGGCGCTTGGTCACTAAATTAAAGGTGTCGTTCGGCATGACGGACGGAGAGGCTAGGTAAAGCCCCGCCCGCTTTCAACAGCCAATCCATCGCGAAACCGCTTTGCGGATTAGTGAAGCACCGTGACCTTGCCTGCGGCATCCACTTCGATCTCCCGCGCCCCGGCGGGCACCGCGCTGGTGGTGGCCTTGCCGCCGGGCCAGCGGATCAGGATTTGCCCCGGCGCTTCCGGCAGGGCCAATACCGCCACCGCGCCGTCCTGTGACCAGTACCCGCCACCGGCATGCATCTCGCGCACCGGCCCCTTGCGCTGGCCAAAGTCCAGTTGAAGCGCCACGCCGACGGCATCGGGATTGCCAGCCGGCCCCTTGAGGCGCACGCGCAGGCCCGGCTTCGCCTGCATATTGTGATACAGCTTCGTTTCCGCCCCGTTCTGCGTGACGACCAGGTCCACACGACCGTCCCCATCGTAGTCCGCCACGGCGGCACCCCGCTGTTCGCCATAGACCTTCACGCCGGATTCCTGGCCGGGCACCGGCACCAGCTTCCCGGCACCGTCACCGCGCAGCCAGAGGCCGCGCCCGCCATCGAGGCGCGGCATTTCGGCATGGGTGGCGAAAAAGTTCTGGCTGAGGAACACATCCTCGCGGCCATCCCCATCGGCATCCGCCACACAGACTCCGAACACCGGGGCCATCTGCGCCTCGCGCGGCAGCGGCACGGCATCAAAGCGATCACCCCGATTGTAAAACACCATTGAAGCCAGCGTCGTAGCCTGAAGCTCACGGGTTCGCGCCATCTTCTCGCCAAGAATGTTCGTGATGGTCGCCTCGCTCAAGGCCTTGAAATTGGGAAAGCGCACTTGCACGAAAGGCAGCGCCGGAGCCACGGCCCCAAAGTCACGCAGAGGCACGATGCCAAGCTCTGCATCATCGCCCGCCTCCAGCATTTCCAGCCGGCCGGTCTCATTCCAATCGCCATAGTAGAGCCGCGCGGGATGTTCGGCACTGGCCTTGCTCGCACTGTTGAGTCCCCAGTTTCCCGCGATGATGTCGAGCCGGCCATCGCCATCCACGTCGCCCGTGGTGATGCCCGTCCACCAACCGGTGAGCCCGGCGAGCGTGGTCGTGCGGCCCTCGAAAGCCACGGTCGCATCCCACGGTTGAAGCGCACCGCGATCGTTTTTGAAAATCCGCACCGGCCCCCATTCGCAGGCCAGGATCAATTCAGGGAAACCATCGCCATCCAGATCGCTCCACACGGCCCCGCTCACGAGCCCGGCCTGTTCCAACCGGCGGCTGTTCTCGGAATCCATTTTCCACGCGCCGCCGTCATGACGATAAATGAACGCAGGCGCGGCCTCCGGATAGCGCCCGGCCATGACACGCCCGGCGACGAACAACTCAAGCCGCCCATCGCCATCAACATCCGCAAGAGCCAGCGCGCCTGCACTGGCGATGGAAGCAGGCACCCCGGCGGTCTTCTGAAACGCGCCGCCTTGAACTTCATAGTGCAGCGCCGCCTCGCCATTGGTCTGGCCATCCTCGTAATTGGCCGAGCCGATGAGCAGCGCGGTTTTGCCCGGCGCGGGATGCCAGCCGAGCACCGCGGTTTGATCACGCTCCGCCGGAACGTTCAAAGCCGCGGCATCGCTCAGGACAAATCCCTTCTGCTCGTCATTGCGATACACCGCGAGCTTGCCGCCCTTGCCGCTGCCGATGATGAGGTCGTCGCGGCCATCGCCATCGAAATCAAACCACGCGACGCCCGGGCCGAGCTGGCTCAGGCGATTCGGCAGCAGCATCTGCCGGGTAAAGTCATCGAAGTTTTCCTCGTTATGGCGATGCCCCAGCCGCTGGCTGACATCTTCAAACCACGCGGGCTTTTCGACCACCGGCGCGGCCACCGGTGCCGCCGTGGCGCTGGCTTCATCAATCTCATAGAAATGGTTGGGGCGGCAGTTCCGCACCGTGCTGCGCGTGCCATTGCGCCAGGTGATTTCGATGGCCAGGTTGGTCGAACCACCGGCGGCGAAGACGCGCACGGGATCGTCGCCCGCCATGTAACGCCCGCCACACATGATTTCCTGGGTCTGCGTGACCGGGCCGCCGAGCACCTTGATGCGCGCGCCGATGCCTTGCGTGTTGGGCGATTTGCCGTGCATGCGGACCGCCAGCCGGGGCGCGGCCGTCTCATTGCGATAGAGCAGCGCCGGGCCATTCAGGCAGTTCACCACCAGGTCCATGTCGCCATCGTTATCCAGATCGGCAAGGGCCATGCCATTGCAAAGCTGCGTGGAATCAAATCCCCAGTCCTTCGCCGTTTCCTTGAACGTGAGATCGCGCTGGTTGTGAAACGCGACATTCGGCACGGCGAGCGGCGGAAACATCCAGAAGGCCTTGCGCGAATCCATCGCACTGAGGCGCGAGGTCATGCGCTTGGTGTCGGCGTCGTCCACATTGCGCGGAAAGCCGTTGCCGATCAACATATCCTCCCAGCCATCCAGGTCCATATCCAGGAAGATGCAGCTCCAGGTCCACTCCGAGGCCTCCACGCCGCTGTAGTTGGCGATCTCAGCGAAGGTGCCATCGCCGCGATTGTGGAAGAGCGTGTTGCGACGGATCTGCGGCTGATCCTCCACGCCGCCCGGCTGGCGCGGCTGGCGGATGATGCTGCTCTTTTGCGAGAGCACCAGCCGATGCTCGCGGCTCAGCATGTCCACGACAAAAATATCATCGTGCCCGTCGCGATCAATGTCCGCCGCGTCCGCGCCCATGGAAAAGTAACTGGTGGAGCGCAGTCCCGCGCGCGCGATGGCGCGGAAATGACCGCGGCCATCGTTGATCCAGAAACGATCCGGGGTGAACGAGTCGTTGCACTCGTAGATGTCGGGAAAGCCATCGCCATTCAGGTCGCGGAACATGACGGCGAGTCCTTGATCGCGCGGGATCTGCGTGAGCGGTTTGCCCTCCTCATCCAGAAAGGTGCCATCCGTCCAGGAGACCTTGGTGAACTGCCCCTTGCCGTCATTCAGGTACATCGCGTCCGGCTCGCCCAGCTCATGCATCACGCCATCTATGATCTTGATCCGCTGGGCGTAGCGGCCCGTCACCGTCGGCTTGCCATTGACCATGGAGACCGCCACGGAACCGCCCGCGCGCAGCACGGAATCCACGCCGAAGTTCGCCACATACAAATCCAGCGTGCCGTTCCCATCCACATCCGCCAGCGCCATGGAGGTGCTGCCCATCTTCGAGGTCAGCCCGGCGGCGGCGGTGACATTGGTGAAGTGCCCGTGCCCGTCATTTAAAAAAAGGGCGTTCGGCCCGCCCATGGAAGTGACCAGCAGGTCAAGATGACCGTCGCCATTCACATCCGCGAACACCGCGCCGGTGGAAACCTGCCCCGGACAGGCCACACCCGCCTGGGCCGTCACATCCTGGAATTTCCAATTGCCCAGGTTGCGATAGAGCACATTGCTGCCGCCGAGACTGCCGAAATAGATGTCGCACCAGCCATCGCCATCATAGTCCCCCAGCGCAACGCCGGAGCCGCCCAGGAGATTGGCCAGCGGCTTGTCCGGGTCCAGATAGTTGGTGAAGGTGACGCCGGTCGCAGGTGAAAGCAGTGATGTGAAGCCCGTTTTGCCTTTCGCCGGAACATCCAATGCGGCGACGCGACCATCGGCGATGTCCCGCCACTGCAATGGCCCGGTGGCTGGAAAGGCCGCGTATGTGCCAGCCGTAAGGACCAGCAATGCTGCGCATAGATGTTTCACCAAAGGCTCGATGAAAGAAGGATAAAGGAACGGGCGGCGGCGGGAATGAGAAAATTCGCGATCCTTGACCGGAGGACGCACTCAGTTTTTTGCCGCCACGGTTGTCGAAGCTGCGGAGCAGCGGCAGAAAGTAGCCCACGGCGTGAGCCGTGGGAAAAGCGGGTCGGAGTGACGAGCCCCGGCAGGGGCGGCAGAAGCTTGTCTGCCCACTTTCTGTCGCTGCTCCGCAGCTCATAGCTTCCTGCTCCTGGACCCACGGCTGACGCCGTGGGCTACTTTCTCTCGCCACTCCGTGGCTACTTGAAAGTGAGAAGCGCTCTTGACCGGAAACACTCAACAATGCCGGGGGCTCAGCGCTTTTTCTTTGGAACCACACGAAGAAATTCGAACTCAAAAGGCTTCACCAAATCCGACGGCATCCGAGGGAATTCCCAATCGGTGGTTCCCCGGACAGAATCCTGCCAAACGGTGAGTTCCTGCCGGGTGACACGGGTCTTCCGTTTGCGATGCTGAGAGGATTTTCGCTTTTTGTTCACCTGGTCTCGAAAGTTAATATTTCGTCCAGAATAGAATCTATTTCGGCAGCCACTTCTCCCAGTTCTTGCCGTAGGCTTCCACGTTGTCCTTGCTGATGCGCTCGAGGGGGCTCACATCCACCACGCTGGCGGGGTTCTTTTTCAGGTGAACCTTGTTGATGATGTGCTCCACGGAGCGATAGCCCCATTGATAGCACTGCTGCGCGAGGAGCACTTGCACGTGGCCGCTGCGGAGGTAATTGAGCTGCGCTGGCAATGCATCCACAGAGACGCACTTTACGGTGCCGGGCGGCCACTTGAGCGCGTTGTCGGTGAAGAGCGGCCAGCCGCCGATCATCGCCCAGCCACCGACATCGGGGTGCGCCTGCATGACCTGCTCGACGCGCGCGACGGCGTCCTGCGGGGTTTCCTTGTGGTAATAGGTGTCGAGAATCTTGATGCCCGGATATTTCTTCGCGGCGTTTTTCACGCCCTGCACGCGCTTCTGGAGGTTCGGCGCGTTCTGATTGCCCGCGAGGATGGCCACGGTGCCTTTGTTGCCCATGACTTTCGCAAGCTCTTCCATCACCTGCTCGCCGCACTTGGTGTCATCCACGCCATAGGTGACAAAGCGCTGGCTGGCGGGCGCATCGGAATCAAAAGTGGCGACGACGCAGCCGAGCTTGGCGGCGCTGTTGATGGCGCCGGTGACCTTGTTGGCATCCGAACAACTCACGGCGATACCGGCCGCGCCATTGATGGCGAGCTGCTCGATGGCCTCGGCCTGCTTCTGCGGGTCTTCCTCGTTGGGCGTGCGCCAGTCGATCTTGATCTTGATGCCGTGCTTCGCGCCGAGTTCCTTCGCGGCATCTTCGGCACCCACGCGGGCGACTTGGAAGACGGCGTTGCCCTGCGATTTGGCAACGAGGCCGACGGTGTAGGATTTCTGCTGGGCCGAAAGGGTGGCCGCAGCGGTGAGCGAGAGGGCGAGAGCGAGCAATCGTTTCATGGCAATGTGGATTTCGGAAGGGATTGTGCAAAGCGGGCGGGCGGGGGGAAGCGGAAAATGACGAGCGGCGAATCACGAATGGCGCGCTTCACCACCCACCGACGCCACGTGCTGGCAAAGCTGGGGAAAGAATTCAGCAAAATCGCGATGGAAATCCTCGTAGGCAGCCTGGAAGTGGATCACCGATTCACCCAGGTTCAATGGACGGCGCAAGCGGTTGCTGATGCGCGAAAGGGTGAGCTGAATGCCCGGCACAGTCCGATAGGAACCAAGATAATCATCCGCTTGCATGCGTTGGAGGAGTCCGGTCACTTCAGCCGGGAGCAAAAGATAAAAGGGCGGGAAGCCTGCGTAGGTTTCGCGGGTAAACTCTTCAAAGGGTGTCGCCGAATACTGCGGCCAGTTCGCGGCGAGAAAGTGATCGTAGAAGACATCCACGAGAATGCCGCCATACCGGCGATAAGGCGAAGGCAGCCGGGCCACGCTGCGGCGGACGGCCGGGTGGGAATCGGTGAAGACATCAATGCGACGGTGACATTGGGCTCCCCGCAACACTTCGGCGGAAAACCCCTGCAATTCTGCCGGGCGCATCAAGTCCGGCAGGAGATTGCCCAGGCGGAATTCCGGCGTGGGTTCCGAAAGATAGAGATGCGCCAGCCAGTTCAAGCACCACAAGGTACTGAGGCGCGTTTGGTAAATCAACGGCCCTTGATATGCCGCCGATTGACTTCCGCTGCCCTGCCCTTCCACCATCCGCCGCGATGCACGACTTTTACACCATCCTGCTGGCGGCGGGCGGGGTGTTGTTCATCGGCTTGTCCAAGGCCGGGTTCGGCGGCGGGTTGGGGATGCTCACCACGCCGCTGTGCGTGCTCGCGTTCGGCGCGGATGGCCGGCCGCCCACGTTTGCCATCGGCGTGCTGCTGCCCCTGCTCTGCGCGGGAGATGCTTTTTCGCTGCGGCATTATTGGGGCAAATGGGAGAAGAAGAACCTGAAGTATCTGCTGCCGGGCGTGATCCTGGGGGTGCTGGTGGGGACACGTTACATCGGAGAATTCACGCCGCATCAGCTCAATTTCTGCATCGGCGTGCTGGCCGTGTGCTTCGTCGTGTTCCAGCTCGTGAAGGAATACATCTTCCGCGCGGAAGGCGCCTTCGCCCCCAATCATTTCATCGGCATTCCCTGCGGCATCGGCGCGGGGATCATCAGCACCTTTGCGCATGGCGCGGGACCGGTGGTGAGCGTGTTTCTGGTGCCGCAGAAATTGCCCAAGGAAATTTACGTGGGCACGACCGTGCTCGTGTTCACGTGCATCAACTGGATCAAGCTGCCGTTCTTCGTGGCCAATGGCATCATCACGAAGGAGACGTTCATGACCGGGCTGGTGTTCCTGCCGCTCGTGGTCGTGGGTGTGGCGCTGGGCGTGTGGCTGAACCGCAAGATCTCCGAAGGCCTGTTCGTGAAACTGGTTTATACCTTTACGTTTTTGACGGGGTTGCAACTCATCTTCCGGTTTGATTTGGGGAAGTTGTTTCGGTGAAGCGATGAAACCGCCCGAAAGGCATCGCCCAAGATGTCCTTTCAATTGCTCACAACTCCGGTGCGGGATTTCGGTGAATCCCAACGGGATTCTGTCTCAAAGCCCAGGGTTGCTCGGCACGAGCTACCCTGGGTCAGCGGCGTAAAAACGACCCCAACCGCAACGCGGTTGTGTCCTTTTCGATTTAACACCAGCTCCCCAAAAAGGCCACAACCCCGTTGGGGCTGATGCCCGTCATCACGCTCAACCCAAGGTAGCTCGTGGCCTCGCAACCTTGGGCTGGAGGACGCAATCCCGTTGGGATTGACCACATCACCGCCGAGATGTGGGTAATGACAAGCAAGGTATCGCGCTTACAGCGCTCCATCCCTTGAGGGCGTTTAACCTGGGGCTCCGCTCGCGTTGCTCGCTTCACCCCAGGCTATGACATTACGGGCTTTCAGCCCTGCCGATGAGGCGGGATTGCCAATCGTGCCGCCGGCGGCGGGCGTATCCGCGTTGCTGCGCCCGGGGACGGGTGCACTCCGGAGGCGCACCTTGCTGGTTAGCCAGCACGCACCGGCCTGAATGCGGAGCCCATGCCTTGACGTCAACCCTCCTGAACATAGGCTCCCGAGACTTGACCAATTGATTACATGAGCACCGAAAAAACATCCACGGCCTCACGCCGCGATTTTCTGAAGACCTCCTCTGCCGTTACCGCCGCCGCGGTGGCCGCGCCGTTCATCATGACTTCGAAGACCCACGCGGTCTCGCCGGGCGATACCATCAAGGTGGGCCTCGTCGGTTGCGGTGGACGCGGCACGGGTGCGGCGGGCAAGGAAAG
>JADMIO010888892.1_pt1 | contig 45012 bp, 40 predicted proteins | sample 8958161 | NCBI WGS metagenome assembly JADMIO01 (sample SAMN16585339, study PRJNA669376) | soil metagenome | isolation source: Crop rotation soil | place: USA: Cullars Rotation, Alabama | collected 2011
CGCGACAACTTGTCCACGTGGAATTCTAAGCTTAGGATCCCAATGTGCTGGAAAGGCGGCGCGCTGGCGCTGATGGCGCAGCGTCACATCGATCCGCAATTCGCCTACTGGACCACCTCGGGCGAATTCGTTTTCATCGCGGTGCTGGCGGGCTATCAGAGCGTCGCCGCGGTCTTTCTGGCCTCGGTCGCGCTGGAGCTGGTGCGCTCGTTCTCCAACCTGTATCTGCCCAATACCTGGCAGCTGGTGCTCGGCGTGTTCCTGCTCGCGGTCATCCTGTTCCTGCCGCGCGGCATCGGTTCGCTATGGCTGCGCGAGCGGCGCGGCAAACGGTACGACACCTCGCGCGCGCCGCTCGCGGGCAAGAAGGAAGCGCTGCCGTGAAGCCGGTGCTTTCCGTGCGCAAGCTGGACAAGCGTTTTGGCGCGGTGGTCGCTGCCGACGCGCTGAGCATCGACATCGTCGCCGGCCAGCGCGTCAGCCTGATCGGCGCCAACGGCGCGGGCAAGACCACCTTCGTCAACATGGTGACCGGATATCTCAAGCCGGACAGCGGCGCGATCGCTCTCGACGGCACCGACCTCGCAGGCCACGGGCCCCGCGAGATCGCAAAACTCGGGATTTCCAGATCGTTCCAGATTCCGCAATTGTTCATCGAGCTCACCGCATGCGAAAACCTGTGCGTCGCGCAGTCCGGTGCTCAGCCCCACGCGCTGTGGTTTCATGCGCCGGCGGATGCGCCCGCCCGGCGCGGCGCCGCGATCGAACTGCTGCGGCGCTTTGGCCTCGCCGACCTTGCCGACCGGCCGGTTTCCGAGCTCGCAGGCGGCGTCCGCAAGCTGATCGACATCGCCATGGCGCTGCTGCGCCGCCCAAAACTGCTGTTGCTGGACGAGCCGACCTCGGGCGTCTCGGCGGAAGAAAAATTCGCGGTGATGGACCGGGTCATCCATGCGGTGGCGCCGGATGCCGCGACCATCGTGTTTGTCGAGCACGACATGGACATCGTCAGCCGCTATGCCGACCGTGTGGTGGCGTTCTACAGCGGCCGCATTCTCGCCGACGGCGAGCCCGGCCACGTGCTGAACGATCCGGAAGTACGCCGTTATGTCACCGGAGGTGCGCGGTGAGTACAGCACCCCTGCTCGCGATCGACCGTCTTGTCGTCGAAATCCAGTCGATGCCGGCGCTGCGCGGCTTTTCGCTGGCACTGGCGCGCGGCGCGATGGTCAGCCTGGTCGGCCGCAACGGCGCCGGCAAGACCACCCTGATGCGCTCGATCATGGGCCATCTGAAGCCTGCGCAGGGCGCGATCCGGTTCGACGGCGAGGATCTCGCGGCCCTTCCGCGCCACACCCGCGCCGGCCTCGGCATCGGCTATATGCCGGAGGACCGCTGTCTCGTGCCGCAGCTGACCGTGGAGGAAAACATCCTGCTGCCGCTGTGGGTGGCAAGGCACCTCGACCGCAGGGCGCGGCTCGACTTCGTCTATGCGACGATCGGCGAGCTTAAGGAGATGCGCAACCGCAAGGCGCTGCTGCTCAGCGGCGGCCAGCAAAAGCTGGTCGCGCTCGGCCGCGCGCTTGCGATCGGTACAAGATGCCTGCTGCTCGACGAGCCGTTCGAGGGCATCGCGCCGGCGCTCGCCGAGCGGCTGTCCGACGTGCTGGCCTCGCTGAAGGGCAAGGACCTGACGCTGTTGATGTCGCAATCCGACATGAACCACTCGCGCGGACTGGCGGATGCCGAATTCACCATCGAGCGCGGGGCAAACCTTGCGCGCTGAGGGAGCCGGCTGACGGCCGCGGGCTTCAAGGGGAATGCGGTCGCAGTTCCCGACCGGTCAGCGGCAAAAACCCTTTGCGAAGCTTGGGTTAGTTGCAGGAAACTTTTCCGGCCGGGCCGGATTGCATCGTCGCGATACCCATGCTTCAACACGGCCGGCTTGGTCCGGATTCCGGCTCGTTGCGCCGGACCGGCAACTGGAAAACCCGTTCATTCGATGACAACCCTGCCCCAGGACCAGCATCCGGTCAGTGCACGAACAATGGTACCGCTGGTGGTGGACCTTGACGGGACGTTGCTGAAAGTCGACACGCTCTATGAACAGTTTGTGCACGGGCTGTTCAACAAACCGGTCGAGACGCTGCGCTCGCTGCTTGCGCTCCGGCACGGAAAGGCGGCGTTCAAACGGCGCCTGTCGGGCGTCGTCGCACTGGACATTGCCTCGCTTCCGGTCCGCGAGGAGTTGTTGACCTATATCGAACAGGAGGCCGCCGCAGGACGCGCGATTCATCTCGTGACCGCGGCCGATCACAGCGTCGCGGCAGGCATCGCCGGACGATTTCCGGTCTTTCAAAGCGTCGAGGGCACGGACGCGAGTGGCAATCTCAAAGGTCCGGCCAAGGCCGGACGCCTCGCGGCGCGTTTCCCGGACGGGTTTGTCTATGCAGGCGACAGCCCGGCCGACCTTCCGGTCTGGAAAGACGCCAGCGCCGCAATCATCGTGTCGGAAAGCGCGGCGCTGCGCGGTGCGGTGCGGGCCGCCGGTACGCCCGTCGAGCAGGCCTTCGACAAATGGCCGCGGCGGGCCGGGTTCTGGATAAAGGCGATCCGTCCGCAGCAATGGGCGAAGAACCTGATCGTGTTCGTGCCGATCGTTCTGGGCTGGCGGGATGTTACGCCGGCTTCGCTCGTGACCGCACTGGTCATGACCGGGCTGTTGTGCGTCGCCGCCTCGCTGACCTATCTGCTCAACGACATGGCCGATCTCGCCTCCGACCGGAAACACTGGTCGAAGCGGCGGCGCCCGTTTGCTTCCGGCGCGATCGCGTTGCGCGACGGACTCCTTGCGACGGCTGTCGGCCTCCCGGTCGTATGTGTTCTCGGCCTGCTGATTTCGCCGCTCGCCGGCGTCTTCCTCCTCTGCTATGTCGCGGTCACCATGGGCTATTCGTTCGGGTGGAAGCTCGTTCCGCTGTTCGATACGTTTATCATCGGGCTGTTGTTCACGATCCGCATCCTGATCGGTATTGCCGCGGCGGATCTCGTTCCCTCCGCATGGCTGTTGACGTTCTCGATGTTCTTCTTCTTTTCGCTGGCGCTTGCCAAGCGCCATACCGAAATCCTGCGCGCGGCCGAACACCGTTTGCACAGGCTGGAGGGCCGCGGTTACCTGACGGGAGACGAGACGCTGACGCTGGCATTCGGGATCAGCGCATCGATGGCGTCCGTCGTGATCGTCGTTATCTATCTGGTCGAGGAGGTTTTCGCGCGACAGATTTACACTACGCCGGCGTGGCTCTGGGTCGCTCCGGTCGCGATCTTCCTGTTCTGCTGCCGGATCTGGACGCTGTCGCATCGCGGAAGGATGACCGACGACCCGGTGGCATTCGCGTTGCGCGACCGCGTCAGCCTCGGTCTCGGCGTCGTTGTCGCGCTAGCCATCCTGTTGGCGCTGTGACCGGCTTCTTCGCCCGCACCGACCTCTTGCCGTGGGGCAGAATCCCCCGCACGCAGATGCGCGTGGCGCGTCCGTCATTCCACGACGAGCTTGATGCGCTGGTCAGGGCAGGTTCGGCCGGGGCTAATGGCGTTCTCGCCACCGGGCTGCGGCGGTCCTACGGCGACAGCTGCATCAACGACGGCGGCGCCGTGATCGATATGACCGGGCTCGACCACTTCGTCGGCTTCGATCGCTCGACCGGGCTGCTGGTCGCGGAAGCCGGCGTCAGCCTGAAGGCAGTTCTCGAACTCGCGATCCCGGCCGGCTGGTTTCTCCCGGTCACTCCCGGAACGAAATTCGTCACCCTGGGCGGCGCGGTTGCCAACGACGTGCACGGCAAAAATCATCATCGCGCGGGTACCCTCGGCCGCTGGTTACGGCGACTGGACCTGAAGCAGAGCGATGGCAGCGAACGTTCGCTGGGCCCGGACGACACCACCGGCGCCTTCGCAGCAACCATCGGCGGGCTTGGTCTGACCGGCGTCATCACACGCGTTGCCTTGCAGCTCGTGCCGATCGCCGGCTCCAATATGGAAGTGGAGAACATCCCGTTCGAAAACCTTGCGGAATTCTTTGCGCTGGCCGGCGAGAGCGACGCGACCCACGACTATACCGTTGCGTGGGTCGACTGCCTCGCCAGAGGCGGTTCGCTCGGTCGCGGTATTTTCACCCGGGCGCGTCACAGCACCGACGGCGGGTTGCACGTACATTTCCCGCGCGGGCCTTCGGTTCCGGTGGATGCGCCGGGCTTTCTGCTGAACCGGCTGTCGCTGTCCGCCTTCAACGAAATCTATTACCGTTTCGCAGGCCGGCGGCGGCTGACCACGGTCCCCTTGACCCGGTTTTTCTTTCCGCTCGACGCGATCGGAAACTGGAACAGGCTGTATGGACGGCGCGGCTTCTATCAATATCAAAGCGTCGTTCCGCCTGCCGATGCGGAAGCCGCCACGGCGGAGATGCTGCGAACGATCGCGGATGCGGGCCAGGGATCTTTCCTGGCCGTGCTGAAGACGTTTGGCGATCTCCCCTCGCCCGGCCTGCTGTCGTTTCCGATGCAAGGCACCACGCTGGCGCTGGACTTCGCCAACCGCGGTCCGCAAACGCTTGCGCTGCTTGACAGGCTCGACGCCATTGTCCGGGAAGCCGGCGGGCGTCTTTACCCTGCCAAGGATGGCCGTGTTTCGGCATCCATGTTTCAGGCCGGCTATCCCGCGCTGGACCGTTTCAAACCCCATATCGACCCGGGAATGTCGTCCACCTTCCGGCGCCGGATAAACCTATGACCACCGAAAACCCCGTTCGCGTACTGATTCTGGGCGCAGCATCCGGCATCGCGCAGGCCACCGCGCGGCTTTACGCCGCCGAAGGGGCGATCCTCGGCGTCGCCGGCCGCAATGCCGCGCGGCTTGCGACGATCGCCGAGGATTTGCGGGCGCGGGGAGCGACCCGGGTCGAGAGTTTTGACGTCGATTTCACCGTGGCGGCGGCCGCGGCGGAGCTCGATCGCATGATCAACCAGCTCGGCGGCATCGACCATGTGATCCTGGCCTGGGGTCTGCTCGGCGAGCATGCGGCAGCCGAACGGGATGCCGCGGCAGCGCAGTCCATCATCGACGTGAATTTCGGCTCCGCGGCCGCGTGGGCGCTGGCCGCCGCGGACGTGCTGGAACGTCAGCGCCGCGGTGCTCTGGTCGTACTGGGGTCCGTGGCCGGTGACCGCGGCAGGCGCTCCAATTACATTTACGGCGCCGCCAAGGCGGGACTGGCGACGCTGGTCGAGGGCATCAGCCACCGCTTTGCCGGGACCGGCCCGCGCGCCGTCATCGTCAAGCCGGGGCCGACCGATACCGCGATGACGGCTGCCATGACCAAAGCAGGCCCAAAGTGGGCTGCGCCGGAAACCGTGGCCGCCGTGGTGCGAAAGGCCGCCGACCGCGGCGGCCCCGTCGTCTACGCGCCGGGGCGCTGGCGCCTGATCATGGCGATCATCCGCTGCATTCCCGCGGCGATCTTCAACAAGATGAATTTCTAGGTTCCGATGCGAAAGATCGTGATCACCGGGGCAGCCGGGCTTGTCGGGCAAAATCTCGTTGCGCGCCTGAAATCGCGCAACGATCTGGAGCTCGTCGGCATCGACAAGCATCAGGCCAATGTGCGCCTGTTCCGCGAGGTGCATCCGGGCGTGCGGATCATCGAGGCCGATCTCGCCAAAGCGGGCCCATGGGCCGACTGCTTCGCCGGCGCCGACACCGTGGTGGTCAACCAGGCGCAGATCGGCGGTCTGTCGGCGGAGGAATTCGAGGCCAACAACGTCACCGCGACAAAAGAGATTCTCTCCGCCATCCGCACGCATGCGGTGCCGTATTTCGTCGGAATGTCGTCTTCCGTCGTCAATTCGGCGGCGGATGATTTCTACGTTCGAACCAAGACCGCGCAGGAACGGCTGTTTGCGGCAAGTGATGTGCCGCATGTCCTGCTTCGCCCGACCCTGATGTTCGGCTGGTTCGACCGCAAGCATCTCGGCTGGCTGCGCCGCTTCATGGACCGCACGCCGGTCTTTCCGGTGCCGGGAAACGGCCGCTTCATGCGACAGCCTCTGTATGTCGGCGATCTCGTATCGATCGTCGTCGCATCGATCGAGCAGCGAAAGACCGGCACGTTCGATATCTCCGGCCTCGAACAGATCGCATATGGCGATCTGATCGCGATGGTTCATAACATCGTGAAACCGCGGGCGCGGATCGTGCATATTCCCTATGCAATGTTCTGGGCGTTGCTATGGCTCTACGCCCGCTTCGACAAGGATCCGCCGTTCACGACCAGACAGCTGGAGGCGCTGGTCATTCCCGAGCTGTTTCCGGTGATCGACTGGCCGAACGAGTTCGGAATAGCAGCGACGCCGCTGCGCCGCGCGCTCTCTGAAACCTATCTGAACCCGGAATTCTCTTCCATCACCCTGTCGTATTAGGAGGCAGCCATGAGCCGCATCGTCGTGCTGGGGGCCGGGCCGATGGGGCTTGCGGCCGCGCAACGCGCGGTCACGCTCGGGCATGAGGTCGACCTGATCGAAGCCGACGGCAAGGTCGGCGGCATGGCGGCGCATTTCGACTTTTCCGGCACCTCGATCGAGCGGTTCTATCACTTCATCTGCAAGCCGGATGCTCCGATCTTTGCATTGATGGAGGAACTGGGCATTGCCGACAGGATGCGCTGGGTCGACACGTCGATGGCGTATTTTACCGGGGATCGGGTGCACAAATGGGGCGATCCGATGTCGCTGTTGCGCTACCCGCACCTGACCCTCGTCGAGAAGTTCCGCACCGGCCTGCAGATGTTCCTCACCACAAGGGCGAAAAACTTCGATCGCATCGAGCATCTGACCTCGCGGCAATGGATCGAGCGCGGTTCGGGCAAGACGGTCTACGACAAGATGTGGCGGCGTTTGCAGGAGCTCAAATTCTATGAGCTTGCCGACGAGGTGTCGGCGTCCTGGATCGCGACCCGGATCAAGCGCATCGGCAATTCGCGCCGCTCCATCTTCCAGGAGCAGCTCGGCTATATCGAAGGCGGATCGGAGACGCTGGTGGAGGCGATCGCCGCCGACATCACGGCAAAGGGCGGACGCATCCATCTGCGCACGCCGGCGGAACGCGTCGTCGTCGCCGACGGCCGGGTCACGGCGGTGCGCGCCGGCGGCCGGAATTATCCGGCCGATGCCGTGCTGTCGACGGTGCCGATTCCACTGGTCAATCAGCTGGTGCCGGATCTGCCGCAGGACTGGAAGGAAAAATACGCGGCGATCCGCAACATCGGCGTGGTTTGCCTGCTGTTCAAGTTGCGCAGGTCGGTGACGCCGCATTTCTGGGTGAACATCGTGTCGGACGATATCGATATTCCCGGCATCATCGAATTCTCCAACCTGCGCCCGGTCGGAGAGACGATCGTCTACGTTCCCTACTATATGCCGGCGACGCAGCCGAAGTGGAACTGGACCGATCGACAGTTCATCGACGAGGCGTTCGCCTATATCAAACGCATCAATCCGGGAATCGGCGACGACGATCTGCTCGATGCAAAAGTCGGCCGGCTGCGCTACGCCCAGCCGATCTGCGAGCCGAATTTTCGCGACAAGCTGCCGCCGGTGCAGACGCCGGTCGGCGGACTTCAGATCGCGGATACCTGTTATTATTATCCGGAAGACCGCGGGATTGCGGAAAGCATCCGGCTGGGGCGCCGCATGGCCGAGGATGCAGCCGGCGCCAGTACAAGCGGGCCGGATTGACGATGATCGAAACGATGATGCAGTGGTTTACGGATGCGGCCAGCCTCGGCGTAACCTCGTCGACGATGCTGGCGCTGGTGTTTTTCGCCGCCAGCTTCGTGCTGGTTCCGAGAACCTTTCTGTGTCTCGGAGCCGGAGCGGGCTTCGGGCTGGGCGCGGTGTTCGTCATCCTTCCGAGCACGATGCTCGGCGGCGTGCTGGCGTTTCTGCTGGCGCGCTATCTGTTCGCGGAACGGCTGCGCCGTTACATCGATGCCCGCCCCCGGCTTCGCAGCATCGCCATGGCAGTCGATGAGGAAGGCTGGCGCGTGGTGGCGCTGCTGCGGTTTGCCTCGCCGCTGCCGAACGCCGTCCAGAACTACATGTTCGGTCTGACGCGCATCGCCTTCTGGCCGTTCGCGATCACGACGTTTGTGTTCTCGATCCCGCAAGTCGTGCTGTATGTGTATCTCGGCTCGGCCGGCCGCGCCGTGCTGCTGGACGACAGTCTTTCGACGCTGAACCGGATCGTGCTCGCTGCGGGCTCGCTTTCGGTTCTTGCCGCAGCCGCTCTGATCGTTCGCCGGATACGCCGCGATGCGCGTCTGGCGGGCGAGATGGATTGACCCGGATTTTCGTACAAGTTTCGATGCCTTCGTGGCGAGCCAGGAAACCACATGAACGACCTCTCCAGTATCTACAAGTCGCGCTTTTCAAACACCGGCCTCGAAAAGAGGAAACGGGTGTGGAAAATACTGTGCGAGGAATTCTTCCAGGACCACGTGCCACCGCAATCCGCCGTGCTCGATCTGGCGTGCGGCTATGGCGAATTCATCAACAACATAAAGGCGGCCAAAAAATACGGCGTCGACCTCAATCCGGACGCGGCCGCGCAGCTGTCGCCCGAGGTGAATTTCAGACTGACGCCGGCCTATGACCTGTCGCATATCGCCGATGACAGTCTGGATCGCGTCTTCACGTCCAACTTTCTCGAGCACCTGCCGGACAAGGCGGCCTGCGATACCGTGCTCAAGGAGGTGCGCCGCACCCTGAAGCCCGGCGGCAAGTTCATGATACTGGGCCCCAACATCCGCTACGCCTACAAGGAATACTGGGACTATTACGATCACTATCTGGCGCTGTCGCATCTCTCGCTGGTCGAGGGCCTTCTGCTTGCCGGCTACACGCCCGAGACCGTGATCGACCGCTTCCTTCCCTACACCATGAACAATGCGCGGCCGACCGCCGACTGGATGATCCGGCTGTATCTGGCCATTCCGCCGGTCTGGAAGATTTTTGGAAAGCAGTTCTTTGTCATCGCCCGCAAATAACGGGCGGGAGTCCGGAGCTGCCCCGCCTGCGGGCAGCTTCGTGACCGGCCGCTTCGCCCGATTCCTGTTCGTCGGTGTCGCGGCAGCGGCGGTGAATATCCTCAGCCGGGTTTTGATTTCATATTTCGTCCGGTTCGAATATGCGGTGGCGCTGGCCTTTCCGGTCGCGCTGACCTTCGCCTTCGTGATGTCGAGAAGCTTCGTATTCGAGCGTTCCAGACGCGCCGTGTGGGACGAATATCTCCGCTTCCTGCTGGTCAACCTCGCGGCGCTGGTTCAGGTCTGGCTGGTCAGCGTCGGCATGGCGTGGTGGCTCCTGCCGGCGATCGGATGGACCTTTCATGCCGAGCTGGTGGCGCACACGGTCGCGGTCGGCAGCCCCGTCCTGACCAGCTACTACGCGCACAAGCTCTTCACCTTCCGCGAGAAGAACGAGACTCCGCCTGGGCGGTCGGGGACTTGATAGTAAGGTATTTTTGCCTTACATATATGTTTCCAGCAGAGAAGGAGACTGTCATGGGCACGCTTACGGTGACGGCCAAAGGCCAGGTGACCCTGCGCAAGGACCTGCTGCAGCATCTTGGCGTTCAGCCCGGCGAAAAAGTAGCCGTTGAAAAGCTTCCCGGAGGCAGGATCGAGGTGAAGGCCACGCGACCGACCGGCAAGATTTCAGATGCATTCGGGTTTCTGAAAAGGAAGGGAGGCCCAACCTTGTCGATTGAGGAAATAAATGAAATCGCGGCAGACGGCTGGGCGGGCAAGCGGTGAAAATCACCGCCGATACCAACCTGTTGGTGCGTGCTGTAGTCGAGGATGAGCCAAGCCAAAGCAAAGCCGCGCAGACAATGTTGCGAAAAGCCGACATGGTCGCGCTGACCACTGCTGCGCTATGCGAACTGGCCTGGGTATTGTCGCGGGGCTACAAGATTTCCGCACGCGATATCGCGGAGGCTATGCGACTTCTTGTCGGCGGGACGAACGTCGTGGTGAACCGGCCCGCGCTCAATGCGGGCTTGGCCATGCTGGATGCCGGCGGCGATTTTGCCGACGGCGTCATCGCCTATGAAGGAAACTGGCTCGGTGCGGAAGCCTTTGTCTCTTTCGATAAAAAGGCGGTGAAACTGTTCGAAGCGCAAGGGCTGTCCGCAGAATTGCTGTCGACCTGACTCCCCTTGAGCGCTCCTTAATTTCCGCGCACATGCTTATCACTTGATCATTTACGGCAACCAGCCGATATTCCCGCCCCGACCGGGTGGCCGTAACGGCCGCCGACAACAACAATATCTTTCCGGGAGGACTTCATGACGATATCGCGACGGCAGTTTGTCGGCGGCGTGGCGGGTGCCGGGTTGGCCAGTATGGCGGCGCCGCGGCTCTCCTTCGCGCAAGGCGCAGGCCCGGTCCGCATCGGGCTGCTCGCGGCCAAGACCGGGCCGCTGGCGTCGGGCGGCATCGACATGGATCTGGCGCTGACGATGTACCTGAAGGAACGCGACAACACGCTTGCCGGGCGCAAGGTCGAGCTGATCGTCGCCGATACCGCCGGCGTGCCGGCCACCGCGCGCACCAAGGCGCAGGAGCTGATCGAGAAGAACAACGTGCATTGCCTGGTCGGCCCGCTCGCCGCCTTCGAGGCGCTGGCGATCGCGGATTATCTCACCGAAAAGGAAATGCCGACGGTCGGCGTTGCGGCGGCCGAAGACATGACGCAGCGGCATCCGAGCCCGTGGTTCGTCCGCCCCACCTCGACCTCGGCGCAATGCGCCTATCCGCTGGCCGACTATGCGGCGAAAGACCTGAAGTACAAGAAGATCGTCACCATTGCCGATGACTTTGCCTATGGCCATGAAATGTGCGCCGGATTCCAGCGCGGCTTCGAGGACGCGGGCGGCAAGATCATCCAGAAAATCTTCACCCCGCTGGCGACCCCCGACTACGGCAGCTATGTCGCGCAGGTGAAGGGCGCCGACGCCATCTTCCTCGGCACCGCAGGCGCCAACGGCTTCCGTTTCCTGCGCCAGTTCATCGAATACGGGCTGAAGGACAAGATGGCGGTGATCGGCGGCATGACGGCGCTGGACGAATCCGTGCTGCGTAACATGGGCGACGAGGCGATCGGCATCGTCACCACCAGCTGGTATTCCGCGGAGCTCGACAATGCCCCCAACAAGAAGTTCGCGCCCGCCTTCCGCGCGCAGTTCAAATACGATCCCGGCTTCTATGCCGCCGGCACCTATGTCGCGGGCGCGGTGCTGGAAGCGGCGCTGAAATCAACCGGCGGCAAGGTCGAGGACAAGAAGGCGTTCATGGCCGCGATCCGCGGCAGCAACGCCGACACGGTGCGCGGCGTCGTGAAATTCGACGAGTTCGGCAACGCGGTCGGCGACGTCTATATCCGGAAAGTGACGCGCAAGGAGGGACGGCTGGTCAATTCGGTGATCAAGACCTATCCGAACGTCAGCCAGTTCTGGACCTATGACAAAGCCGAGTTCCTGAAGAATCCGGTCTATTCGCGCGACTATCCGCCGGCGAAGAACCTGGAGCAGTAGTTCGCGCAACGTGATGGTTTTAGATCGAAACGAGACGACGCGCGGTTCACCTCTCCCCGCAGGGGAGAGGTCGAAGCCGGAGCGCCAGCGGAGGCTTCGGGTGAGGGGTCTTTCCACGCAAAGCGGACTCGCGGAAAGGCCCCTCACCCGCCGCGCATCTGACGATGCGCGTCGACCTCTCCCCTGCGGGGAGAGGTAAGAAACGGCAACCGATGCAGTTTTGGATCATCCAGGGTCTCAACAGCCTGTCGCTTGGCGGGCTGTTGTTTCTGCTGTCGTCCGGCTTCTCGCTGATCTTCGGGCTGATGCGGCTGGCCAATCTGACGCATGGCGCGTTTTTCATGCTCGGCACCTATTTTGCGGCCGTGGCGTTGCGTTCCTTCGACGGCCTCAATCTGTGGGTTACCGCGATCGGCGCCGGCATCATCGTCGCAGCCCTTGGCGGGCTGTTCGAGCGGCTGGTGCTGACGCGGCTGAAAACCAACCCGCTCGGCCAGGTGCTGGTGACGCTCGGCATGGCGTTCATCATTTCCGATGCCTGTCTTGCGCTGTGGGGCGGCGATTCCATTCCGGTGCCGACCCCGTCAAACCTGAGGGCGCCGACGCGGCTGTTCGGCTTCGTGTTTCCGACCTACCGGCTGGTGCTGGTGGCAATAGCGATTGCGGCTGCGATCGCGCTTTATGTGCTGATCGAGCGGACGCGGCTCGGAGCAATGATCCGCGCCGGCGTCGACGACCGGCAGATGGCGCGCGCGGTCGGCATCCCCGTCGAAAACCTGTTCACCACGGTGTTTTGCCTCGGCGCCGGCATCGCGGGCGCGGCCGGCGTGCTCGGCGGGCCGATCCTCTCCGCCTATCCGGGGCTGGACGCCGACATGCTGCCGCTGGCGCTGATCGTGGTGATCCTCGGCGGCATCGGCAGCCTGCTCGGCGCGTTCATCGGCAGCTTCATCATCGGCTTCATCTATACCTTCGGCACCGCGCTGTTTCCGGAGCTTGCCTACATCATCCTGTTCCTGCCGATGATCGTGGTCATCGCGTTCCGGCCGCAGGGCCTGTTCGGGCGTGCCGGCGCATGAGGACGACCGGATGGGCCGTGCTCGCCGCCCTGCTCGCGGGTTTGCCGTTCTTCGCCGGCGATTTCTATGTCAACCTCGCGAGCCAGATCCTGATCGCGGCGATCTTTGCGCTCAGCCTCAACCTGCTGGTCGGCTATGGCGGCATGACCTCACTCGGCCACGCCGCGTTTCTCGGGGTTGCCGCCTACCTCGCCGCGCTGCTCACCACGCGATACGGGCTGGGCCATCCCGCCGCTGCGTTGCTGTCGATCGTTGGCACCACGCTGACCGCGGCGTTCTTCGGCGTCATCGCGCTGCGCGCGACCGGGCTCGGCTTCCTGATGATTACCCTTGCGCTGTCGCAGGTACTGTGGGGGCTGGCTTATCGCATGTCCAACGTCACCAATGGCGACAACGGCATCACCGGCATGACGAGGCCGATGCCGTTCGGGGTTTCCATCGACAGCCCGCCGGCGTTCTACTGGTTCGCGCTGATCATCGCGATTGTTGCCTTCATCCTGATGACGGTGTTCGTCTCCTCCGCATTCGGTTCGTCGCTGAAAGGGGTGCGCGACCAGCCGCGCCGCATGGCGGCACTCGGCTTCAATCCGTGGATGATCCGCTGGCTCACCTTTGTCTATGCCGGCTTCTGGGGCGGCGTGTCGGGACTGCTCTACGTTTATTATCACAAATACATCCACCCGACCTCGCTCTCGATCACAAGCTCCGCCGAAGCCCTGCTCGGCGTGATCGCCGGCGGTTCGGGTACCGCCGCAGGCCCCGTGGTCGGCGCAACGCTGGTGCTGCTCCTGAAGAACTACGCGTCGGCCTATCTGGAACGCTGGAACATGCTGCTCGGGCTGGTGTTCCTGTTCATCGTGCTGGTGATGCCGACCGGCATCATCCCGGGCCTGTATAAACTTGCGGCAAGACTGCGCGGAGGGCCGCGATGACCGCGTCACTGGCGCTGGAGATCGTCCATCTCAACAAGGCATTCGGCGGGCTTCCGGTGACGCAGGATATCTCGCTGTCGATCCGGCCCGGCGAACGGCGGCTGATCATCGGCCCCAACGGCGCCGGCAAGACCACGCTGTTCAACCAGGTCACCGGCGACCTGAAGCCCAATTCCGGTCGGGTAAAACTGTTCGGCGCCGACATCACGCATCTCGCGCCTGAGCGGCGCGCCCATGCGGGGTTGTCGCGCACCTACCAGATCATCACGCTGTTCGCGCACGATACGCTGGAGCACAATGTCAGCCTCGCCTTGCTCGGTCTGCGGCCGACACGCTGGCAGATGTGGCGACCGCTGTCCCGCTACGACGAGCTTGCGGCCGAGGCGCGTCGGACGCTGGACCGCGTCGGACTGCTGCATCTCGCAAACCATCCGGTGTCCGACATCGCCTATGGCGAAAAGCGCCGCGTCGAGCTCGCGATGGCGCTGGCGCAACAGCCAAAGGTATTGCTGCTGGATGAGCCGCTCGCCGGACTTTCGAATACCGAACGCTCGACGGTAAAAGCGCTGATCGCATCGATCCCGCGCGAGACCGCAGTGGTGATGATCGAGCACGACATGGATACGGCGCTCGATCTCGCCGAAACCGTGACGCTGCTGAACTATGGCCGCGTCATCGTCGACGGCCCGCGTGATTCTGTGATCGCCGATGAACGCACCCGGGAGGTCTATCTTGGCCCCTGACGCGCTCAGCCTTTCCAACGTGCATACGTTTTACGGCGACAGCCATGTCCTGCACGGCGTCAGCTTCGCCCTGCGGCCCGGCGGGGTGATGGCGCTGCTCGGACGCAATGGCGCGGGAAAGACCACCTGCATCTCGACCATCATCGGCTTTTTGAAGCCGGCCGACGGCGCGATAAAACTGTTCGGCGAGGAGATCACGGGACTGGGCCCGGAACGCATTTCGCATCTCGGCATTGGCCTCGTGCCGCAGGGACGCCGTATCTTTCCCTCGCTGTCGGTGACCGAAAATCTCGTGGTGGCGCAGCAGCGAACGGGGCAAACCGCCAACCCCTGGAAGGTCGAGCGCATCTTCGAGCTGTTTCCACGGCTGCGCGAGCGCCACGCGCAGTTCGCCGGCACCCTGTCCGGCGGCGAGCAGCAGATGCTGGCGATCGGCCGCGCGCTGATGGGCAACCCGAAGGTGTTGCTGCTCGACGAGCCCTCGGAGGGGCTCGCGCCATTGATCGTCGCCGAGGTCGGTCGCACCATCCGCCGGCTGAAGGAGGAAGGGCAATCCATCCTGCTGGTCGAACAGAACCGCCATCTGGCGCTTGAAGTGGCCGACCAGGCCGTGATCCTCAATACCGGGCGCTGCGTGTTCGACGGCAGCGCCGATGAGGTCCTGAACAACGAAGCGCTGGTCGAGCAACATCTTGGCGTCTTCCATGCTCCCTGATCCACAGTCTTTGAGGTAACAAATGAAAATCGGCGTATGCGGTACCGGACGAATGGGTTCTTCCATCGCGCAACGGTTGATGGCGGTCGGCCACGAGGTCGGCGTGTGGAATCGCAATGCAGACAGGGCAAAGCCGCTGACCGATGCCGGCGCAAAGCCGTTCGCCTCTCCCGCGGAGCTGGTAAAAGGCTGCGAAGCCGTGGTGGTGATGCTGCTGAATGACGCAGCGAGCGAGGCGGTCTATCGCGGACCGAACGGCATTCTTGGCGCGGATCTGACCGGCAAACTCGTTATCGACATGAGCACGGTCCGCCCCGACACCATGATCTCGCTGGGTACGGCGGTCGCAAGCAAAGGCGGCGCCTTCGTCGAATGCCCGGTCGGCGGCAGCACGGCGCCGGCAAGGGAAGGCAAACTGTTCGGCCTTGCCGGCGGCACTGAGACCGACCTCGCGAAAGCAAGGCCCGTGCTGGAGCAACTGTGCCGCCGCATCGAGCATGTCGGGGGTCTCGGCGCCGGCGCCACCATGAAGCTCGCGGTCAACCTGCCGCTTCTCGTATACTGGCAGGCGCTCGGCGAGGCGCTGACCATCTGCAAGCCGCTCAACCTGCCGCCCGAGCGGCTGATCGACATCCTGTCCGATACCGCCGGCACGCCGACCGCGATGAAAGGCCGCGGCGCGGCGATCGCGAAATTGCTGGGCGGCGAGAAGCCCGGCGAGACCGCATTTGCGGTCAGCGCCGCGAAAAAGGACCTCGCCACCGCAGTCGCCTTCGGGCAATCGATCCATGCGTCGCTGCCGGTGACATCAAGCGCGCTCAAATGTTTCGAGCAGGCCGAGGCCGACGGCCTCGCCGACGCGGACGCAACCACGGTGCCGGTGCACTGGGTCAAACAACAAACCGGAAAAGGCGCAAACGCATGATCATCGACAACGGCCACCTCCCTCTGCTCGATCGCAAGAACCGCTACGGCCGCACCGCGGCGCGGCAACATGACGCCGACGGCCGCGCGCGGCGGCCGGCCTCGACCACGATCGACATCCACGCCCATATCGTGGTGCCGCAGGCGGCGAAACTCGCGCAGCCGCATGTCGACATCAAGCGGATCCCGCTGGCGCATTTTGCCGATGCCGCAAGCCGCGAGATCAACGCGCAGCAGGAAAAGGACATCGGCGAGGTGATGACCACGATCGACCGCCGCCTGCGCGACCTGGATGCGATGGGCGTCGATATCCAGGTCGTCGCTCCGGCACCGGGCCAGTGCTACTACACGGTCGACGCCAAAATCGCCGAACAGGCGCATCGCCTCGCCAATGAGGGCGTCGCCGAATATTGCGCGCGGAAACCGGACCGTTTTGTCGGCCTTGGCGTGGTCACGCTGCAGGAGCCGGAGCTCGCGGTGCGCGAGCTCGACTTCATCGTCGGCGAGCTGAAACTGAAGGGCGTCGAGATCCTGACCAATGTCGACGGCCAGGAGGTGTCGGACGAAAAATTCCGGCCGTTCTTTGCGAAGGCCGAGCAGCTCGGCGCCTTCATCATGATGCATCCCAACGGGTTCACCCATGGCGAGCGGCTGACGCGATTTTACTTCAACAACGTGCTGGGCAATCCGCTCGACACCACGCTGGCGCTGCATAACCTGATCTTCTCCGGCACGCTGGCGCGCTTTCCCGACCTCAAGCTGATGGCGGTGCATGGCGGCGGCTATCTGCCCGGCTATTCCGGCCGCATCGATCACGCCTGGGGCGCGCGCCGCGATTCCCACGGCGACCTGCCGCTGCCGCCGACGACCTACTTGCGCCAGGTCTATCTCGACACCGTGGTGTTCAGCTATCACCAGCTGGCCTATCTGATCGACGTGTTCGGCCCCGACCGCATCCTGATGGGTACTGACTATCCGTTCGACATGGCCGAATACAATCCCGTCGGCCATATCGCCGGCGTCGGCGGCATGGACGAGACCACGCTGTCGCAAATCGCCGGCGGCAACGCCGCGAGGGTGCTCGGGCTCGATGTGTGACGCTCGTCACCTCTCCCCGCTTGCGGGGAGAGGTCGAAGCCGGAGCGAAGCGTAGGCTTCGGGTGAGGGGGACTTTCCACGGACTCAGACTCGCGGTGAGTCCCCCTCACCCGGATGTCATCTACGATGACATCCGACCTCTCCCCGCAAGCGGGGAGAGGTGAAAAACCGCGCTGCCGTCATGCTTCCGCCCGCTCACCGGCGAGCCAGGTCGCGACCACCTCGAGATTCCGCGTCAGCGCCACGATGTCGGCGCGGGCGCCGGCGCGCAGCGTGCCGCGCTCGCGGTCGAGTCCCAAAAAGCGTGCAGGCACCAGCGAGGCGGCGCGCAAGGCGTCGTCCAGCGAAAGCCCGACCAGCGTCACCGCATTCCGCACGGCGGCTGCGAGGTTGAGATGGGCGCCGGCCAGCGTTCCGTCATCGGACACCAGGCGGCCGTCACGCAGGTAGATTTGCCTTCCCATCAGCTCGAAACGGTCCAGCCCCGTGCCGACCGTCTGCATCGCGTCGCTGACCAGCGCGATGGTGCCGGACGCCTTGGCCGCAAAGGCGGCGCGCGCCACCAGCGGGTCGACATGGATGCCGTCGAGGATGATGCCCGCGGTGAGACGCGCATCCGCGAGCGCCACGCCGACGATGCCGGGGGCGCGTGCGCTCATGGCCGGCATGGCGTTGAACAGATGGGTCACGCCGGAAAGTCCGTCGTCAATGGCCGCCGACACGCATGCGCTGCTTGCCTCGCTGTGACCGACGGACACGCGGATCCCGCTCGATGCGAGCGCCTTGACGAAGCCAGCCGGTGCGCATTCCGGCGCCAGCGTCACCAGCGACGACCCGGCTTCCGACACTTGCCCGAGCCAGTCCAGATCGCCGGGGCTCGCAGATACGATGTAGTCGCCGCGATGAATTCCCGGACGCGCCGGGCTGATGAACGGCCCTTCGAGATGAAGCCCGAGAACGCCGTCGCGGCCCGCCGCGGACTTCGCCGCGGCAATTGCGGCGACGGCTTTGGCAGGATGATCGGTGATCAAGGTGGGCAAACAAGCCGTGGTGCCGTACCGCCGATGCGCGCGCGCGATGGCGCGCATCGCGTCCGGCGACGGGTCGTCGTTGAGAAAGACCCCGCCGCCGCCGTTGACCTGCAGGTCGATGAACCCCGGCGCCAGCAGCGTGCCGGGCGGCATCGGATCCATGCCGGTTTCGGGATCGATCTCCCCGCGCGCCGCAATGCCCTCAATCAGGCCTTGACGGATCAGCACGGCTGCATTGTCGTGCCATCGAACTCCGTCGAAGATTCGGTCGGCGGAAACGGCGGTGCGCCGTCCATGCGTTGGTCCGGCTGACTGCGGCGCCATTGCTTCGCTTCCCTTATGCCGAAACGTTACGGCGCACGCTGCTGTTACGGACGAGCCGGTGCTGAAGGCGCGAAATGCGGAACTCTGGCCGCTGCCAAACGTTCCGGAAGTCCGGCCCTTTATGAGTACGCAATGAGCACGAACAATTCATCCGGTTTCGCTCGATTGACTGGCAGTGTTGGCGAAAGCACGGATTGTTGCAAGGTCAGGCCGGCATGTTGACCGAACGTATCAGCCCGCGTTTCGTCGATCTCGATTCATGGTCGACCGCCGACATGACTGCGGCGATGTACGAGGGACAGCTGCTTGCCTGCGCCGCGGTCAAGCCGGCGCTGCCGTTCATCAATGCCGCCGTCGACGACGCCGCTGCGGCGTTGAAACGCGGCGGCCGCCTTGTCTATGTCGGCGCCGGGACCTCGGGCCGCATTGCCGTTCAGGACGGCGCCGAGCTGCGTCCCACCTACGACTGGCCGGCCGAGCGTCTCGTCTTCGTGATGGCCGGCGGCATGCAGGCGGTGGTCTCCAGCGTCGAAGGCGCCGAAGACGACGAGGACAGGGGCGCGCAGGCGATCGCAGAGGCCGACGTTTCGCAGAACGACGTCGTCATTGCGGTGGCCGCGAGCGGCACCACCCCGTTCACGATCGGCGCGCTGCGTTGCGCGGGCGAACGCGGCGCGGTCTGCATTGCGGTGGCGAACAACCGCGGCGCGCCGCTGTTTGCGCTGGCGCGCCACAAGATCCTGATCGAGACCGGCACCGAGGTGCTCGCAGGCTCGACGCGGATGCAGGCCGGCACCGCGCAAAAGATCGTGCTCAACCTGTTCTCCACCGCGGTGATGGTGAAGCTCGGACGGGTCTATCGCGGGCTGATGGTCAACATGCGCGCCACCAATGCAAAGCTGTTGCGGCGCGCGGAAGTTATCGTCAGCCAGATCGTCGGATGCGACGAGAGCGCCGCCGCGCAGTTCGTCCAGCGCGCCGACGGCGACGTCAAGGTCGCCGTGCTGCTGGCACTCGGATGGGAACAGAACGACGCCGTCGAGGCATTGCTGCGGCACGAAGGCAGCCTGCGCGGCGTGATCGACGAACTGGCGCGGGAGAAATAGCCTTACCTCTCCCCGCTTGCGGGGAGAGGTAACGTCTCAACGCACGGCGCTTGCGGCCTTGTAGCCCGGCTGCTCAAACGGATGCGAGGTTGCAAACGCCGGCAATTTGAAGCAGTGCTCCGCAAGCTTCGCCACCGCCGGAAAATCCTTCAGCTCGAGCTTGACATATTGCGCGGTGACCACCTGTCCGGCGATGGCGATATCCGCAAGCCCCGGCTGCGCGCCCAGCGCGAACGGCGCGGGAGGACGCTGCGCCAGCAGGCGCTCGAACGTTGCCAGACCCTCGCCGGTCCAGTGCCGGCCCCATTGCTCGATGGCGTGGGCGTCGGCGCCAAAGGTTTTGGCGAGGTGATTGCGCACCCGCGGGGTCACCAGCGGATGCGCATCCGCAATCGTCACCTGCGCCAGCGACAGCGCCCAGGCACGGTCCTTGACCTCGGCCGGGATCAGCCGCGGCGCGGGCTGGAGCGTATCGAGATAGTCGATGATCGCCAGCGACTGGAAGATCGAGTAGCCGTCGTGGATAAAGGTGGGCACCACGCGCTCGGCGCTGATCGCGGCGTAGTCCGGACGAAACTGCTCGCCGGACAATATGTCGACAGAAGTTTCCTCGAACGGCAGACCTTTAAGCCTCAGCGCCACGCGAACGCGAAACGCCGCGATCGACCGCCAGAAACCATAAAGCTGTATCGTCATGGGCAATTCCCTGGCAGGAGTTTCAGGTCCCGACGCGAAGCGGGGCGCGCAGCTTGCGCAGATACGCAATCACCGAGAGCGCGGTAATCATCCCGGTCCTCGGGTTTTCGGACGGGATATTCTCGATCGACATGGAAAACCGCGCCGAGTCCGATTCTACCTCGACGCGGTGGATATTACGCGTCACCGAAGGATCCGCCCAGATCTCCAGCGTGGTCCGGTCGGGGCCTGCGCCGGCCAGCGACAACGCGACCGCGACATTCAGATTGGCCGGGAATCCCCTTGCCGCCTCCCGCGCCGTGCCCTCGAAAATCTTCAGCGGTTCGGTGATCCGTTCGATGTCGATATTGTGTTCGACGATGTAAGGCGCGCCGGCGAGGCCCTGAACCGGTTTTCGCGTCACCATCCGGACCGAGTGGATGTTTCCGACCGCCGCCGCGCCGACCGCGTCGAGGCCGATCAGCGCGCCGGTCGGCACCACGATCTGGCCGCCGTTTTGTTTCGCCAGATTGATCAGGTCCTCGTTCTCCAGCAGCGCGCCTGCGCTGAGCACGATCGCGGTTTTCCCGCGCGTCACAAACGGGGCAACGATCGACCTCACCAGGGCTGCCGGCGCGCACTCCACGACAAGGTCGGCAACATCGGCAAGCTGCCCGATCGGCAACATTTGCGGCGGCGCGGCCAGGCCGGCAAGCCAGTTTCGGTGTTTTTCCGGATGTTGCGCGGACACGGCAGCAAGCGTCAGCCCGTCGATGCCCCGGTCCAGCGCTTCCGCGACCTTTCTGCCGATGGCGCCGAGGCCTGCGATGGCAACGCGTGCGTCAGCTTTCGAGTTTTGCATTGCCATTGACCCGCGTCTTCATCGGCTGCCGACGCTGGTGCTAGCGTTTGTATGAGAACTGCGCAAACGGAAAATCCGGCTTGATCCTTCGCTCAAGGCGGGGTCAAGTTACCGGCATCGAAAAGAGGACAGATCCATGGCCCATGACGCGCCCGCAGGCACCGGCCCGACAAAACTGCTGATCCGCAATATCGGGCTGCTGTTGTCGGGCGCGCTGGAAAAGCCGATCCTCGATGCCGACACGATCGTGGCCGAGAACGGCAGGATCACGGCGATCGGCCGGGCGAAGGACGTCGACGGCGAAGGCGCCACCACCATCGTCGATGCCAACGGCACGACGGTAGCGCCGGGGCTGATCGACAGCCATGTCCACCCGGTGGCCGGCGACTGGACGCCGCGGCAGAACCAGATCGGCTGGATCGACAGCTTTTTGCACGGCGGCGTCACCACCATGATCTCGGCCGGCGAGGTGCACATGCCCGGCCGGCCGCGCGACGTGGTCGGCCTGAAGGCGATGGCGATCTTTGCGCAACGCGCGTTCTGGACGCTGCGGCCCGGCGGGGTGAAGGTGCACGCCGGCGCGCCGGTGATCGAATGCGAAATGGTCGAAGAGGATTTCAGGGAGCTGGCGGCGGCGGGGGTAAAACTGTTAGGCGAGGTCGGCCTTGGCGGCGTCAAGGACGGCCCTACCGCGCGGAAAATGGTGGGATGGGCGCGCAAATACGGCATCCAGAGCACCATCCACACCGGCGGGCCGTCGATCCCCGGCTCCGGGCTGATCGACAAGGACGTCGTGCTGGAGGCCGATACCGACGTGGTCGGCCACATCAATGGCGGCCATACCGCGCTGCCCGACGACCAGATCCGCTGCATCTGCGAGGGCTGCAAGCGCGGGCTGGAGCTCGTGCATAACGGCAACGAGCGCGCCGCGCTGTACACGCTGCGGATCGCGCGCGAGATGGGCGATCTCAACCGCGTCATCCTCGGCACCGACGCGCCGGCCGGCTCCGGCGTGCAGCCGCTCGGGATCCTGCGCATGGTGTCGATGCTGTCCTCGCTCGGCGAGGTGCCGGCGGAGACCGCGTTCTGCTTTGCCACCGGCAACACCGCGCGGATGCGCGCGCTGGATTGCGGGCTGGTCGAGGTCGGCCGCGCGGCGGATTTCGTGCTGATGGACAAGGCGCAGCATTCCGCGGGAAAAAATATTCTCGACAGTGTGCGGCTCGGCGACCTCCCCGGCGTCGGCATGACCATCATCGACGGCATCGTGCGCACCCAGCGCAGCCGCAACACCCCGCCTGCGACGAGGGTGCCGGAGGTGGTCGGGCATTGACACCCGTCATTCCGGGGCGCGAGTCCGGCGCAAAATTGACGCAGTCAATTTTGTCGCTGGACGCGCGAACCCGGAATCCATAACCACCATCGTGAGTATGGATTCCGGGTTCGCACCTCTGGCCGGCAATTGCCGGCCGACGGCGCGCCCCGGAATGACGGAGAAACGAGGTACGCATGACCACGCCGCTCGATCCGATTGTCGCGCAAATCATTCCGCTGCTGCCGCTGCGCGATCCCGATACCATGACGCCGCAGAGCGCGCGCGATGCGCTGCGCGCGCTGGCAGCCTCCCGTGCCCACATTCCGCCGCCGGCGGTCGCAAGTGCGATCGATACGCAGGTAAAGGGCGCGGCCGGGCCGCTCGCGGCGCGGGTCTACCGCATGTCGGACGAGAGAGCGCCGACCGTGGTGTTCTTCCACGGCGGCGGATGGGTGGCCGGCGATCTCGAAACGCATGACCGGCAAGCGCGGCTGCTCGCGATCGAGACCGGCGCGGTGGTGGTGTCGGTCGACTACCGCCGCCCGCCGGAAACGCGCTTTCCCGGCGCGTTCGAGGATGCCTTTGCGGCCGTGCGCGACGTGATCGCACGCATCGCCGAATTCGGCGGCGATGCCGCCCGCGTCGGCGTGGCCGGCGACAGCGCCGGCGGCAATCTCGCGGCAGCGACAGCGCTGGCCTGCCGCGACGCGGGGATCAAGCTCGCCGCGCAGCTGCTGGTGTATCCGGTGGCCGATGTCGCCGGCGGCTATGCGGATGCCGAAATGAATGCGCGGTTTCCCTCACGCGCGGAAAATGCCGAAGGCTATTTTCTCTCGCGTGCGGTAATGCAGTGGTTTTGCGGCCACTATCTCGAGGATGCGAACCATGGCGCCGACTGGCGCGCTTCGCCGCTTCGCGCAAAGAACCTCGCCGGGGTGGCGCCCGCGGTGGTGTGCACCGCGTGGTACGATCCGCTGCGCGACGAGGGCAAGGCTTACGCCGACGCGCTCGCCGACGCCGGCGTGCCGACGAAATATCACGAAGGCCTCGGGCTGATTCACGGCTATTTCGGTCTCGGCGACGCCGCCCCCGTCGCGCGGGCAGAGGCACAGCGCGCGCGGGCGGATTTCAGGGCGATGCTGGAGCGGGGGACGTAAGAGCACCGTCATTCCGGGGCGCCGCGTAGCGGCGAACCCGGAATCCATAACCACGAGCGGGGGTTATGGATTCCGGGCCTGCGCCAAGCGGCGCATCCCGGAATGACGGAGCGAAGTCACCGCAGCTTGCCCAGCAGCGCCACCAGCACCTCCCGCTCCCTTGCATCAAGCGGGGCCAGGGTCTCGCGGGTGATGGCGAGCGCGTTCGGTACGGCCTTTTCCGCGAGCTGCTGGCCCGCGCGCGTGAGGCTGACCACGAGGCGACGGCCGTCGGCGGGGTCGGGGCCGGTTTCGGTGAGGCCGCGCGCGGTCAGGCGGTCGATCACGCCCTTGATGGTCGCCACATCCATCGCGGTCAGGCGGCCGAGCTGGTTTTGCGAACACGGGCCGGTCTCGACCAGCTTTGCCAATGCCGCCCATTGCGTCGGCGTCAGGTTGATGCCGATTTCACGCGCGAAAATGGTGGCATGACGTTGCCAGACCTGGCGCAGGATAAAGCCGATCTGCTCGTCCAGCACATAAGCCGGCCGCACCGGTCTTGCGTTACGCCTGGCAGGAACGTTTCGTGTCATGCCGCTCCTCTACAGCGCCAGATGCGCGTCGCGGATATCCGGGCGCGCGTCGAGGTCGGCCATGGTGCCGGAAAAGCAGATGCGGCCGCGCTCGACGATAAAGGCGCGGTCGCAGATCAGTTTGGCAAAGTGAAAATTCTGCTCGGAGACGACGATGCTGACGCCCTCCTGCTTCATGGTGAGGATGGCGCCGACCATCTGCTCGACGATCTTTGGCGACAGTCCTTCCGACGGCTCATCCAGCAGCACCAGCGACGGGTTACCCATCAGCGTGCGGGCGATGGTGAGCATCTGCTGCTCGCCCCCGCTCATCCGCCCGCCCGCACGATTGCGCATCTCGGCGAGGTTGGGAAACAGCGCGAATATCTTTTCTTTTGTCCAGCAAGGCGCGTTCGGCCGCGCAGGCTGGCGGCCGACTTCGAGATTTTCGTCGACCGTGAGATCGGTAAAAATGCGGCGCTCTTCCGGCACGTAGCCGAGCCCGCCGCGCACGATGGCGTGCGTCGGCGCATCCGACACGTCCCTGCCCTCGAACAAGATGCGGCCGCTGCGCTGCGCGACGAGGCCAATGATGGAGCGGAAGGTGGTGGATTTTCCCGCACCGTTACGCCCGAGCAGCGCCACCACCTCGCCGTCGCCGACCTCGAGCGAGATATCGAACAGGATATGCGCCGGCCCGTAAAAACTGTTGAGATCTGAGACCGCGAGCTTCATGCCGGCGCTCCGTCGCGGTGGCGCGCGTCGTATACAAGGCCTTCGCCGAGATAGATGGCGCGCACCTGCGCGTTGCGCCGGACTTCCTCGGGCGTTCCTTCCGCGATCAGATTGCCGCGGTTCAGCACCAGGATGCGGTCGGCGTGCTCGAACACCACGTCCATATCGTGCTCGGTGAACAGCACGCCGATGGATTTTTCCCGCGCGATGGAAGCCGTGAGGCGCATCAGCTCGATGCGCTCGCGCGGCGCCATGCCCGCGGTCGGCTCGTCCATCAGCAAAAGTTTCGGCGCGTTGGCGAGCGCGATCGCAAGCTCCAGCCGCTTGAGGTCGCCATAGGCGAGCTCGCCGCACGGGCGCTCGGCATAGCCGCTCATGCCGACCAGCTCGAGCAGCGCCCCGGCCTCGTCGCGGTTAAAGCGCGGCGTCGAATGCCACATGTCGAACAGCGCGTCATGGTGCGACACCAGCGCGACCTGGACGTTCTCCCGCACCGTCATGGTCGGAAACGTCGCGGTGATCTGGAAGGTGCGCCCGACGCCGAGCCGCCATACCGCGCGCGGCGGGCGGCCGGTGATGTCGGTACCCGACAGGCTGACACGGCCGGAATCCGGTGTGCGCTGGCCGTTCAGCATATCGAAACAGGTGCTTTTTCCCGCGCCGTTGGGGCCGATCAGCGCGAGGATTTCGCCGGCGCGCAGCGAAAACGACACGCCCCGCACGGCGTGCACCCCGCCATAGAATTTGGTCAGGCCTTCGACATCAAGCAATGCGGGCGCGGCGTTCATTCGGCGGTCTCGATGCGGGATGCGAGCAACGGAGATTTTTGTCGCACGCGGCGATGGCGGAGGGTCTCCCACATGCCGACGATGCCCTTAGGGAATGCGACCACGATCAGCACGATCACCGCGCCGAGCACCAGTTTGGACAGATCGGTCTGGCTCACCAGCCAGATGTTGAGCGCCTTGTAGACGACGGCGCCGACCACCGCGCCCGATACCGTCTCGACGCCGCCGAGCAGCACCATGACCAGCGCATCGACCGACAGCGAGATGCCGAGACTGTCGGGAAACACGCTGCCTTTCAGATAGGCAAACAGCGCGCCGGCAATGCCGGCGACGGTGCCGGCGATGACAAAGGCGGTCCACTGAATGCGCTTGCCGTCGATGCCAACAGCCTCGCTGCGCAGCAATGAATCGCGCACCGCGCGAAGCGCGTAGCCGAACGGCGAGAACACGATGATCCGCAGCGCCGTCACCGTAACCGCGGCGATGCCGAGCGAGAGCCAGTAAAAATGCGACGGGCTGGCGGCCCATTTTTCCGGCCAGACGCCCAAAATGCCGTTGTCGCCGCCGGTCACGGTGACCCACTGGAACGCGATCGACCACACGATCTGCGCAAAGGCCAGCGTCAGCATCGCGAAATAGACGCCTGACAGTTGCACGGCGAAGAACCCGAACACGCCGGCTCCCAACAGCCCGAGCAGCGGGCCAAGCAGCAGGCATGCGATCATCGGCAGCCCGGCAAGCTTGGCAAGGAAGGCCACGCCATAGGCGCCAAGGCCGAAATAGGCGGCGTGGCCGAACGAGGCGAGGCCGCCGACCGACATCAGAAATTGCAGGCTGGCGGCAAAGATCACGAAGATCGCGATTTCGCTGCCGACGGTGAGGGCATAATTGCCGCCGGTCAGCGGCAGCGCGGCGGCCGCGATCAGCACTGCGATCGCGCCAAGCCGTTCGTTGGTGGTAAGTGGTCGCCATGGATGGACGGTCAATCCCGGCGTGCGCCGCGCCGGCGCCTCCGGCTTGCCGAACAGGCCCCAGGGACGCACGATCAGCACCGCCGCCATCACCAGGAAGACGAGGATGATGGAGATCTTCGGAAAGATCAGGATGCCGAACGCGTTGAGTTCGGACACCAGCACCGCAGCGACGAAGGCGCCGATGATGCTGCCCAGCCCGCCGATCACCACCACGACGAAGACGTCGACGATGATGCGCAGGTCGAGGGCGTGATGCACGGCGTCGCGGGGTATCTGCAGCGCGCCGCCGAGCGCCGCCAAAAATACGCCGAGCGCGAACACGCTGGTGAACAGCCATTTTTGGTTGACGCCGAGCGCCGCCACCATGTCGCGGTCCTGGGTGGCCGCGCGCACCAGCACGCCCCAGCGCGTGCGCTGGAACAGCAGCCACAGGATTCCCAGCACCACCGGGCTGAGCACAATGAGAAACAGGTCGTAGGTCGGAATATTCTGCCCGAAGAAATCCACCGCGCCTTTAAATCCGGGCGCGCGGCGGCCGAGCAGATCGCTCGGCCCCCAGATCAGCACCACGAGGTCCTCGACCATCAAGGTCAGGCCGAACGTCGCCAGCAGCTGGAACAGTTCCGGCGAGTGATAGATTCGCCGCAGCAGCACCATCTCGACCAGCACGCCGAGCACGGCCACGATGAGGCTCGCCGCGACAATGCCGCCCCAGAAGCCGAGCGGGCCGGCAAAACGCTCGGTCAGCGTGAACGCGACATAGGCGCCGAGCATGTAGAACGCGCCATGCGCAAAGTTCACGATCCGCGTCACGCCGAAGATGATCGACAGTCCCGACGCCACCAGAAACAGCGACGCCGCGCTGGCGAGGCCGGTCAGGAACTGAACGAGGTAGAAAGCCATCAGGGGTCCGGGCGGGTTGCACTCCACCTCTCCCCGCTTGCGGGGAGAGGTCGACGCGCATCGTCAGATGCGCGGCGGGTGAGGGGGACTATCCGCGAGCACTGAGTGCGCGGAGACTCCCCCTCACCCTGACCCTCTCCCCGCGAGCGGCGAGAGGGAAAAGAGATCAATCCTTCGGCCGCAGCTTGTCGACTTCGGCATCAGAAGGCAGGTAGTCGCTGCCCTTGCGATAGACCGAGTCCACCATGACCCCCTTGCCGTCCTTCAGCGCGGTTTTTCCGACGTAAGCGCCCAGCGTCGACTGGTGATCGATCTTGCGGAACGTCATCTCGCCGAATGGCGAGGGCATCGAGAGGCCTTCGGTGGCGGCGATCAGCTTTTCCGGATCGGTCGAGTTGGCCTTTGCCAGGATCGCGGCCGCGGCCTTGATGGTCTGGTAGCCGACGATCGAGCCGAGCCGCGGATAGTCGTTATACTTGCCCTGATAGGCCTTCAGGAACGCGTCGTGCTCCGGCGTCTTGATCGAATACCAGGGATAGCCGGTGACGATCCAGCCCGACGGCGTCTCCTCCTTCAGAGGATCGAGATATTCCGGCTCGCCGGTCAGGAAACTCACCACGGAACGGTCCTTGAACAGACCACGCGTGTTGCCCTCGCGCACGAGTTTTACCAGATCGGCGCCGAAGGTGACGTTGAGGATGGCTTCCGGGTTGGCCGCGGCGACCGCCTGCACCACGGGGCCGGCGTCGATCTTGCCCTGCGGCGGCCACTGCTCGTCGACCCACTGGATGTCGGGCCGTTTTTCCGACATCAGCTTCTTGAACACGCTGACTGCGGACTGGCCGTATTCATAATTCGGCGCAATCGTCGCCCAGCGCTTTGCCGGCAGCTTTGCGGCTTCCTCCACCAGCATCGCCGCCTGCATGTAGTTCGACGGGCGCAGACGGAAGGTGTAGCGGTTGCCCTTCGACCAGGTGATGGCATCGGTCAAAGGTTCGGCGGCAAGAAAAAACACTTTTTTCTGGTTGGCGAAGTCGCTGACTGCAAGGCCTATGTTGGACAGGAAGGTACCGGTCAGCATCGCGACGTTCTCGCTTGAGACGAGCTCATTGGCGGCGGTCTGCGCATCCGCGGGCTTGCCGCCGTCGTCCTTTGAGATCACCACCAGCTTCTTGCCGTTGATGCCGCCGGCGGCATTGACCTCCTCAAGCGCAAGCTGCCAGCCTTTTCGATAGGGCTCGGTGAAGGCGGGCAGCAGCGAGTAGCTGTTGATCTCGCCGATTTTTATCTCGCTCTGGGCAAAAGCGGACTGCGCCATGCCGCCGGCAATGACGCCCAACATCGCGCCGAAAACTCTGCTTCGTTGCATCCCAAAACCCTCCACTGTTGAAACCGCCAAAATTATCGCAAGCCGTCCTCGCCCTTGACCTCGGCAATCGTCAGCCCGCCGACGCGCGGCAGCGGCCGGCCGCTGTCGGTGACCGCGACCGCCACCATGATCTCGTTGGCGCGCGGCGCGTCGTTGATCTGCACCTCCATGCCATCAAAATGGCTGCGCACGAAGGCCGCGTCCTTGTGACCAAGCGGGATGTCCAGTGTGGTGCCGGGGCCGCTGCGCTTTTTCGAGGACGGGATCAGCGCGGCGCCCTTGCCCAGCACCTTGCGCACCGGCGCGCCCATTTTCGGATGCAGGATTGCGGCGGCGTGCTCCAGCTCGCCGTTCTCGCCAACGGCGGCGGCCTTGCCGTAACTCTGTGCCGCAGGTCCCTCGATGCCGAGCGCCGCCACCGCCTTGTTCGACAGCAACTCGCCGAGCTCCTCGCCGATCGCGACCAGCGGGCTGAGATCCTCGACATATTTGCCGGCGAACGGATTCTCGATCACCGCAATGGCGGCGGCGCGGCGGGTCGGCGGCGAGACGGTCCTGCCCATCTCCAGCCGGGTCTCCTCGACCACAGTAACGATCTTGCGAATCACGGCGCTCATTGCATGACACTTTCCCTAACTCGCTGGCGCGGAATGGCCGTCGGCCCGACAATGCGCGTCTCGCCGCATAATCGTAGCGCCGCCCGTTCGATCAATCCATCCGCCAATAGTCTTCGCGCCTTGCGGACACCCGCTTCCAGCGCGGATGCGATCTCGCCGTCGTCCAGCCGGCCGACGTCGCGCGTCACCAGCCGCGCGCCGAGATCGCTGTCCGGCTGCAGCTCGTTTGCCGGGCAGCGCAGCACGGCGGGATGACCGGGCAAATCGACGGCATTGGCGATGATGGTGGCCGCGGCATCGGCCTGCGACGCCGTGCGCGCCAGCACGGTGACGGCGTCGGCGATGCCGAGCGAAAAACTGCGGCCGTGACGGCCGCTGGTAGCGATGCCGCGCGCGGGGTCGTCCGACTCGATGACCGTCGTGCGCATCAGGCCCGGCCGTTCGGGCCGGTCCACCAACCCCACGGTAAATTGCTCGCCGTTTGCAAGGTGCAGCGCGATGTCGCCGCCGTTGTTGACATAGGCGCGGTCAAGTTGCGCAGCCTGCAGCATGACGCCGAGAATTTCCTCGGCGACGGCGCCGGCCACCGCCGCCATCGGCGTAATGAAATGTCGGGAAGCGTAGGGCGCCACCGCATCATGCATACGCCGCGCGACAACGCCCTGCACTCCGCATTGCAAGGGATCGGCCGCCCTGCGCAACTCGGGCAGTTCTGCACACAGCTCATCGAGCAGGCCCGTAAACCGCCGCGCCGCGGCATCATACGCCGCGCGCACGTTCGCCTCCGTGCCGCGCGCCCCGATGATCAGATCGATCGGACCGTCCTGCAAATGCAGCCGCCGGCCGTCGGGAAGCATCGCAATCTGCGGCATCCGGGTCATGACCGCGTCCCCGACAGCATGGGGCGAAACTCCGCGCTCTCCTTCAGCGACGACAGCGGCCGCACATAATCCATGTGACCGCCGAGCGCCGCATAGTCCGACAGTTTTAGCGTAAACTCGATCGGCGCCACCAGCGCCGGCGTCGGCACATAGCCGAAGGCGCCGGCGGGAAGCAACGTCACGTCGACCATGAAGGTGATGCCGCCGCCGGGCCAGACATAGACCGGCGCGCCGCCCGAGGTCACCCGCGTCAGCGCATCCTTTACCGAGCGCGTCAGCCGCACCGGATTTTCCGTGACGCCGGACCGCAGCGAGCCGCCGGCGCCGCCCATGAACAGCACGGTGCATAAAGCGGGCTCGCAGTTTTCCTGGATGCGCTCCACCGACAGTTTCAGCGCGGCGGGTATTTCCTTCTCGACCGGGCTTAAGCGATCGTCGAGCTCGTAATATGCCGCGTGCTCGCCGGTGGTGCTGACCATCAGCATGCGCAGGCCCGGCCGCGCCTCTTTCGGATCGAACGGGCCCAGCACCGACAGCGGATCGGAGATTTTTGTGCCGCCCCAGCCGGTACCGGGCTCGGCGACCTGGAAATATCGCCCCGGCGTGGAGCGGCGCCCTTTCATCTTGATGCCGGTGTCGGGAATATCCAGCAGCTTGCCGGCCTGGTGCTCGGACAGCACGCCGGTGATGTGATCGTCGACCACCACCACCTCGTCGACCTTGCCGTGCCATTGTTTGGCGAACATGCCTATCGTCGCCGAGCCGCAGCCGACGCGCATGCGCTCCTCGGCTACGCCGTTGACGATCGGCGCGTGGCCGGCCTGCACCACCACGGTGGCGCCGCCGTCGATCGCAAGCTCCACCGGCTTGCAGTTCGACAGCTCCATCAGCGCGTCGCAGGTGACGCGGCCTTCCTTCTTGGAGCAGCCGGTCAAATGATGCACGCCGCCCAGCGACAGCATCTGCGAGCCGTATTCGCCCGTGGTGACGTGGCCGACCGCCTCGCCCTGCACGCGCACGGTCGCGGTTTCGGGGCCGAGATAGCGGTCGGTGTCGATCTTCACCTTAACCCCGCAATAGCTGAAGATGCCCTCGGTCACCACCGTGACCATGTCGACGCCGTCGACTTCGGACGAGACGATGAACGGCGCCGGCTTGTAGTCGGGATAGGTGGTGCCGGCACCGATCGCGGTGACCAGCACGTCGGGCTGGTTGACGATCTTGCCGTCCCAGTCGCCGCCGGCCTGAAACGGCACCAGCCGGCCGCCATGCGACACCGTGCGCTCCAGCACCACATGCGGATCGACCCGCACCAGCTCGCCGTTGTGATTGGCATAGCGGTCGCAGGCGCCGGCCGCGCCCGGCTTGATGTAGCACATCACCGGACAGGCATCGCAGCGGATCTTGTCGGCGGCACTCGCATCGTTCAGCATGAACAAGCTCTTCGAGCCGGCAGCGCTTTGTTCGTATACGAACGATCCTGCGCTCGTGGCCGGAACCTGTCAAGCGCCGGCCCATGCTTGCACGTTGGCATGCAAACGGTATCCTCGCAAAAACTTTCAGCCATCGAGCGATCATGATCCTGACCGTCAACGGCAACACGCACGACATCGACGCCGCGCCGGACACCGCGCTGCTCTACGTGTTGCGCAACGATCTGGAACTGAACGGGCCGAAATATGGCTGCGGCCTCGGCGAATGCGGCACTTGCACCGTGCTGATCGACGGCGTCGCGGCGCGTTCCTGCGTGATCCCGATCGACGGCTGCGTCGGGCGCGACATCGTGACGCTGGAAGGACTCGGCACGCGCGAGCGGCCGGACCCGGTACAGGCGGCCTTCATCGACGAGCAGGCCGCGCAATGCGGCTATTGCCTGAACGGCATGATCATGAGCGTCAAGGCGCTGTTGTTGCGCTCGCCCCGCCCGTCCGAGAGCGAGGTGATCGAAGCATTGCGCTACAATCTCTGCCGCTGCGGCGCGCATGTCGAGATTTTGCGCGCGGCAATGCGGGCCGCAGGGCTCGCCGTCGAGGCGCAGGCTTGATGGCGGAGCATTTGCCGGGATCATTGTCCGTCGTTCGCCGCGCCGCATCCGGCGGCTTCGAAACATTTGTCGAGATCACTACCGACGGCACCGTTACCGCTTTCAACGGCCATGTCGATCTCGGCACCGGCATCCGCACCGCGCTGGCCCAGATCGTCGCCGAGGAGCTCGACGTATCCTTTGCGCGAATCGTCATGGTGCTGGGCGATACGTCGCGCGGGCCGGACCAGGGCGCGACCATTGCCAGCGAGACCATCCAGATCACCGCGGTACCCTTGCGCAAGGCGGCGGCGCAGGCGCGGCATTTCCTGGTGACGCGGGCTGCGGAGAAGCTCGAGCTGCCGGAAAGTGAACTCAAGGTCGAGGATGGGCTGATCCGCGGCCGCGACAACCGCAGCATCAGCTATGGCGAGCTGATCGCGGGCGACACCATTCGCCTCGAGCTTGCCGACGACGTGCCGGTGAAGCCGGTCGATGCCTACAGCATTGTCGGGCAGTCGGTGCCGCGCGTGGACATTCCGGCCAAGGCGACGGGTGAGCTGGTCTATGTCCACGACGTGCGCGTGCCCGGCATGCTGCACGGCCGGGTGGTGCGGCCGCCCTATGCGGGCGTCGATGCCGGCGAGTTTGTCGGCCGCAGCCTGATCGCGGTGGATGAAACGTCGGTCCGCGATATTCCCGGGCTGGTGGCGGTGGTGACGCAAGGCGATTTCATCGGCGTCGTCGCCGAGCGCGAGGAGAACGCGGTGAAAGCCGCGGCGCAGCTCAAGGTCCGCTGGAAGAAGGTGCCGACCCTGCCGGATCTTGCTGATATCGAGACGGCGTTGCGCGCAAATCCCTCGGCGCCACGCGTGCTGATCGACAAGGGCGATGTCGACGCCGCGATTGCCGCCGCCGACAAGCCGATGAAGCGAACGTACGTATGGCCCTATCAGATGCACGGCTCGATCGGCCCGTCCTGCGCGGTGGCGGATGTGCGCGACGACGGCGTGCGGGTGTGGTCGGGCACGCAGAATCCGCACCCGCTGCGCACCGACCTGTCGATCCTGCTGCACCGGCCGGAAGCGCAGATCGAAGTGATCCGGCTGGAGGCGGCCGGCTGCTACGGCCGGAACTGCGCGGATGATGTGTCGGCGGATGCGGTGCTGCTGTCGCGGGCGGTCGGGCGGCCGGTGCGGGTGCAGCTGACGCGCGAGCAGGAGCATGCCTGGGAGCCGAAGGGGACGGCGCAGCTGATCGACGTCGCCGGCGGGCTGAACGCCGACGGCAGCGTCGCGGGGTACGATTTTGCCACCCGCTATCCCTCCAACGGCGCACCGACGCTGGCGCTGCTGCTCACCGGCACGATTCCGGCGGTGCCGGACATCTTCCATATGGGCGACCGCACCGCGATCCCGCCTTACGACTACGAGGCGATGCGCGTGGTGGCGCATGACATGCTGCCGATCGTCCGAGCCTCGTGGCTGCGCGGGGTCTCGGCGCTGCCGAACACTTTTGCGCATGAATGCTGGATCGACGAAGCCGCCACCGAGGCCGGCGTCGATCCGGTCGAATACCGGCTGCGCTACCTGAAGGATTCTCGCGCGGTGGATCTGGTCAAGGCGGTTGCGGCGCGGGGCAACTGGACGCCGCGGCCGGTGCGCGAGGAACGCGCGGCGGAAGGCGACATCCTGCGCGGGCGGGGCTTTGCCTATGCGCTCTATGTGCACAGCAAGTTTCCAGGGTTTGGCGCGGCGTGGTCGGCATGGATCGCCGACGTCGCGGTTAACAAGGTGACCGGCGATGTCAGCGTTACGCGGGTAGTGGCGGGACAGGATGCCGGATTGATGATCAATCCGGATGGCGTGCGCCATCAGATCCACGGCAATATCATCCAGTCGACCTCCCGCGCGCTGATGGAAGAGGTGACGTTCGACCGCGCATCGGTGACGAGCCGCGAATGGGGCGCCTACCCCATCATCACATTCCCCGACATCCCGAACATCGACGTGCTGATGCTGCCGCGCCAGGACCAGCCGCCGCTCGGCGTCGGCGAATCCGCCTCGGTGCCGAGCGCGGCGGCAATTGCCAATGCGATCTTCGATGCCACCGGCGTGCGGTTTCGCGAATTGCCGTTCACGCCGGAACGGATCCTGGCCGGGCTACGCGGCGAACAGCCCGCACAAGCGGCGCTGCCGGAGCCGGCGAAGGCTCCGCCGCCGCCCCGAAAAACCCACCAAAATCCGTTTGCGAGGCCCGTCGGCGCCTTTGCCAGCGCGGCTGCGATGGTTGCCGCGGTAGTCGGCATGAGCGCGCTGGCGCTGCCGTGGCGGTCGATCGCGCCCGTGGCGCGGCCGGACCCGTCGACCTGGTCAGCGGCAACGATTGCGCGCGGCGAGCAGCTGGCCGCGCTGGGCAACTGCGCGGTCTGCCACACGGTGGCAGGCAGCGCGGTCAATGCCGGCGGCCGCGCCATCGAAACGCCGTTCGGCACCATCTGGTCCACCAACATCACGCCCGATCCGGCCACCGGCATCGGCGCGTGGTCGTATCCCGCCTTCGAGCGCGCCATGCGCGACGGCATTCATCGCGACGGCAAGCATCTCTATCCGGCGTTTCCCTACAATCATTTTGCCAAAACCACCGATGCCGACCTGCACGCGCTGTATGCCTATCTGATGGCGCAGCCGGCGGTACGCGCCCTCAATCGCGCGCCGGCGCTGGCATTTCCGTTCAACGTCAGGACGCTGATGGCGGGATGGAATACGCTGTTTCACGACAGCACGGCATTCGCGCCCGATGCCGCGAAATCAGCGGCATGGAATCGCGGCGGCTACCTCGTCGAAGGCCTCGGCCATTGCGGCGCATGCCATACGCCGCGCAATGCGCTCGGCGCCGAAAAGACCGATGCCTATCTCGCCGGCGGTTTTGCCGAAGGCTGGGAGGCGCCGGCGCTGACCTCGCTGTCGCAGGCGCCGGTCCCGTGGAGCGAGGACGAGCTGTTCGCTTATTTGCGCAGCGGCGAGTCGCGTCTCCATGGCGTGGCGGCGGGTCCGATGGCGCCGGTGATCAAAAATCTCGCAGCCCTGCCGGACGACGACATCCGTGCGATGGCGGTCTATCTCGCGTCGTTCAACGAGAATGCAATCGGCAAATCCGAACAGCAAGCGTTGGCGGCAACCCTGGAAAGCGCGACGGCGAGCCGCGGCCTGCCGGCTTCGCCGGGCGCGCGGCTTTATCAAGGCGCCTGCGCGGTGTGTCATGAAGTCGGCGGCGCCCCGCTGTTCGGATCGCGGCCGTCATTGGCACTGAACAGCAACCTGCACAGCGCCTCCCCCGACAATCTGGTGCAGGTGATCCTGCGCGGCATCGCTGCGCCGGCATCGAGCGGCCTCGGCTATATGCCCGCCTTCCGGGACAGTTTTAGCGACCGGCAGGTCGCAGAACTGGTCGCATATCTCAGACGGCAGTTCGCGCCGGACAAGCCGGCCTGGACCGGGCTGGAGGCGGCCGTCCGGCGGATCCGTCGGGCCGATGGCGGCTGAATTGCAGCGCCGCCCTGCCCTGCCGGGCACTGGTTGCGGGAACTCGCAGGAGATATGATCCACCCATGCAAGTTACCGACATCGCGACGCGGACCTACAATCACGGCTGGCGGCTCGACCCGATCGTGCGCAGCCTGCTCGATACCGATTTCTACAAGCTGTTGATGCTGCAGATGATCCGGGAATTTTACCCGGACGAGCACGTCACTTTTTCGGTGATCAACCGCTCGCGCCATGTCCGTCTCGCCGAGGTGATCGACGAAACTGAGCTGCGCGCGCAGCTTGATCACGCCCGCACCATCCGCTTTGCCAAAAAGGAGCTGATCTGGCTCGCCGGTAACACGTTCTACGGCAAGACCCAGATGTTCTCGCCGGATTTCATCACCTGGCTCGCCAATTTCCGCCTGCCGGACTACGAGCTGCGCAAGGTCGACGGCCAGTATGAGCTGCATTTCCACGGGCCGTGGACCCACACCACGATGTGGGAGATCCCGGCGCTCGCCATTCTGAACGAGCTGCGCTCGCGCCAGGTGACCAAGGGCCAGGGCCGCTTCGCGCTCGACGTGCTCTACGCCCGCGCCAAGGCAAAACTGTGGGCCAAGGTGGAGCGGCTGCGCCGACTGGAAGACTTGCGGCTGTCGGATTTCGGCACAAGGCGGCGGCATGGTTTTCTGTGGCAGCGCTGGTGTGTCGAGGCCGTGAAGGAAGGGCTCGGCCCGGCCTTCACCGGCAGCTCCAACGTGCTGCTGGCGATGGATTCCGACCTCGAGGCGATCGGCACCAACGCGCATGAGCTGCCGATGGTGGCCGCCGCGCTTGCCACGGACGACGAGGAATTGCGCTGGGCGCCGTACCGCATTCTCGACCAGTGGCGCCTGACCTACGGCGGCAATCTGTTGATCGCGCTGCCCGACGCCTTCGGCACCAAGGCGTTTTTGCGCGACGCGCCGGAATGGGTAGCGGACTGGACCGGTTTCAGGCCCGACAGCGCGCCGCCGATTGCCGCAGGCGAAGAAATTATAAAATGGTGGAAGCAAAAGGGCCGCGACCCTCGTGAGAAACTGCTGGTGTTTTCCGACGGCATGGACGTAGGCTCGATTGAGGAGACCTACCGTCACTTCCACGGCCGCGTGCGCATCAGCTTCGGCTGGGGGACCAACCTGACCAACGATTTCACCGGCTGCGCGCCGGACGGCTCCGCAGACCTCGATCCGATCTCGCTGGTGTGCAAGGTCACCGCGGTGAACGGCCGGCCGGCCGTAAAGCTGTCGGACAATCCGGAAAAGGCCACCGGCGACCCGGCCGAGGTCGAGCGGTACCTGCGCGTATTCGGCAACGCGGGGCGCGTGCGCACTGCAGTGCATGTGTAAACACCGGCAGCTCGTGTCCCGGGCGCGATGCAGCGCGTAGCTCTTGCGAAGCGCTGCTTCGCAGAACCGGGACCCCGGTTTCTTAAGCAGCGAGCAACCGGGGGCCCCGGCTCTGCAGCGCACCGTTCCGCAAGAGCTACACGCTGCGCTGCGTCCGGGGCACGGAACCTACGGATGCGGATTGCGCGGGGGATGCGCCTTGATGACCTCCTCGTTGACGTCGGCGCCCCAGCCGGGCCGCGTCGGCACGATCAGTTCGCCATTCTCAATCGTCGGCGGATGGGTGACCAGATCGTCCTTCCACGGCACGTCGTCGATGTCGATTTCCATGATGGAGAAATTGGGCATGGCCGCGCAGAGATGGGCGCTCATCAGGGTCGAGATGTGGCCGTAGAAATTATGCGGCGCGCAGTTGATCTCGTAGGCTTCCGCCATCGCGGCGATCTTGAGCGACTCGAGAAGACCGTTCCATGGCACGTCGATGATCGCGACATCGACCGAACGGTTCTCGAAGTAGGGGCGGAACTGGCGGCGGCCGAACAGAGACTCGCAGGAGGCGACCGGCATCGGCGCGCGGTCGCGGATCAGGCGCAGGCCTTCCGGGTCGTAGCTGTCGATCTCCAGCCATGACAGGCCGTAAGGCTCGCAGGCGCGCGCGACCTTGATATAGCCTTCGGTCTTGAAGTTGAAATTGGTGTCGAGGTGGATGCCCATGTCCGCACCCGCGCCCTGCCGGAACGCCGCGAGGCAATCGGTAATGGCGGCAAGCGTCGCGCGATCGGCGTTGAGTTCGGGATAGCCCGCGCCGCGGGCAAAACCCGGTTGATGCATGACGGGCGGATCGAGGTCGAAGCGAAAGATGTTGGTCTTGAGCGCCCTGAAACCGCTGTCCCTCACATGCCTGCCGAGTTTGACGACGTCGTCGAGCGACCGTACCGGCTCGACGCCCATGATGTCGGCGCTGCGCAGCCGATAGCTGCCGCAATGCGACCAGTACAGCGGCAGCCGGTCGCGCACCGGGCCGCCGAACAAGGCATATACCGGCACGCCCAGCGCCTTCGCCTTGATGTCGAGCAGCGCGTTCTCGATCGCCGCGATCGCCTGCTGGTTGATGCCGCCCGGCGCCTGGCGCGTCACGGCATAGAAGGTCGAGCTGATCCGTTCGACCGGCCGCGGATCGGCGCCGATCAGGCTCTGCGCGAGGCGCCGGATCACCGCGGTAAGGCCGGCGCTGCCGTAACTTTCGTTGTATTCGGACCAGCCGACCAGGCCATCGTCGGTGGTGATCTTGAGAAAGGAAAAGTCGCGCCAGCCGGCGTCGCAGTGCAAATCCTCGACCTTGACAATTTTCATTGCTGTTCCTTTTCAGTCAAAGCCATAATATCCATCCGGAGAAGCGAAACAAATCATGATTGCCGACACCACTCCTCGACCGGAGCGCGCTGCCGAAGTTGGCGCGGTTTTCGACGCCGTCGTGGTCGGCGCGGGCTTTGCCGGGATGTACATGCTGCATCGGCTGCGCTCGCTCGGGTTTTCGGCGCGGGTGTTCGAGGCGGGCTCCGGCGTCGGCGGCACCTGGTACTGGAACCGGTATCCGGGCGCACGCTGCGACGTCGAGAGCATGCAGTATTCGTTCTCGTTCTCGGAAGAGCTGGATCAGGAATGGAACTGGTCGGAGAAATATGCGCCGCAAGGCGAAATCCTCGCCTACGCCAACCATGTTGCCGATCGCTTCGATCTCCGCCGGCATATCGTGTTCAACACCCGGGTGATCGCGGCGACGTTCGATGAAAACGCAGATTGCTGGGATGTCGAGACCGACCGTGGCGACAGGGTGCGTGCAAAATTCTGCATCATGGCGGTCGGCTGCCTGTCGGCGCCGAACCGTCCGCGTTTCAAGGGTCTTCAGGATTTTCGCGGAGCGGTCTATCACACCGGCGAATGGCCGCATCAGGGTGTCGACTTCACCGGCTTGCGCGTCGGCGTCATCGGTACCGGCTCCTCGGCAGTGCAGTCGATCCCGGTCATCGCGCAGCAGGCCGCTTCGCTCACCGTGTTCCAGCGCACCCCGGCCTGGTCGGTGCCGGCCTGGAATGAAAAGCTGAGCCCGGAATACCTCAAGGCCGCCAAGGCCAGCTATCCGGCACTCCGCGCCAAGGCGCGCGCGCGCCCGACCGGCTTTTATTTTCCTTTCAACATCAAGCCGGCGCTGGAAGCGAGCGCGGAAGAGCGCGACAGGCAGTTCGAGGAAGCCTGGACGCGCGGCGGACTGCCGTTTCTCGGCGCCTATGGCGACCTGCTGTTCGAAAAGGCCGCCAACGACACCATCGCCGATTTCACACGCCGAAAGATCCGCAGCATCGTCAAGGATCCGGCCACGGCCGACCTGCTCTGTCCGGACAACGTGTTCGGTTGCAAGCGGCTGTGCGTCGATACCGGTTATTTCGAAACGTATAACCTGCCGCATGTAAAACTGGTCGACGTCTCGACGAGGCCGATCGAGCGCTTCACCGCACAAGGCATCGAGGTCGGCGGCGTCGAATATCCGCTGGATGCCGTGGTCTGCGCTACCGGCTTTGCCGCCATGACCGGCTCGTTCGACAGAATCCGGATCACCGGCCGCAACGGGTTGACGCTTGCGGAGAAATGGCGGGCCGGCCCGCGCGCCTATCTCGGCATTGCGTCCGCAGGCTTCCCCAATCTGTTCATGATCACCGGCCCCGGCAGTCCTTCCGTGCTGGCCAGCATGATCCAGGCGATCGAGCAGCATGTCGACTGGCTGGCGGACTGCATCGGTCACATGCGCGATGTCGGGGCAAGGAGCATCGAGCCGATCCGCGAGGATGAGGACGCATGGGTCGAGCATGTCAACGACGTATCGACGGTCTCGCTGCGGTCAACCTGCAGTTCCTGGTATGTCGGCTCCAACACACCCGGCAGGCCGCGCGTGTTCATGCCCTACATCGGCGGCTTCCCGGTCTATGTGCAGAAATGCAACGAGGTGATGAGCGGCGGTTTTGCCGGCTTTGTGCTGGAAGGCGCGCCGAAGCCCAACGCAGAACCTAAGGTACGCTATACGGAACGGTGGCGGGTGCCGATCGATATCGAGGTCATTTCACCCGCAGCCGTCGCGGCCCGGCGTGTCCCGGTGGTCTGAAGCCGCGCACGTTCACGTCGACCCGAAGGTGGAAAGCTTCTTCCGTAGCGATGATCGGGATTGCAACGTCTTCGCGTCTACGGTCCATCGAAATAAAAAAAGCCGAAGACGCTCAGTCCGTCCGAAGCGTCGTTTTCCAGGATGATTCTGCAATTGAGCGAGACAAGCTGATCGAAACGCCGCATCGTTTTACCGACGGTTATGGTTCGGAGAATCGCCTTGCCCGGTTCGCTGTCATCAAACTCCGGTTCTGGCTTGCCTGCGCGAAAACCGTGCCTGTTAAGGAACTCGCGGGCTTTTTCTATGGTGCACTCGGCGAAATAGGTTTCAAGGAATTCCGACGGTATGTCCGTTCTTTCCGTGATGGTTTCGGCCAGCTGCTTCAGGCCGCCGTCAAAATCAACATTCGAGGCATTGCAATTCTTGACGGTGCCGGCTGCCGATGCACCAAGTTCGATCGGGAATGCCGGCAGGGTTTGCGTCAGCACCAAACCCGATATGAGCGCTGCGAAGACGAAGGCCTCGATTTTCCCGCTCGCGCGTGCTCCCTCCCGGCCTCTGTCGCCGCGATTGCAAAAGAAGAAGGGTCGGCTGTTCGCAGACATTTTCCGATCCGCCCGTCCCGCCTGGCCGATCGCCGTTGACAAGAATCGGCATTTTGCTTCGGCAAAACCGCCTCCCGCGGCCAACCCTCTGGGTCCGACAGGCGCCGGCAGATCAGCCTGCCTGAACGCGCAAGTCTGTGGTCGGCCTGATTTTGCCGCCGGAGGGTATCGGTCAAGGCGTTATCTGGTTCGACCGGCAGGGTCCGGCAGCAGCTTGAAGCGCATCAAAAAAGTATAGTTGTTCAAAAAATACAACTGATGGTTGGACTTGCTTTTACGCCCCGGCGACTGACGATGCAAGTTAATAGTTGTGGCAACTTTAACCGTACCCGTACAGGATGCATGGAGAGCTGACGTTATGCCCGCCGCTCCCGCCGGCTGGAGCCGGCCGCACAGAGTCGGCGTTGATCCGCTTCGCTATGCGGCAGGGACCGGTCGTCCGCAGGGGGGCTTTCCCGCAACCCCGGGCAATCAGGTTGTAAAAAGTTGCCTGCAACTGTGAGTATGTAAAATGCGAACGTTGCGGGAATCCGCCTGGACTGGAGCCCGGAACGAGAACCGGCGCGGCGATGCCGGGGTCCCCCGGCCCGCACCGCCGGCTTCCTTCGCAGGAGCACAACAAAGCCAGTTATATCAATACGAACGCCGGATTCACAACCGCCAGATGCGCGGCGTTTTGCGGACCGGAGCCGCAGAATGGGCCCTTTGCAGCTGGTATACCAGAGGACCGGAAGGCCACGCTTTCCCTGAACAGAGCGTGCTCAGATGACCGCACCGATGCCGGGGCGGGTTGTAAAAAGCAAACATCCCGGGAGCGAGGGTCCAGACGCGCGCTGGCGACGGGAACCGGGCCCAGCTGAGGGCCGCTGCCGGATCCCCATTTGCGCATCGCCCCGCTGGTGGGGGCCATTTGCGGAACGCACATTCTTTGTCACGCGATGGAACCAAAACGCTCTCTGGATTTTGATCTGGACTGCGCGGAACTTCAGGCGGCGCCTGGTCTTGTCGCCGGTTTTTCCTGCTTGATCCCGGAGTCCGCGGGGGTTTCTAATCGGCGTCAACTGCCCGGATTCGGGCGCGCTGTTCGAGGGGGAAGTCCATGAGCGAGATCGGTCCTGCCGCGCCGTCGGCCACGCGCCGCGCCAGCAAAACGCGGCCGTTCGGCAACGGGAAATCCAGTCCGTCCGAGGACCTGCTGCACGCATTGCAGGCGATGCGCAGCGGCGATTTTTCCGTGCGCATGACCGGCCATCACCTCGGCATCGAGGGCAAGATCGCCGACACGTTTAACGAGATCGTCGCCGCCAACCAGCGCATGGCGCAGCAACTCGAGCATGTCGGCCGGGTGGTCGGCCGCGAGGGCAAGACCCGGCAGCGCGTCAAGTTCGGTCTCGCCTCCGGCTCGTGGACGGAGATGGAGGATTCCGTCAACACCCTGATCGACGACCTCTTGTGGCCGACGCGCGAGGTCACTCGCGCGGTCGCCGCGGTCGCCCAGGGCGATTTGCTGCAGACCGTGCAGCTCGATATCGACGGCCGCCCGCTGGGCGGCGAATTTTTGCAGTCGGCCAACATCGTCAACACCATGATCAAGCAGCTCGGGGTGTTCACCTCCGAGGTGACGCGCGTGGCGCGCGAGGTCGGCACCGAAGGCAAGCTCGGCGGTCAGGCGCAGGTCCCGGAAGTGACCGGCGTGTGGAAGGATTTGACCGAGAGCGTCAACTCGATGGCCAACAACCTGACCGGCCAGGTCCGCAACATCGCCGAGGTGACCATCGCGGTAGCCAACGGCGACCTGTCGAAGAAGATCACCGTCGACGTGCGCGGCGAAATCCTGCAGCTGAAGGAAGCCATCAACACCATGGTGGACCAGCTGCGCTCGTTCGCCTCCGAAGTCACCCGCGTCGCCCGCGAGGTCGGCACCGAGGGCAAGCTCGGCGGCCAGGCGATCGTGCCCGGCGTCGCCGGCACCTGGAAGGACCTCACCGACAACGTCAACCTTCTGGCGGGCAACCTGACCACCCAGGTGCGCAACATCGCGCAGGTCACGACCGCCGTGGCGCGCGGCGACCTGTCGCGCAAGATCACGGTGGACGTGAAGGGCGAGGTGCTGGAGCTCAAGGACACCATCAACACCATGGTGGACCAGCTCAACGCCTTCGCCTCCGAAGTCACCCGCGTCGCCCGCGAGGTCGGCACCGAAGGCAAGCTCGGCGGCCAGGCCGCGGTGCCGGGCGTCGCCGGCACCTGGAAGGATCTCACCGACAGCGTCAACTCCATGGCCGGCAACCTGACCTCGCAGGTCCGCAACATCGCCGAGGTCGCAACCGCGATTGCCGGCGGCGACCTGTCGAAGAAGATCACCGTGAATGTGTCCGGCGAAATCCTGCAGCTGAAGGAAACCGTCAACACGATGGTGGACCAGCTCAACGCGTTCGCCGGCGAGGTCACCCGCGTCGCGCGCGAGGTCGGCACGGAAGGAAGGCTCGGCGGACAGGCCAACGTGCTCGGCGTCGCCGGCACCTGGAAGGACCTCACCGACTCGGTGAACTCGATGGCCGGCAACCTGACCGGCCAGGTCCGCAATATCGCCGAGGTGACCACCGCGGTCGCCAACGGCGACCTGTCGAAAAAGATCACCGTCGACGTGCGCGGCGAAATTCTCGAGCTGAAGGACACCATCAACACCATGGTGGACCAGCTCAACGGCTTTGCCGGCGAGGTGACCCGCGTCGCGCGCGAGGTCGGCACCGAAGGCAAGCTCGGCGGTCAGGCGGTGGTGCGCGGCGTCGCCGGCACCTGGAAGGACCTCACCGACTCGGTGAACTCGATGGCCTCCAACCTGACCGGTCAGGTCCGCAACATCGCCGAGGTCGCGACCGCGGTGGCGCAGGGCGACCTGTCGAAGAAGATCACGGTCAACGTGTCGGGCGAAATCCTGCAGTTGAAGGAAACGCTCAACACCATGGTGGACCAGCTCAATGCGTTCGCCTCGGAAGTGACCCGCGTCGCGCGCGAGGTCGGCACCGAAGGACGGCTGGGCGGCCAGGCCGCGGTGCCCGGCGTCGCCGGCACCTGGAAGGATTTGACCGACTCGGTGAACTCGATGGCCGGCAACCTGACCGGCCAGGTCCGCAACATCGCCGAAGTCGCCACGGCAATCGCCGGCGGCGACCTGTCGCGCAAGATCACCGTCGACGTGCGCGGCGAGATCCTGCAGCTGAAGGAAACGCTGAACACCATGGTCGACCAGCTCAACCGCTTCGCCGGCGAGGTGACCCGCGTGGCGCGCGAGGTCGGCACCGAAGGGCGGCTCGGCGGCCAGGCCAACGTGCCGGGCGTCGCCGGCACCTGGAAGGACCTCACCGACTCGGTCAACTCGATGGCGGGCAACCTCACCGCGCAGGTCCGCAACATCGCCGAGGTCACCACGGCGGTGGCGCGCGGCGACCTGTCGCGCAAGATCACGGTGGACGTGAAGGGCGAGATCCTCGAGCTGAAGAACACCATCAACACCATGGTGGACCAGCTCAACTCGTTCGCCTCGGAAGTCACCCGCGTGGCCCGCGAGGTCGGCACCGAGGGCAAGCTCGGCGGCCAGGCCCAGGTGCCCGAAGTCGCCGGCACCTGGAAGGACCTCACCGACAACGTCAACTTCATGGCGTCGAACCTGACCGCGCAGGTCCGCAACATCGCCGAGGTCGCAACCGCGATTGCCGGCGGCGACCTGTCGAAGAAGATCACGGTGGACGTGCGCGGCGAAATCCTGCTGCTGAAAGACACCCTCAACACCATGGTCGAGCAGCTGCGCTCGTTCGCCGCCGAAGTCACCCGCGTGGCGCGCGAGGTCGGCACCGAAGGCCGGCTCGGCGGCCAGGCGGTGGTGC